>Ga0179591_1318812_pt1 | contig 11861 bp, 23 predicted proteins | sample CZOMad2_1_08_16f_FD_182891 | JGI IMG/M metagenome (GOLD analysis project Ga0179591, IMG submission 182891) | Vadose zone soil fungal communities from Angelo Coast Range Reserve, California, USA - CZOMad2_1_08_16fungal (PacBio error correction) | ecosystem: Environmental > Terrestrial > Soil >...
CTAAAAAGGAAAGGAGGAAAAAATTCAAAAAAAAAGAAAGGCCAAAAAAGCCTCACTTCAATTATCAAGGGGGAAGGAAAAAAAGGGGAAAAAAAAAAAGAGGGGAAAAACAGGAGTCTTTTTCAATCCAAAAAGGTGAGAAAGGGGTGAAGGGGGGGGGAGGGACAAGACTGACAAGAAGGGTCACGACTTCGAAGGGGTCGTCCGGATGGAGCGCAGATTACTTGGAAACGACACAGTTTCAATAATAAGGATTGAGACAACAAAGAAGGGGGGGGTGGATCAACAATGCCGGAAAAAAAAAAAAAGGGGGGAACACGATATTTTGTCACGAATCACCCTTTTTACTACGCACCGGGAAAAAAGGAAAAAGGGGGCGACGGGCCTAGGAAAGAAACGTCTCTAATGGAATGTCCAAAGCCAAAAAACAGAAGGGGGGGGGGCGGTTGAAGACGAAACGAGATAAAACAACAGGAGGAATTGACGATGAGCGGGGGGGAGGGGGACCATAAAAGCCGTTTTGGAACCGTTGCAGGAAAAAAAAACAATCAAAAAGTAGTCAACCGGGTGGGAAAAAAGGGGGGGGGGGTCGATGGACAAAAAGACGCGGCAATGTTTGTTTCTGTCAAGCTGGTCAGGATCAAACCTCTGGGGTGACGCCACGAGGAAATAGTCAAAGGAAGAACGCGCCTGTTAGGGACAAAGGACATCAAACCCTAGAGGGGGGGGTGGTAAAAGGGAGGGGGGAGGTTAGTGCCCCGAACGAAAAAAAAGGAAGAAGACAAGACAGGAAGGCAGGGGCTATTTTGTTTGGGCGGGGAAAAAAAAAAAGATTGAAACACAAAATATTAGCAAAGGGGAAGCATAGTTCCCACACAGAAAGCTGGGGGGGAGGAGAGAGGGAGGGGGAGGAGGAGACACGCCGACGGCCAGTGAAATACGCTTGAAACGCATGAAAAAAAAAAAAAGGAGGAGAAAAGGGAAAGGACGTGAAAAAGGGAAACGGGAAACGACCTTGCGGGGGGTTCTGTCGAGGTGGAAGAGAAAAAGGGGTGGCGAAATGAATCAAAAAGTCAAAACGTGTCCAAGGGGGGGGGGGGGCGGACCGGGGGGCGGGGGTTCACGGTCTTGGCAACAGGCACATCTAATTGTCCCGAAAAGAAAAAAAAAATGGGGTGGGGGTGAGATGGGAGGGTTCGGCAAGACTTGAATGTATGGTTGCACCGCAGGGTGGGGAATCTGACCAAAGTTGGTTGCATGAGAAAATACGGACGGGGGCAAACGAGAGGGGGGGGACGGCTCCGAAAAAGAAGGGGAAGGAAAGGGAGAAATGATCTCTATAGAGGGAGAAGTGGGGAGGCTGACGATAAAAAAAAAGAGGGAGAAGGTCCAGAAAGTTGGGTTACCTAACTAAGGTGCAAAACAAATGCACAGCTAACTATCTACGACTCTCCCACTAAAGTCCTGTGGTAAGGAAGGACCAGAAAAGAATCAGCAACGCAAAAAGAAAAAAAAAAAAGGAAAAAAAATGTTTTTTTGGGGTAAACGTTCAACCCATTCAAGGGATGTAAGAGTCCCTCCTCAAAAACGGGGGGAAGATAATAGGGGAAAAAAAGGACCAACAGAAAGGGATGACTGGACACTTTCACCAGAAGATATGGGACTCTCAAAGAAACGAACCCAAAAGTGTGTTGCTTGAAAAGAAAAAAAAAGGAAAAGGGGGGAGCCTTTGAATCTCAATCGAGGACGACCTCCGGACTGGCGGAAAATGGGAAAAAGCTCCAGCCGAAAAAGAGTGGGTTCAAAAAAAGTCCGCCGAAGAATAAAAAAATCAGCTTTCCCAAGGGGTTCTTGGGCGGGGAAGGGAAGTGGCAAGGGAGAGTTTTTAGGGGGATTGGGTCTGTACGTTGTGGGAAAAAAGTCAGAGGTCCCCCAACAAAAAGACTAAAGCAGGGGAAAGACAGAACGTTGGGCCTGCCAAATGCAAACGGTGGGGGATCGGAAATTGTGGGGTCCGACGTTGCAAGCAATACCTAACTCACAAGTGGGAAAAAGATGTTGGCCTAAATGGGGCACTAAGTGCAGAAAATTGATGAAAAAGAAAGGACGGGGGGCGGATGGAGGGTGGGCGCATGTTAAAGATCTCCTAACTAAAAAAAAACCGGGAAGGATTGAGGGAACATATATTATATGGAAAGAAAAAAAAAATGCGAAAAACCGAAACGCGCAAGGGGGGGTTACCTCATGAGACCGCCTAGAGGCCATTAGGCCAACTGACAAAAAGGGAAAACCATGAGTGGGGGGGGTGGGGGGTATGTTCGCGACAGGAGAAAAATTCATTACAGATTCAGAGGAAGACAGGAAAGGGAGAGGGGGGATGTCCAACAACTTGAGAACAGAAAAGAAAGGCTGTTGTGGACGAGAGTACACCAAAGCGGAGAAACCTCCAAAAAAAAAAAAAAAAAAAAAAACAATTAAAAAGACAGACAAGGTCTAAAAAAAGCAAGGGGGGGAAAAGCACAGTGAGGAGTTGGGCAGGAGCTCTTGGGCAAAGCAGGGACTCCAGGGTTCTCTTTTTCCTTCCAAATTCGGTTGAAGGAAAGAGCTTAAAAGGATAACAAAGCAGAAGCAAGCTTCCTAAAAGAAAGAGAAGTAAGCCAACCAAAAAAAGGGGGTTTTTTTCACGATGAAGGGAAGGGGGGTGTTGAAAGAAAAATAATATTAAAGAAAGTCTCCTGTGCTTTTTCAGTGTGTCAGGAGGGGTGAAAGAGTAATAACCCAGAATGGGCATGGTGGTGAACTGAGGAAAGGGGGAACCGGTTTGCTGACGTAGGATCAGACCACAGTACCAAGAGGGGGAAAGAGTGGCAGCGTCGGAGCGGGGTGACTGGGGCTTGTTGTTTTGGGGAAACAGGGCAAGAACACCCTGCTGGCATCGACATGAAGGTTAGAAAAGACAAGGACGGGGACGAGAGGGCAGCGTCTTTCCAGGACAGCCGACGAAAGGCCTGTAGAGCTGACGCAAAAACGAAAGACACCCTGCGGGAAAAAAAAGAGTTGTAAGCCCGCCGAAAAAAAAAAAAAGGAACACTCAAAACGGACGTTAAAAACAGAGGGAATTGGTGGGGGGGAATCACTTACCTAAAGGGTGACCCCCCGACCCCGACAACTAAACGTGAGTGAAAAAAGGGGAGGAGTTTTGTGAAGGGGCCAAAAAATGTCACTTCCACATCGAAAGGGAAAAGAAAACTCAATGAAGTTGCAACGTGACGTTCCGTATCAAGTGAAGCTCCTTTGTGGGGGGGGTTATGCGCGGAGGTCAGAAGGACGTTAGACAATGAAACAGCGAAAGCTGAAAACCTGAAACCAAGATGCAGGCTGGGGGAAGAAAATGGTTAGAAAGGAAGATGGAAAAAAATACCCGTTTGGAAAGGTATCTCGGCCCTCAAAGAAGGACGAGCAGAGAGAGAGGGGGGAAAAGGCAGAAAATTTCAAAGCGGAATTGTTTTCAGGGGCTTCGAGAGGGGGAGAGACAGGAGCAGGGGCGAAAAAAAGGGTGAGCCAAATCTTAAGGGGGAAACAAACCTGGAGACGAAGAAGGGAAGAAAACAGACCTAATGATGACCAAGGGAGGGTTCTAAATGGAAAACCGGAAAAAACAATCTGGATTGCAGACGGGGGACCGAAACGGACGACCGGGAAAAAGCTGGGTGACTCGGTGGTGCGTTGCAGGGGGAAAGTAAAAATCAAACTTCTTTTGGGGGTTGGGGACTTTTGGGAATTGGAGAGCAGGCTTAACGAAAGAAAAAAGGGGTCACATCAAACCGGGGAAAAATAAGTAAGGGGAAGGAGGAGAGAAAAGAGGTCAGACCATCGTGTTGGGAAAAAAGACACAGCAGTCTTGTGCGTCCGGAAGAAAAAGGAGTTGAACGGGAAAAGGGAGGTCAACCAGAGCAGAACTTCGAACTACATCCCGAAAAAGGGGTCCCCCAACTAACGGCGGGAGCGGGGAGAAAAGGAAAAAAAGCGACCAACATTGAAGGAAGGGATGAAAAGACCAACAAAGGAGGGAGCGGGGTAGGAGAGGGGGGGAAAAGGTTATAAATGAGGGTTCATGAGCCTTTGGGGCCTTGGTGATTTTCAAGGACACAAGTGATACGACAGGAAAACAACAACAACACAAGCGAGATATGAGATTTTCAAGAAAGGGGAAAAAAAGGCCGACGAGAGGAAAAAGAGGAAACTGAAAGCTTTGAAGACGACTCCAGCGGGATGGGAAAAAGAAAAAAACCAATGGCGCGAGTGACGGGGGCTTCAACACTCCCAACTGAGCCCGGGAAAGGGTGAAGTCGGGGGCCGGGGGGAAAGGGAATAGTAAGCGAAGAGGAACAAAACGTGGTTTCCTCCAACATACGGGGGATCGAAAAAGAAAGCAGGTCAAAAAAGAGGCTGGGAAAAAGCTGGAGGTGAGAGTCACCTGTGAAGAAAGGGGCGCGTGGTTTGATGACCAAGGGGGGAGGGAAAGCAGGGGAACCTATGAAGAAACGGGGGAACGACGGACTCAAAAAAAAGTTTCCACAAAAACTAATTGGGGCATTTCATGCCGCCTCATAAAAAAGAGGGCCTGGGTCGCGGATGAAGGTGGGAAGGAGGGGCCAAGAACTTTGGGCTTTGACAATGTTGACACGGGCGGGAGAAAAAAACAACAACGAAACTGTCAAACCGGCTGGGATTGTTTCGACCAAGAGGGACTGCGGGGGTTGGGTTTTCACATCAAGGACTGTGGAGGGAGAAAAAACTTCCGAGGTGGGCGGGCGTCGGGAAATAGTCGAACGCGCCCCAGGAAGACGCCAAACATCAGGAAGGGGGAAAAACTTTCTTGCTGCTGGACAACACCAGGCTAAGAGGGGGGTTCCGTCAAAGCATTTTCAAGGGCCGATACTTCCCAAAAAACGGGAGGGGAACGGTGGACATGATGAAAAGACAAATAGTCAAAAAAAGCCAAAAATAGGGGGGGGGGATTCTCAAAGGGTTTCTGTTCTCCGGCGTATTAAGCAGGGGGGAGACGGCAAATTGGGAACTGGAGACTCGATCAACCCAAAAAATCGCAAACTGGGATAGTGGAAAAGAAAAGAACCGGAAAAGTTGGGGGAACTGGAACTGCGGGGTTTGAAGAGGTCGTCGATGGCAGGGGAAGGGGGAGGGGTGCGGAATCAGACGGGAGAAAGGGGAAGAAACGGTTTTCGGGGGGGGGCCCTGGTTTCACTTAAGGGTCACGTTTGAGGAAAAGGGAAAATGTCGATGGTTGAGGACGGTAAAACAGTAAGGGTAAGTTCAGTCGGCCGGAACGAGGTGTAAGAAGGGGGGGAAGGGGGGAAAGCAAGAGGGGGGAGGGGGTGCCTCAGAGGAAGAGTAAGGCCCTCGGAAGGCCAAGACGCTTCCAGCAGTCAAATAAAACTGGGACCCGGGTTGGATCGCTAAAAACGAAAGAAAATAGGGACGAGGCCAAACAAAAGGTGGGGGAACAGCCTTAATGGGGAAAAAAAAAATGACGCAATACTCCCAAAGGTGCCCTGCCACAGAGGACTTCCTTGGTGGGGGGAAGGCCCGTGAAAAGAAACCAACTCAAAGTGGGGGTCGTGGAAGGGCCTAAACCAGAATGCTGAAGGCCAGGATGGCAAAGACTGGGGAAAGGACAAAGAAACGGACATTGGAAAGAAAAAAAAAAAAGACCGGGAGAAAACTGTTCAGGAAAAAAAATATTGAATGGGGATCAGACAACAAAAAGTGACCAATTAAACAAAAAAAACCACACTGGGACCAGGAAGGATATCTCGATCTCAAAAACATAACGTGGGGAGGGAGGGGGGGAGTGTTATATCAGCGATCGACAGCCTAATTCTCAAAAGGGGGGGCAAGCCTCCGGACAAAAGAGGGGGGGGACAAGTCACGACTAAGCGTGTGGAAAAGAAGCAGTGGACACTACAAAAGAGACACTTAATTGAAAACATGCTGGTTTCTTAGTAGGGGTTGTGAATAGGGGTTCTCATTTGAGAAAGAGTTGGTGAGACGAGTTGTCAAAGGGTGTCGGAGGGATACTGGCCGCAGAAAAACTAAGGAGATGCGCGGGACATAAAGGAACTTGGGCAGAAACCTAAAGGAAAAAAGAAATTGGAAAAAGGGTGGGGACTGGGGGGAAGAGTGCGAGAAAAACGAACTGGGAGATGATGAAGAAAAGAAACCCGTGGAGGTGGTCTGCAATGGTCCAGATACGATAAAAAAACACAAACTGGGATTATTAGAAAGAAGAAAAAAGGAAGAGAGGGAAGGCGCCACAAAAAAAAAAGCGGGGACGTTGAGAGAAAATCCACTCCTTAGTAGGAAAAGAAAGTGTGTCCCCAGTGAGTGTGGAAGGGGAATTGCAGTCGCGAAAGGGACGAAGGAAAAAGGGTGCAAAAAATAAAGCTGTCGGGACCATAAGGGTCTCTGGGGAGTCCACAAAGGGGTCAGCAATGCGGGGTTACCAGAGGAGTCACAAGACGGGGGAGAAAGACATAACAAAGAGCAGTGAGAGGAACACCATATGGGAAGCAACAGAAAAAAGGGGTGGGCCTGATTGACACTCGGGTGCTCTTTGAACGGAGGGAGATTGCATTCGAACGGCAGGGAAAAAAGAGGCGGGAAGTACAAAAAAAAAAAAAAACGCAACTCAAAAAAGATCGGGGAGAGAATGAAAGCAAAAAAGAAATGGTGTTTTGAAAGAGGAACGTCCGTTCTGTTTGAGAGGAAAATAGAAAGTAGACAGGGAAGGGGGGCAATAGTTTTAAGTATAGACCAGATGCCATAAACCCGAAGAGGGTGGGAGGGAGGAAAAAAAAAACAGTGTGGCCTGTGGGGCAGTCGCGCAGGAAAGGGGTAAAAAAAGCAAAAGATTGGAAAGGACAGTCAGGGGAGGATCGTGTCCTGGCCAACGAAGGGGGTGTTAACTGAAGCCCAGGCAAGGGCTGAAGGCATCTTTTCGTGGACCCCCCCGCTGAGCCCTAAGGGGGGGCTTAGCCGGCATGGGAGTCAGTTTGCCTGCGGGCAGGGCCATGGCCGATGCGCAATGGGAAGGAGGCCAAAAGGGAGGTGAAAAATATGGAATCACTAAAAAAAGGACACGAACTGACTTGGGGACGGGAATCTACGGGGTGGAAAGCACAGAAGAAGGGGAGAAAAAAAAAGAACCCGACAAAAAAAAAGGACCCGGAACGGGGGTAATCCCGTTGTGAGAAACGCGTTCTGCATAAGAGATCGACGAACCGGGGCAAATTTCAAGACGGGGGCTCTTTGGCAAAGGAGAGGTGAGTTTGTGGGGGGTGGAGGCAGAGGGTAACCCCTCAGGGAACCGTGTCGGGCAAAAAAAGGGAAAAGAAGAGAACGAAAAGCGAAAACAAGATTAACCTTGTGGGGGAACAGGAATTTTTTTCAAATGAAGATATAAGACCGTTTGGGGAAAAAGGGAAAAGAGCGGACACCCCACAAAGGGGACCCGGGGGTGTATCGGAACGGGGACGGGTATCTGGGAAAAGTCCAATCTATTTGAAGGGGGGGGCACGATTATCGAGGGGAAAAGAAAAGCAGGCCAAAGAGGGGACAAAAAAAGCCCAGAGGGGGGGGTGGGATCTCCACAATTGAAGTGGAAACAAAAAGTCGCGGAAAGGGGAGGGAGAACAACCCTAAGTCAGGTTATTAGGGGGACAGGTGGATAACAGGGCCATGCACACGGGCACAACCTTGGGGGGGGAGGGAAGAAAGGACCTCTACTGACGGAAAGATTGAAGGTTATTATGGTCTATTAAAAAGACAGTGGTGGGGCTGAGGGACGAGGAGAGCCATTTTCCTTAAAGAATGCAGAGGCCGGACAAGGGGAAGAAAAAAAAAAAGACGACAGGGCAACAGAAAGGTTGCATAAGGAAAAAAATCTGAACACGCCGTTTTGAGGGACATAAGGGGGGGCAACGGCGGTTTGGTGTCATCAAGGAAGGGGGTGGGACAGGAACTTTTGGGGACACGTTTTTTCAAAAAAGAAACGAGGTAAAAGAAAAAAAAAACACAGGAAAAAAAAGCGGAAATCGAACTTCTTGTATCTTTAGCCGTAAAACAAGACAGCGCGGGGGGTGAAAAAAGCACAAAGGAAATGTGGGACCTGGGAGTGAATTTTCCATTAATCCTTGCAGGTCCCATCCTTTTTGCCAGGGGGGAGAAAGTGTCCGGACAATTTGACTGCCATCAAAACACAAACAAAAGGGAAGGGAGAAGAGAAGGAAAATAAATGAAAAAATTCTACAAGAGGGAAAAAAAGGAGACAGGGGAAAGGGGGGACGGAAGGGGAGGAAAAAAAAGGGAAAAAATCGACGAAAAGAATCAAAATTTTATTTTTCCAGAAGAACGCGGAGGGAAAAAGAGTGAGGGAAGGCTTACATTCTGAAAAACGCCAACTGAGAAAAGTTCGTGACACGGAGTTGTCAGAATAAAAAAAAGGGGGGAGGGAAAAAAAACACGTTGAGGGAAACGAAGTATGAAAAGAAACGACACCAACTCCATAGTGAAAAAAAAAAAAAAGGAATGAGGGGGAAAAACGTGCAAGAAAGAGTTTTTGACATTCACAAGGGAAAAAAAAAAAAAGAACCAGGTGTGAACCCAGTTTGGAAAACTACAGAGAAAGGGGGAAAAAAAACGGGCACTCGTCTCTTGTGCAGTGGCAAAAAAACGCAAATGTTCTTGGGATCCAAGGAGAATAAAAAAAAAAAACGTAAGGAGTAAAGACGGAAGGGAGGAGGACTGCAGCCAGAATCTGTTTTCAAAGTTGAAGTCCAAAGGAGAAAAAAGGCACAAGGGAAGTACCACCGGCTTAGGGGATTGTTTCACGGGAAAAAGGCAAGATTTGGGGGGCACTTTCAAAAAAAGCGGGGGGACATCAAAAGGAGGGGGGGGGGGGATTTACGCAGGCCTTTTTTTTTTTGGGGAAAGACCGGTCAAGCCTTCAACCAGAGGAGGGGGAAAATCGTAAAAGGGGCTTGGGAACTGTGCCACCGGGTACTACTATAAGATCAAAAAAAAAAAGGGCGGGGTCACCCGGGGGGGAATTTGTACAAGAAAAGGATTCCCACAAAAAGGTAGGTCGGAAAGTAAAAAAAAAAAAAGGAAGAAGGTCCCAACAAAGAAATCGGGGGGGGGGAAAAAATTATGACTACTCATCTCACGTAGTGAATGCCTCGCCGAAGGCAGTGAAAAAGGGCACATCAACCCACAAAGAAGCAGACCACTGAATCGGGGGGGGAAAAAAAGGAAAACCCTGAGGGGAAAAACGAACTGTAGGGAGGGGGGTTCAGAACTGGCAGGCAGATGGGAAGAGACGACATTCAACGGGAGCACAGGAAAAGGAGTTTGGTCAGGGGTCCGGGCCAGGGGGGGGGGTCACTTTTGTCAACTGGTGGAGGAAAGTGCCCAGTTTCGGCTGAAAACTTCAAACACAGGGGTAAGGTCAGGACGGTAACGGTGGCAAGACCATTTGGTTTTGTAAAAGCCAGGGAAGACGGGGGACATCAGGGCAGGCAATCTACTAGGACGGGAAAAAGCGAATGCACGCAGGGGAAAAAGGAAGGGCTGTAAAAAAGTGTCACGATACCTAGGTGAAATCGATCCGATAAAAAGAGGAGGGGAAAAAAAGGCACCAACAAGGGGGGGGGGAAAGACGGCATGTGTGAAAAAACAGCAGCAGTAAAAACGAAAAGAACAAACCGTGCACGGCCAAAACCTCTGGGAGGCTGAAAACGGGAAGTGAGAAAAGCAAAGGGGGTAGCCGGTGCACACCAATGTTGCGGGTTTATGAATGATAGGGGGCAAATATAAGGAAAAAAAAAAAAGCTTCGAAAGGAGAAAGGGACGAATTAGGACGACAGAAACCTGAAAAACGGAACTTGAAACGGGGGAAAAGGGAAAACCCTTTCGGGGACTTAACATGTTCCCAAGGGGGGGGGAGGGGCAGCCTTTTCGTAAATCTTCGCAAAGACGGGAAAAAGAAAGTCGGCAGGAAAAAAAAAGGCCCAACACCCCCCAAGCCATGGGGCCAATTCCCCGACGAAAAAATGAAGTAAACTCAAACTGTGCTTTTGGTCAGGGGTGCCTGTTTCAAAAATGCCCGGGGGGGGGGGGGTGGAAAAAGGGGGAAACATTGGTTTAACTGGTGAATGAGGTTTGAGTAGACGGGGGGTGGAAGAAGTTCAAACTAATTCTGCGGGATGAATGTGGAAAAGGAAAAAGAAACGCCCTGACAGCGGATCTTAAACATGAAAACCCGCGTGAAAGAAAAAGGGAAGCCAAAGCAACATCCATTGGGGGGAGAAATGCAGTGTACCAGTAATAGGGGGCAGCAAGGGAAAAAAAGGAAGAACCCTTCTCTTCTCGGTGGGGGGGGAGCAATGTAAGACTACAAAGAGAAAAAAAAAAGAAAAAAAGGGGAGGAGGAGGAAAAAAAGAAAGAAAGAAAAAATATAGAGGTACAACGCCACAGGAATAGGGCGCAGGTCTAAAAATCATCTCACTCCGGATGGAAAAGAGGCCACGCCATTTGGGGGGAAAAGTGAGTGGGTTCGGGGGAAAGGGGATTGATGGACTAACGTCGGACAGTAAATTGGAAAGACTGAACGGAAAATTCTTCAGGGCTGGGGATGGGACACCCTGTATAAAGAAAAAAAGTCGGACCAGCACGGAGGCAACAACAACGCGGAAACACTCAAGGAACACAAAGAAACCGTACAGTCTCGCAACCAACCAGCAAGGGGGTAGCACAAGTGATTGTTGAAAATAATGCTTCTTGAAAAAAGTGAAACGAACTTGAGTTAGGGGAGTGGACCGGTGTTGTCGCAGAAGGAGTGGAAAGAGTCCCTCTGAAAAAATACGAGGAAAACCGAAAAACTGGCAGGGGGAGGAGGATGAAAAGCAGACGTGTTTTTTTAAAAAAAAGTACGTGCATATGTGGTTTGGGAGGAAGGAAAGGATATTGACAGAAAGGACCAAAGCCGGTTTGGGGGGGGTTTGGTGGGTTGGGGGGGGTTTGTGGGGCTGGTTCCTTTTGGGCGGGAGGGGGTATTGAACCTAAGGCATCATAACCCAAAAAATGACATGGTGTTAAGGCGGAAAAAAAAGAATGTTGAAGTGTTGCTGAGGCGGTCTTGACAGACCGGACGCACAGAAAGAAGGGAACCAAGTAAGGGGGGGAAGAAGGTGGGTCTGAGCATTTGGGGGGGTGCAACAACTTCAACTACAAACAGTGGAGTCTTCAGCTTTATCAGGGTACCAATCAACTAAAAGATTCTTTCATCTTAACCATGGGACGGGCGCGCTAATTGAAGGAAGGAAAGGGAGAAGGAAATAAAAAAAAGGGGCACAAACCAGACACACCCCACTGCCGGGGAAAAAAAAAAAAGTAGGCCGTCCACTGAACGAAAAAAAACTTAACGCCCACTGAAAAAAAAGTTTCGAACCAAAATGAGAAGGTTCAGGGGGGTAATGCACGGAACAAACGTGAAAACAAGGGGAAACAACTAGCGAAACATCGAAAAAAAAAAGGGGGGGGAAGCAATGGCGGGAACCAGCACTCTTCGCCCGAATCTATACTAACCCAAAGGGTCAGGCAAAGGGAGGGGGGGGGAGAGTTCCCGAGAAGTGGAGGAAGGACCTTGGGGGGTGTTTGGATGCTCTCGGCGGGAGAAAAAGACTGTGCCGAAAAGGATACAAACGAAAAGCGAGAAAAAAAAAAGGAATTCTCTTGGAAAAGATGTCTTTTGAATAATAAAAAAAGAAGGTTGGGGGGGAAT
>Ga0179591_1333312_pt1 | contig 11861 bp, 12 predicted proteins | sample CZOMad2_1_08_16f_FD_182891 | JGI IMG/M metagenome (GOLD analysis project Ga0179591, IMG submission 182891) | Vadose zone soil fungal communities from Angelo Coast Range Reserve, California, USA - CZOMad2_1_08_16fungal (PacBio error correction) | ecosystem: Environmental > Terrestrial > Soil >...
AAAACACGTAATAGTGGACTACTCGAACCGCCGTTTGTAAAAAGATTTCTGGGGGGGGCCAGCAGAGGTCATTAGCTAAAACAACCTATCACGGAACGGCGGCGGTTACCATCAGGGGAACTCATCAATACGTTGTGCCACGAAGAAGACAACGTAGGCACGGTTGTTCGCGAAGGACCGGTGTAAGAGCACGCAACGGCCAAAGGGTGCAAACGAAGTGAAGAACGTGTGAAAAGAGAACGCAGGCCCCACTCTCCACTAAGAGCCTTCCGCCCGAACCGGAGGCCGCAGGCCGCCCTCCAACGATAGCGCAAAAAAAACACCAGGCACATCACGGGAAGATTCAGATCGAAAAACGAAACTCGCCGGGTATTTCTCTCGGGCGAACCGTTCAAGGGACGCGATTGAGAACGGAGCCTAGACCTGGACACCGGATCTGCAAAACGCGGGGGAGTTTGCTAAAAAAAGGAGCTTCGTGGGCAATCACGACTAAAACTAGAATCCGGCGGGGGTCCTAAAAGGGGTGCCAAGGCGGCGAAAGACGTCCATGGCCGGACACGCAAAGATGAGTAGGAGACTAGGTAGAAGCCGGGTGCGCCGTCGTTACAGTTGGGGCGGACCGAACGACACTCCGGGCTCGGTTTCCTTGGAGGATTTAGAAGTTCAGGGAGGCGGGTGTTCAACTAAGCACCACGTGCGAGAACGGGCGGACTGAGGAGGTTCCTGTAAAGGAGGGAGCAGAAACGAGAAATCAGCTCGAATCGAACTAAAAAAAAAACACTCATCAACCGGGTCGCGGTCGGTGTCCCGTACAAGCCAGGGGGGGAGAAAAGGGCATAAATGGGAGGTAACGGAAGAATTCGGTGGGGGCACAAAAAAACGCGACAACACAGAGTTACGCCACTCTTGCCGCGAAGAAGGGGGTGAAGCGTTCGTCGAACACAGGGAAACGATTTGAATTCCAGGGAAGAAAAACGAGCGCGGAACCAAAAGCCGTCGTACAGGAAGAGAGATTCAGGTAAATTAATTCCAAAAAAACTGGGTACAATTAACTTGACGCGGGGACCCTCACGGAAGCGAACGGCCTGAAAAGGAGGAGCGGAGGTAAGAAAAAAAAACGCCACAAAGAGGGCCGGGGAGGAATCAGGAAAGTTGCGGAGCAAGAAAGATGAAGGGAAAGCACTCCAAAAAAAAGATTCGCACAAACGCAAACAGTGGACACCGAAAAAAGGGAGAATGAAGACTGAGAATCCAAAAAAAAACGCCAGTCCACCATAGCCACGTCCCCGACGAGGGGGGCACCGGGGTCACAAAGATGATTTTAAAAATCAAACATGACACTCAATGAAAAAACTGGAATGTTGAAATCGATGTTCTCGTCGTCAAGGGCACACGGAAAAATCCACGGAAGGATGGGGGGGGAAAACAGCTCCCGGAAGGAGGCGAAAAAAATCCGATCAGCGCCGCTGGACAACTTCGCCGCTTAAGTCGTAGCTTCCAAAAAGCTGCTGGACGTCGAAAAAGGGGCGGAAGGAAAAAGAGTGCAAAAAAAAGGATCAACGTACGGAGTCCTCTGGCGACTTCGACGTCGCAACTTGGACGGGGGGGATGACGGGAGAGAGAAAAGAGTGCGGCTCTACTCCTCAAGGGCATTTTCGCAAAACGTGGCGGAAAAGGGGAGGATATAATGCGAGTCGGACAGAGGCGTGGGGTCAACGTCGGAGGGAAAAGCAAAAAGAGCCGCAACAACGAGGGGCAGAGAAGACGCCAAAAACCACGCCCTAGTGAGGCAAACACTTTCCGGATCCGGCCTCGGCAATCTTCGAGGCCAAAATAGAAAAGAAAAACAAAAGTGGTGCAGGGGGAGGAAGTGGTGGGGGGAAAGGTCCGAAAGAAGCAGACGAACAAAACACTCTAAACCTAGTGAACCCATCCGATGGGGCTAACCAATCAACGGGACAGAAGGACGAAAGAAGCGAAACCACAAAAAAATCAGAGCCAGTGATTGGGCCGAGGTGTCGACGGGAAGAGGCGCAGATCCTGCGGGCCGCGGGGGGGTGAGGTCCTCGAAACGACGACGAAGGTCAAAAAGCAGGGGAGCGACCAAAAAGAGCTGCGCGAAGCTCTCGGGGAAGACTCACATTGGGTCCGCTGTTGGAAGCCAGAAAGCGGGACACGGACCTGGGTGTGTGTGCAAGGCTGAGGGGAAAAAGGGTGGTGGTAGTGGAGCCAAACAGAGCAAAAAAACTCCCCTAGGAGATGCCACCCAAACCCGGAGAACGGGGTCCAAAGAAGAACGAAAAAAAAAACGAACAAGGGGACGAAAAACCCCTCGGGTGGCACGCATCTAAAAAAGCAGACAAAAACACAAAAATTGCTAAGAAAATTGCCAACGCAACGAAGGGCTCTGGTTTGCGAGGAGGCACTGAGCTGCCTGACACCGTGGGTTTCGCCACCTGCATGCCGCATGTAATAAAAAAAAAAAAAGTAATGAAACACTAAAACATTCGGACGCATCAAAAAAAAAGCCAACAACAACCCTTTACCTGAGCACAAAAAAAAACGGGCGCATGGAGGCTTCACGGCGTAGCCAGATCAGACGAAAGCGAAGCCAAGCGCTCCGAGGGGGAAAGTCTGAGGGGGTCCGCTGAAACTGCAACCGAGTCCACCGGCGAAGGGCATCGACCCCGACAGGGAAAGAATTCAGGCAACCGGCCGAGCACCATAAAAAGTCACCGCCTCTGGACGGGCGGGTGGGGGAAAACGTTGAAACGGGGTCACGGGGGGGTGCACGCGGGTTGCAAGTGAAGGGAAAACGAATCACATCACTTGTTCGTTAGCTAGGGGAAATTCACCTACGCGGGGGCCTGGTCCCCCCACACAAAACCGGTCGGGACGGCGGACAACCACATTAAGGGAAATGCAACCATCCTGAAACAAGAGTGTTAGGAAAGGAAAAAGAAGCCGAAAACCGGGTAATCACGAAGTAATCAAAGCACAAACTGCTTTGAGGCACTGTTGCCTCAGGTGAACTGTCAAGCTACAGGACCCGGCGCAAAAAAAGGATCAAAAAGAATTAACAAAAAAAATTACCAAAACGGCCCGGGAAGCACAGGACGAAGGGGAAAAAATCCCCAAGACGACATCCAGGGAAATGCAAAAAAAAAAACTAACAAAACAACCAGGGCGGCCAAAACCGGAGAACCCCGACTCATCGCCCCTGACAAAAACCATAACACACGGACGCAACACGAAAAAGTCGGACTGGCGACTTTCCTCGCGGAAAAACCGCATTCAACAGACAGAACAGGGTTGTGCAGGCCCGGGGATCTGAAACGCGCGGAGTTCAAAAGAGGGCGAAAAAAAAACTCAGTGGGGGCGTTTTCCTGAAATAAGAAAACCGGCAGACAAAGGAGAAGTGGTAAAAGACGTACTAGGGGAAAAAAACAAGGGAAAACTACGAGAGAAAAGACCCTTCAGTCAAACGAGTGCGGGGGGGGTAATCAATGGGAGAATGACACAACTGGTGGAACTGGAAAACTTCGGGAACAAAAAGGGGGGGCGGGGAGTCTTGGGGGACAACGTTAACGCGACCCGCCATCCCAAAATGTCGGATAAGGGTCTCAAGGGGGAAGGAGCACACTTGTCAACTAGTGGGTCATGGCGAATCTTGGGGAAGGAAGCAACGTTCGACTGGGGAATAAAAAAGGTGTTCAAAAACAAACAAAACGCCATCCAGCAAACATCAGGTTGCGGAATAAAAAAAAATGCCACAGGCGAATCAGGGTGTCCCGACTTTGGATCATTCAAATTACCGGCCGACCAAAATTCAAGAATGACTGAAAAAAAAAAAAAAAAAAAAAAAAAAAAACGGGACTCTAAAAAAAAAAAGAAAAAACCCGCAAAAAATAAAACCCAAAAAAAAAAAAAAAAAAAAAAAAGGGGAAGATACGAGTCTCGACCTCGTCGGTCAGTTAAAAAAGCTCCGGAGGGGGAGTGGAAATTGGGACCTGTAATGCAAAACTAAGGGGAAGGTTGGGAAGAAAATAAAAAATTGACCCACTAACTCCATATAAGAGGGAGGGAGAACTGGACACTTTTTCCGCTTTTTGGGGACACAACGAAAAAAAACGACAGGCGTCCGTTTAAACGCACAACGAAGAGGACAGGTCCATCCAAGGGGCCAAGCATTGCTAAAAACGGGGGGGAACGACACGGCACAAGGTATGAGGAGCGGTGAAGGCCCGATGAAAAGATGAGGACGATGGAGAGAAGGAAACCACTTCTACCGGAACCTCTCAAAGGTAGGGCAGTCGCAAGAGGGGAGGCGGGAAACACGAGAAGACCTCAGCAAAGGCAGAAAAAAAAGTAGAAAACCGAGAGCCCGGCACCAACGCCAGATTAGGCCGACGCCAAATGGCAAGCAATTCGCTGATAGGAGTTAAAACGCAAGGAATGAGGTCGTCCGAATCTAAAACAACGCAACAGTCAAAAGAGGACTTCACACGCAAAAGTCCCCATGTTCGGTAGGGGGACACAAGAAACGGTTGGGACGAAACTCAAAACAAGACAACCATAAACAGAGTCAGGAAAAAAAGTGTAGAAAATCGAGCTTGTTAGCATCCAGGCCCGTAAAAAAAAAACGTTTGGCGAAACAGGAAGATAAACGGTTTTTTTTTTTTTGGGGGTGTACGGTCGTCTAGGTCTGCTCAAATCATTTCAACATGCGGCCGTCGGGGCGCCAACACTCACTGGCGGGGGCGCCCCACCGTTGCCTCGACGGGTTCTTGAGAAACAGTAGATGAAGAAAGCGGTGGGGGGGTAAGTTTGGGTAAAGAATGGAAAGCCAGAACTCGCACCCGGGAACGGGGCATGCAAGAAAAAAAGTCAGGATACTGCCCCCCCGTGCGCGGGGGTACTTCAAAAGCATCGGGACAAAAATGAAAGGGGAGAGACAAAGACGCCGCTCTCTCAAGAGAAGGACCGAGAACAGCCATAAGCGTGGGAGGGAACAACAAAAAAAACATGAACGCTTGGGTTGAACGTAGACAAAAATACAGGTGACCCCCCTCGGCTGCGAACAATCGGATCAACGTTCACTGGTAGGAGTCACGGGTACGACCTCGTAAATGAAAAGGTGGGGGACTTTCTGTGTGTGCAGTAGGGTCGCAAGGAGGTGGTTTGACAAGAGAATCCAAAAGGGAAGCCCAAACAAGGCGGCCGGAACTCTCAGAACGGGGGGAAAAGTCGGAAGTAGGAGCTAAGTCAAGGGTGGGGGGGCAGTTTTCGCGCGAACAAGGAGGGGGAACAAGCGTCTACAGCGGAGCGCCGTATGCGCCGTAAACCCAATAGAAAGGGAAGGCCAAATTGAGGTGTCGACGGGGGGCTGCCAAAACCTGAAATTCAGAGACAAGGAAACAGTCAAATCTCGTAAAAACAAAAACAACAACTGAGTCTTCCGTGAAAAAAAGAAGAGGGGTTCACTCTGATCATTGCACTACCCTTCCTAAACTCACAGGCCCTGCGATCTTCCCGGGATGCAAGAAACTAAAGTCACGGAAAGGGGAACTTGGACAGGAAGAACCGCCCACGCAAGGGGTTGGGCTCGGGGCCGTAACTCCCATGAGACAATCCACCGAAGAAAAGATTCCAAATCAAGGGGGTGGAGTACAAAGTGGGAGGACTAATGATGGCCCAGGGCAGTTGGGATTAGGTAAAATCTTTGAAGAAGAGCTAAAAGGGCCACAAAACCGTCCCCTGACCACAAAAAATGGCAAAGTACTCAGGGCAGGGCCAAGGTAAAGAAAACTACTAAATGTACAAGTGGGAAAAATAGGAGGAGGCAGGGGGACTAGGGGGACAGGGCGTTTCCCCTGTTTAAGAAAGCTGGGAAAAACGCCGGGTTCGGAAAACTATTACGTGGCGATCGGGGGTATCCGTCGATCCACCCTTTCTAAGCGGCGGGTGCCAGGTGCGCGGCAAGAGCAGGCGGGTTAACCGGGCGAAAATCCCGAAGACTCATGTGGGGCCGACCGGGAGAAGGGAAAACTCCCCGGACAAAGTTTCTAAACATAGTCAAGGTGCAACTCCTCACCCAAAAAAAAGGACAACGAAGTCCTGCAAGCCCTAACCTTAGGAACTAACGCCGAAAAACGGGGAAGAAAAATGACAAAACAGAAAGCAACCCCAATCGACTAAATCTACTTAAAAAGTGAGGAAGAAAGGTAGGCTATAGGGGGGGCGGGAACCGGGTAAGGCTATCTTTGATAAAAAAGACGGGCCGAAGAAAAACAGGGGAAAGGAAAAACCCCCGTTATCACGGAAGCATAACGGGGGGGACCAAAAAGGAGCTTCGTGTGGCGAGGGACGAAACTCTACGGAATGCACCGGAGTACCTAAAAAGCTGACTCCGAGCACCAGACATCATAGTTTCGAGCGAATAGGAGGCAGGATAGTCCGGAAGGGGGCGTCTTTGGGGGCGGCGGGCGAAACAAAAAAAGGGTTCAAGATAGGAAAAAACACGTAATGCTTTCTACTCGGAGAGGGGGTGAACATGGACCGCAACGAGGGGACTACCAGTAGAAAGGGAAGGAAGGTGGGTAAACAGGGGAAAAGGCTCGATCACCAATAGAAAATCATCCTTAGGGAATCCGGGTAAGTGTCACGCGACCTCCTCACAGTTTCGCGGTTATGGGGGGGAAGGGACTGCATGGGATAACAGGGGGGACTTCAGTTGGGGAGGGAAAAAAGGGGGCGAGGGTTGCACAAAAAAGCGAAAAAGAAAAAGAAAGGGGGACGCTTCGCAGAAGGGGAGGGGCCATAGGGGGAGGTCCCCCACACAAAAAAAGTGAGGCCCAGTTCTCAGGGAAGGTGGGGAAAGGAAGAAAGGGAACAAAAGGAGTTAAAAGCCGCAGGCTCGTAGAAGAAATGGTGGGGAGAAGGGGGGCGCGCAGTACAAAGGACTTCTAAAAGTGTAGCAAAAGGCCACGCAAAAAAGCTGCGAAGGGGAAATTCTCCGAAGTGAGCGCCACAGAAAATTGGCGAACGGGGGAATGCAGGGGGTGAGGGAAAAGAACTGAACTGACACTTATACACGCGGCAAAGAAAGCGAACAAGAAAAAACAGGTTCTCCGACAGCGCCTTTGAAAAGTAACAGAAAGGAACAACGGGGGACCAAGTCGGGGGGGTGCACCCATAGCAACTCCACCATAAGTTCGAAGTTGTAAAAAAACTTGACCAATATGATTGTGAATCGAAACCAGTGGACAAAAAAAAATGGTCTCAAAGGGAAGGACTGGGGAATGCACGGGGGCAGTGTTGAGAGTCAGTTGCGGGTCGGTTGAAGACCAGACTGCTGAAAATGTCTCCTTTAAGATCCCTGGCGAAACGAAAAAGTATCAGGAAGCAAACAGGCAGGGGAAAAACGACGGTCGCCTCTTTCCTCGGGTAGAAGCCAACAGAGGGGGACAGTAAGGAAAACGTTCTTACCTGCAGGCTAAGGGTGTGATAAAATAAAAGGATCTCTAAGGAGAGTTTCTCAGGGGGACTAGGTCGGTCAGTCTTGGGAGGCCAATTGGGGGAGGGGGATCGCGACAGGGAAAAGTCGAAGGTACGAAGAAGCATCCTCACAATGGGGGTCGACCCTTGGAGAGTCCAGTGGGGGGGGGGGATAGCACACACCGGGAGGGGGTAGCGGGCCGGGACCGGGAAAAAAAAATTTTCTGCGGGCCGAGAGGGGCGTCCAGAAAAACAGTGGGGGACAGTGTACAGCCTAAGGGGGCAAATCCAGATAGGAAAGACGGGAGGGGTGAACTTCGATAAAATTCACTGGATACGGCCCATAGTGCGTCGAAAGAGAAAACAAAAGTAGGTGGTCCAGGAGAGTTGGTTGGTTCACCCTTCCTGGACAAGATCGCGGGGGAGGGATGCCAGCTTCGAAGCGAAAAAAAAAGCAAGAATCGGAGTAAACAAAGTGAATAAGAAAAAGGGGTCGAGGAAAAAAAAAAAGTCAAAAAAGACAAAGAAATACGCGACCCCCACGATCATATAAGGAAAATGACGACCAGTGCCCGAGTGAGCGCAAGGGGAAATAAGAAACGGAGTACTTCCGTTCTCGCCCTGTTTCGATTCCCAAAAAAAAAAAGGAAATCTTGAAGGAAAAGCGGGGAAGCCAATTTGATAGGAACAGAAACGAAGGAACCCCAAGAGGACTAAAGCGGCGAAGGAACAAGTACTGATCCCATTGGAGGAACTCGTGTGAAGCACCCTCCATGCAAAAAAAAAAAAAAAAGGAACGGAAAGGACGGGAAAAAGGTTGTGTGAGCGGGGGGGGATGAGGCCCAGCGAGGTTTTTTGTAGGTTTAAAAGATCTCAAACGGCAAGCAAGAATGCAACAACGCATCGCGAAAGGGAGGCAGGAAATGAACGGGTTGTCGAGCAGCTCGCAACGACATTGAGTCAAAAAGAAAGAAAGACCATCAGGGAAAGACAGAACTGATCAAAAAAAACACAACAAAAAAAGGCGGAAAGTTGTACCAAAAGCTAACCTAGGGCGTCGAATGGGGGTAGGGCGACAGATGTCGAAGAAAAAAAAAAGCCACTCAAAAACAAACCCACGTTCTCCAGGACAAATCAGGAGAGGCGGGGGATCATCGTCTTCGATTTTATATCTTCCACCGAAAACCCTCGAAAAATTCCTCCTACACACACAAAAACCCCAGGGCACAACAACCAACTTTTCCAACAGCAAGGGGGCCGGATTGCCCCGCTGCAAAAAAGGAGGGAATTTCAAACGGAGGTGAGCGCCCCTGGGAATCAGTAACCGAATTCGAAGGGCACAGGGAGAAAGATAATCCCCAAGGGTTCGCTTACTGGGTGACAACTGAAAGCGAAGATGAAAGGGAAAGAAAAGCGAGACGAAAGGATCAAACCGAGACCAGCAAAAAAACAGGAAAAGGAAGATTGTACAGCAGACAGGCAAAAACTGGGCGGGGAAAACTCAAGGAAAGTCCCAAGAAAGGCCTCTGAGCAAGGGTTTGTGACGCATTCGGTGCTTGTTGGGGGGCTGAAATTGGGTAAGGGTGTTTTAGGAAAATAGGGGACGGTTTCTTTAAGACACGGAGGGTTACAACCATGAAAAGTGTGCGGCAGTGTCGCAGGGAAAGGGGGAAAGGCCATAAATCACTGCGTCAACCACGATCCTGGCAGGCACGGGAACCAAACAACGCCCGACTTTTCGCGGGGGGAGACGGGGATAAATACTCCTAGCACGGGGGAATCCGGGAAGGTGATCTGGACGGAAACTACAAGGAGGGCAGGGGGACTTGAGGCCTCCATGAGGCGGCCTACTCACCGGAAAAAAAAAAAGCCCTAAATTCATCCAAGAAAGAAGCCACAAGAAACCCCACTAAAAAACATGTAAGGCCCTACACGCGCAGCAACATCCCCACAGACAAGCCCTGGGAAAGGCGCACTGGGAAAAAAACTCCCGGTAGGGCACGCCAATGACCAAGGAACCGACTACTTACCGACGAAAAGACGATAACGCATCACCCCAGGTGACAGGGCTAAAAGAAAAAAAAACGGAACTCCAGGGGCCTCTACCAATGGAACCGCCACACTTCAAATTCCTGTGGGAGAACAACACACGCACGAAAGCGCCGACCTTTGGGGGTTAACATGCCCAATCTGGGGAAAGGCACTAAGAGAAAAAAGGGGACGAAAAGAGTTCATAGGCGCTCTTACTGATTAGGGGAGCACCAATTCCTAGATACCCGGGGCGAAAAGGGTAAGTCCGGCCTTGTGGGAAACCCCCTGGAGACAGAGAAAAAAAAAGGGGGCAAGGCGGGCCCGGGAATCACCTGCGGCGGGTGATCCGGCAAAAAGGTTCTCCTTGAAAAAAGAGGCTCTTGTAAAAGGTGACAAAAAAGAACACCGTCGACCCAAAAAGGGGAGGGGGTCCGTAAGCTGGGAAAAAACGAACGGCGCCCACTTCACGCAGGGAATAATTCCAAGAGGTCTTTCGACGCACCCTGTGCTGCGGGCAAGGTTGGGGGGGAGGTCTTAGGGGGGGGGAGAGGGATAAAAAGGGTCCTGCAAAAAAAAAGAAAAACGTTTTCAGGTTCTTGCTAGGACGAACCGTGTTTGCTCCCGAAAACACCAACCACCCGCATCCCGCCGGAAAAAACAGGGGGTGACGATGGGGGCACTCCGTCTAAATCATTGAGAGATACACGGATTTCCGTATGACCCATCGAAGAAGGCACTTTTTACGGAGGACGGAAAAAGGCTAAAAAACTGGGGGGGAATCGAAAAAAACGACGAGAGCTCCTTACGAAGTGCTTAGGGGGGCCCCGAGCTCGTCGAGAAACAGGGGGGACGCAAACTAGGGTCAGGGTGTTCAACGAACTCACGATGCAACACGAAGTCTCGTATGAAGAGGGTAGTAACCGGGAATGGGTGCTGCACTGTTGGTTAAAACCACGACGGGGGAAAAAACGGCCGTAAGACACTGAAAGGAAAGAGGGGAAGGACAAAAAAGAGCCTGTTGATACGTGAAAAAACCGAACCGGAGAAAAAAACTGTAAAAAGGATAAATGTACACGATGACGAGATTATTTCTAATTGATCGGCCGTCAGAAAGGTCGAAGAGGATAGCTTGAAAACTAAAAAAGTGACGGCTGGGAACAAACGACACGAGAAGGAAAGAAAGACTCAGGAAGGTTAAACCGGGGGAAACGAGCGGAAAAGACCCAGTGGCAAAAATGCAAGAAACGATCGTACTGAACGTGGGTGGTCTGTGAAGAAAAAAATAGAAGAAGGTATGCGTACGAAAGAAAGGGGTCAAAGGGAGAGGGGTTAGCGGGGCAGGCGGGGTGAGGACTGCCAAAAAGACGCTGACCGACTTCTGGAAAGGTAGTCAGGACACGAAAGCTCAGGAAAAAAAGAACCGAGGGGCAGAGACAGTGGAATAAACTTTCCCAGCGGAGTGCATTGAGAAAGCGCACGAGTAACACACCGGTTGCGCAAGGAAGAAGAAGAAAGGGTTCGGGTGGAGGGGGGGAGAAAGAGTATGCGAGCGGGTGTGCGTGAAGATAACCCGAGAAAAAAAAAGTCCGGGGGGGGCCAGGCAGGGGTCTTTGGACCTTCAGTGAGGGGACGGACATATGAAGGGACCAGAACAGGGGGGGAGCATGGGGGATATGCAACGCCGGGCAAGTCGGGGACCCCGTGGCAACAGGGAGTGCTATACCACTTCCAGGGAAGAGGGCACAAACACCACCTTGCTAATGCACAGACCGAGGACGGCGGCCAAGAAACAATTGAGAAAGGCTGGTCCACGGGAGGAACCCCTCTGGCCGAAGACGCTCGAACCAAAAAGTGTAGGGAGAAAAGGGAGAAAGAAAAAAAGGGGGAACAACAAGAAGGTCAACACGTCAGGTTCTGCGTGAGAAACGGAAAAAAGTCACCAGGGAAACTAAGGCTGAAAAAAATGAGACTACCAAGGTGAACCTCTTCGGCGTTAAATGGTACAACAGCAAATGAAAAAATGTGTACAACAGGGGGGGAGGGGAGTTGTTTCCGGGTCGCGGGTAGTGAAGGGTTAAACCCGGGGGGGGGAGCACAGGAAGGAGGAAAGGCAAGCCGCAGAGGGTAGCCGGGGTGAAGAACAAACACTTAGACGGGGTCGGGAAAAAACTAAAGGGACTATTGGGGAAAAGACACCAGGGAAAAAAAACTTCTCACGAACCAGCGACAGAGTTCTTAGAAAGAGGTCTCCGCCCGGGTATGCGACAAGGGGGGTAAAAAATAGAACAGGGGGGCCTGTCAACGTTCTAAAGGGTCGCCATGAATCTAGAAAG
>Ga0179591_1239413_pt1 | contig 11860 bp, 14 predicted proteins | sample CZOMad2_1_08_16f_FD_182891 | JGI IMG/M metagenome (GOLD analysis project Ga0179591, IMG submission 182891) | Vadose zone soil fungal communities from Angelo Coast Range Reserve, California, USA - CZOMad2_1_08_16fungal (PacBio error correction) | ecosystem: Environmental > Terrestrial > Soil >...
GGGGGGGCTTTAAGGAAAATAATAAGGAGGGGCTGGGGGAGCACCCACCGGGACTCGTGCGCAAGCTGGTTTACTTAGTTTCACAGAAGGAAGAAGGGGGGGATGAGAAACTGGCGAAGACCTTAGAAAGAGAGACTGAGACGAAAAAAGGAACAGCGAACCTTACTCAAGGGACAAAGGATGGAGTCACAGAAAGGGGAACTAATCACTTCATCAAACATAATAGTGGTCAGGAGGTCACTGCCTGCTTTGCCGGGAGGAGCGGGGGCGGGGGAGAGAAAGCAGGAGGTGAACTGGCTTCGATCGACTCAGGGAGGGGAAAGCTAGGGTCTCAAAGGCAATTCATACAGCCATGGGCTCCGATCCAAAGGGAAAACAACGAGGGGGAATCTTTTAGGCAACAAGGATGATACAAGAAGGAAAAAAAGAGAAGGGACAGATTCATTGCAATCACTAACTAGAGATCAAGGAACATCTGAAACCAACGGAAGTGAGAGGGTTCCGGGAACAGAAAAACGAAGAGTGAGCCGGGGGAAATGGAACAAAGGGGGGGGTAAAATATGTGGGTCGAAACATTGGCAGGAAGCGCCCAGGCGCAAGCTATAGAAAGGGAACAGGGCCTACCCGCTCAACGAATTTATCTCCAATAAGGGGACAAAAAACCTCAAAGAAAGTAAGGGGTCGTTGGGTTGGTAGACGAAGGTAAAAAAAAATAGGGGAAAAGTCTTCCATAGCAGCGCAAAATGGGGCTCCAAAGGAAAGACCCCGGCGAACGAAGGACAGACGCCTCAGTCAACATCCAAATCAAGCTCAACGCGGCGATCGGAAAGGGTATTTGGGGGGGAGACGAAGTGAAAAGACAAAAGAATTTCAATGACAAAACTGATATGCAAAAAGAAGGGCGAAAAGTGTCCGCGGGAGCAAGCATTCAAGAGGAAAGGAATATTTGTGAAATTTGGCCGGACGGAAAAAATCCATAGTTGGGTGGAAAAAAGTTCATTCCAGGGGGGAGCACGCGCGATCCCGAAGAAAGTCGGGGTAGGAAGGGGCTGGGAGGGAAGGCTAGAATCCGTGTTTAGGGGGGTACGGAGAAAATGGGGGAAACTCCCCATTGCGGAAGATTTACGTAAGTCCACTCAAGCAAGGGGACAGAGGTCCAAAAGGATAGGAAAGAAGGAATACCGCGCAGACGACGCGAAGAAAGAGAGACTCTGAGGAAAGGAGGGGGTTTGGAAGGCCGTGCGGTGCGAAAAGAACGTCGGGAAGGGGAAGGTCACTTTATTAAAAATACTAAATCGCAGGCAGCTTGGGGGTGGGGTGTTTTTTTCCTAGGGAGGGGGAGACGACAACCAACTTAGGCTTCTTGAAAAAAATCGACTGGTTCATGGCGTTCTGACGGGGATCTTTAGGCCATGACGTTCGACACAGCCCCGAAAAGTCGGAAATGATTGCTGGACAGGGGGCGAAAAGTTTTGGAACAATTTACAAAAACGGGGCATGGGGGGAACGGGGGGGAAGGGACGTCAAAAGAGGTGGGGCGGAGCACTCAGCAGAAAGGAAACGATAAGGGATTGGGAAGGGCAGGGTCGCGCTCGCGAGAACAGGCGGACAAGTTCTCGACACCGACATTGAATCAAGAGAGTGAAAAAGAAGAATGCGAAGGCGTTCTCGCCTGAGGCGGGAGGAACGAGAAGTCAAAGTCCGCCTGCTGAATCCATTGCCCATTAGGGGGGGAGGGCGGGGCCCAGCCAAAAACTAAAAACTCAGAAAGCCGGAGAGTAGACTACCCCAAAAAGGGCGAGAAGAGAGGGGTGGCTCGTTCTCCTTAAAGTCGGGCCTTTCCAGGAGGGGGTCGGTCTCATATCGTTTAGGCAGGAAAAGGGCCTGAGGGAGAAGTACAGGGACCAGTGAGCGGGAACGGCGAGCACGAAAAGGGGATCGGTTAGGTTTGAAACCACGACCAGAAAGCCCTTTTAATAAGAGTTTTAAGCGTTGGCACAAAACTGAAAGATGGAGGCCAAAAATTTTTTTGTACACGATTTTTGCAATACGTTTAGTGACAAACTAACTTTCCATTTTAACGAGGGGGTTGAAAAGGGCAACAAAGGAAAGGACGAGGGAAAAAGCGAAAGAACCGCTCCGCAAGGAGTGGGGCGTTGCAGCAAAGGAGGCGAAGGGTAAGAAACGGCAGATAAGAATGGAACAACTCGTTTAATATCCTGGGCCCAACCTAGAAGGAGGGAAGGGTGGAGGGGAAACTGTAAGTCTAGAGGGATTAATTTGGGGCAACTGCTATCTGAAGAGTCGCTGAAAAACCAGGAATAGCAGGAAGAGAAAAGGACCCCGGTAAGGCTAAAATAAAAACAAGTAGAGGTAAGAAAGCAAAAGATAAATTTCCTCGGAAAAAAATGGTCATCTTGGTACACAGGTGAGAGAAATCACTAACGCAATAGGCAAAAGTGTGCAGGGACCAGATGCGAAGGTCAGTCACTCCCAAAACAAAGTAAGCTCAGTATCTGGAAAGTAGTCCTTCACGAGGGAAAGCAAGAAAAGAGGTGTTAGGCGCAAAGAGAGGACGCCGATAAAGTCAACCGACTCTATCCACTAGCTGGATATCAGGAGGGGAAAAGAAAAAGGGCGCGAATCGAAGAAAGAAAGCCGCAGTAACACAATCCGAAAATAGCAATTGTTTGGAAAAAAAAGAATACTCAGGTAATGGAAGAGAACAAGCAAAGGACGCCCGTGGACAAAAGCAGAGAAACCTTTAGAAATCCTTTCCGAGCAAAGACTCTCAAACTCCAATCCCTGCTTTTTTCAGCTATGGAGAGCATTTTCAAAAGGGTACTTGGCCCCTGTAGGAAAGGGGGACATCGCGGGTGGCGAGGCAGGCAATGCCTTCATCGGAACAGCGTCCCACCAAAAACACATGGAGAAAACCGGGGGAATTGGCAGGAAGCGGAAGCATAAGCTCAGAAACACCCCCCGGAAAGGCCCATCAAAATCACGAAGGCAAAGGGGACGCAACATGGGGAACATCAGGGGGCGGCGGGCGCTGGTCGCTGAATGCATGACATTCGAGAAAACCCCCTCTACAAGGGAAAGGGGGTGCGGCGTGCAAGTCCCCGCGTTCAAAAGAGGTAGAGCGAAGGGCCTCAAAAATACGAGCGGCAGAGGGAAGGAATAAGGGAGGGACTGACACGGGTCGAGGTTCCAAATGGCGTCAAACCCAGAGGGGATCGGGAGCGTATGGACTGATATCTTTCATATAAAAAACCTTACTTGCAAGAATGGGTGCACCTGCTTTAAATGGCCGATGGGTGCTAATTCGCGCCGTTGGGCATTGCCGAGGTCCATTCCATATGGGGAAGCGTAAGGGGGGGGCTCATGAGTTGTTGCTCGATAAAAAAAAGGAGGGGAATCAATCCGATTGTGCCGGAGGGAGAGAACTAGCATTTGAAGGCGAGGCGGTACAAGGAAGATGAGCAAGATGGGGGAATAAAAAGGTGGTGAAGATTCTTTATATCCCGTAAAATCGGCACAAAAGAGGGGGGGAAAAGGGGAATTCTACCGAAGGAAGAGAAGGTTAACGGGGAAAAGGCTTAAGACAGGGGGTCATTATAGGCATGGCATCACGACTCACAGACTAAAGCACGCAAAAAAGGAATCTCAAAGAAGAACGACCTGCCACCTGTTGTGCGAGACACGTAAACCAGGCCCGGCTCGTCATGGGAAAACGAGTCACCGAAAAAATTGTTCCTGTCTACCAAAAAGGACCAGTTGTAACTCAGGGAAAAGCAGAAAGATGGGGAGCGCAGAAGGGTCAGAGGCTTGGGTGCGAGCAGGGGCCAGGGTTGTTACCGCTTGACACAAAGTAGAGAATGAAAGGAAGCGGGAACGAAAAGAGCGGCAAAAACGCGGAACAAACACGTTGGGACAACAAACACACCGCAAGAGGTTACAAAAGTCCAAAAAAAAAACTCGAGCAAACGGGACAAGCAATGTGAGTGGGTGTTCAAACAAAAAAAGAAGGGGATCTCATGGAAAAAAAAAAACAAACTGATCCCTTGACTTCCGAAAGGAAGAAAACAACCAAGCAGGCCAGGAGAAAAGAACCAGAAACGGGAAGGGAGGACGGGTAAAAAGGAAGCAGGAGGAAAGAGACCGTTCGGAGGGCCCCGCCTAAGGGGGGAAAAGGGGGCCGCCGGATGAGAAGACGTAACTTTGAACATACCAAAACGCGCTACGAAGAAAAAAGTATAAGATGGAAAAATCCTTAACAAGGGAAACTTCCAATGTATTCCGCCGGTAAGAGAAGCAGGAGGAAGACGGGAAAAAAAGAAATGGCAGGTTGCAAACAGGAGGGCGTTACTGGAAACAAAAGACCAACTGCCTGCGAAAACCGTCACCATCTACCCCTTTCCACCCAGAAAAAATCGCGAAAGGGAGATGGGGGTAGAAGTCCCATGGAGAAAGAATCTCACAAAACCGAGCAAAGGCAGAATTTTTCCAAGCCAAGAAAGAGGTTGGGAAGGCAGAATCCAGGGAAGGGACAAAACAACCCGTCCACACGAAGCGGGAAGAAGTTAGGGGGAACTACCCTACCCCAATTGCAGACTTTTAAAAAAGACGACAAAAAAGGATGCCTGAAGAACCAGAAGGGTGCAGAAGAGTAAGTGCGATTAAGAAGGAGGAAAGTGAAGCGCCGAGCGCGTTGGGTACGAATGGCAAACCCTCATGGGCAGCTTTAGTGTATGGCAAAAACGTAGCGGTGGTAATCCTCAACCCAGGGGTTCCCAAAAGTCGAGAGGGCAGAAGATAGACGCAGGAAAGCCCAAATGAGAAAGAATCGATTAGTAGACAGGGGTCGAAAGACAAGAAAATGAAGGTTTTAAACACGAGTCAAGGTGCAGTCAAGTAAGGACTCAAAAAGAATGAATTAAAGGGAAGGACGGGAAAGCTACGACGACTCTATTTTTTGCGCCACGAGAGGATGTTCACGGAAGTAGATGGCTTTTTAAGAGAAACCAAAAATAAATTAAAAGACCAGTGGGACAGAAAAAAAGTGATCGTGGGGAAAGGTGGGCGGGTTGAAGTTACACGTATGCATGTGGAGGTTAAAACCAGGTGAGGGTGGCGCACGGGGGCAGGCGTATGGATGACTCGTCTCCAACACAAGAAAATAGAAATCAGGTCCGAGGTTGGTTGGTGGGGTTCAAAAAAGAAACCTTGCGGGAAGAAAACTGAGAGAGGGACAAGGACAACTGGGCCTGGGAGACGGAAATGCGCCGAAGGGGAGACAGGACCATGGATTCCACCAAAGATTAGTGACCCGGAGGGGCTTATGAGCAAGGGGGAATCGGAAGGGGCGGTCGCGTAAATAGCAAGATCCAAGAGCAGCACGGGGAAATGTAAGATTAGATGGCGTTCCTCAAAACCAGGCAAGAAAAGCTACTAGAACAAACAAAAAATTAGTAGGGGAGATGGGGAGACAAGGTTTTACGACACGAGAGGGGCATTGTGGAGGCCAAAAAGCGGACTTTAATCGGGCTTCAAGAAGAACAGGGGCTAGAGTGGCGATCTACAATTCTGTAAAAGAGACAAAAGGGAGCACAAAAAAAAACGAACCGCAGCAAGGAAGGCAGACCGAAAAGAACGGGGGATGGCCGGGAGAAGGGCCGCGACCCCTCTTGGGGAGGAATGCTGAAAGCAGGGTATTCTAGCGAGGGACAAGAGCGGTTGGAAAAAGAGGAAGGTCTGAGGGGAAAGTTGGCGAATCACCCACAGTCAGACAAAAATCAAAAAAAAGTAGACATCTGAATGAGGGATCAACTACACAATTCTAAGGTGATAAGACATCTTATAGACCCAACCACCACTGAGTAAACGATGGGAAAGATGTCAAGTGAAGTTAAAAAAATCCTCGGGGGGAGTGGGCGCCGCCAAGGTGGAAAACATGTCGGCACACAGGTGTTTACAAGACTAGTGGTGGAAGTCAGGAAACGGGAGACCTGGGTCAAAGAGCTACAATCCCCTTAATCATAGCTCCGCTCCAAAGAAAAAAGTCTGAGGCAACTAGAAAAGGAGACACATCTCCCGGGCGAAGCGGGTTTCACTTGCGGAGGCACGGAGGGGAAGCGGCGGGTGCGGGGGAGGCGACAAAAGGCTTAAAAAATTGGCGGTACCTTACATAGTTCTAGTCGCTGCGAAAGGGAGGAATGCAAAACAGAAGCAAGGAATAAAAAACAATCGTGTCGGGCAGATCCAAATTAGAATAAGCACTGTTACGAAACATCTATCAATATAAAAGAAATTCTTAGTGGTCGAAGCGAAGGGGGGGGGCCATTCAAAAACACTAGAAAGAAGGGGCGAAGGAAAAGAGGAGGCAGCTGAGAGGGGGGAGAGATTTTCCGGAGAACAGCAAACGGAAAAAGGGGAGACGGGAGAATTGCAAGACTAAAAGGGTGTGGCATAAAAATGCTCCGCAATTCGCAAGAGGATCGAAAAACAAAGCGGGGAAAAGACCAGAAGAGTTTCTCAAGCGTGGAAAAAAGAGAAAGAAGACGGGCGTTGGTGAGCGAGTCAAAAAAAAAGCAAAACTCTGATCAAAAAGACAACGGAAAAAAAACACAACACCGTACGACTCCAGCAAATAGGGCCCCAACCAAATCACGCCAAAAGAACGCGGATACGGAAGGTAGTGGGATACATCTTGCAAAACGTAAAACGCGAACATACGGCACATACCCCCGAAAGAGGGAGTAGAAAAAAGGGGGATTAGAGAAGCCTGGGACGTCAAGATAAAAAAAACTGGAAGGCCCTGGTTATTCAAGAACTGGACAGACGGACCTGACAGGGGGGTACACTTCATTCCGGGGCTTGGGTCGAGGGTCTCGAAATTGATAAAGAGAGTTCTGGGTAGGGAAGGCTGAAGGCACGGCTACTCCCGGGGAGAATTGGAATATCCTCCCCAGTGCAGGGGATGGATGAAGATACGCAGAAAATAATAAAATGAAGTCGCGCAAAAATTCGAAAAAAAAACTCCGTCATCTTAAACGCGACTAAAACTGACGTAAAGGAAGGGTATTTGAGGCATCAACGGGTTAGGAGGGGAAAAGGACCAGCATGCCAGTTGGGGACAGTTATGCCAAAAAAAGATCTAAGCAGCAGTTGGGAAGGTGGGGGGGTCACACCGCGTGGGATGTTCTGTTAACTGAAAAAAAAGCCGGTCGGCTGATTGGCCAACTGTCCAGTTAATCGGTAGCTGTGGGGCACCGTAGGGCGGACAATGAAGTACGAAAACATCCAAACCCTGAAGAACTATGCTTTGCTGGAAAGACTCGAAAGGTTTGACGACTGGTCGGGGAGGGATGCGTGGGCGTAGGGGAGGTGTGCGGGGTACGGCATCCTGGGGCAACGCGGGATGGTGGAAAAAAAAAAAAAGCAGATAGAGAAAAGCGAGAACCTGAAAAGAGAAGACACCCGTGGTAAAAAGAGGGATGACCAGTACGCAACGAAACCGCTCAGGGGGAGCGCCGTAGAACGGGGTTAGGAACTTTAATGTAGGAAGGGTCTCGCTGAGTAAAACAGAAATTGCAGGAAATGCCTTGTGCGAAGCGGGGCCGCGCCGGAAGGAGTAGACACAGTAAAAAGGTTAAAGCGCCAAAGCTAAGTCAGGTTCTGCTGGGGAGAGGGACGCATGGGTGGTGAAGCGGGGCCCTGGAAAGGCTTTCTTCCATGCTCGGTTCGAGACAGGGAAGTCTTAAAAGCGACCGGGCAACAGTTGGAGAAGACACTAAGATCAGGGGATCGTGGCGTGGAAAACAAATCCACGAGGAATGTTGAGAAGGGGGCAGGGCTCAGGAAGGGGTAGAGGGGCGGGACAAAGGGTGGGTCCGCAGTTTTCCAGACGTGAAGGGGACGAAAAAAAGTGAATTGGGGGGGGTCTAAGTGTTGTTTATACAAGCGGGAAAACAAAAAGAGGAGAGAGAGCGAATGCCGCGGAAAAATATGAAAGTGTGAGTGTGAAAGTACAAAGGCGCACCGAAACGGGGTAGCACAGAAACGCCAGCCCTGGGACTCGTGATAGAAGGGGGGGCCCCAAATCGAGAGAGGGCCCTGGTTCTGACGACAACTGAATTCGTCTTGCATGGAGATGAATTGGGTTAGGGAGTACCGGGAGGAGAGAAAGTCCAGGCGACCTGGGAAAGATCAACAATACGCCAATAGTTCATCAACTTGACTCTACAAGTCAATGCATTAAAAAAAAGGGTGTAAAGACCGAGCTTCACACAGTGAACCAAGCTTACGGAATAGGGAAAGAGGTTACAACCTGGATCACTACCGCATCGGTCACAAACGTTTCCAAGGGAAAAAAAACCCCACGTCAAGTACCCGCAAATCAAGCTCAACAGCGGAAGTCAGGCACTTGACACGAGGAGGGCATCAAGGGGGATGTTTAGAAGAAAACGTAGCAAAAACACAAAACTACTCTAAAAAATACTGACACGTTAAAAGAGGGAAGGAAAAGCAAGGCGAGCATCGCCAGACCATGGCGCCTGTCCCTCGAAGCTGAAACGAAGGGGGGGGTTGGGGAATGAAGCACTAAATGAAGTAGAGAAGATACTAGGGGGTGAGCCCTGGGAAATACCGAGGGGAAGAGAATAGAAAGTCAGACTGTTACGCAAAAGCAAACTTCCTCATTAATGTTGGAAATGAACTGCTAGAAAGCCTGGGGGCCAAAAAAGGTTAAAGGAAAAACTGCCAGCTCTTGGGTTTCTATAGGAAAGAAGGGACGGGGACTCGAACAGAGCAAACCAAAAACCCCCAAAACAACACAAAATGGAGGCAATTTGGCTATTGAGGAAGCGTTGCTCATAGGCAGACACAACACACAAAAACAGGAGAGAGGGAAAAGGGGAGAGGACACTGGCTTCATTCGCCCCGGAAGCAGGGAAGCTTGTCGCTGAAAGACTGACGGAATTGCAAGGAATGAAAACCAAGAGAAAGTGCAACGGGTCTTAGGGGAAGTACAACACTCAGTCTAGGGGAATACCTCACCAAACTCATTGGAGGTTGAAGCGGGGAGAGGGAAGCTCATGCTCAAAGGGGAAAAAAGGAAAGTAGTGAAAGGCGGCAACAGGGGGGGCTAGGAGCTTCCATTCCCGAGTGCTTAAATCGCACAAAAAAAAAGGCTTGACGCGAAAAGTAGGGGCTCCGATGGCTATGGGAGGATGCAACGAAAATTGATGTCACCTTTCTGGGGGAATAGGGAGAGCGTAAAGGGCTCCGGGGGGAGCAGAGAAAAATCCGGTGAGTAAGCACACCTCGGGAATGAGGAATCACTACACGAGCAGATGATTCGGCGTGCCTTACTGCGTCAAGATGGGGCCAGAGAGCTGGGGGAAATTGAGACCGGAAAAATTCAAATCGGAAAAAGGGGGAACCGGTTGAAAGTTTAGTTGGAAAAGCGTTAAATGCTCCATGGTAGCTTCCCGGCAAAGGATCTGACATAATTCGAACATGAGAAATGAAGAACTGAACTAATAGTGCGCCAACAAGGAAAGAAAACCGACACGAAGACCGTGGGAGATTCCAAAAAGGGCCCGCTCGTAGAGTGGTACAGGGAGAAGGGATAGGCGGACTGTCGGGCTAAACACCGGTAAAGTCAAAAACCAAAGTCTCTTTTTATAGTCGGGGGGAACGGATTGGGAAGCAGGGACGGGTGTGAAAGGGGAGAAAAAACAACACAATTTAATCGGGAGGACAGGGTAAAAGCACCCTACACAATTGAAAAACCAAAAACTCAACCCTTCGTGAACAACCGATAAAAAGCGGAAAAAGGTCCGCCGGGGGAAGGGGTGGGTGAACAAACAGGGAGGAATTGAGCGGGACAAAGAGACTGGGCGTATTATCAAAAGGACGGCCCTGGCAGAAACGCGACATAGGACAAAGAAACGCAGGGCCAGCGAACAAGAGAAAAGAAAAAAGAACAGCATACAGGTGAAGAGGGGAGAACAGTCCGTCGAAGTTTCGTATCACCCCAGAAAAAAAATTGGACGGAAAGTGAAGAGACGAGAAAAAGGGGGAGCACATAACCGGAGACGCACTCCTAAAGGAGATAAACGCAGGAAAAGGGGGAAGATGTAGAGGAATACAGGAAAGTCGGTCTGGGGCTTACCCTTCCGCAGGGTTATAGGGCTGAGGATCACAAGAAAATCAGAAAACAGAAGGAACGAGATGACGAAAAGAAAAGGAAAAAAAGAAGCCACGTCAGCAAGACCAAATTGGTAAAGGAATAATGCTCCAACAAAACTTCCCCGCAAACATCATTCGTACCGAAGGGGGAGGAAAAATAATAGAAAGTCATGCAGAAAACAGCCAACAAAGAGAAAGATGCCAGTCGAAGGTGGGAAAGCACCGAAAGGATTGTGAAACCGGACATCCCCAGGAAACAAAACCACCGAAACGGGTCTCAGTCTATAAGAAGGTTGGTGGGCAAGAACGGGAACAGGGGGAAGAATTACTTGACAAAACGAACGGAGAGACTGCCGAAAAAGACAAAAGCAGGCCTAGATCGGTCAGAGGCCGCCGACTGACGGAAGAAGGAAGCGCGACGATGCATCACATGAAGAGTCGAGCGGGAGGTGATTCAGTATCGGGGAAGAACTCTCAATGGGTGATATAGACCAAGATGCTAAAACGTTCTGAAAAAGATCCTTAGGGATAGCCAATCGAACTGAGCCTTCAGAAAGGAAGCGAGCGGAGGAAAATGGGAGATGTAAGGGGGGGAAAAAAAAAGGTCAGGGCCGGCTGGACAGTCCGAAAAAAAAAAGCGGTCAAAAGATGGAAAAAGATTCGAATTTCCAGGCGGAGAACTCATGTTTTTCTCAAGAAAACATGGTAGGGGATGGGGCACGTAGGGACGGAATGGGTGACACTAGTCTTACCAATACCTTGCACTCACAATCTTTTACGAGGGTGAGATGGGTAAGGTGAGGGCGGACTAAAGGGGGAAAAGCGAGGGGTCGGGGTTGGAACTCCACGTTTAGGGGGGGGACGACGCAGGAAGCGACTTGTGTGAAGCCAGTCTCCAAAACAAAAAAGAAAAACATGAGCGCGGTTTGGTGGAAGGAACGGCGTAGACAAAAGTCGCGAGGTGTCAAGATTTCCGGGGACTCATATGAGGAAGTGCTCGGCTTCAAAAAAAGTGATGACCAAAACAGAAGGGTGGGGAACGTCACACAGTCTTAGTATAAAGGAGAAACTCTTCGGTTGGGGAGAGGGTGGAGCGGAAATAGCGCAAGCGACATATAGAAAGGGGAATTCCTTAAAAAGGAAGGGGGGGGGGAGGTTTAAAGACCGCAATGAGAAAACCTCAGATGAGGACGGGGCAAAGAGGGGATCATATGGGGGTTGACAAACACGAAAGGAGTGTTGGGTTACACCAACAAACAGCACATTTGGGAGCGGAAAAACAACTTGCGTATAACTTGGAGTCGCAGCACGAGCCGTGCAGAGGAAAATATAAAGAGGACCATTGGAATCAAGATGGAAGGCGCGGGGGAAGGCCAGCCAAGCCAACGATCCAAGTCCGGAATCCTGAAACCTCAAGAACTAATATGCGGGGAGAGAAAGGGGGCCAAATGCAAAACAGGAAAACCGCTGATTGTGGGAAGTCAAAAAGTTGAGGGAGCTGCGGTTCCGAGGTAAGGATCGAGGACGGCTCCACCCTAATCAATTGAAAAAGGTCGGAAGTTGCAGAAAGCACAACACGAGTCAGGAAGAAAAGACAAAAAAAAAGGGGCCAAAGGGGGAAAAGCGGGCGATCGTCCACTAAACAACGCCGATGGAAAATAAAATA
>Ga0179591_1355953_pt1 | contig 11860 bp, 20 predicted proteins | sample CZOMad2_1_08_16f_FD_182891 | JGI IMG/M metagenome (GOLD analysis project Ga0179591, IMG submission 182891) | Vadose zone soil fungal communities from Angelo Coast Range Reserve, California, USA - CZOMad2_1_08_16fungal (PacBio error correction) | ecosystem: Environmental > Terrestrial > Soil >...
GGAAACGGACATAAGTGGTTTAAAAAAAAAAAGACTATCTTCGGTGTCTGGAGAGAGGGGAATAATCAAAAGAGAAAAAAAAACAAGCCGAAATCGGAGCAATCCCACTTCGCGGAAACGAAAATACTCTAGGGGGAGGGGGAAGGGGAAAAAAGCGAGGTTTCGAATTGGAAACTCTCGCGCAGGGGAAAAACAGGAGCCTGAACTGGAAAAACGAAAATGAAAATTATAAGCTTGGCGGAAACAACCTTTTAAAGTCTGTCGGCGGGCATTTGGAGGGGACGACGTCCTACGATTCATAAGGAAAAAAGGAAAGGGAAGGGGGAAAAAATTTATGAGATATCAAGAAAAGGATCACAAAAAATCGGAAAGGAAAAAAGCAAAGGGACTCATCATTAATTTTGAGCGGGGAAATGGAGCGCCGCACTCAAGAAGGGGGGAAAAAAGAACAAAGGGGATGAGCGACAACGCTGGTCGAGGAGAAACAAAAGCCCTTGAAAAAAAGAGAAAACCAGAGAGTCAGAAAGAACGGCTTTCTAGGGGGAATGAATACCGAAAGGAAAAAGAGACACACGAACGAGGGCAAAGTTTCACTAGCAGGGTTGGGGGGGAACCATTGGGGACCACCTGTAGATTTTTGATCACGAATTATCAATTGAAAGGGAAAATTAACGAAGGAGGGGAATTGAAAAGGATCGATTCTCCATCATCGACACGAAAGAGGGGGGCCGAAGGAAGGTCCGAAGCTTGGGAAAAAGTTCGCCATCACGACTCGGTGTTCTGTGCATGCAGGAGATGAAAACGTGGGGGGGGAAGGCGAGAACATCAAATAAAATTGCCCCCCTTAGTACAACGAAAACCATGACGGGGAAAGGAGAAGAAAGCCTTGATTTGGAGGGGAGCGAGAGAACATGACGAGGTTTTTGGAAGAAGCAACGTATCTTATAGGAGGGGAACACTTCACAGTGGCAGCGTCCTACTGCGAGGGAGTTTCTCAGAGAGGCACGTGACAGGGGAGGATTGATTTTAGAGGCCAGGGATGGCAAGCGAACACAATCAAGGGCTCTTCAAATCGGAAATTGTGGCCGAGTTGGAGGGGCGTATGGGGGGCGCAATACTTTAGTGGAGTGTACGGGAAAAGAGGGGATGGGAGGTTTGAATGGAGTCTTGAAAGAAATCTGGCGACTAAAAAAGACCAAAGGAAAGCAAAAAAAAGGGGGTTTGGAAACATCCCTTGTTTAAAACTCGGGATGAATTTAACGTTGAAAAGAGGGGGACTCGGCAATTGCAACACGTCATTCCTAAGGGAGAAACGGAACAGTGTGTGGGCATTAAAAGACACAATAGCTCGAAAACTGGCCTCCCGTGTCTGGGGGGAAGATCAACGAGTCGAGGGGGGGGGGAGCGAGGGGACTGTCCTCGTTCGTTGCCAATCGCAAGACCAAGATGCGTCCCTGAGAGACACCCTCACTTCCAAGGATCTCGCAAAAGTCCAAATCAACAAATAAATCAAAAGGGGCAAGGAAAAGGGTCAAGCATACGGAAATAAAGGAAAAGCATGGGGGGAGACATCTCACCGGAAGGACGGTTTCGGCGAGGTAGGTGGAATTGAACAAAATTGAAACGGGGCTCGATTTGAGAACTGGGAAATGAAGTAGCTGAAAAATCAGGGAAAGGCGGCGCGCAGGGTTCTTTGAAAAAAAAACAAAGGGGGAAAAGGCTAAAGTGAAAAGGGCGTGGTGAGTTTTGCGGAAAAGTGAGATTCCTTTTAGCTTCGGGGGGGGGGGAGCGATCAAAAAGAATTCCGATCGCTCTAAAAGAGCCTTCCCTGTGCCGGGCCTGCTTGGTGGGGTCAAAATGTCATCATCGGACCAAGAAAATGTCCTCACACAACTCTTGGGGGGAGACGGCTCGCGGGAGTGACATCACTACCAACGAAAAAAATCTGAAGATCAAAAAAAGCGATTGGGACAAATCTAACTGAAACGTGTTGTACCTAACGGTGGCAAAGAAAAGATAGGGAGAAAGACGCTCAGAGTCTCCGCGAAAGCTCAATAGAGGACTGTTGTCCATCATCGAAGGGGGAAGGGAGGTCAATCAGAGCGGAAAGGGGGCGCCTGTCAGCGGGAGCGCAAAAAAACTAGGAAGGAAGACGGTGATTCATTCTAGCTTCAACTCAGTGTCCGAGAGAAGGAAAAAAAGTTAACAATGAAGACGCGAAGGTAAGGTGTACGCAAAAAAGGGGGAAAAAGCAGGGAGATCAAAATCAAAGTAATCGAACGCAAGACCACTACGCCACCAAGGAAAGTCAGGTCAAGAAAAAGGGGGTCATACTCGACAAGAGCTGAGAACCTCCTCCAGGGAATGACACGCGCCGGCATTGGAGGGAAACCGACGACAATCGTCGAAACCTTAGATGTCAAATAAAAAAAAAAAGTCGTGCTGGTAACCTCAAACACGAAAGAAGGGGGGGTTAGGGGGAAGAGATTTGTGATGAGAGAACGTTTCCTTGGGAACGGGGTAAAAAAGAAGGAGGTCTTTCCTGGAAGGGAGAAGGTGCTTATTTGCGGCAAGTAAATTGATCGGCAAAGCGACAAAGGGGGGAAGAAGGACGGAAGTTTGGGGGTGTGTCGCCGTAACGGGGGGAAATTCAGAAAAAAAAAAAGAGCAAGGGGCACGACAAAACTCAGGAGGGAGTAAATTAACCTCTATGCTCACGAGTTTAAACGGAAAGAGAGAAGCAGAACCGGAAAAACTCGCTCGAAAGATGAATAAAAAAAAAATGAACCTCGATGAGAAAAAAGACTGCTGGCGCCAACGGAGAAAACGCGGCCATGAGATCTTTGTCAAAACCACTAAATAGATCAGTACCACGCTGCAGGGAGGAGAGGGGGTGAGAAAAAAGTTTAGCCACCCAGGGTGACGCACCGGCCGCGCATCTATAGAGGAATTAAGAGGGGGCCCAGCAAAGGAAAACATCGAGAGCTAATCTCTAACAACAAAAAGGAAAATAGAGAAAGGATGGGGGGGTATCTACGGATTTACAGAAGAAAATGGGTGGATCGTGGCGTCATTTATAGCAGTAGCGCAGAAGGAGGACAAGAGGGGGGGGGGGGAGAAAAAAAGATTTGTCGAGACAGTAAGACAGACCCATCAGTTGGGAAATCTAGAATTTCTCCCAAGCAAGGACTCGAGCTGTTCTATGAAGAGGGGGGGGTTCAGATCAGCGAAAAAAGAAGATTCTTAGAGAGGGAGTGTTTGGGGGGCGCAGGGAAAAAGGAGAGAAAGGGGGCGTTCTTTCTTTAAAGAGCTGGGAAAAGCAAAAGTCTCTCCAAAAAGTTGTGGTTTGGTGTTTGCTCAGAAAAAAGAGAAAGGTCTGTTTTGAAAAGTCTATGCCCCTGCTCGAGAAAGAAAAGGACCCTGAAAGGGGAAAGGCCAATAAGTGTATTCCGCCGAAAGGGATTGAAAAAAAACTCCGATGAACCGCGCCAAGAACGTTGCAGAGCAAAAGGGGACTCACCGCAATGAGAGCAGAAGGAAAAAAGTAAGTTTGGTTCTGGTTTCCAGACTCGAAAGCAGCAAAAGGGGTCCGGGGGAAGAAGGGGTCGAAAAGAAGTTTCAGTGAAGAAGCCCGGTGCGCGGGGGGCGAGGAGAAGCTCGGAAATTCGGAAAAGTCGAGGGCCTTCGCGAATGGAGAGAGAAGTGTATTGGGTTTATCGACGTCTCCAAGAGAGGGGAGGGAATTAAAACCTGCGTAACTTGGGCACCTGCGCGCAGGCTTGGGGGAAGGGGAGGCGGCGGGGCGAAACTCGCTAATCAAAGCGTGGGGGAAGAACGGTCAGCTTTATCGCCTAGAAAAGGAGCGGAAAAGAAGAAAACGCAAAGAGGGGGAAAAGGGATCTTCTACCGAAAGGAGGAGGAATGAAGAAAGACACCAGCAGTGGTTAGCTTCGCGGATCGGGGGTTCATCGAGAAAAAGAAAGAGGCCGGCGGCAATAGATGGGCAAGAGAGGGGGGGGTCAAGCTAACTCGCTTTGCCGCGCTCAAGCTTTGGGGTTGGGGGGGAAGGTGGAAAGATTTTCAAGAAACGGTTTCCACCAGCGGATCTCTATTATCATTGAGGGAAAAAGGAGATCCCTGCAGTGAAGTGTCACCAGCACGTCCTCATGAAGAGGGAAAGGACTCGAGGAAAGCGAAATATGAAGAAAAGGGGAAGATTTTTCTGCTTTTAGCGAGACGCGGACAAAAAAGGCAGTGGCTTCCTCAAACTAGCCAGGGGGGAAAAAACATGAATTAGACAATGGCAGAGGGGTGTTCAAAGAGAGACTGGAGTCCGGCTATCAATAGATGCTGAGAGAAATTCAAAAAAAAAGAGGCAAAGAGGCAGTTGTGAAGAAGTTGAAGAAAAGGAGACACTAGAAGAAACCGTAATACTGGTGACGATGGGAAACAAGGGGAAGCTTTGCAAAAAGTAAGTTCAAGGTGAGGCTTATGCAGGGGGTGATGTTGGGAGAACTAAGGGAAGAGGGTGCTGCGGGGGGTCAGTGGATGGACGGCCGCAAGGGGGGGGAAGAATCTAAAAGAAAAAGACAGCGCGCAAAAAGAAAGAGCACGAGCGTGGAGAGTCGGGGGGACAACGAGAGACTCTGGTGCAATGCATGAGTGGGGGGATGGTTAAGCGCTCCTGTGACGGGGGGCATTTTCAAGAAGAAGGGAAAGGGGTTTCACCGCTCAGAAATAATTAGTTTGAATGGGAAGGAAACAATTGGGGGGGTTGTGGGGTACGGAAGGGGGGGGGGGAGGGGGGGGACAAAAACGGAGACTTTCTTTCAAGAATCCAAGAAAAATTAAAAAAGCTGCTCAGGGCGAAATCCATACTGATTCTAGAAGACTCGAATAGAGAGAATCTGCCACCATTGAAAAAAGATTTGAAAACACCTGGGAGCATCGGAACTGGAAGTTCGAGAATAAGCGCTCCATATTGTGGATAGCAGGGACCATATGGGAATCAAAACAGCACTGAAGTTGTAGGCTCGCTTTCGAAAACAAAAAAAAGGCTTCTTAAAACTAGAGTGCGCGTGACACAGCAGCGCATTGGATTCAAAAGGTATTACGGGTCTTCGTTGGAAGAAAAGTCTTGGGCGACGCAGAGGTTAAAGATCGGGGTCATCTATATACCCAGGGGGTGGGGGGGGGGTTGGGGGGGGGGAAATAGGCGCGCAACCGCGAAAATGCCTGCTAAATCTGAAAGGCTGGATTGCGTGGGTTAAATCGATCTTTGGAATAAAACGGAAAAAAGATGGTGGGGATGAAACTTTCTGCCATGTCACATCTACCGACGGGGGCAAAATGTTTAGGAAGAAGAAGAAGGGAGAAGATTTGCGCGGGTCGACTCTTCTCTGATCTCCGAAGTATCATCAGAGGCAAGAGGGAAACCAATGGGTAGGGTAGTGTTCAAAGGGCTCAGGAAGGGTGGCTACTCATGGAAGGGGAAAGGATCATTCTCATGGGGTATCATCGATGAGGAGCACCCCCAACCGCTATATTAAGAGAAGGTCAAAGGCACAACTTCAGTGAAAGCGAACGCCGCTTTTGTCGGTAATTAGGGTGAAAAAGAGGAACCTCGAGAAAGAGAGGAAAATTCGGTATCACTTAAAGGGAGTAAAAAACGATAGATAAAGAGACAATCAATGAATTCACGCAGTAAGGAAAAAAAGGGGGTTGCAGTCAAAAGGGGAGGCTTCATCTTTGGCCATCCAGACAGGCCGGGGAGGGAGGAAAGGGGAGAATCAAAGGATGTCGACTCTTTCGGAGAAAACGGGGCCGAGAAAAGGAATCTTGAAAGGGATTTAACGAAGGGGACGGCACCGAAGACCGGGCTTGCCCGTCATGCTAGGAGGATTGATTCAGAGACACATAAAAAGGGAGAAAAGAAACAAAAAAAAATTGATAGGTCCTCACAAAAACAACTTGGGTAGAGGACCCGTCAAAAGATAGTCTCGGGGGGTTTGTAGGTCTTTTCTGGGCTCTGAAAGGAAAAGAAACAGCAAGAATCGAAAGGGAAAAAAGAGAATTGGAGAAATCCCCTTCTCGATAACTCCGCAAGTGATCGGTCGAAAAAGGTCGGAGGAAAGGGGAAAAGAACAGAGGAAGACCATTGACGCCTGAACTATGTGCTATAGGGAACAGGAATGTTGCCGGGGAACCGGTGCCGGCAAATAGGTCGGCTGAATGATGTCGGCTAAAGAACCCCTAAGGACGGAAAGGGAGATCCGAAATCTGCTCGATCAAAAAGGATATCACAAGAAAAAAGAAGACTATCCAACATAGCTTCGCGCTCACTGAAGTTCAGGAAGGGAAAGGGAGAAAACGAAAAGGAGCTCGCCTTTGGGTGGTGGCAATACTACTTCTACAACATCAAAGCCATCGGGGCGAATCAGCCCTTGAAACAAAAGACCTCAGTGAGAGAAAGAGCGGTAATTCTGAGTGAAAGGGGGCAATCTAAGAGTCTATCAAGCCTTGGAGCAAAAAAACGGTGGAAAAGGGGGGGAAAAACCACGTCCGGAGGTAGAGGGTAAATCACTGTCCAAGAAAAGGGGGACCTCCAAAATTGACTGTGGAGAAAGTTCGCGCAGACAGACACACGGCGCCGAGAAATTACTGGAGCGCCATGGGGGGGTAGCAGTCACTTCCGCGGCGAGTTCAGCGGGAGCGTTCAATAGTCAAAGCCCAGTGCCCCCCAGGAAAACGAAGCCTTCACTCAGTCGAGCCAATGCTATGGGGAGGGAATAGCGGCGAATTACGGGGGGGGGGCCCGAGGATGTCGATCAAAGGATCAAAGAGCTGCTACTGCCGAATAGGGCGATGGTCCGTCGGAGGGCCGCTATCTCATTATGTGAGCGTGAGGGCATTGGATGAAAAGAGAGAGGAGAGAAATCCCTGTTGAGAGGACAAAGCATATGAATGGTGGACGATGGGGGGATATGAGGCGCATCATAGATTGGGTGCAGTTTGTATTATCGAGGGAGGCGGGGAAATGTACGTAGTGGGGAAAATCTGCGACGGAAACACCAAAGGGCACAACCCCGGGGGGTACAAGTTTCCACAACCAGGGGGAAGAGGGTCTAAAGAGGGTTCTAACGGAAAAGGGGGGTGTTCCTGAGATTGAAAAATTACAAGCTTGGAAAAAGAGGAACACAAAAAATGGTTGATCTGAAACAGAGGATTCGTCAAAAATATGATAAGAAGCGGGTTCTCTATTGGGCGCTCTTTCAAGGGAGATTAAATCGCGCGATCGCCGGAACAAAACAGATCATTTCCACTCAGGAGAAGGGGGAAGAGGTAGAAAAATCAAGGTCATCCTAAGATGGAAACTTGCCCAGGCGTAGAGAGGAAGGAAGGGGACAAATGGGGCACTTCAACAGTACTTACTGTTTTCGCGTGGAGCATGCGGGAGGGGGGGGAAAGTTAGGGCACAATTTCTCTCGTGGGAGAGAGTGGCAACGGGGGGGGAATGAGGCACATTGAGTTATTTGCATGAATGGCTCTTGCCACCAAGTATTTTCTGGGGAAAAGAAGGGGATCAGAGCTTATGGGGACGGAAGGAAGGAGGTGTCAGAAAGGATAAAAGAGACAAGTCCATCGGAGCTTTGCAAAGGCTGAGGGGAAGGGAAATGAAAAACTGGATTAGCGAACGTTCTGGGGAGAGGGGGATCCAACGAATTCCTCAAACGCAGCTGTGTGGGACGGGTCAAGGTGAAATCCTGAGATGGTTGTTCAACCATAAAAACAAAAGGGGGGGGGGGGAACGACAGACAAAAGTGGCGAAACTGCTTGCACAAAAAATGGGAGGGGGGAAAAACGTTTACCTAATCTCTGAAAAAGAATGTTGTAGGGTAGAAGGGTTCAAGAAATACCGCCGCGTGTCCTGTGGATCAGGTAGCCGAAAGAAAATGCGGGTCTACTAAGAGAAGGGGGGAAGGCGATGGCATCTCTGAAGCCTGACTAGGCGCAGCGAAACGTTAGAAGGAAAAAAAGGGGATAAGAGGAAAACTCACAGGGCCTACGAGAGTCCAAACAACATACAAAAGGGGGTCCATAGTGACTCGGCTCTCGCAAATCTTGAGCGAAAAGATAGAAAAAAAAAAGACCGCCAGAACTCATGGAACGAATTATGCACGACAATAGGGGGAGAAAAGCCTAATGATAGCAAAAGGGTTCTTAAAGGCCTACAAGAACGTCTAACCTTAGTTGGGCCACGGGAGGAGATTTCTGGGGAGGGTCGGGGATCTCAATAAAAGAAACGCCCCGGACTAGTGGAAAAGGGTCGTGAAGTTTTCTTGATCTGTCCGGGGTAGAGGGAAGGGGTGCTCATGCCTGAGAAAGGTGACTATGAAATGAAGGTGGAGTAATAGAGGGTTGGGGGGGAGTTAATTATACTTGGGGGTTGAAGAAAGCCCGAGGTAAGAAAAATTCTTCGGGCGCAGGAAGACACAACCACACACTCAAGCCACCACCAAAGGATCAGATATGAGCGACGCCTCACCTTTTGGGATATTCAATCTAAGTCGCCATCGTCACAGTCGCTACCGGTACACTGGAGGACGAATCCTGACTGAGAGACAAACTCTCGCTAAAACACTGGAGAGAAAGATCTTGGGAGAAAAAAAGGGGGGTAATGAGACCACAAAGGGCTTTCAGTAGGGGTCTTGTTATAAGCAAAAGGGGCCAACCCTGGAAGCAGGGGGCGCGCGCAGCTATGGGACCTAACCGGAAAAAAAATTTCCTGGCAAGGTGAAATACGAAACTCATCATATTGTCAACTCAAAAACAGCGATGATACTAATCTGATCACACAAAAGAGGGAAGGAGAATTGCTCCTCAGCTTTTTGAGTTATAGAGGGTCACGGATTGGCGGGATGAGGGCGCGGTTAGCATAGTTATGATTACGGCTAAAGAGGGGTGGAGAAAACTTCGTTGGGTCAAAAAGACAGAAACGAAGGTGGTTAATTAGCTAGGGGGGAGACCAAAGATCTACAACAGGCTCCTGTTCTTGAGAAAGTGGGTGACTTACATCAAAGCCATCAGGATTCGTAACGGACGGGGAAAGGAGCGCCGGGGGAAAAAAAAACGGAAGGCTAAATGAGGCGCTGGCGTGAAAAATAGCTGGAAAAGGGTGAAAGGAGATCAAGTGGTTTTTGGTCGGCGACGGCGCAAGGAAGGACGCTGGGGGCAGAGGGGGATGAACGGAACAAAGCAAAACTTCATCCCATAAGTGTGCCATCAATTGAGGGGAAAAAAAGGGATCCTCGTAAATTCCCAGAAAGGAGAGCAAAAGGAAGAGAAGAAAACCGAATCAGGCAAGCTCCGCCAGGGAGGGGTTAAGATTTCCAGACGGAAAGAAGCAATTTTACAAACTCCTTTGTGATGTCGTGGAGGGAAAAGGCAGGCCCCGCCGGCATCAAATCGGCGGGGGGCTCTGGGGGGGGGAAAGGCTAGGGACGTTCCCTCAGGGCAGAATGGCGGGACTAAGGGGAAGTAGAAGGGGGAAAAACGGGATGATCGATGTGACTCCGCGTTAACTAGGGGAGAGATGGGAGATCTGGAAGGGTGGGGAGTGTTTCGAGCGGGTCACCGGACAAGGCTAAGTTCCCCGGGGGGGACGGTTCTGCTTTACTTCGCCGCGGAAGCCTCGCGAAAAAAAGACTCCAAAGGGAAATGGAAGAAAACCGGTGATTACGCGAGGCTGGGGCCACATGACACCCAAAAGGAACTTCTACGAAGAGGGGCGTTTCAAGAGGTTGGGGACAAGACATGCGCCCCCTTCTATTGTTACCACAACGGAACGCGAGGGAAAAGGGGGAAGAGGGTTGGAAACTATTGGGCCTCGCTAAATTTTCGTTGGGAGTGGATTACTAGCGAGGGAAAAGGAGAATGAAATAATATGCTAATACGGGGGGGATTAAGGCTTTTCCGCTGATGATCCCTGGTTTGAAAAAGGAATAAATCCATTGCGCGTCTTTGCCAGCGCATGCGCGAAAAAGAATTTAGCCGCGTCACCGGACACAGCAAGAAAATCCAGCACAAAAATGAACTCTGATCATCAGCAACAGTAAAGGGAAAAGACGGGCTCAACGAGGAAGCAAAGCATAGGCTTCTTCATGGAGAACTCTTAATTCCACAGGCAAATCCGAGAGGGTTTATCGCTTAAAAAGTGCACCAGAAAAAATGCTTAACACTCTCAGAAAAAAAGAAGGTTAAAGGGCAACAATGGGAGGGAGATCTTTCCAGAAACAATCAATGAGGGGAGGATGCAGGGGCGGGTGGTTATGACTCTACGAAAAATGTGGAAAGGTTCAGTTTATGACGAGCGCGAGGGGAAAGCAAAAAAAGGAAAGAGAGAAGAGAGAGCTCAAAGATCCAGCCATTTAGAGACTCTGCAAAAAGCTGGGGAGGCATGCAAAAGGGTTTTGTGGAGATGGGGAGGAAAGCTCCGCGGACGGGGGGCTAATTAGCAAGGAACCGATGGGGGGTAAAGCTGGAGAAAAAAAGGATAAAAGTTTGACCACATGTGATGTGGACTTGTCAAAAGGGTTTGGAAAGGGGGGATTGGGTCAGGGGGTTACCGTCGCAGAAAAAAATTTCTTTCACAGTCAAAGGAACAAGGAATCCTCTGATTAACAAAGACCAAACTAAACGGAGGAAAAGGAAAAAAGAAAAAATTAACGACGAAAAAATGAAGCTTTTCCTAGAACGGGCGCGGGGTCTCGGGAAGGGGGAGAAAGACTCACTCCAGAAAGGTACAGATCTCGGAAAAAGGGAAATAGAAGATTCAAAAAAACAAGAAACGCACTGACGGAAAGCTTCAAGCTAACAGATGCATGGTTCAGGAAAAAGTTGAAAAGGAGGCGATTCCAATCTCATGTGGGGGGCTTCTCTCCTCGAAGGGGGAAGGGAAGGGAAATAGTTGAATGTTCTCACGATCTTGATTTGAGCGAAGAAGAAAAACTCACAACGCGAAGTGCCTGCTTCAGGAAAAGTGCCGCGAAGGGGGAGGCGGCGAGGTGAGTGGGAAAGGATTGTGCTGCTAATCGAGATTTACGAAACAGGGAAAAGAAAAGGCGGGAAAGAAGTCTGCCTTGAATAAGGAAGGAATCTCCGGGGATGTGGTGTGTAAGAACCAGGGCCAAATAGGGGGAAGTTGAAAGGGGGTTTGAAAAAACTTAACCGCGCCCGGAGAACAAGAAAAAGTGACAAATGGCACATTTAGGGGGTGTTCCAGTTCTCGACCGTATGAAACTCCAGGAAAAGGGGGCAAGGAGAGGGATCTCAGTTGTGTCGGCTCTATTTGAAAAAAAGGGGAGAAGGGAAGGGGGGCGAAGTCGAAAAACGATTCATTATCGCAAGAAGCTGGGGGAAGATTCGAACGGTGTTATCAGGGTGGCGGGATTCCTCATAAAGGCCTCTCGACCGAAAGGTCAGAAGGAACGTAGGCAGGGAATAACGATAGAGAAATCTCGACAAAAAGGAATTGACGCCGCATTGGCGAAAGGGTCGGAGAGTGCGCATCTTTGCAAAGTCCACATAGAAAACAAAGGAGGGGATCCGAAAAAAAAAAAAAAAAAACCCAACCAAAAGAAGAGAAAAAGAAAAAAAAAAAGAAAAAAAAAAAAAACAGGGAGGAAGGAGCAAATTTCTAACGAGGGATTCGCTAAACGGGAAGGAGAAGCGATCCAAAAGAATCGAGGGGAAAAAAGTGATTCAGGCCAAAGCAAGAGGCGCGGAAAGGCATGCGATTCGCTTCGGAGGTTCCGCCTGCATAACAGATAAAAGGAAAAAAAAAGACGAAGTGAAAGGTCCG
>Ga0179591_1259196_pt1 | contig 11859 bp, 11 predicted proteins | sample CZOMad2_1_08_16f_FD_182891 | JGI IMG/M metagenome (GOLD analysis project Ga0179591, IMG submission 182891) | Vadose zone soil fungal communities from Angelo Coast Range Reserve, California, USA - CZOMad2_1_08_16fungal (PacBio error correction) | ecosystem: Environmental > Terrestrial > Soil >...
TGGAAAGGAGCAGATTAATGAGGGTAAAAAAAGCGTTACGGAGGCCTGGAACGAGGGGATGGAAGCCGACGTTAAAAATGTGGGAGGGTGCTTTCCATGAAACCTCGCCTGTCAGCTCCCGCCAAGCCGGAATGGAGTGGGACCGTTGTCACCGTCCCTCCGCCAGAAGAGGATACAGCAAAGAAGTAGTTGGAAAAAAGAAATCTGGCAGCCGAATCCTTAAAACGGGAGAGGGAACCAAGAAATGCGATTTGTGAAAATGCGGACACATGTGCGTCAACAAGAAGAAAAGCCCAAGAGGGGGAGGCGCAATCATGGGCACATGACCAAATGGGGGCGGTCAGTCGCCTCCGTTGAAGGGAAAAAGGGGGTTAGAGACTACGGCCCCAGCGGGGGGGCTTAGTTTCAAAGAGGAAATTCACCCGGCATCTCATGAACTTCCGAGAAAAAAACCGGATTGACGGGAAGGGATTTGTCTTCAAGGCCTTCAAGAACGGAAAGGAAAAGGATAGAACGAGTCCCAGTGAAATTTTGGAACTCTTGCCTGCCCGAAGTAGGTTTCTATTCGACCTCATAGCAATTCAAATGCACTCATAAGTAATAAAAGAAAACCCAATTAAACCGCCGAAGGTTACTCTGAGTCCCTCTATCCGAAAGGGAAGCCCGAAAAAAAGGATCGGTGAACGGACACCAAACGGGTCGACAGGGAAGAGGGAAGGGCCAAGGAGGTGGGGAACCCAGAGGGGGGGAAAAGTCTCATTTATGAGGAAAACACAAAAAAGATCCGCTTGTGAGAGCAAACAAAGGAAGAAGATGAGAATGCTTGGTCGAAAAAGTCGAGGGGCGTATCGAGGTGCCCGCAATTTGGCTGGGAGTTGGATGCTAGAGGACAGAAGAGGGGTCTGCGTTGGGGCTGGGAAGAGGATGAAGGCCCAGTAAACTCCGAATGTTGGAGGGGCTTGCTTCCCTCGAATAAGAACGCGCGCAACTCCAGCGGGGGGGAATGGGAGCAAAGAAAACTGCGCCTCTAAGCTCCTGGCACGCCTGACTGAGAGGCACCGCCCTCTGGCAGCAGCAGGCAAGGGGGACGAAGACCCGCAAACCGATAAGACATTTAAGTGCGGCGGGTCACTAACACGGACTTGCCATGAGTGCGCTCTCCGTCTTTGATGCACCGATCTCTTAGCGGAAAAGAGTGAAACGAAATGTTCTGAGGAGAGAACAGCTTCAAATTCAGATATCGTTCGTCCAGGCGCAAGAAGTCGTGAACTCTGGGTAGAAACTAAGAAGTTCTCCGCCAACGGATAAAAACAGGGGGAAACAAATAAACTAACATCCCTGAAAAAAGAACGTTCCCTGGGGTGGGTTCGCAACATTCAGCCTTGCGGGGAGGGACGAAGCATGCGCACTAGAAAAATAACAACTTCGCATCCTGGGAAAAGGGCCATGGCCCCACTGTGCCTCCTTCAGTTCCATTGGTTTTGGTCGTTAAAAGTACGCTTCCGGGTGTTCAAAAAAAGCGCATAAATCGAAATCCATCGGTGTGCACCTCGGCTCGGGAGGCATCAGAGGGGAATGCTAAGTCTTAAAAAGGGGGAAAATGTATCGACGACGAGAGCCTTCCTTATAAGGAAAATTCATAGTCCATCTCTGGCCATCGTAGGGAAAATGCAGTTGTTCCTCCAATCATGTCACTTTTCCCTCGTGCGGCATGGCTTTTACTGTAACAGGTCCGCAGACGGACTGTTGCGACGGTCAAGTTTCCAGAGAAAAATTTAAACTTCTAACGTCAGTTTCTTCACTCAGGGCAAAAGGGGACGGCAATGCTTAGGACGTTGTAACAAAATTTCATAACTTGGGGGGGGGCGCGACAAAAAGTTTCCAATCTCAATGCATCGGGGACAAAGAATTGTACCTCATCGTGAGAGTCCTTCTTTAGGTAAGGGAGCTGGAAAACATTTTCAAGCTCCCACCGGCAGACGTAGGCAGAGTTTGGCTCTGAGGGACGCCTTTTCAACCCGAAGGGGAACACACTGAACCAAGGTAAGGGGTAAAAGACTCAGCGAACGGGGGAAGTTTGGAGGCGTGCTTTACAAACCGCAAACTCCGGCGAGCAAGGGGAAGGACGTACGCACGGGGGAAAGTTCATCTGAAGAAGAAAGAAAAAAAAGGATTGGACTGGGGTAGATCACTTGGACAACACGCGTCTGAGTAGACACGGGCACGAGAAGGACGCCCACGGCCACGTTAAACAAAAGCATGAAACGCCGCACATTGGAAAGTTTCTAAGAGAAACAGCGTCCATGGCTAGGGGAGCACCGTCCGAAGGTCAAATTCAATGGCGCCGTAATTCCGGGAAAGCAGATGTTCAGTGCAAGGGAAGAACGCGGAGGATAAAAAAAGGCCCCAGGTGGAAATCAATCAGGGCAAGGTGTTACGCAAAAGCCGGCTCCGAGCCTTGAAAGTGAAAGAGGTTTACGAAAAGGAGGGTCCTTCGGTGGAGAAAAGCTTAAGGAATTTCGACGCATGGGCGCCAGACACGCAGACCCCCTCTCCGCTTAGAAAGCAAACGCTACGGGAATCGGGTGGCACCGTGCACAGATGGAAAAAGTAAAGGGTAACGGACTGAAAAAGAGGTGCTCAACGAAGGCGGGGAGTAGCATTCTGCAAGCCGCCCAATTAAACATTACGGTAAAGTTCTTCCCAAACCAAAATCAGCGGCAGCACAAGGACCAGGACGTGAAGGAAGGGACAACACGGGTGATAACAAAAAAGGGAAAAGGCTCTCTCAATCAACACCGTGGAAAAGAGAGTATGGATGTCTCCGTTTGGGTAATGGGAGGACTTCCCGCTGTTGGCTGCCTCAGAAGGATGTGAAGTGGCGCCTTGAGTTCATGGAGGGAAACGCCGGGGGTCATTCTAATAGGCCTATACGCCGGTCATGGTGGCTTTTAGGTAATCCGTCAAGGCTGACAACGGGTCCGTACGTTGGGCTGGGCTGATATTCCTATGAAAAAAAGGGATTCTGCGTCAGGGATCGCCGCAAGGCGACCACCGAAGAAAATCTTATTTGTGCTGAACTTAAATCTCAGGAGAAGCCGCTTTGAGGAAGAGTAACCAGTAGTAGTAGGGTTTCAAACGAGAGGCGGAGCGCTGGTGGCGCACAAGTTGACTGGAAAACTTACAATTCTGAAAGGGCTCTTAGGAAGGGAACATTGATTGGGGAAACTTGCAATGGCCGTGTGGCCCGAGAAGGTGGGCGGGCGTGTACGGGAGAAGAGGCGATGTGCCTCTACAACGGGACCTCCACGGCGTCGAAAAATGACTCCGGTGGCCACGCCTGAAGGTGGATTCAAGGACTGTCCAGACTGAATCGACGCAGATCCTTCTTACGAGTGGGGGCAGTCGAATGGAGGGGGTAAATTCAAGACCATATTTTTAGGGAAGAGTTATGCAAGGATGGTCCCCCTGACGAGGTTCAGAAGAATCGCGGAAAGGAAAGGTTGTCGATGGGTGGTTATTTAAAACCATTCACAGAATGAAAGGGAGAGAACTTTGGAACCGGAAGCTGCCACCCAAGGAATGGGAAGTGATGTGCCTTCATAAAATGAGGACCTTTCGAACCGTATAGGCATTGGATTTTTGAAGGCGTTTGACGGGTTTTGGGGGGGTTGGAGGGTTAAAGGTTCAATGGAATTGATGCTACATAAGAGCGTTGTTCGTTGCATGGGAAAAATACCGAAGTGCGCACTAGTCATGGGGGGAGAAGGGGTAAAAGGAACATCGTAAGCGAAATGGATTCTAGTTGCGCTAAATGAGGAGTTCCCTTAGGCGGTAAAAACTGCCGTTATCACTTGACACAGGTTGGGATATTTGGGGCCTGAATCAGCGCCACTTAGAGGCGAAAGTTTTAAAGAGTCCGAAGAAGAAGGGACAGCTAAAGAAATGAACTATTTGCTGAAAAAAGGCGGTGCGGGAGTAAGATTTGCAAGTTTACTGAAAGGCTCACAAAACTGAAAGCGAAATTGTGGATCCTAATTCAATTTTCCCATAGAGAGGCATTAAGCACGAGAGTGCAGGGCCGGACTGTCGATGGCCATGGTTGGCGTGGCGCGGATAGACTTCTTGGATATAATGTTTATGCAAGAAGGGACCTGTGCCGTGACGCTTTCACCTGATTTTCTATAATACTGTCGATCTAGTATGTGGAAATGTGGAGACCGTTCTTCCAACGGATGTATTCTTAATTGGATAGGGGGAATTAACTTTGATGTTCACAACTTGTGGGGGGGGGGATTGTTCAGGTATGTAAACCTGAAATTAGGGGGAGCTGAGGCTCATGATTTGGTGGGACGAGAGTTCAAAGCGACACTTCCAGGGATGGGTCTGAAAAGGAAATCGGGTGGGAAAAGGAGCCGGAACCGGACTGTTGGTAGCAAACAGTCCTTTCATTAAAACGGTTTTCTATCATGTCCGAGGAAGGAAAACCCGCCGGAATTCTGCGTGAACCAAGCAAGGCGCTGGTTTCTGGTGTATGGAGCGGTTGCTGGCTTCCGCGGCGGACGCTACTGGGCTTCCTTGGATTCGGAGGCAGGCGGTTCCGCTTAAAAGAAGAAAAAATGGCCCTGTACTATAGGGATTTCTCCCATGAACCTTTGTGCTGAGCGGACTGATGGGGGGAATTCAAGAAAGTAAACGTCGTTAGGGATTCAAACAGGCAGCTTCAAAACAAACGAAAAGCGATTAGTCTGCAGTTCACTCAACGAAAAGCCAATGGGGGAAGAAGCGCTGATACTACAGATGAGGGACGTCCCAGATCCTGGGGCTCGCCGAACATATCTGTTGAAGGGGAGTTACGCACCAAAAATAATCAGGACGATTTTGCTGGTCCGCATAATACTGAAAGGGGGAGGCCCCTGAAAACTAAAAATGGCCGCGTCAGGCTCTACCCGCGTGGGTGGGGTTGGAGGGCTTGGGAACGATTTCCCGTCCAGCCGGGCCGTGGATAGAAGGAACCTAATAGTAAATTAGGCATTCTGGGTCTTAAATTGGGGGGGGGATCCGGTGACAATGTAAACATGGCGAACTCAATTCTGGAAAGCGGGCTAGAGGGGGGAGAATAAGAAAACCTGAGGAAGGGTAAGTAGAAATACATAGGGGTAGGAAACTTGGGGTGAAGCGGTCCTCTCAAGGGGAACTGAGAAGAAAGATCCCTTCGCGGTCACAGTCCTTTTGCGCGAGGAAAGAGAAAGGGATGTGAAGGATGCCTTTAAGGCTAACGGGATTTCAGAACGATCGGAGTAAGGCTAGAACGTAAGCCAGGAGGGAGAAAGGGGAAACGACGATCGCGATTGTGGTAACTTTTGGTCATTGAAATATGGACTGCTCTGGATGGTTAATGGGGTGGGGGTCGTGGACGAAAATAATTGTTGACCCAAAGAGCGGAGAATCATCGAAAGTTTAAGTAGGGGGCTGCCATAGACTCTTCAATAGGAAAATTGACTGGGGGGAGTCGGGGCAGTACTGGAGGTGAAAATTCAAAGGCAAACCGGTCATAACTCTTGGGTAGGCGGCGAAACTTGTTTTGCATGGGATGAAGGACAGACAGTGGTGAATCATGGGCGAAACGTGCGGCTTAAATCGGTTTATGCTAGGAAATGCGTTCAAAAGCTCATGAATATTGGGAGAAAGCTAACATCAGTAGAGGAAGAATGATCTCGAGAAAAAAAAAAGGAGCAAAAATATGGAGGGTATATTACAATTGTGTACAGGAATCCACACCACGGAAGCACTTTAACTTTCAGCTTATCACTCGGGAGTGAAGCACGGAATAAAAGGAGAGGGAATTCGCATCGAATATTCCTGTCGGCCAAAAGAGTCTGGGAAAGGGGGTGGTACGGTAAGCAAGGCCCTCATCAGGAGACGAAAACTAAAGTCGGTAAAAGATAACTAGATAATCCAGCTCAAAATCCTAAAAAGTGGAAGGGGGTGTGCCCCATGAGGGGTCTGGATGCAAATGGTTCTTCAAGACCTAGACCAGCCAAAGAAATGAGTGGGCAGGGGTTAACCAAAAGGAAAAAGCTCCGTGGGACGGGTTGGAGGAGCTCGGAATCCTGTTTAAAAACCCAAGCGCCGGGGGAGGTATTTCGGGCGTAAAATCAAAAGCAGAGGAGAAAGACTTTAGGGAGAGCAACAACCGATGAAGCATGCTTGGTCGATGGACCCGGCCGTACTATTATAGATAAAATGACCGCCCGATAGGGACTTTTTGGTAAGCAGGGTAGAAGACTGAACCTAGTAATTTTTGGCTGAAGAGACTCTCGTCCCCGCGATTCGCAATTCAACTAGGGAGAGGCAGGTAGACATCGACGTGGGGACAAGGAGACCACATGGCAACAGAGACTCCATGACAGATTGACCGGGCGACGCCTAAGAAGACGCCCGGCGACGGGACCTGGATCTGTACAGGAAACAACTTCATCGTACTATGAAGGGTAACGGTAGGGGGGGGGGGGGGATGGTAAGCAACACGGGAACTGAACGGGAAAGGGAGGATGTTGAGGAGGAAAATGGAGAGAGGTCCGCTTTTTTAGGAACTCATCATCACGGTTAGGCTGCAGAGGCTTATTAAAACTAAGCACCGGCATGTCAGTCTTATTTATTCTGGGAGGAAAGGGCCCATTGTTTTGCTGTTACTGGAGAGGAATAATCTACTTGGGATGAAAGAAAAGAGATGACAGTAGGGAGAAGAAACTGGGGGACGGTATTCTGCGGCCAGCGAAGAACGGCGATGAAGGCATCCATCAGGGGATCTAAAGGGAAAACTGTACCGAGGAGAACTCGAGGGAAAAAGCTTAAAGAGCCACGCCACCTTGACTCGATGCGACAGGAAGGGGCTAGAAGACTAACCATGGAGAGATAAGCAACAACATAAAGAGAGGGCTGGTAACTCATCATGTGGGTTTTCCTCATTCGATCGGCGGAGTATTACGGGGGACAGAAATTGATGAGAAAAAAAAAATAATGACCTGACAGGAAAGTGAGGGTTCATCTCACATCTTTCACAGGTTCCCGGTATAAAAAGGAGAAAGTCCTTATGTGGAAGGGAGGCGCTTGTGCCAGGATCGAGAAAAAAATCCGTCACTTCGCTTCCAAACGGAATGATCTAGGAGGTTTTACCAAAATTTAACGAACATAAAAAAAAGTGTTGCCATGACATTCCGCGTTGGGGTTATCACAGTCGGCCTTACAGCTTTTGTCTGGGACGTCCCAGGAGCCCTCGCAAATAAAAGAGGTTAAAGCGGGGGGAAAAAGCGTTCTGGCCAAGTCATAAGGCTGCGGTTAGGGGGGGGGCGATTCAAAACATGCTTGAAGGAACGTGAGAGAAACGAACATATCCTCAAGCATCTGGACAAGAGCAGGGACCGGGAATTTGTAACGCAATAAAGGTGAATGAAAAGGGGGGGGGGTTGGCGGGATCGAATGGTGAGATATTCGAAACCGTGGAAGGTGAGGCACCCACAATGCCATATGTAAGAGACAGAGAGGAGGCGAAGGTTTTTGACCCATAAGTCGACAGGAAGAGAAACGAGTTAAATGCTGGAAAAATGCGTAGGGGGAGAGTTTACAGGGGAAAAATTAATGCGTTGCGGGAGGGCGTCAGAGTCAGAGTCCCATCCGGGTGAAAACTCGGTCAGTGGTTATCGAAGAAAGGGAAACGCTTCCTTCTGGCTGCAGGGAGGGGGCGGGGTTTGCAAAGGTATAATTCGATCCTGGCTGACAGAAAGGGGGGGAACATAAGACAATGAAAGAGTCCAATAGAAATGCAGTTGGGGGTGCCTCCGGGAAAACACTAGAGGGAGAAAAATGAATGATGGGGTCTTCTGTCACTTAAAAGAGGTAAAAGGAAAGAAAACCTCCCACGCAATAAGAAACAATGAGATCAGGGGGCTAGATGGGTAAGGGTCTTCTGAAGGGAAAATCATTCCAAAAAGAAGGAGGTTGAGAAGAGGTGGAACAGTACGGAAGAGCTGAGACAACAAGGAGGGGGGGGGGTGAATCGGTTCGTCCAAAGACATGCCAAGAAAAAGAGAGAGAGAGATCCGAATTCACTCAATGACGAGAAAGAGGAAAGAAACGCGAAAGGATTTAAGGGGTCGGCTACGGCTTCGTAGAATTTCGCAAAAGAATGGAGCGGGGGAAGGGCTTGAGCGACTTGGACCAGAGAGCAGTGCAAAGGGAGTGACCTGCAGAAAAAGTTTGGTCATCGGCGTGTGAAGAGGAATCATCCGATGCTGTAGAGCAATCCGAATTGAGTCAGTCAGACCAGGAAAGGTCAAAGTCAGGTTTCATTTCAACATTGGGCGAGATGGGAAAAAACGGCCCATTTAGCCCAGCTCTACTATAGTAAGTCCGAGAAAGGAATCTTTTGGTGAAAGAAAAGCGGCACACTGTGCAGGGAATCATTGAAAAAGAAGGACGAAAATCGAGGGGGTAAGTTTCGGTCAGTGGAGACGCCATTGACGCCCAGACTAACCGGTCATTCAATCACCACAGGGGGGGAGTCGTGGAAACTTGAACATCAAAAAGGGGGGGGAACCTACATCGATTTTAGGGGGAACAAACAGGAGTATCGCGAATTCTAACCAAACGAGGGGAGACCTTAAGGACGAAAACCAACCTGCAGACGGCAGCAGCAAGGGGGCAAGTCTTTCAGGCCTAATCCAGTGGGGAGAAAAGAAGAACGGACATGGTACAAAGAGCTCTCAGATCACAAAAAGTAAAAAGTATTGTAATGTTCCGGTTACAATTGAAGGAAGTATGAAAATGGCCCTAAGACAAGAGAGTGCCGGGGGGAGCCGGGGAGGCATGTCTGTGGCAACTGACTTGGCAGGGGGAAAACTCGGAAAATAGACAGGTTGGGTTAAAAGGAGACATAACGCGGTCCCGCTGCCCTGACTGGGTGGTGCGCCACGCCATTGTGGGGGGGGGGAGGGCGGAAGGGGAGTCCAAAGTTCTTTTTGAGCGTCAAAAAGGGATTCTCCACCGGGTAGAGAAGGGAGAGAACAAAAAGCATGAAAAGCAATTGGGCTGTCAAGAGATAATCGTCGAGAAATAACCTCTGGGAGGAGCTTAAACTCAATATGGGAACTTTCTCAATGCGAAAGAGGGGTAGACAAGTGTGGGGAGAAGATTTGGAAGGGGAGCGGAGCGTATGCACTTCCCAGGTAGAATTTAGTGTGGAAAATTTCCGATGGCTCGGGGCTTTTCAGAGAGAAGAGATCTAGGGATCATGAGGGACAAGGCCAAGTCCAACTTGCGGGTGACTGGAGAGTACGGGAGGGTTTCCAAGGGAAGGGGGAGAGTCAAATGGAAGACCGAAAGGGGGGATCGACGCTCTCGACCGTGTGACATTCGAAAGAATAGATGAAAGAGGAAGAGAACAAAACCGAAGGATTTACTCTGGAAGGGGAAGAGACTCTTTCAAGGAGTTAAAATCGGGGAGACTGGTGAAAAGGAGATCAACTTTCTTATTGAAGTTGGGGATATGGGGGGTTGATAGCAATCGCTTGGAAAAAAAAGAATCGAAAGAGGGGTGGTCGGAGGCAGGGAAAGGGGGGAAACCCCAGCATGCTCAAAAGAATTGCCGGAATCTTCCCCTAGGAAAATGATCGGCTTAGCATCGGCATTCGCCAAACATCTGCAGGTTGATTATGCATTCGTGTAGGGGGGGTGGTGAAAAAAGGTGGGGAAGGGTTGAGAGGGAGTGTGGTGGTACAGGGGACACATTGCCGCTAAATATAAAACTGGAAGGGGGATGGACCAAGGGGAAGGGACTGAAAGAGATGCTGGTCTGATTAAACTTCGTGGCGCTCGACCACGGAAGGCGATTGGAATGCGAAATACCGGGCGCGATAAATAAGAAAAGGGAACATGGAGGGGGTATAGGAGATGAAGTTAGTAGACTGGACACGATCATGGCGATCAAGAAACAAGTCAGAATTTAATGGTCCGAAGCCATTGCCTCGGGTTGGTACTTGGGGGAGGACGGCATGTTAGCTTCGCTTAACGAAGGGGCGTCGATGTAAGATGACTTATGGCAGGGAAGCATGGGGAGCAGAACATTGCAAGCTCCTGGACACGATGGCGCGAAAAATTAATTTGAGAAAGGTCGGGGAAAGAAGGGGTTTCGATTGCTCGCGGGAAAGACTGCGGGAAGAACTGTAAAAGGCCGGGTCATGGATTAGGAAACAAGGTTAATGGAGGAAGAACTACCGGGAAGTCCGGGATAAGGATGGTATTTTTCATAGGGGTTTGGTCTAAAGGCTGAAAAACAAGTCCTGGAGTGGAAGGGGTAGCCAAAAGTAGGAAAGTTAGATTCAGGCACAATGGGTTTGAGTGGGGAAAATTAATGGTCACAAAACTTCATTTAGTTCCGGGGTCTCAGGGGGGTTCGAATTGGTGCTTGTAGGAAGACGAAGGGAGGCAACCACCCTGTCCGGTACACCCAAAGTGTTGAGGGGCAGGGGGGGAAAGGGGTCTGGGGGCGCGCAACGTCCATGGAAGGGGGGGAGCAAATATATCTCACGAAACCGCCAGATCTCAGGAGAATTCAAGCACTCGGAAGGGGAGTGAAAGAGGCCACCACTTCGGCTGGTGGTTATCGGGGTTGGAGGGGGCTGCAAAAGAGCAGACCGGGTAGGAGTCCATGGGGTGGCTAGTAGAGGAAGGCTGACTCAAAGGAGGCGGGGCTCCGTCGGCAGTTTATTTCGTGGCGTTAGGGGTACCCGACCGAGTGCAGGGGGCTATCTAAACGTAAGTTGATCAAGAACCCCAAGAACGGGGGGAAAAAGAGAAAGGGGCGGGGCATCATCTCGGTTTGCAAGACCATCATAATATCTTCTCTCGCTCTGATACCGTTCAAAGAAGAACCGCCAATTAGGAATAAGGAGATGTATCCGAAGGTCCTTATGGGGTTAACGAGAAAGGGAGAGTAAGATAATTCCAGCCAATCAACGTCCGTAAACGTAATGGAGTGTGGGGGGGAGGGGGGACAGACATCAATGGAGAGTAAGAGAAGTAGGGATGACCGGCACCTCCCTGAAGGGGGACCTCCCTTGGATGGGAAGGTGATGAAAGATTATTACCTGTTTACTTTGATAGATATTAGAGAAGGGAAAAATTATGTCTCACATTGGGGGACACAATTTTAACGGAGGAGGGAGAAAAGAAGGCGTCCACTCATTGAGATAATTGGGGAGAAAAAAACCTTAACTAGGTTTAGTAAAATGAAAGGTCAGAGCGGTATTCATCTAAGAAGGGGGTCCTGATTAGAATAAAAAGCAAAGGGAGATAAAGTCTAAAGGGGTGGGCTCCAACGACCGGAGGGGAAATTCACGGGGGGGCTAGATTGTAAATAAGCTCGGGGGGTTCTAGGAAGGGGAAAGCCTGAGGGAACATAAAGTAGCGAGGTAGAACGCCACTTTCCAAGAAGTTGTAACTGGGATTAAAAAGTTCTAAGCAAATCTCTTGACAGTGGTAATATTTCGGTTCAAGGGGGGGGGGACAGGGGTTTGCGCTCACTGCGGAGGCATCGTGGTAGATTTAGAGGTCTCCTGGAAAAGCAAGTCAAATCTTCCAGTAGGGTAGATGGTCTTATGATATGCGGATGGAAGGTAGGAGTTCAAGGGGGTCCACTTCGGAAGCTTGTTGCTAGTATTTAAGACTTAAAAAGGGGAGGGGGAATGGAAATCACAATGGACTGTAAAGAATTCACTTCTGATTAAAGAAGGGTGTATATCCGATTAGGCGGAAAGACTGAAGAGTGGTTTGGGTATCCTTCAAATCGTTTGAGAACAA
>Ga0179591_1263926_pt1 | contig 11859 bp, 5 predicted proteins | sample CZOMad2_1_08_16f_FD_182891 | JGI IMG/M metagenome (GOLD analysis project Ga0179591, IMG submission 182891) | Vadose zone soil fungal communities from Angelo Coast Range Reserve, California, USA - CZOMad2_1_08_16fungal (PacBio error correction) | ecosystem: Environmental > Terrestrial > Soil >...
GGAATTTTACAATGCCTTCCTTAGTTCCGCACTGCTTAGCGGACCTTGGAGGACCGCGAAAAGCAGAGACGTCCAAAAAAAGCGCGGTGCGAACTCGCCTCGTGACATGCTACAAAGCTCTCCATCAGGGGAACGCCTACATCCCACGGAGCAGTGAGCAGCGAGGACGAGATCGGTGAAAATCTCTCCTGCTTACGAAGAGGGATCAAGGAAGCATTCAAGGAAGGATGAGTGAACGCTGAGAAAGCCACAATTACCATCTGCGTGGTTGAAAACGTCGTCGATGATTTAAAAAGCAAGAAACCGGAGGAGTCGATAGCCCACCTTCAGACCCTGAGGTTCTGCCGCCCGATCAAATACCCCTTGTGAGAAAGAGCTGGCCTGCATCCTTAGGGGCTGAGAAAGGGATACCTTCTCGAAGACGTCATCTGGCGCTCCTCAGCTGCTGACTTATAAGTAACGAACTTGACCAAAATAAATGTTTTGAAGGAATTAATCCTTAGAACGCGAGATTATTCGCATCTTGTTAAGGCGACAATGCCGAAAAGTGTGATTAGTTTGGTGAATCGCTGAGACGGGGAACTCCTTTAAGAGTTCGCCATGGAGAGATCAAAGTTGTCATAGGCTTTACGTTCGGAGTGAGCTTAACGGGGAGATTACAATGGGTTACCGTAGGGCGGGGCAGGAGCAAGGAATGTGGGTTGGGCAGGTGCAAGGGGGTGGGGGGTAACCGCGAAAAAGACCGTCATGAAGAAGAAAAAATAGGAGAAAGGCGGAATTCTAGAAAGTACAGAAATTCAAAATTGAACACGAATCCTGATGTGGCACCTCTTGTCCCCGAAAAGTAATCCCGGGGTTTCGTCTTGGGAACACGCAGCGGGGAACTGGGTTATACATTATCTAGAGCGTGATAAATAATCGCTACTTGTGGAACTCAATGAAGCGAAGTTCGGGGACGGAACTCCTCCGACGTAATCAAAGAAGCGTCACATCCTCAAGGGAGTAGAAGTCTAAGCCTTCTTCATACCAAAGGGGAAATGAGGGGGGTTGGCCGTGGTGAAAGGGTCAGAGTGAAAGGGGCTAAGGCAGGTAGTTTTGGCTACTTAGACAGGGTGTCTCCTCAAGGGGAAACCGTAGAAAACCTACTAATACTAACGTAAAAAGTTAGGCCTAAAGATGCAGCAGGTTTCTTTGTGTGTGCTTGAGGGGTCGTAGACCAGCTAGGACTGGAAACCGAAGGGAAGAATTTGGGAACTTCAAGGGTAAGAGTCCAAATCTGGGTGAAACAAGACGACCACGGAGGGAAGGTCTGCGGAGAGAACCCGGGGACACGCCATTCATCAATGTTAGGGATTACTGGGGGGGCTGTCGATGTACTCTTATTATTACGTACAGTTGAGAGAAGGTTTAAAAACCGGGAGCGGTCCTCCCTTATCCCGGCTTTGGAAAGTCGTAAACTAGAAAAGTTATGCTTGGGAAAAAAAGCGGGGGGTAGGAATAAGGAAAACATCCCTCCACACGTTAGGCGGGCAATAAAGGCCTCTCGGTCGGGGAAGAAAGGGAGGACCAAAAGGCAAACTTGGGGAGGAGAGAGGAAGGGAGCGCACTAACATCTTTTACCAGTTGCCGATTATTGTGGGAAAAAGAAAGGATCCTGGTGTATCCCCGCGGCAGGGCAGTAAGAAGCGGAGAAGGGGTCACAACCGCAGCGTAAGAGAAACGTAAAGTAATTCTTAAAGGAGCACCCAAAATATATGACTGAACTGGCAATGTGTAAATTGAGGGGTCCTTGTCGGGGCAGAGACCTGGCGGGTTAGAGATCTCTTTCAAATAGCGGCGAAGAAAAAGCAGTAGCAGGCTGGGTTGCCCCTAGGCTGGTCGTCCGAAAACTCTGCCGCATCCAGGCTACGAAAGGAAAGGGTTCGCGGAAATAAAACCTGTGGCTAGAAGGGCAGGTTAATAACCCCGATCGGCGGGGCCACTCGTGATTAAACTGGAGTTTTCAATACCAGTCCAGTGAAGGGGCGGCCATGAGCAATGAACTGGGGGATCCAAATACGAATACAGATCCAACCAGAAGAACGCATTAGCCCAGTGCGGTCGCCGACAATCAGATGGTGCAACGCGCACAAGCGGTTCGAGGCCAAGTGAATACTTCCCATTTACTAGCAGGTCGAAGCGCCCTCGTGCATCATGCTGCTGCTTATCAGACGAAAGGCCGATGAGGGATGGCGGGTTATTGGATAGTCCAGGGCAGGGCGGAATCTCATCTCCTCGTTAATGATACTTTACCCACTGTTCGCCGACTCAGCGCCTGGAACGCTGCAACTATGGAGAGTTCCAGGAAGAGAGAAGGACGAGCGGTACACCTGCGTATCGACGAAGACGCGAGCAATTACTATCGACGGGGGTTTGGCACGAGCGTATAAGGCGGAGGGGTGCAAACCAGGTGTCGCGTTCTGGGGAATATAAGAGGAGGTTGAGGGGCCCATGAAGGCGTCCTAAACCAGTGCAACACAGGTACGGAGGAAGAAAGCGTAAAACAGGCTTCTGAACAAGCAGATCTAATGCTCGCTGGGAAGTAATGCGGGTTCCCTGATTATCCCACCGACGGCACCAGGCCAAGTTATCCGCCCAGGCGCGCGGCTGTCTAATGCTCAAAAGGGCGTGATAGCCATCCGAAAAAAGAGTCGGGATTGAATCTCAGTGCAGACTTGCTGAGAAACGTGGCCGCTCAGGAGGATCTACTCACGCTGTCGGAGTGGGGGGCAGCCCATGGTGTGTGTCTAATGCTTATGACCGCCGGGGTATTGCAGTTGGCATGTCTCCTCAGGAGCTACTCAAGGACACTTGTACCTGTTATAAAAAAAGAGTATTAGCATAAAAGGATCGAGATAGGGACGGAGGGATCGTCAGCGATATGGCTGAAGGGGAAACTTAGGGATCGACAACGAAGGAACGTTTCACTATGGGCACAAAGTCGAAAACAGTGACAATGTCTACATAGGGGCGGCCACGTACACTGGTGCCAAGTAATCGCTAATGGAGGGCCTTTTATAACAATTAGGAGCCGCAGAAGCGGAAAGTGGCCAAAAGGCTGATAGGAGATAAATTGATGCGTCGGGGCGAGTGATGCTCACCTGAAAGGGAAAGGGGAGAAAAGGCCCTGCTGTCGGGGGGCCATCCCGGCCTCACCTTTGAGAGAAGCCATCAAAGTAGGGGCGGAAGACGCGGGTAATCGCTTAACTAGACAGCGTCCTGGGCTAATATGACTCTTCTATGACCGGCACTAGGGCGGATTGGGTCAGATTTGAGTTAGGGGACCGCTAAGTGAGCCCTGGGGATTTACGAAGTCTTATCAGAAAACAAACTGAAAATAAGGAGCGGCACAGAAACGAAGGGGCCGGTGACGACCACCAAATACGGAAAACCCCAATTGCACAAGAAAAAGGAGGAGGGAATTCGCAAAGGACGCCACGGGTCTATTGAAAGCGGATGGAGGTCCCAGATAGAGACCTTCGTTTCTCGAGTAGGCGTCAAGACAAAACAGCTTCAAAGGCTGCTCGCCTGACAAGTCTCGTAAAGTGAAGGGCCGCCAAGGGAAAGCGAGCCGAAGGGATGGCTCATGGAGGCATCTCTTTTTGGCCAATGACCTCACAGGGGGCAGCGGAGCAATCAAGATACTATTCCACGAAAGACAAATACAAAATTCGGCTGCCGGCTATGGAAGACAAAGCTAGCCCCGGGCCCACATCAGACGCCGCACCCGTCTGGGGGAGAGAACGCGCCTCCAGGAAAAGCCGCCGAGGCATCCGGAAGAAGTTCCCCAGTCTAGAGTAAAGGAGACGAAGTGGGCTGAAGGTAAAAACACGTGCTAAAAAAGGGCACGACCACGGAAAAAACTGGAAAAAAAGGGAAGATACCCCATGCGTGCCCTTCGGTAGGGGCCAGGGCAAGAAAATTCAGCACCCGTCACCAGGGGTCTGGCCCCTCCAAAGGTCGAAAAGAGGGAGGAGTAGCTCATCTTTCCTAGAAAGAAGGGGCGCGTACTCTAACGGCATGGCTCTGGATAGTGAAATCATGGTTTAGGAATCATTCAGGACCAAAAGACGCGGTCTCTCTGGGGGCCCTCATATAAAAACAAATGGGAGAGCAAAAAAAAACCAAAAACAAAAAAAAACAAAAACAACAAAACCCCCAGAAACACCCACAAAACCAAAAAAAGAAAAAAAAAACAACGCTGTTGGACATCTATGCACCCTGTCAAGGAATTATCGGCCGGCTCGCAAACTCTGGGTGGGGTGCAGTTCGCGAGGACACCGCCGCTCCGGTTCGGAGGAAAAAAAAGCAGGGAGAAACCCATTAATGATTTAAAAACACATCACGCGCTGGAGAGAGGGAAGGGGTGCAAAAACGAAGGGGCAAAACATAGATCCTCACGAGTTCGGAGGGGAAAACACTTTCGATTGCACGGACGCGAGGGGACTAAAGGAGGACCTTGCGGCCGAGGAAGTTGGGATTCTTGCAGAAGTCATGAAAAAAAAGGATCGCGGGGACGCAAGCCCCAAAGGGAAACCAAGTGACGCAAGACTCGACCGGATATCATTCTACCGTTGGAGGAATCGGAGAAGGGAGGAAAGCCTGTGTTACTTGTGATCATCGGGCAGAAAGCCAAGCCTCGGGATAGACAGTGCGCGATGCAGGATGGGCGAAGGAGGAGGCGCGGGAATGCGAGGTCATGGGGAACTTGGAAGTGCCGCACCGGAGGAACATCTGACTTAGATGGCTCTTTCATACGATTCATCCTTGATTTCGTGTATAGATAGGGCATGCAGATTGAGGGTCAGTCGTTGGCGAGGAACGAGACGAGTTAAAAAAAAAGACCCCTTTCCGAAAAAGTCAAAAAAACGGCCGAAAAGGGAGAAAGGTAAATCATGGAAGAGGAGGGGGATGGGGCCGATCAGATCTAAAGGTACGGCCTTATATTTCAAAATACGTCAGGTAGGGGTAAAGAAGACCGCCCCGCAGCGGTGCATTCACGATCAGTATCAGCAGGGACCGCAGCGAGTAGACTTGCCCACTTTTCTAGATATTTCCAGCGGGACACGGGGAAAATAATTAACGCCAGCGTCAGTTCTAGTGACAGAAGTCTCAGAAGGGTTCAGGGAAATCCGCCGCAGTTAGATCGCAACCAAAAAGATAGGACCTCGCTACTCGGGAGTCTTTTCAAAAAGGAGGGTGTCATTTGAGGCTTGAGAAAGGCAAGAGAGGCGTGGAGCTCAACGACGCGTGACCAAATATCTCGCACGCTGAAAGTTCTGGACAATGCTGAGAAAGGAGGGTACTTAAGGCCTACGGGCCGCAAAAACACTTTCGCTCTCAGGGAGTTCCTGGTGTTCTAAACGGGGAGGGCGTCCTGTGTCCCTTGCGAAGAAGAAGCACCTATCTCGCAACTGGAGGCCTTTGCTAACTTTTACCAAGCAAGGGGAAGAGTTGCTGAGATAATAAAGTGGAATTCTACAAGCTAACTGCCCTACTGACACAAATAACAGCATCTACTCACTCAATGAGAATTAAATTTCCATCGACGAAGAATAAAAGATTTCGACCGGGGCTGGCACCCTCCAGGGGCCAAGGAAGGGTAAAAGGAGAAATGCCTCCAGGGGGTAGAGTTTAGCACGGAGAATGAAAGAAAAGTTAATTGCAGATCCAAGTCTGTCAGAGGGGAGGCTTTAGCTTCTTACCTGTTTATGAGAAAAAAAAAGTGGGGAATAAACAGGAAAAAAGGGACTGAGCGACCCGCATCGGGGTCCAATTATTTTGAAATGATCGTTACACTTGTTAGGAAGAAGTATCAGCTGGGGATGCGCCGGGGAGGGAAGGAAAGGAACGAACCCTGGGATTCGAATAAGTGGCTCTTTGGCAAGGTCGCGCCGGGAGGTCTCAACGTGCTCCTATGTGCATCAAAAAGGGGGTGTACCTCAGCGAGATGGGCTAGAGAGGTTATCGTTCAACACCGCAGCGGGACAATCTTGCTGACGAAAGAAAGGGGAGTCTATCTCAATATCTGGAGAGTCCTGTTTTAGACGAAAAAGAAAGGGGGACTTAAAATCTTCGGAGTACCCCAGGACGGAGGGAAGTGAACTCTAGCTCAATCGTAAAAGAAAAGCAGAGATCGGAGGAATGGAGGCATTTCAGACTCAAAATTTTGCCGGGGGACTCGGGGGATACTCCAAAACACGCACCCTCGGGAGGGAGTCCTGATTGACGGATTGGGTCCAGACGCGCAAATTCGGAGGGGAGAGAGGGCGTCCTGGCTCCGGGAAAAGGATTAGTCTTCTCTTGGGATCAAGACGGGAGGCTTGAAGGTCGGGTTGTAGGGGTGGGCTAATCTCTGAGTATTCGGCCTACGGGGAGACGAGGGGGAAAAAGAAGGGGGGATCTGTTCTGCTGGGTACATAACTTTTCGCATACATATACAGGCAACCCTTCCAGCCCATCAATAAGGGTACCACTTGGTTGGGGAATCATATTGGGAAAGGCTGGGGTGAAACGCTTCATGGCGCGCGAATGAGTCTGCGGGAACAAGGGGGATGTGTGGCCTTTGTGAAAAAAGGAAATTCAGCGGGTACTTTCAAGGGAGGAGGATGGTGTATGAAGGTGTGAAGGGACCGAGGTCGCACGAGGAAGTTTGGGGGGTAAATCCTACAGGGTGACTCATATTGGACTTGTATAGGCGCCGCTTGCGATGCCGAGGATGAGGCTGGGCCCAAAAAAAAGAGAAGGGGAAGATAGGATGACCTAATTGTTACTTGCGAAAAGGAAGGAGTATTAGGAATTAGAGACCATCATACGGGAAACATTTCAGATTTCCTGTGAGGGTTAAGGGACGTAAGGGAAAGAAGGTGATCGAGTCAAGAAGAGGGAATACGGACTCAATCTGGTGGAAATACGTAAACTAAAGTCGGGGGGGGTTTCGGAAGATGAGGATTGCTAAGAGCTGAGGAAGGTCCTTGCTTGGGGTATGATAGGGAATTTGGGATGACGTACGGTGGGTTGGTCTGCACCCAAATATGGGGGCTAAGACGGTCTCAAAAAAAAAAAAATTATAAAGTTGAGTTAAAGGATACACATGCTAGCAAACACCTCTTATGTGGATGAGGGGAGAAAAAGCCAAAAGTAAGGAGCTGAAACCCCAATAGGGGAGAGAAGAAAGCTACTTATAGGGAAACTGATAGAAGAGACCAGGACCGTCATAGCAGAATTCACCCTTTATATTTATCTTATTATGTCCATTTCTGGAGGATTACTCTCCCTACGCGGGAAAGGTTTCCAGGCTAAGGATGGCTGAGACGACTGGACGGAAAAAAATGACATGCCTCGAAAATGTTCTAAGGGCAAACGTTAAAGACTTCCTTCCTAAGTCCTCCTACTGCGAAAAAGGGATGTCTTCGAAGTCATAAGCTAGGTGTGGTTTGTCCAGCAAATATGCATACGCTAGGATTAATGAGGAAGGTGGGGCGACAGCGAGATTACTTGAAAGGCGACCAAGGGCATTTATCGGAGCCAACTGATTGTCAGAAAAAACATCTAAACTCGCGCATAGACTAAATCGAAAGCACATGCCTTTTTGAGCTCCAGGAGAAGATAAGCCAGAATTCGCATCCTCCGAAAAGCAGACAGGCGCAGACGCGCACTGCAGCTGAGCCTATGCTGGGAAGCTGGAAAAGGGATCCGGAGTACACGACGAATCTCGTCTGGGAGCAAAGGGGAGAAAGCTTCCACATCCTTTAGGATTGTCAGGAAGAAAGGAGGGGAGGGAGAAATACCCGAAAAGAAAGATCCAAAACTCTTAAAATCCGTAAACGGTTTACATGCTCCATTAGACAAAAAATCACCATACCAGGGGGGAGTGGAAACAGTCAGAAAATTAAGAGCCTGAAAAAAGACTCATCCTGAGGGAGACAGGTCGATAAGTACAGTCAGCTCTCAGCAGAATGCTCGGACTTGAATCACGAGCCGCATTGAATCATGAAGAAAGCCAGGAACGTCAAGCTTGGGGTTGTCCGAGAATAAAAAATGGTTGATTCGGGGTGGGGGGATCCCTATGCCGGGAGCATAGGCCTCAAGAGAGCCGGGGGTTAAAGTTGCGGAGGAGGGATTCAGGGGGCACTAGAAAGGTACGCCAAAAAAAAAGAGGTACCTGTCTATGGGCTACGAAAAGGGAAAAATAAAAGGACCGGTTTTCAGCCCCCCACATGAAGAGGCAACTAGGGAAGACATAGTCCACGGAGGTAGTTCACCCAGTCACCAGAAAAACTAGCCGTTCGGTTGTGCCACACAGCTATGAGGGAGAATATAGTTGCGATACGAGGGGACAAGGGTAAAACACCGCCTGAAGGTGAAGTGGCTTAGGGGAAATTGCGGAATGAAAACCGGATCTGAGGGGAAAAAGCCTAAGCCTCATCGGAGGAACCAGTCGTAAGGAGAGACGTCATCGAGACAGGGTAGGAATAGTAAAGTGGGGGGGGGGAGGGTGAGGCCCTTTGTCCTATGATAGGATCAAAGGTCGAAAAGAGGGAAAGTTTCCGTCTCAGGAAAAGAAGTGTGCAAACTCCCTGTCCAGCCTCCGCTCCTCACGCTCTGAATGTGAGGACTTCTAACAGCAGTTTCGCATGCTTGACGTATTAAAAAAAACGATGAGGGACAGCGGGGAAAAAGAATGGGAAGAAGTAATCCCTGGAAGCTCGATCATCTGGTTGCCAGCCTCTCAAGAACAAACAAAAAAAAAAAAAAAAAAAAAAAAAAAAAAAAAAAAAAAAAAAAAAAAAGAAAAAAAAAAAAAAAAAAAGGGAAAAAAAAAAAAAAAGAAAAAAAAAGAAAAAAAAAAAAAAAAGAGAAGAAAAAAAAAAAAAAAAAAAAAAAGAAAAAAAAATCTGGTCTTTCGAGATGGAGCCGGGAATAAGCAGCTGCACCTTTGATGTTCAGGTGAGTGAAAAAAAAGGCGTATGTGTGGAGTATTGGGGGAAGGCGGCTTGCAGTAATAAAAGCTCTATTTGTCATGGATCAAATGGTAAGACCCCCTTAAAAAAACATTCCTTTTTCCACAACGAGAGAGACCAGGTAGGAAAAGGTGATTTGGAAAAGATGGTGGTGAAGGTTGTCCTACAGCGTCCAAATAGCGCACCGGTAGATTTCAAGGGATCAAGGACTTCGATCGTAGGGACAGAATCTGAAAAAAAAGAAAAAGGCAGCGTGCAAGTGAAGGTAGAAAATTCTCTCATCTTTGGGGGGGCGGCAACATCTTGGACAAGGGGACGGTGCGATATAGGGAACGACGCCGTTTATGACACCTTAAAAAACTCAATTGTTCCAGGGCTCAGCAAAGAGCCGAACTGTCCAACACTCAGCGTACGTTCAAAAGTCGAGCGACCAGGAAGAGACTCATCACAAAAACGGGGACGAAGAGTAAATTAGCTATTAAGGGCGGACTTGACACTTGAGTGGTTAAGGGGAAGTGTTCGGGAACTTGAGGGAGAAAACCCCTTTCAGAAGAATCCACAAGAAGGGTCTTTGCTTTCTCAAATCGCCAAGGGCACAAAGAAGCAGAGAAAATTTTCAAGCGGACGAAAGCTTCTGAGAGAAAAATTGATACGTAGAGGATTGGCACCTCTTAAGAAGGTCGGGCCCGCCAAAGAGTCTCTAAAGGACGTCGACGTCCCTTTGGTAGCGGGTAAATTGAAAAAAAAGGTGCGCGGATTGGGATAGGACATCGGGAAAAAAACATCTGCGGAACACTCCGTTTGACCTTGTCGAGTTCCCTAGGGGGTAAGCCAGTCGGGGAAGGTGTCTGGAAAATTGGGGGTAAAAGGAAACTCGCGCGTGATGAAGGTCCAAAACAGAAAATTAAATACTCACGGCCCATCGAAAGAGGCAAATAACCTCAACTGAAGATGAACGGCATGCAAGGTCTAAGAGAAAAGGCAAGGGGGGTTCGCCGGAGGGTCAAAAAGCTGTTGTAAATTAAAGGGAGTGATCTGTCCTTGAGGACCCAAGTAGACCGCCGGAAAGGAGGTACGGGAAAAGACCTCGCCCGCAAGAGAAGCCACAAAGGCGGTTATGCAGCGAAGAGGAGAGCCTTAAAGCTGGAGAGGGATTCGGACATTTGGAGGAGAAAAATCAGCGTTCGGGCGCAGAGAAAAAAAGGACGCGGGAAAATAAACTTATGATCACCGAGAGAGGGATCCCAAGCTTTAGAACCCTGGTTCAAAAAAGGGAGACAAGGCCGCAACCTGATTAGAGACAGGAGCGCGTGCTAATCCCGTTAAGATGGGGTGCCGCCATAGTCAAAGTCTAGGAGGAGGTGGACAGTCTCGAGGAGGTATGACGAACTCGAGAGGGGGAATTTCCTAGAAAAGCCTTTTTTCCAAGTAAGGGAAAAGAGTGTTATGAAATTGCCCCAACGTGGCACACGGTGGGGGAGACGTTTTTCCTCCTGAGGGTCCGGAAGAAAGAAAGAAGCCGAGAAAGTGGTGCTGCCAAGCCTGGCGCCTGGGAAAAAGAGAACTCGTGCACTCGACAGTACTGGATCGGTAATGGAGGGAACATTACGAGGGACTGAAGAACTAGGAAATCCATCTCGGACAATCGTCGATCGGAAAACCTGTTTTTGGGCACCAAAGCAATGAAGGGGTGCCAGGGGGGAAACTTTAGTAAGTAGGCCCAAAAAGACTCAAATTTCCGACCTCCAGGCGTCATACGCGCGCCCAAGAGGATGGGGAAGATATTAAGGATTATTTCGGGAAAGGCACCGGTCAGCCGCTCAGAAAAGGTGCAGAGGATCGCAGCCGGACGTCCCTTCGGAAGAAAAGAACTGCCAGACATCCTTCGAGGAAGACCTTCTCGGTCCACGAGGTCTTAAGGGTTGCGGGGTCAGACAAAGATGGTGGTGGGTTATGAAATTAGACTCCAAAGTGCGGAACTTACCCCGGGGACCTTGCAGAGGGAAAGATGGGGGGACGAGAGGGGGGATCAGGGGAAGGGTTTCTTTTCCTCCTCGAAAAAAGGGGAGGTTATCAAGGTCGTCATACCGGCATTGGCAACTAGAGGGTCTTTGACCCTCCAGCCTCAAGAGCGTCCCTACATTATAAAAAAAGGGGGCATCGATATAGTTCTCGGCTGACAGATGAGGGAGAACGAGGAAAGTGCGCGCCTTATGGGGAGGCTTCTCTGGTGATGTGAAAAGGTGGTCTAAAGGGGCGTCAACGACAGGGAGCTTTGCGCACGCGATCTCACTGGAAAGCGAGGATTTTTTCTAACGTGGCGAAGGATGGGGAACTCGAAAGGGGGAAGGGACCGGACTCTAACTAATTCCAGTGGGGTCGATTCCTGTATAGCGACATGCCATGTAGAGAGAAGGAAAAAGGTTCGTTATATAGTCCGACTTGAGAGAGAGGGGGGGGGGTAACGGACGTATTGTACCCAACCAAAAGCCGCCATGAGTCAACTTAGATGTGAATCAGTGTAGGAACTTAAGGTCGGGGGGGGGGGGAGGCCTGCATATACGTCACTGAATGGGGAAGAACACATGTCTGGCTTTCATGGGAGGGAATGTCCATCCACTTCCTCGAAAAGAATGGATGAGAGAATGAAAAAGCTAAGATCTAGGGGGTCGCGAAGACCTCACTCGATATGGGAAGAGACTCGTAAAAACTGAAAACCTCGGGCGCTAAGTAAAAAAGGGCGAGGGGGACGGACTGACCTCAAAAATATAAAATGGGATGGTTATCAAGGGGGGGGAGGAGATGCATCACACGTTCCGGTCAGAACCTGGAAAGGGTGCACCGTCTCATGTTACGT
>Ga0179591_1323965_pt1 | contig 11859 bp, 10 predicted proteins | sample CZOMad2_1_08_16f_FD_182891 | JGI IMG/M metagenome (GOLD analysis project Ga0179591, IMG submission 182891) | Vadose zone soil fungal communities from Angelo Coast Range Reserve, California, USA - CZOMad2_1_08_16fungal (PacBio error correction) | ecosystem: Environmental > Terrestrial > Soil >...
TATGCGAAGGAACTCTTGCTAGGCAAAAAGGGAACCAGCACTCGACAGGGTTTTCGGGGACGTCCAATGTTCGAAAAAAAGAACACAATCGAGCGTCAGCAAACTACCATACCATTTGGGAAAAACGTGAGGGGGGACAGCAAGACGCGTCACAGCATTACTAGAAAAAAAGGCCGCTGGCTAAAAAATGTCGTCGAAAAGTCTCAAGTCCGACCCAGGCCAAATAAAGGGCCAATAAAACAACTGTTAACACGTGCAAAAAGGGAAAAAGGAAAAGGCAGTCTTCTCTCGAGAAAAAAGGTTTCAGATCTGCACGAGAAAGTCCTATGCTATTGCACAGACAGCTGCCGAGCCGGCAGGGGGGTAACGAACCGCGGGGTGCAGGGGTCATTTTTGGGGATAAGCTGTGCTCGTAGTGTCCACGGGCCCAAGGGGGATAAACGGAGAAGGGCTTCTGTGGTGAAACTAACCGAAAGTGGTCGGACCCCATACAGGTGGGGGGCTAGACCTAATAAATAGGTTTTAACGGGGAGGATTGATGCCCACAGAGAAGGGAACTGGTATCTTAATCTCACGAAAACGGTCAAAAATAGGAAAAGGAAGCGACCACGACCGTGGACGGGACAAATAATAGGGGACTCTCAAACAGGAGTGTCTGGAGAACAGGGTGATCGGGCTAATTTAATGCTGGTGAGAAAGTAGGGTGGTACAACAAAGGGGAAAGAGAAAAAAGGTTCCAATTCGTCCCCAAAAAGTTAACCGGCAGCCCGGGTTTTGAAATCACTGGGATCTATCTGAGCTGGGGGGGGCTAAAAGGCAAAGTGTCGGGGCTCAGGAAAGTCACCATTATGTTCTTCTAACATCGCACCCTGGTTTTCAAACCTCGGAACAACTCCGGAGAGGTCAGCGCATAAGACTGGTACTGCGGCTAAAATCGCAACTGGGGAGGGACGTGAGCGACACAAATGGTTTGAACTCGTGCTGAGAAGGGTATGAGAGAGCGGCAAAGGCTGGCGTCGCAAGAGGGGGGGGCCTAAACATAGGACGGTAAACCAGTAAAATGTGGAGCCCTGAATCGGGTCGCAAACGGAATGGGGGCGGGTGGGAAAGATATGGCGCAGTGAAGGTCGCTGGCTTCCTTTGAGAAATGGGGATAACCATTAAACAAGAGAATTTAAAAGGACGGCCGTAGTAAGGGGGCCGCTATATCAAACTGGGGAGATTCTCCAGGGGGGGGCCATAATTGAGCGGTGACTGTGCTCAGAAAGGTGATGGGAAAAATTTGAGGACATAAGAGTAAGAGTGGGGGGCGAGGGGAAGGACAGAGGCGGGGGGGGTTTCGGGCCGGTAACCGATGGAGAATCTAAAAGGAGGGAGGCAAACGGGACCATAGGGGGAAACGGACCACACATCATTTTTGTGAGGAAGAAGACAATGTCCTTGCTCCCCAAAAGGGGAACAAGGGATTCGAGAGAAAAAAAACTCAGAGAAGAAAGACATGTGAAAGGGGGGATTGATCGTCGTCTAAAATCAGCTGGGGAAAGACGCACTGAACGGGTGAAGGAGCGCCAATTAACGAAAGAAGAATCACGGCTGAAATTTGAGTCCTCTTTACAAGACCGATAAAGAGGGACAAAACGGCCAACAACGCGAAGAGGATCATGCCCAAACCCTTGGGGAACAGGGGGGGGGGAAAAAACCCTGCCGTCTGCAGACCAGTGGAACTGAAGGTTAGGAGAAGGAGGGAAGGATGCCACGCGGTAGGGTCGGCTTCCTTTGTTAAAAATAAAGAGCGGCCATTCGAAAGAACCAATACATTAATAAAATGCCGCAATGGCTATGGGCCAATCAAAGGTGGCCGGCTGAAGTGGAAAGAATTCGTAACAATAAGTCAAAAAAAAAAGGGAGGAAACATGAAATTTCTGTCGTCCAAAAATAGGAAACTAGAAGAGTATAGAAAAATGAAGGGGAGAACTAGAGGGAAAAGACGAAGGACTGAGGTAAATCAAAAACCGGAGACCATGGGAAAAAGTGAGACGAAGCTGCGATTTATTCACAATTGGACGACCTGAGGAAAAGGCGTCGAAGGAAAAAAGTCGGGAAGTTGTAGGGGAAAATGCAACCGGGGGGAAATAAACAAGAGAACCATAACTAAAAGGATGTCGGGGGTATGCTGAGACGGAGAGGCTCTCGAAAAAAAACTAAAAGGAGGAAGAGAGATGAAGAACTCATGGAAAAAAGAACAAAGAGGAGGGGAAGGGGCTTTAGGGAGGGCCCCGGGGCTGTGTCAACTTCTAGCAGAGGGGAATTTAGTCGGAGAAGAAGTGGCGATGCGCGGCAGTTCAGCGAGGGGGAATGAGCAAGAAGAAGGGAAATGTTTCAGGGGTCTTTCAACTGTGCCAAGAAGGGGTGGCCTTGCGAAGATGCAGTAGGCTGCCATGATATAGAGCGACGTCGAAAAGTGAAGGAAAGCCACTTTCATTGTTGGGAAAATGAACACCAGCAGGAAGAGTCGACGTAGCAACGCGGATGAAAAGGGGAGCGACCAAGAAAAAAAATATGGCGAATTGGTTAGGGAAAGAAAAGTGGGGAGCAGACTTAGCAAATCGGTCGATAAGGGAGGGAAACCAACAGTGAAAGAAAAAAGAAGTCCAGCGTGAATTCGACGACCTTGTTAAGTATATCAATGAGTCCGTTGCCGAATGTGCTGAGGGGCACCGGGAGAAAGAGGCTGGGTGGGTTGCAGGGGAGGAAGGGGTGTTGGCAAGGTGGTTGAACCTGGGCGGGGGGATGGGTAATATTGGGGGAAAGCGCCAACCGAGGAAAGAGTGGAGGAGGAAGTGGAGCTTTCGACGGTCTTGGTAAAAATGGGGGCTGGGGGGACTAGTCAGCTACTAAATTAAAGAAGGTGTGAAATGATGAGCGGCCGCGAGCTGTGTCAAGAAGGGGGGTTGATATTAGGCAGACAAGACCGTCTTCGGAAATTACCAACACATGCGGTAAAGAGCGAGAACGGTGGAGTAGCGTGTGACTGGGAGTCAGGTACGTATTCAAGGGGAAAGGAAAACCCACAACGAAATAGGACACAGGAAGGGGCTCTATTTGTCCTCAAAAAAAAAAAAAAGGCCGCAATCACCGTCAGAGCTAACGAGGGGGGGGAAGACGGGGCACCTCGAGCTTGGAATAGATGGACAAATGAATAATATCTCGAACAATCTCGTACGCTCCCGAAAAAAAACTAGGGGAGAATCGCTTTTATGAACAAAGGCTATAGTAACAACCTATAAGTTATGCACGAAAAGAGCAAAAAAAGCACAGGGTAGAGTTCGATCATCATTACACAGATTAACTGTTTTACCTAAATATGGCCCAAGTACAACTGAATCCAGAAGTTAAAACTCTAAATTATTAGGGAGGAAGGCCTCAGCTTAGAAGATGGCGCGTGGCTTCCCCCCAATTGGCGATATGAGCTTAAATCATGGAGCAGAGTCTTAGGAATCAGGTTGGGTTGAATGGTTCAAAAAAAACGTTGAAACCGGGAGGTTGTCGTACAAGGGCGAGAGGGCATGGGGGCGTAAGAATTACAAAAGTAGGAACTGCTGCAAATAGGACAAGTAGAAGACAGTCCGTGATAAACCGGGGAGGAAATTCGGCACCCGGTGGGCCAGCAAAATGCGTCTCAACATGACTGACTAACCCTCACATAAACATCATCAAAAGGGAGATAAAGGGGGCATTCACGGGACTGCTGTTGAGAACAGGGAGGCACCACTTTATATACACTGGGCGGCCGGGGTGAAAATCGCGGGAAAAAAGAGGACGGGGAGGAATCAGTAATTGCTTTTGGGAAGGCATCGGGGGGTCAAAACGAAAGTGCGTAAGGGGCCTAGTGGGAGAGCCCGACGTAGGGAAAGAAGGAAGCGGGCCTGGAGCGCTGTACCGAACAACCCCAAAACAAGCCCCACCCCCACAACACAACCCAAAAAAAAAACCCCACCTCACCACCACGAGGGGAAATCTACTCACCGGGGTAGGGCACATAAAAGTGGGGCCGGAACATCAAACACTACCAAAAGGTTCAAAGGTCACCGTCGGGTGGAGGACCTTAGCAGGCCGTTCTGCGGACTGACTTCCTGGAGCTTGCCGCGGTCACCTTGGGACGATCAAGACTGAGAGCACCACTCACGTTGAGAGTTGCAGGGGACAATGCGGGCCACGGTCATTTGGACAGGGGAATGCGCTGGAGGTGGGAGCAAGGGGCAAAAGGAGACGTCTTAAGACTGCATTTCACCTCGAAAATGCAGTCAGGGGGGGGGGGATGATCGCCGAGAGTTGTGCAGGTGTCGGAAAAGAGGACCGAAATGGGCCGGAGAAACATGCGAATCCATTGGAAAGGGAAAAGGCTCGGGGCAAACCAGTGCGGCAAGGTATCCTGGACGGGCGTTGTCAGAAAAACCTGCCAAGCGAGATTAAGGAAAGCGTTGGAAACGTATAACGAAATAACGGGGGTCAGACCCAGGCCAGCCTCCGGGCGCGGTCTCTGACCAGTTTAAAACGGAAAGGGGAGAAAAAAAAGACTGGTAGCGGTTGATTATGATTGCTCCTTCTAAACCTCTAAGAGGGAAGTAGATTTCTGATGTTCCTTCCATGCAAATAGCAAGATGTCGGGTAGAATGAGTGGAAGGAAGTGCACTGACGCTAATAAAAAAAAGGGGAATTGTATCAGAGACTCAGGAGGCCGGGACTGAGTATCAGGTTTGGGTTTAAACTGTTGCGCGAAGCCTCCTGGAAAAGAATCGTGAAGATAACGCGGAGGAGGAACAAGGTAGATGCGCCGTTAAAGAATCTATACGCATGATAACCGACGGCGGCAGGTCAAATTGCCATTTTGCTAACGTCGCATCGGTCATGGGACGGAATCGAATATTTGAACGAAAGGGATCTGTGGTAACAAACGAAAGCACGAGAATGAAGTAGAAAAAGGGAAGGGGGGATCCTTTGACACTGCCTCCATGCGATGAGTCTTCTGAATCATACTAAATTCGCTTTCCTTAAGTAACCCAAAGGAAGCGACTGTGAAGACAACGGACGAAAAAGTCCCGACGGGGGGGAGCCGGCGAGAAGAAAGCAAAAAAAGGGAGTGGCCCTACTCGGAGGGGTCAGAACGCGTTTCCTCAAGTGAAAGACCGACACTGACCAATATTGGAGTGTCACGATCGATTCAAACTTTAAAATGTTCAATGCCTGGGCGGTTCTTCAGAAGAGAGAAGATGGGAAGACTCTATATAGGAAGGGATTCATAAAAAAACAAGGAACGAAAACGAAAATCATCTTGATCAGGGAAAACAGAAATCGATCGTGAACATTAGAGCAAAGCTGGGAGTGGACTCGAGCTATCACTTGAGGAAACGCTCTATGACCACCGGTCGCGTGTATTGTCATCCATCTCGTTGTTGGGATTGTGCGGAACTCTCCTCGAGCTGCCGGAAAAAGTTGGGTCGGGGTCGACGGCAAGTAGTAAAAAGTTTGGGGGCAAGGAAGAGCAAAGCGTAAGGGCGGAGGGCGTGAAGTCAAAAGAAGTGGGACGCCTACCAGCTTGCACAGAGGGAAGCGACTTCAGTCGAGAATGGAGGGAGGGCGATCTAAAGGACGTGCAAAGGTAAGGCAGAGTATCTAGCCATCGATAGAAAAAACGAATGGGCAGGAACAGAAAACCCTGACAAAGCCGGAGGTGGCGTCAGATCGATTCCTTCAAAGAAGACGACGGAAAGAGGAAGCGGCAAAGCAAATGGCTACGCTAGGGGAAAGGGACGACTGTTCAAACAAAACAATTGAATAAGGGGCGATCAGGCATAAGAAAGCAGAGACCGGGAACAAAGGGCGTTGCGGGACCGACAACACAAGAACCCCGAAAGGTTTTGTCGAGGGGGAGTGGAGACTTAAGGAGGAACCCGATCCGGCGCAAAGGGTACGAACTCTAGACACGCAGGAAAATTTATAAATCAATATTACTTCGATACAGTAGCCCGGAGGGCGGGGGGGTGAAGGACGTGTATTAAAATTCGACGGGAACCAACGATAAGCGGCAGCATCAAAACAATCGTGGGTGGGAATCAAACTCGGGCAAGGATCAAAGAACATTGGCTGTTGATGTCAAAGAGGACGTGCCATATTCAGGAAAAGTACGGGAATCAACACGGTTAAATAAATCCGCAATTGTCAAGACAAAAACTGAAACGACAGGGGAGGGAAAAACACCCCCGCCTAAAGTTTCCGCCAGGCGCCTTCCATAGAAAGCAATTCTATGGTAAAAAAGGAAAGCGCCACAGAGGAGAGTGGCGCAAAAAGGGCAAACCTTGGCCGAAATTGGCAAGCACTGGGTAACAGCGGCACGTGAAAGGGGGCCGAGATAAGGTCTATCGGCAAAGTCGGGCGAGCGAAATCAAGAAGTGTAACGACGGATCGGGCAACGTGACCGAAAGCAGTAAAACAGCGAAAAGTTGGGGATGGGGGGGGAGAGTAACCCGGTTGCCGAGAGGCAAAACCAATGCTAGCACCAACGAGGGCGATTCTGGTGTTGGGAGGGGGGAAAGGGCAGACCTGATGTGAGGACAGAATAAGACGGGTCTGGTCTAAAAGAGGGCCGACACCCACGCACGGGACGGAATCTTACCTGACCGGAAAAGACAACGACTGTCGGGAGAAAAAAAAATAACTCGAACTTGGAAAGGAAAAAAACAAAAGCCAAGGGGTGTGCAGTTGTAAGCAGTACTAAGGCCGATTGTCGCTCACCGAAAGAGGGGTTTCTGCAATGACCAATTTATCAGGGGGAGGGGGGAAGGGTGCTGCTGGGGGAATTCCGGTAAAATGTTAAATGGAAAGCTGAACAGATGCGTGCCAACGAGGGACTAAGAAGGTGTTTGGGTAGAAGTGTCTCAGCTCCTTCCGAGTGTGGACGGGGGCAGAGTTGAGTACGAGGTGGCTTCGGCCCATGGCCGAGATCTGGGGCATGCTTGTAGAAAACATTCACGGGCAACGGTTCGAGGGGGGACGTTGAACAGAAAAACGTAACCGCAACTGCTACTAACGTTCCTAAAGATTGCGACCTGGAGGCAAGGTTGGGTGGAAGAAAGTCTGGTCCGGGGGTAAAGTTCTGAGTAATTACTAGGTAAGGGTTAGGTGGACTTACGGGCATGGAAAAGCAGGGTGAGGGGGGCCTTAGGGCGAAAAGGTCAACCAGTTGAAGAAGACGACGTGTCGATGCGTATACAAAGCAGGGAAATTTGTTGGTCAGCCGAGAATTGACTTTTTGAACTATAGTAAAGCTCGGAGGGGGGAATCGAAAGTTGGGCCAAAGGCGAAGAAAAAGAAAAGAAAAATGAGAAGAACAGGGGAAGGGTAAGGTAGAGGTAGAAAGTAAAGAAAAAGGAAAGAGGAACTTCAGGGCTTCCCGGGGGACTTCGCTGGGGGGAAAATCACCTGTTAGAGTAAAGGGGGAAAAGGGCCAGAAAGCGGAAAATAGTAAAGGGGTGAGTTCATGGTATTAAAGATGCGAGGATGGGGAGAAGAGCTTACATGCAAGATCATGGGAGTAGTGGTTGGAGCCAGGTTCAATGGTTAAATGGCGAACTCGAGAGTCAACTCAAAGAGAAATCTGAAAACTATGAATCAAGGAAGGAAAGCATGGTTGAATGGTGAATAAGTGAAAGGTTCTCCCCAAGAAAAGGGATATATCCAGAAAAGGAGGAAGCTCCCCAAAAGTGAACGGGGTAGGTCTGCTATTAACAAAAACAGAATCAAAGACGACTAAAAACGTACGGAAGGTTCATGGAGAAATAAAAATCCGGACAGGGGGGAGGTCAACCAATCTGGACAATCGCAGATGGACCGGAAGTAGTGGGGGGGGGTGCCACACAACATTGAACCCCAGAATCCTGATGACGGCCAAAAAAGGGCGAACCGTGCCAACATGCCGGGGGAACGGAAACCAAGGACTGCAGGATATAAAAGAACTCCTACAAGCAACGCTGGGGATGGATGGTCGGACAGTGTGACAATTAAATCCTAAAAAAAGCTTCGACGCTCCTTACGGGAAAATCGAACCATAGAGATGGGCAAAGTAAAAAGTTTCACAAAAAATGAGGGGAAAAAGGGCCAACCGCGAAATAAACGAAGGGGGGAAAACCCAGTTCGCAAACAACAAGCAGGCCGTGTAAGGCGCCCGCGATTCCGGGAGTAATAATCAGGCCCAAAAAGGAGTGACAAGAAGCAAGGACGACCCCAAAGAAAGCGATGAAAAAGTAACATGGAAGAGGTTGGGGCCTCTTCGGGGATGGTAGGGACGATGATTCATAAAATGCGAACAACCGTCAACGCGAATCAAAGGAGGGAGAAGAGAATTCGTGCTGATTATCGCCAAAAAGGTTGAAAACTTGGGCATCAGATCAGCCGGGGTAGCGAAGGGAGGTGGAGGAGTAAGGGGAGGTGGTGATGACGCATAGATCTCCAACGTAGGGGAAGGGGATATGGCCGTCCCTCAAATTAACAAAACGTCAAGTAGGTAATCCAGACCCAATTGAAAATGCCCCCGGGGAGGGGCACATTGGCTGACGGAGAAAAATCCGAAGCGGGGGAGAGGAAGGGTTGGGATCGCTTGCATGCGTCGCCAGTCAGTCGGAATCAATAAATGACAATGGACTGTTGCAGGGTACAGACTTCCAAACCGTTAGTTCGAATTGCAAAATGGGCAAGGAAGAAAGAGGGGATTTATACTCAGGAAAACTCAGGCGCCATGGTGAAGGTTGTTGGGGGGAACGAAATGGTGTTTGACCACAAAAGTCTGACGCCGGGGCAACGCCAGGGCGATGGAACGTGGAAGGGTGAGATTGAAACACCGCGAAGGCTTCTAAATAAATGGGGAGCGTCATTAAGGACGGTCGGTAAAAATGATGTTCCGCAACGGGGACAGAAAAAGGGGAAGCTGAATAAATTCTAGAACAATCTAGGTTGGAAGCGCCGGCAGTGTTTCTAGAGTCCGCAAATTTAGTGAGCTTCGCGGCGGTCGGATTGTTGGCCATGGTTGGGGGAATAAAGTTGTACGCGGTCGATGGGGGACGGGGACCACCGGAGACACGGGAATGAGAAACTTTGGAAGGCTCAGGGGAATCGTTAGGGGAAGCGTTGCAAATATGTTGGGAGTGGGGGCTAGCAGAAGACCTAAAAGTACAGCTTAATTGCTGAGCATTGGAAGCCTGGGAAATCTGAAGAGTGTTTGTGGGAGGGAGAGCCCCGCGTCTTCGATCCAAAAACCATCAGGAAATTGTAGGGGAACTTAATCGTTGCCTTATGGTCCCCGAACTGGGCTGGTGAGCGGGGCTTGGACGCATCGTTGGTAGCACGTCAAAGAAAACCACGATACGGATAAGCCCCCCTCACGTGCTCGCGTAAAAAACATCGCCGCATCGCAGAGAAGGGAACCATCTTCCGAAAAGCAACACTGTGGGTGCATCGACTGAACCTGTTGAAAATATGGAAAAAAAAGACCAAGGGTTCTCTCAGGGGAAAAACGCCCATCCTACGCTCCACTATACTTCCTTTGAGGAAAATTCGAGCACCAAAAAGACACGCCTGCTCGCGAAGGTTATTCGCCAGAGCAAACAACGCACACAATGGGACGGGGCGATCCAGCAGGAAAACGAAGGGGTAAAATCAAGTGAAAAGGGTTTGAAAGAAGACAGGCTCAATACCCGGGAAAGGGCAGGACCAGACTAAACAAGAAAAAGAGAATCCAAAGGGCGGCTGAATGATTCAAAAAAGAAGTGGGAAGTTACGTCCCCCACTGGCGTAGAAAGGCGGAGGATAGGGGGGAAAAGGTCGCATGTGTGTTTCAAAACGGAAGGGAACAGAGCTGGCCCGGTAGGGGGAGGGAGGGGAAAGAAAGCGTCTCGGAAACATGTTCACGGTAATCGAATGGGAAACTTACCTCACCGACCTCCGGGAAAGAGGACCAAATGAAAAGATAAAAAACCGAAATAGGGGCATCAGGTGCAGACGTGGTCCGCAACTTTTTTCTTCAAAGGTAAAAGTTGTACGAATATCCTGCACACAGCAATTGAGAAACTCTACTGGGGGACAGTCACCGAAATCGGCAAGTTGAGAGCGCGCCGTCCACAACAGCACACTTAGTCAAGTCTCGGGTGAATAGGGAGTAAAGATGAAGGATCAGTCTGATGCTTCACTCGACTATCGGAGACTTGGGGGGGGAGAAAAAGAGCCTCTCCCAGAGAGGCAGTAGTGGCCTATGCTGGGAACGGTATGTCGCGAATGTTCAGACCATTTGACGTTTATCGTACCTAACTAACCAAAAGCAAAAGCAACTTGGGAGAACTGGAGGGGGACGCGGCCGGGGAATCACCCAAATCCAAAAACCGGGCCGGAAACTTCGGGGGTTCGCAAAGTCGTCATGCCTCCTCTTGCAGTGGGACAAAGGGGTGGTTGGTTGAAACTTCTTGATCGGGGATTCACGCGATTTTTTGAAGACTCGAGCTCTGAAGGAAACATGCCACTCAACTTGGGGGGAAAAATAGTGGAAGATGTGGAGTGAAAAGTTGCATTGTCAGGGACAGGTCGGTCGTTTGAAAAATTCGCGAATTCGGGGAAGCAAAAGGCGGTTGTCTGCGGGGAAAAAATTGCTTGCACGAGAGTGCAACCGGTGCCCCAACAAACAACGGGACCCGCCAAAAAAAACAGCCACCGCCCAACAACAAAAAAGAAAAACCACCCCAATACGCCATGGGTAGAAACAATGGTTCGTGGGTGGAAGCGCTCTTTTTTGCAAAAAGGTTTGCGAACATGGGAAGGGGGACCAAAGTGCCGGAAAATAGAATAACTCCACGAACGCGTCGGAAAAACACGCGGACAAGGGTCGTACACCTTCGGGGCCAGAAACCGATGCGATGAAAGAGATTGAGCTTCTGAGGACAGGTCTGCAGTCTAAAGTGAAATACCACGTCAGCGACGACTCTTAGAATGGTGAGAAAACGCAGGGGACGACGACGAAAGAACTTAAAAAAGGGTCTTTGCGGGTCCCTGGGAAAAACGTGTGTCGGGGCCAGCACTGAGGCGGGGATCGTCAGTTTTTGGTGCAAACTCAAAAAACAAAACCCAAAAAAAACCCGGCGATGAAACGTTGAGTCATGCCGTCTTGTCGAGCGGACGCAATAATCCAGGGAGGGGGGTCGAGTGGCGCACGGCAGAGAAAACGTAGGCTCACTAGTTGTGGGTGGAAAGGGGAAGGGGGGGGGCGCCTCCTAGATCGTGAGCCATTTCCACGATTTTCATCTGGGAACCCCGGTCCGGAAATGGGGGGGATGATAGATATCGAAAGGGGAGACCGTAGACGTATTGCGGCACTTGCACTGGTTGCGATCAGGCATCTGAGTTTCATGGAGGAATCGGTTTCGAAGGAATGTGGAAGTTCCATCCTGGGGGCTTTAACTCCACTCGAGAAAGCCGTAATGATCGAGCCTGGAGGAAACGGTTCGGAAGGAAAACCGTCGGGAATAAAAAAATGGTGCAAGAATAAGTCTCTTAAAAAAATCGGGACCCAACGTAAAAAAAAGAGACTGCCGTCGAAAAACTGACGAAATCCTCTTAGCAGAGAGAGGATAGACAGTCGAAAAAGGAAGACAACTGAACAACTGAAAAGATGACATAGCAGAGGGAAGAAAAAAAAAATGGGGAGCTACGAGAAACCCGGTCTTGAGTCAACGTAGCGTCTACTGACGTAGCTGGGGAAAAAAAGCGTGGGGGGAAGAAAGGAAAAGGAGGGCCTTTACGGTTCGGTCACTCGATCGGAAG
>Ga0179591_1171925_pt1 | contig 11858 bp, 16 predicted proteins | sample CZOMad2_1_08_16f_FD_182891 | JGI IMG/M metagenome (GOLD analysis project Ga0179591, IMG submission 182891) | Vadose zone soil fungal communities from Angelo Coast Range Reserve, California, USA - CZOMad2_1_08_16fungal (PacBio error correction) | ecosystem: Environmental > Terrestrial > Soil >...
GGTGGACAAAAAATTACCTGCCCTCTTTGGACAACCCGTTTGAGGAAAGCGGGAACCAGCTCCTTCGTAGTCAGAGCCATCGAAGATCCCATAGGAAGGAGGAATTTCACTGAAGGAAAGAAAAACATTTTTTCTAAGTCTGGAAGGGGAAGAAATTGGGGGGGAAATAAGGAGGGACATATCTTACACTGGGAAACGAACGAGAAGGAAAAGGAGGCTGGCGCGAAGAGACGTTTGGGGGATAGAGGAAGTAGGAAGGAAAACTACTCTTACCTCAGTCAGTGGATGCTGGGCACAGGGGAAACGGGAGATCACGGCGCCAACGGCCTTCATTCCGGCAGTCGAAAAGGAGGAAAACGGGTCTCGGAGGGTTTATGGTTGGCTAAATCTGTAGTGACTATCTGGGTACGCAAAATCGTTCTCATTAGGTAAGACAGGGGCTCTCCGAACCCAACACTACCTCTGAGAAAATACCGGAAAAACGGGGAAAGCAGACAATTATTGGGTGAGGGCTAGATAGTTACTCCGCCGTTCACGGCGAACTAGTACAATCTCCTACCGAAGTGCCGCCGGCGATGGGGGAGAAAAAGGAGAAAAACACGACCACGGGAGTCTGACGATCTTAACAGAAAAGGGCAAGGAGAAAACTTTTTTTCAGGAGCCCCTTCGAGTCAGACGAAAGGAAAGGAAGGGAAAGACGAGACGGGAAGAGAGGGATGGCCCAATGGGAGGATGACCTGGTTTCGCCTGCCGCCGAGGGAGAAAGGAAGAAGACCAACCATGGAACGCTACGGGCGGATTGGACGAAATTGGGTGGCAGAAGAGAGAGCGAAGGTAAAAGGCCGTCAAGAGGCCCGGAGACCGGGGGGGGGGGGGGAGGGTTACTAACGCTCGGTACGCTCGCACCGTCCAGGAAGTCTAACAAAAAAAAGAACAAAGAGAGAAAAAGGAAAAAGGGGAGAATTAATGGTTCGTCCACCGCAGACGCTACCAAAAGAGGGTGGGGCATTCGTAGAACTCGCCCAATCGAAAGAAAAATTAACGAAAAGAGCGGGGGCAAGGGTGACGCGTGCCTACGATTACCGTTAAAAAAGATCATCAATCCAACTAGCTGTTGTACATCGGCTCCTCTTATGACAATTAGGGGGAAAGCTTTCAGCTCCCAGCCTACACCCGGGAATGAAAGGGAAGAGGACGTCCCTACGCGGTAGGGGCAAAACTTCTCGGCCTCGTGGGAACAAAGAAGAAGAAGTGAGTGGAAGGAAGGGAACTCCTCAACGACAAAACTGGAACTTGACGGGGCAACTGTGGAAAGGAAACGACAGTCCCGGGCAGGGTTTAAAGCAAGCCGCGCTGCACCTCTCAAAACAGCCAAACAGGTGATGAACATCTTCGGTCGCGGGGAAGTCGAAGCGGCTACAGTGAAGGGGAAAGAAGAAGGAGGAAGAAGATAGACCGAAGGGGTTGTGCACAAATTCTTCGGAACGCGTCAACACTGTCAGGGACTTCTACTCCTGCACGAGAATCAAAGGGAGGAAGGACCCTATTGCAGAAAACTTAAAAAAATGACTCCAGGAGAAAAAGAGGAAAGAGAGAAGAGGTACAGTTGCCAGTAGCAAGCTAAGTAGGGAAAATCCAAAATAGGGGGTAACCAGGCTTGTCGGGACGAGGGTGAAGTGAACGACGAGATCGATCCATAATGACTTCGGGGTTTTTCTTAAAAAGCGAGGGACCGGGACTAGAAAGATCATACGCTGTCAACTCTAGTTCGTTCATACGAGGAAGGGAAGGTCAGCGCGTCAAAGGCGGAAAAGGTCAAGGACACAGAAATGATCATTGCGCGTCCTGGGCTCGCGAGATAAGAATGCGTCCGCTCACGGCTCCCGGGGGCCAAAACCGAAAAAACCGTCCTTTCCGCTGGGATTTTTTCCGTGAATAGGATGCAGCGGTGCAGAAGTCAAAGTTCCACGACGGACAAAAAGGGGAGATTGACCAAGCGGCGTCGACATTACCAGTACGAAAGAGTTGAAAGGAGAGGAGAGCCCTGGACTCTTAGGAACGGCATCATGCGACCGGTCCACAAACGGGTGAAAGATGGGGGCGGCTGACAGCGTGGGCTGGAGAAAGGTTTCCTTAACGAAACGCGACATCCACTCCACTCTGCAAGCGGTCGGACCTCCTGAAAAAAAAATCTCAACAATTAGGGGGGGAATCAGAGAGTCAGGTCATTTCATAAACGACGTGGAAAAAAGTGAGATAGGGGGGCGCAACCGAATTCCGCTGCGGGGCGATAAAAGTTTGGAGGAATTCCTCGGCAGGTCACGCCGACTCAATCCGGGGAGTTTTTGAGCGGAATAGACCGGGGAAGGCAAAAAGCCTCTATTGTTGAGGAATAAAATGCTCTCTCCTAAGAAATCGAGTCAAACACGCCCTGGAACCACTAGCTCAGAGATGAACAGGGAAGACTTCTAAATCCCAAATTGTTGGGGGTGTTTTTTTGGTGCGTCCATGAAGCTGAGGATTATCAGGAGACAATTCCGCGAAGAAAGAAAAGGATGTAAACAACCGGGTAAATGCCGGAAAAGGGGAAGGGGGAGGGGACTGGGTTTCCACTGGGCGAGAAATAAGGATAGCGAGAATTACGACTCATTGATAAGAAAGCGAGGGCACGGAGCTCTTCACAAACTATAGGGAAGAGGACAAGAAATGGACCACGACTACTATCAGAACTTTGCTTCCCTCCAGAGAGTATAGCTCTATTATCCAGAGCGTATAAGTTAGTCAAATGAAATAAAGGGGGACGGGTAGCGTTAGCTACATTAAATTGTCTTAATACCGAGATGATTCAAGGTTAAGACACTGTTTTTCTCGACTCGCGAGTAGCAGAGTCAGAGAAAATGAGTGAAGAGCAACGACTGACATTAAAACTGTGCAGTTTGGGGGGAAGTGAACGGAAGGTCCTTTCGGAACGACGAAAAAAAAAAAAAATCTAGACTGCGAAAATAGACCTCAAGAGTCGTGCACGCGCCCTTCTCGCCTTATTAAGAGTAGAGGGGAATCAGAAGACAGCGATGTGGCGACGACTGGGGAAGAGGGGTCCAAAAAAAAGTGTCTTATGGGATCGGACAAAGAGGGCAAAGTCTTACTAAGACTAGCGACCGGGGGGGGGGGGGGGGGGGGGAGGGGGGGGGGTGGGGGGGGGGGGGGGGGGGGGGGGGGGGGGGGGGGGGGGTGGTGTGGAGCCGGCTACTCTGACTATAAGAAACCAAAGAGCGCGCTTATTATCGGCGTCTGGAGGGAGATGCGATGGGCTCCGCTCTATGAGGACGCTGGGCTGCAATAGCGGAGGGAAAAAGACGAGTGCCGGATGGCCTTAAAAAGTCGTTTGAGCGCAATTAAAAAAGGGGAAGGGGACACAGAGGCGTACTGTCCCAAGAAAAAAAAAACAGTTGGACCGCCCTAGTGCACCACAGATCTATATTTAAGTAGCACCATCCGAGACCGTTGGAGATGGAGGACAAAGAAAAATAATCTAAAAGAACTATGGGGAGAGTGCTGATAGGACTTTGTTTTTTATAGCTGCGACTGGGGGAGGAAAAATCAAGGAGCTTTGGGTGTTGGAGGGGAGAAGCAGTAAGGGCGAGAATCCGTCGAGCTTGGTTTCCAAAAGAGGTGTTCTGTGCAAAGGGGGAAAGTTTACACACCGACAAACATGCCAAAGAATACGGTATTCGACTACGCTAGAAGTCCAACGATGGGGTAAATCATCACTTCGCTTTCGGCTTCACAGATGGGGGTCGTGAACACTCCTATCCTAGATACGAAGATGCTGGAAAAGCACAGTACACTCAACAATCAATTCGAGGCATTGTTTGGCAGGAAACCGACGTGTGCTCAACGCCGTGAGCACTTCTCTGCGTCAGAATGGTACCACCACGAGGGTAATCTCATCTAAAAAAGAAAAAAACGTAGGAGGAGGAAGATACAAAAACGTGCACGCTTTTACAAAAGGTCAGACAGGAAAGAGTAGAACCGAAGTTTATCAAGTCGTGTCCTTCCCCAACGGAGATGGGGGGGGAAGGTTTCTCGCTCGACTTTTTATGGTTTTCGAGAGGGAAGGATCCTTATCTTCTTTGTTCAAGAAGGCCTGTAGCGATGCCGCACGGGAATGAGAAACACATCCTTTGAGAGTCTCTGCATACAACTCAAGTGGGGAGGGGAAGGGTGGGGCGGTTTTTGGAAAAACAAAGAAAAGGGATTCAAGGAACCCGAGGCAGTTGGAAACACCAAGCTAGATTCTCCTGAGGACACAAAACAACAGATTACTTACACCGAAGAGCAATGAGAAAGAAACCAAAAATCGAACTCAATTGCACAAAAAAACGGGCGGGGAGATCGTTCTTCCCTGCTTTCATAAAAAAGGGGGGGAAAAGTACTGCGGCTGTGGGGTCGGCGCCAGCTAGGGAGCAGAGGGGAACACTGTGGGGACGTGAAGAGACAGCGAAAAGCAGCTTATGTCAAGGAGTTGGGGAAATGGATGGTCGGCAACCGGGGAGGAAGGCCAGAAAAGGTGCTGCTTCAAGGAAGGGAACGTAAAAACGCGGCGGGTAGATGCATACGGGGATCGGGCGATCTTGAAAAAAGCAGAACCGAACGAAGAGAGGAGCCGCGAGATTTTCGATGAGCTGGGGAAACGGTAATTATGGGATCCAGGACAAGAAGGGTCAAGGGTCTCTTACGATCAGCAAAAGCGGGGAGATCAGAAGCCAATGTCAGAAAGAGGGGGAACAGGCCAGGACTAAATCTTCGTCAGGCGAAATAGGGAAGGGCCACTCTCGAGTTGTCGGTAGGGTCTAAGCTGAGAGGGATGCGTCGGAGGGTGTTGGCTTAAGGAAAGGGCACCGAATACCTTTGATTCGCAGAAAAAACAATGCAAAGGAAAGAAAGAGGGGGGGTGGGAAGCTTTCCTCCTTGATCAGACTCGCGAAGAGGTATCAAGAAAGTGCGGACTGCGCAACCTACATAAGGAGAAGTGGAACTTCGGAGCAACGAGCGGACGCTTTAGTGAGGTGCAACGAACACAGATCGGGATCATAAAGCGCTACGCCATGAGGTGAAGAGAAGTCATCTTCTTCAACGTGTTAGATTTGGATCTCACAAAGGGGGAAAGGAACGGTCTCGAAAAAGTGGGACGGGCGGCAGAGCGAGGTCGCTTACGATGACCTCTTGGCGAAAGAAAATGTTCAAAGCATACAGAGGCGTGGGGAGGGACGTTGTACATCCAAGTTAATGAAGGGGAGAGAATTGGTCCGGGGGGAGCCGAACGGGACACTCTACATCCGGTGCCTGACCGAAAAAAAAGGGGGAGGGGAGTCAAACTGCCACGGTTTAATACATTAGGGGGTCTTCGGGTGAATTGCGTTGGTGCAGAGTATAATGCATACACATGATCTTAAGGGCAACAGGTAGGGTAGGAGGAACGAGAAAATAAAAAAAATCACGGTGACAGAGCAACAGATGGTCATTGCTTCCAACCTATCTGAAAAAACTGGGATTCGGTCCTCACACGAAGGTCATTTCGTAAAAAGCGGTGCTGACCTGACGGGAGAAAGAAAAAAAAGGACTGAAGCGGCATGTTTTGGATATGATGACCTTCAAGTAAGAACCGGGGGGGGAGGAACAGGGGGAGGGGAGGAAGCGTCTTCGCGTTCCTGCAAAAAAAAGGATCGCCGCCAAGAGGCCAAGGACAACAAAATACACCCCTTTTCAAGGGCGTCAGAATAAGGAAGATAAAGGAGTAACGGCTTCGTCTTCGCCATAAACTCTGGAGCAGAAGTAGAAGGAGAGAAAAGAACGGACCACTGCTGTCACGTGAAGGTCAGTGAAAGAGTACTTAAACAAATGAATCATAACGAAGGGAAACAGAAAGAGGAAAAGAACTCTTTCCTCTCGTGAAAAGGGGCAAACGGGCGCCTAGAGAGACTGGGGGAGGCGCTACGCCCAAGTCGAGAACTGAGTACTTGGGTGTAAGGGTACAGTACAACCTACTTAACGAGGAATGAGGCAGAGAAGAAAGTTCAGGAAAGGATCTGGGCGAGGAGGATCGTTGAAAACCACACCGCCGTCCTCGCATGAATCCACGGTTCACCGTCCCACGAGCGGCAGAAACGAGGGAAAAGAGGAAGTCGACCGAGCTAGCCTACTGGCCAATTGCCATGAGGACTGAGAGAAGAAGGGGGGAGAAGGGCCTGGGACGGTTTCGGAGTAGAAGGGAAGACTCGGCGCAACGTGGAGGGGAATTCTTTAAAAGCAGTAGGGACGTTCAGTTTTGTTTTTGTGTTAAGCGTCCGTCGTACGAAGGAGGGAAAAAGGGGCGTGTCAAAAGAAAAATCATGACGCCGTTCGTCGGGAATTGACATGCAAGGGGAGACTGAGTAATGACTCTACCGAAGAAATGACGACCGGTTGGGTTTTTGGGGGTGATCGGGAACTAAAAGCGGCTTACAAGGGGGGGGGGGGGTAGGAGACGAGAGAAGAGCCATGCTCCCACAGGTTTAACGTAATTCAGGGCAAGTCGGAGTAGGGGAGAGAATTCAGGCCTTCCCAAGAGGATGTTCAAGGACTTTAACGGCCCAAAATATGCGGGGGGGGGACAAAGGGAAAAGACAAAAGACCTTACCTCTACGTACGGCAACAGGGTCATCCTGGGAGCCGAAGAGAAGTCCCCCTGTAAGAAGGAGTGGGAGGGTTTGGGGGTAAAAGCGCAAAGAACTATGCGTTGCAACGGCAAAGCGAAGCCAGAAAAGGGAAAACTCAGAGTGGGAGAATTCTTCAGAATTGGTCGGAGTTCTAAAGAATTAACCTGGGTAAGGAGGGAGGCGTGGAAGAGAAAAAGGTAAGACATTTTTCGGATTTTCTGTTGTAACGTAACGCTCAGGTGTGGAGCAAGAGGGAAACCGAGAGTTCCGTCCCCCAAACAAAACGGGCGTGCCGGCTCTTTTTGACCTGCCTCATGAATAAGAAGAAGAGAGAAGGAAAAATGGAAAGTTCACTCCGCCCTGAAATGCTCGTTACAGGGGGGGAGAGGGGGCCCGATGAACCTAGGACGCCGGTCGAAAAACCGAAACGCCCTCCAAAGTAAAGCCCAAAGCCCGACTGCGGCTTTCCCGAGAATAGAGGGAGACTTCATTTTGATCTAAAACGGGAGACTGCCAGTGGAGGAGATCTGAGACTTCACGCGCGTTATAGAGAGGGTGAGTGAAGGAAGTAGTCGTCTCGATTGGGGGGGTACTTACATCGATGCTGAAGGAAAGGAGCGTAGTCCTTCGTATACCTGAAAGCCCAAACCCAACGTGTATGATTGATTTGAGCAGGAAAAAAAAGGGAGAAAGCGGTCTTTTTGTGTTTGTGCAGGGAAATTATCGAAGCGAAGAGAAAGGAAAAGGGTGTTTCCGAACGAGTCTAAACAATCGACCGTTCTACGATGAGAAACCATCCACGCAGCGACCCTTTGAAGAAAGAGCGAAGGAAGTCGGCCGGTTGTTTCTCGCGCATCACGCTCCCGTCCTGTTGAAGCTCCTCTTAGGTCAGAGGAGTTCCCCTTGAATGCACGGCGTAGAAGGCAACCCAGAACCTCGGCTACAACCGGAAGTGAAGGGGGAGGCAGTCCCTTTCAAGGGAGGTACCCATCTCAGACGGAGGAAAGGGGACATAAAAAGGAAACCTTAAAGGAACATGTCTTTATGAGGGGACCGGAGGATTACAAGGCCTTCTATGTAAAACGATTGCGGTCAGCAGAGGGAGATGAAGATCTAGGAGGGGAGCAACGGTTTCAACTATATTCGGAATGGATATGTCCCTTGGAGAGAATCAAAGCTCAACAACAAAACGGAAGGGATATGAAAATAGTCGTTCAAAAGGGAAAGAGAACGGCGACTAAGAGCGTTGACCCCGTTTTAGGGGAAACTCACTTTCAAAAAAGGAACCCAAAGCTGGACGGAGACGCCTCTTACCCAGAACCCTCGCCGGCCGGCGTAATCTCAGAGGGGGAAAAAAACGTCCATTTGGTCAGTATTTCATCAGGGGAAAGCCAATGTTTTCCTCCTTCTGCCTCTGGACAGGGTAACGGGGAACGAGAAAGGCAAAAGGAAGGCTTGTCTCTCTAGAAGGGGTGGGGAAATCCTTTCTCCGGAAGGGACGACGCAGAACCAAAGGGCTTTTAGAATGTGAACAGGGGCTGGACAGAAGGGAAAGAGAGAGGGGCTCCCACCTCCTTCTGGACCGTCAGTCTATAATGATTAAAAGGTAGGGAAGGTGGATCTCATCGTTCGCCCTTTCGAAAGACTGGGTTTCGACGCGTAATAAAAGGATAAAGGAGGGAGCGGCCGTCTTCGTCAATTTCAGAGACACCAACACACACGCGTCGGAAAAAAAAAAAAAAAGGCAGGGGGAGACAAGACATAAGTTTTTCTAGGTGAGCGGCTAAGAAAAAGATAAGGAAAAGGAGGAACGCTCGACAGGGAGGCAGTCTCCGAAAGGGATTTCCACCTTATCAGACCGAACGTTCGCTGGAAAAAACCGAAGAGGAAAAGAAAGAAGAAGCAAGGCGACTTTTTCTATACCTGCGAGTCCCGGAAAGAAGGGAAGAAAGAGAGGCAAGCAGAGGGAAATCGGGGCAAAATGGGGGGGAGGATGAAAAGTTTTCTCGCTCCTCTGTCATGGGGAGGGAAAGGAAACAGGGGGGTGGGTTTTAAAAACGCGAAAAGGAGGGGGGGCGGATTTGAAAAAATGGGGAAGGAATCGCGCACCTCCGCGGGGATTGAAAGGCCGTAACGAACCTTACACCTTTTTTTTTTGGTTCTGGTGAAAAGTGGAAGAGAAGAGGGGAGGAAATGCGTCTGTTACAAAGAAAAGACTAAAAATGGAGGGGCCAACTGCATGGGTCTCGGAAAAAGGAAGATAACCACGAAAACAATTTTTCACGGGAAAAAAGAACGACTGACAAACAACAGACGAGTAGAAAAGGGGGGGGGGAGGAGGGAGAGTGACCGACGAAGAGCATTTCATCAAAGAATGTGAGTTTCAGCATCGAAAGAAAGAAGGCGGGTGGTCACGAGGCGTCGAGAAATAAGTCAGCCAGGTGGAAGGGGGACCGGAAATGACGGGGGGTGGGCTTTCTTTGGGGAAAGCGTCTGTCGGCCGCAGCAGAAAGGGAAAAAGAAGGGGAGAGGGGATGAAAGCATTCCTCCACCTACCCGACTCAGGAAAGACAAATTGATTTCACCCTTTTGGGCGCACGGCATCTGGTCGAGGAGAGGGGGGAACAGGGCGCCGCTCTTACACGATCAAACTAAGAAAGTCCAAAAAAAGTCTTTCGCGGAAATGACGCGGAAGGGGGGCGGAAGACAGACGAAGGAAGTCAGATCGAGGAAAAAACGTTTGTGCAGTCCGGGGAGGAGCAGGGAATCTGTCAAAACTGGTCGAACGGAGAAAGGAAGAAAAAATACGTGCGACGAGTCAGGGAGTAGTCAAAAAAGGCCTCCTCAAAGAGCGGACATAAGAGAAACAAAAGTTCAGGAAGTCTCCTTCGGATCGCTTAGAACGCCTTGTAAAGGAGGAGAAAGAGCGTTGGGGACGTGGGAAACTACGGACGAGGGGCCTTGCGTATGCGGTTGGTGGGTCTGAACGCGGGGAACAGCCGAACAGATCATCCTAATTCAAAACGTCGGATGCGGCCAGAAGGGGAATCGATTCATCTTCTTCCGGTCCCAAAGTCCCACACAATCTCAGGGGGGACTGGCCAAGAGAGAGAGAAGAAAGGCTTCATCTCAACTTCGAGGGCCCAAGCAAGCTATAAAAGCGCATTCTGGAAAAGAATGGGGGTACCTTCTTTAACTTCTGCAAGGAGGTGAGAAAAAAAAGAATAAAGACCTGCACAAGCCGGACCATCATTTAGACTGGATGACCTGATAGAAGTCGAATTTAGCGAAAAGTTCAAGAAGAGATCCTCTTACTTACTCTGTCAAAATTAGCGGCGGAGAAATGACCCGCACACAAAATCGTTTGGGGAAAGGGGAGGAGGCACTTTTGGAGTGAGGAAGGTGGGCACATTTCTAACCGAAAAGCGCGGGACCTCCACTAGTGAGAGGTAGTAATTTCCATTAAAATAAGGAAAATGAAGGGGGGATAATCGGATGAGAAGTCATTTAAGAGAAAGGGACGACCACTCGGGTTGCGCGAAACGGGAAAGAGGCAAGCGCGTATCGTGTTTTATTGCAGGGACGCGGTGCTCGGGGAGAGAGGGTAGGTGGGTTCTCGTGAGACGACAAACGCTCGGGAAGGTATAATAACCCGAGGTTCGGAGAGGGGGATAGAGCGGAAAACGCCTGGCACCAACACAAGAAAAGCTATTTATTAAACGGAAGACTTCCAGCCAAAGTTGGGAAGGGATGACTAAGCTAGGAACTAAGAGGGAGAAAGTCAAGCTCACTTTACAACGGGGGTATTACAACGGAAAGGTAAAACTAAGCGCGGAATGGAAGGGAAACGTACGAGACGGAGGGGAAATAGAAGAAATTACTCGCATGAAAAGTGACACGGAAACAGCGCCGTAATGAACAAAACGACTCTTTTTTCCTCAACGCGACAACAGACTTTTAGGGTTTGGGGGTTGGTGGGGGGGACAAAAACGTAAAGAGAGTCTGATGTGAGAGACAAGATCAGGATGCTCGCGGAGTCGTAGACTATCCTAGAGTTATGGAGGGGGATACATTGGAAAAAACTGGCTGAAAAAACGTAAATTAGGGGGTGCGCAGTACGCCGTGAGAGACGATTCGCTAGGTCTATCAATGGAATCAAATAAATCCGCTTTCCAGGACGGGTCTTGGGGGAAAGGAACGAATCAAGGGACGAGGCTAGGGAAGAAAACAACAACCCAAGCTCTAATTACAGAAGGTGGACTGTAATTCTAAGAAAGAAAGAAGAAACGCGAAAACCTGCGGATGCCACTGTCAGTATATCTCTAACTCCTATCAATTGGAGATAAAGGGCCGGGTTTCAACGGCAGAAGCTAAAATTGATTCGGGATCTAACCCTCTTGAAAGGGTTTCTTAAAAGAAGGAAGAAAAACGAACACCGGCTTGGCACGGGAAAAAATAATGAAGGGAGGATCTAAGAAAAGAAAGAGAACTGGGGGATAGCATGCGTTCGTGGAGTAAAAGAGAAGATAAAGAGAGGGACTTACTTCTACTCTGTGCTCACCGGTTGGGAGGAAGAGAATGTCATTACGTCATGAAGGATTGGTAGATCAATTAACCAAGGGAAGGGAGAAGAATGACGGTAGAGGGGGTCCGATAGGGTTGGGGGGGGGCGAAAAACAATTTTCCAACGTAGTACCCATCTATAGCGCAGATCCCCAATCTGACGTGCTAAGAGTTTGATGAAACAGCAGGGTGAACAAAGAGCTCTAACTCACGGGTTTTATCAAGAGAGGGGAGCGTTTGAGTTGTATCACGCGAAGGAAAAACATAATAAGTCCTAAGCTTTTGGGGGGGAAGAAGAAAAGTAACATCCTATCGATCGTTGGTTTACCATCCGAGGGGAGGGAAATCGGGCTTGGTTTGTAAAAGATCCCTCAAACTAAGAAGTCGAGCAGAAAGAAAGGCATAATGTCGCTGTTTGCTCATCAGGAGGCGGAAAGGGATTCAAGGATGATTAACCCGAGCAGCAAGTGCAGTAATCGTAGAGAGAAAAAAAGCAAGGAGAGAAAAAACCTCACGCGACAGGGGTTGGGGGAGAAAGTACGTCTCAACGCGGGGGGAAAACGGTCTGGGGTCAGGAATTGTACACAGGAGCAAAGG
>Ga0179591_1176152_pt1 | contig 11858 bp, 20 predicted proteins | sample CZOMad2_1_08_16f_FD_182891 | JGI IMG/M metagenome (GOLD analysis project Ga0179591, IMG submission 182891) | Vadose zone soil fungal communities from Angelo Coast Range Reserve, California, USA - CZOMad2_1_08_16fungal (PacBio error correction) | ecosystem: Environmental > Terrestrial > Soil >...
GAGGGGGTGGTGCTTATGATGGGAAGAAAGAAAGACTGGGTACGAAAAGCGTTTAACTGAAAAGCTTAAAAAAGATTAACAAAAGTTCACGTTTGTGCAAAAGAAGTCCTCCAATAGGTCCAAACTAGACCCAGGTCACAACACGATCCGTAAAATTTCAGTCCGACAAAAAAAACAGGAAGCCTCCCCAAGGTAAGAAGACAAAATCAAGGATATCCGGGATTGAAAGGCCAAGGACGCCGCTTTCATCGTCAAAAAAAAAAAGGGGGGGAATTTTGGGTGACGGAGAAAGAAGCAATTACTTCAAATCTTGTCAAAGGGAAAAAACTAATGATATCAATGACCACAGGCTCGGAAACCCTGACGTCAAGTTAAAGCTAGAGATGAACTTCTGTGTGGCAGGAGGGAGGAGGTAACTGCCCCCAATGTGGCAGATGAACATGCTGCAATTGCTTCAGACAACTTTTGGGAAAAGGAAAAATACCCTCCACCAGATCGGGTCAAGAAGAAAAAGGTTGGGGGACATCTAACATGGAAGAATTCCCCATCCTTCGTTCCCGAGGCAGGTCACACTTCTTATCAAGGCAGCAGGGAGAGATAAGAAGAAGGGGGCTCGGAAAAGGTACAACTTCCCCCACCCTAAAGGGGGGTACCTGGGAAAAAGTTTGTCGAAGGCGGAAGAAAAAGAGGACGGGCGGGAGGCTATAAAGACCCCAGATCTCTTGGGGTATTAAATTCCATTGAACCCTGACCACGTAGGTAAGGGAAACATCTGGGTGTGGTGGGATCAAGGAAGAGAGTTTGGGTGTAGACCGTGTTAAATCTTGCTGGCTCAATATCCGTCCTACGACTTATACTGGGAAATGAGGACGCCCCATGGACGTAACACAAACGCAAGGGGAAAAAACGGGGTTATAGCCCCTGGAGGGATAAATGACAATTTAGAGTTACAATTCAAAACAACTGGGAGGGCACAAAGGCAAACGGGATCGCGAATAATGGACCATTGGTTGTCACAAAGTCTGGTTTTTTTCCATGTCCCTCCGGTTTGGGAAAAAGACGGGAGAAATTTTGGTCTACACCACTACCTAGAGTACATGGGGGATAGAAAAATCAAGAAGGGAGATAGTCGGGGAATGGGACGAAACGCTACTGCGATCCTATAAAGATGGGTACTCGAATGTGTGTCAAGGGGGGGCCAGGGGGAAAGGAAGGATGGATAGGTAGGGCGTATCGTTTCCCTATGTCCGGTTGCAAAGGAGACTCTAAAGTTGCAGAAGTAGGCGAACCTAGGGTATGGAAGAGGCCACAAGAAAAAGGTCGCGACTCGGAAATAAAAGAAACGGGAGGCATGATACAATTGTAAATTAAGGTTGGAAAGTCACAAACGAGGGCCTCCTTTTAGGGATCTCTTGGAACAGGGTCAAGGGGGGGGGGGGAAGGGGAAAGATTGAGGTGATCACACCATGGAGGCTTCAGTAACTGAAGCCCGGGCAGCGTGGATGGAGGGAAGAGCAGGGGGGGAGATCCTGAGAAAAGAACAGAACCTACTGAGCAAGTTTTACAAAGAAATCAACAAGGCACAATCAACTGACCCTCGAATCAACAAGTCTCAACGAAGCATGGAAGTAAGTTGGGGGCGGACGATGGGCAGAGGAGGCCAGGGGGAAGTAGGGAAAACGTTTTCGGACCTTCCTGGCACATTGCCTATAGACCATAACTAACGAGTGAGAAAAACCATTTATGGGGGGTCGAACGGTACAGAGAGGGGATAAAAGAGGGGCTTCGAGTTGTTGGAACAAAGTAATGCAGAACTCCTGAGGAAACTCATCCATCGGGCCACTAGAGGAATGTTTGCAATTGCAAAAGGGACAGCCAAAAGGAAAGGAACCTTCCAGCGAGCTCATCGACAAAAACAAAAAACGAAGGAAAAGAAAAAAAAGAAGGAAAAAGGAAGGAATGGGAGGAACAAACGACGGGTCTTAGGCCCCGAGTCCAGGATTGGGGATTAAGTTTCAGGAGAGGAACGGACAACAATGCGAATAAGAGGCAGAGGTAAGAAGAGGGGAAGTGAAAAGTCACCCCCCGCAAGGACTAAATGTTATGAATCCTCCGGTAGAGGGACAAGATTTCGGGTGGCAGTCCAAGGGAGAAAAAGTTCGTACTCAAATCAGTTTGAAAAATACAAGCCAGGCAGGAAGGAGACTCCGGGGATCAGCGGTCGGCGATAAGGACGGAAGGGAGGACTGGGCCCATTTGTGTAGTGGGGGACAAAGGTCTCAGGGGGGGATTTTGTTAGCCTTGAAAAATGGGGGCGAACACCGTGCCTTTCAAGGACATCAATAGGAACCCAAGGGGGGGAGGGGAGAACGAGCACAGATATATTTAAACCATGGTTGTTCAAAAAATTCGTGGGGACATGATAAGACAACATGGGACCGTCCATAAACGAAAGATCCTCAAGGAGACTAAATAAATGTGATCAAGACCGGCAATTCATTACATGTATGACCAGGTAAGGGCTCAAGTGAAGGAGGGGTGTCCGGAAAGACGGGAAAAAAAAAAAAAAAACAGACCCCAGGGGCGGGTCATTTGAGGTGACAAGGACGAGACATCCGACATCAGGGACATTACTATATAATTACCACAAGCAGTGGGGGGGGAACATAGAAAGAAAATTTGAGGGTCAAGAAGACCAAGGCAAAAAGGAGGAACAGGACAAACGTACAGTGGTAATTGGTATAATGTATTTATCTCTCCGGGACAGTGGGGCGAAAGTACCGAATAGGCGAGAAACAGGGAGGAAAGGGGGAGAGAAGCAAAATGTAAATCAATTGCTTTGAAAAAGGCGTGTCCTGTATCGAGCGACCAAATTAGACGGGGTACCGAAGGACAAAAAGAGACTTGTGGGGAACAAGACACCTGTAACTAGAAAAAAAATATCATCAGGTGACACTTTTGGCTCCGACCTTCGTAACTCGAGAGGCGGAAGAGGGAGAAACAACGTGTTGTAAACAGGAGGGAGAAACCCTGGGACAAGGGGGGGTGGTTGGGAGTTCAATGGGGACGAATCACGAAAAATATAAGGCAGGGAAGAGAAAGGTTTGTAAAACTGAGAAACAAAGTCTCCCACAAAAAAAAATAGCGAGTGACAGGGGGGGGAAAACCCAGGATAAACCGAGGGAAAATAGTCACCTGGTCAAAGATTTTGGACGAGATTAGGGACCCAGGAAGACCGACGACGCGCGGGGGGTTTATGAAGAGGCCAAGGTCAAGCCAGGAACTTCGGACTGCGTAAACCAAGTCACTTGAATAGGGAGGTTGCCGGTGTACATCCTCTCTGAGCAAAGAAGAGAAGAAGAAGAGGCAATTTTGATGTTGGGAACATGGATGCCAACGTTTGGGGGAAACTTGGGGGTTAACTCTGCCCGGAATCCATGAAACTGGGAAAGGGGGGGAGATTAAAGAGATCTGGGGGGGGGAAAGGGAGGACGATCCAAATCTTTGTTTAAGGCATAATTGCACAGGTGCTGGGTCCGGGGACCTTGTATCATTCTGAAGCAAGCACGACATGAAACAACATCAAGTTGATCGAGTAAAAGAGAGGTGAAAAAAAGGGCGTGGGGAAGAGCCGTTTAAAAAGTGAATATAAGAGGTATAAACTATGAGTTGCAAGCGGGATGATAATAACCAGACAAAATAACCCTGGAGGGGGGGAAGAATAAAAACGGATGGCCATAAAGTCAATGACTGAATTTGGACTGGGGCTGAGGCAGGGGGAGGGGGGGCTGGAATTATGTGCGGGGGCTGGAAAAAAAAAGGGGAAAAAGGGGAAGGTATATTTACGGAGTCGGTAGAAAGATTTCTGCGGAGGAAGGGAGCGCGAACAAAGTGAAGGGGATGGGGCAGGACGGACTGTTAGCTGATGAACACATTTGTATAAAAGAGGGGAGAAAAAACTCACACCACCCAGCAAATCTCAAAACGTCCGGAAACCACAAAGGCTTCCGAAAGAAAACTCAGTGGGTTCCTGGTGTAGAAAGAAACGTGGGGGGAACAGCAACGGGGGAAAGAGCACACAGTCCATGCAAGGATTTACGAAAAACGCTGACCATGAACGAAAGTAAAGAGCAAGGAAAAATCACCGACCCGAAACTCAAGCCCCAGGAAGGGTGTCATCGCACGAAAAAAGGAAACACGCCCGCACATTTAAAAAAAAGAATGTGCTGGAGGCAGCCCTTACGACCAATTGGTTCATTGTACAAAGAAATAGGGCGATGGGGGCTTAGTTCAGGGGGAAAAAGGGATAGAAAGGTTTTCAATACAAGGTAACGCGAACCCAGTGAAGAGAGGGAGAGGGGGGGGGGGACACTTTATGGGGAAATGAGAGGGGATGGGGGAAAGGGAAATGATACAAGTTGTGACACGGGACTTACCAGGCTGGGCAAAGGCTATAAGACATCTTTGGGACGTTAGACAACCAAAACATCAAGCATGTGAAGTAAAAAGGCCGATGGAGGGTGGCATCTCGCCCTGCCAAGCAGGTACACTTAGAGAAAGGGGAGAAAAGAAGGGCAGCGCGAGGAGCCAGGGGAGGGCTGGGGGGGAAAACCGCTATCCTCACAACCAGGAGACGCTGAAGACGGTTCGAAAAGGATAAACCGGCGGGGGAACCCTTGGGACATCAGAGATAAAAGAAAGAAGGGGGAAAGGCGAGGCATTGGGGTAAAGTCCGTGAGGGACCAGCACGTATGTTCATATCGGGGGGGTGGAAGGGATCGAAGCAGGCGGATTGTGGGGAGGGGGAGACGGGTCTAAGAGCTTTTCTTCGCTCACATGGACCTTCCGCGAAAGGGAATGAATTGGGGAGAACAAGGGTAGAAGGAAACACCACGCACGTTGCAGAAAGGGGTGAAGAGCACAGACTTGGGGGAAACAATTGCTTGACGACGGGACAAAATCAGTGGAATAGACAAAAGAAAACCTGAGCGATAGCCTGGAAAAGTGGAAGAAAAGAGCGTTTTTTTTGCAGGGAGGGCCGAGCCTTAGTTGCGAGGCGACTGAGATTTGGAGGGCTCAGACCAGAACTACGGCATACACGAGAATTAGAGAAAAGCTTCATAAAGGGCAAAAATCACAGAGCGTGCAGAAAAAGTGCTATCACAATACCAGGGGAGTGGGAAGGAAGAATTGTTGGGGGGTCACGGGGGGGAAAAGTTCAAATTGTGGGGTACGTATATGGCCGCAGGCTCACGGTAGGGCCTACGCTGACAGGTGGTGAAACCTCCGTTCCACGGGGTTAAGGAGCGACTACTCGAATAAACAAAACAAGAGGGTAAATTACATGTTGAAGGGGGGACAACTGGTTTATTCCCCTAATTGAGGGAAGAGTGGGGGAGGATTCCTTTGGCGGAAATTTTATCGTAACTAGCAGTGGGGAGAAATTGTGGGGGAAGGGAAAAAGGGGGGGGGGTGGACATGAAATACGGACTTAAGTGGAAACGAAAAAAGGTGGCGGTTAATCTTACCTGGAGAACCCCGCTACATGTCCCAATCATCCAAATGTTCCGAGTCAACAATCAAACAAAAGGGCAAAGAGACACGAAAGACTCAAATGGAATCAAGTCGTCAAGGCTGGACAGAGTGGATGGGTAGGGAATATGTGGGCCATGTACATTTGATAAAAACCGCGTACCGGGAACAAGAGGACGATAGAAAGCAATCACGAACTGAGGGGAGACCTGGGGCGGACGGTACGGACTATCAGTTTCTTAGCAGTGGGGGAGCTAATGCAACGTAAACGTCATCTGAGTAACCATAATCCTGCGGTAGGGAGGCTAGAGGGATTCAGACCGAACACCTGTAAAAGATTCCCGTTCAAGACAGGAATCAAAGATGAAGGAAAATGATAGGGGGAGGGGAGGTGATAGAATGGATAGAAGCAATACAACGCTGGTCAGATTTTCAGCCTCGAAGGATGGAGTGAGAGGGAGGTTCAAGTCTGGGAGGGAGGAAGAGCCAAAAGAGAGAATAGCCCATCTGGAGGGGGTCACTCGTGAGTCAAACAAAAAAAAGGCCTCAAAATTCGGTGGTTAGGAGTGAAAGAGGGGTCCAGGGAAGGAAAATTGAAGAAAAATAGTATTAAGACAATCAATGGCCCACATCGTAAAAATCTAAGGGACCCAAAAACTACCGTACAGTCGTGAGACGGGGCAATATGGAATAGAGGGGAGTGTGAAAGGGGGGGGGATTAGGGGGAAAAACTGCTCGAAGGGTGGGGAGGGGATGACAGTGTAACGTGGGGTCTAAAAAATCCTTTCAAAAGAAGACCTAAACGTCTATTGCAAAAGAGGAAAGTTCATGTACAAAATGGGGAGGAAAAAAAACAATTATTTGAAAAGAACCCCATTAACTGCCACAATTCAAAAAAAGACGACGTGAGTCGGCAAAAGGAAGGAAGGGTAGAAAGGGAAGATAAAAGCGTGGAAGGGAAAAGGGGTCAGAGAAGGAGATGATGAGGAAGACGTCAGAAACGGACTTGGAGGGAAGGGGAGGGAAAAAGTCACGCGTATGCGAAATACAAAACACGGTGGGAAGCAGTCAGATTAAAGGTACCAGTACCATATACACTCGAATTAGAAGCAGAACGGGCAACATGAGGAGGAAAAATACGTGTCTATTGTATACGGAAGGCAGGGTGCGCACCAAAGCGCGGGGAGGTCGCAAAGAAGAAGTATCTAGGAACTGAGGGGGGACCAGTGATTCCACCTTGTAGATAGGGGTGGGGGGAGGGGAGGAGCCAAAGGGTCAGTGGAAAGGACTGCATCGAGGGTACTAGTAAACAAAGGAAGGGACAAGAAAAGCGAAATGGAAGATCCGGTCATTGAGGGCCATTTTGGCTGAGCAACATTCACGGGCCCATGAGCATCATATGGGTATCGGCCATTTAAGGTGTGGCCAAAGAAAGGTCACTAAACAAAGTCAACGTGTGTGAATGGTTACGTTTCATGGGGGCCGAAAAGCGGGTTCAAGCAGTATTCCAAGAGAGGTACGAGAGGTTCGGGGGGAAAAGAAACAACTCTACCACAAAAGATAATAAATCCACGGGCCTCATTACACACGAGGTATAAAAGAAAAAAAGTCTGTGGTGATGTTGGGGGAAAATACCGAGGAAGACCCAATGGAACGACACTGCGAGGTTTGATAGACGCTGGACCTAATGGGAAGAAGAGGATACTAGGAGACAACGTCTAAAACCGTTGAACGGTGAGGAAAGGGGCGTGTGAACCTCGAGGAAGAAACCGCGAAAAGCAGTGAAAAGGGGGATAAGGAAGGGTCATCGAAAAAGGGAGGAACAGCACTGGGTATGAAATAGGCACCCCCGTTAGCCGGGATGACAAATTGAATTGAAAGAGAGGGTGGGGGTGTTTTGAACGACGTCAAACTTTTCTGTATACTTTTTCAGCATTGATTGTGAAAGGTCCGAAACCGGTAAGAATGGACGCAGGACCAAATTCAAAGTGATGCTATACAGGGCGAGATTTGGAGTTCCAGAGAATGAGTGGTTGATTTAGTTATCATTTCGATGGGGGTTATATGAAAGGGGGGTGTGACCACCGAAATAGAAGAAAAAATCAACAGGAGGATGGGGAAGGAAAAAGTGAAAAAAGGGCACTACTTTCCATTGAAAGCCAGTAATTATTGGAAAAAAAGGCAGAATGGTCTAGGCAGGGATGTGCTTGCGACAACGAATGACATGGCAGCTGTCTTTTTATGGAGGTTCTGGACTAAGTTGTGAAAGTAGTCGGGGAAAAAAAGTTAAAAGGGGGAATGTTCATGAAATCGAGGATTGATGTAAACAGGGGAGGAAAGGGGCTTTTGATAAAAACAAAAGGGAATCGGAAAGCTCAAACCACACAAACGTGGAGAAGAGAGGAAAGAGCGAGGGGCCCCTGGTTGCTAAACAAAAGAACGGGGGAAAACTGTAGAAATAATGGGGGGGCGGGTCATCCATGAACATACGCATTCAAGTTCATCTAGACCCAAACCGAAAAAAAAAAAACAGAGGCACACGAAGAAAGAAGGGCCGGGAAGGTGTGTCCAATAAAACAAACGACAACTGAAAACCAAAGCACTTCAGCGGCATCCTTCTACAAGAATTACGGGGGAACTGGAAAGAAGCCCCCCAGTGGGAGGGGGAACCGCCTCAGTTGGGGGGGGGGGTCTTACAGGGACCTTGGTCCCTAGGGGGGTACACGCAAATTAGCAAGAAACAACAGGCTCTCGGAAAAAGGCCCCGTGTTAACGCCGGAGCTAGAGAATCACGGGGAGTTCCTGAGGAATTTCTTCCATTGAACCAAGGGGGCCGAGAAAAAGGATTCAGGGGACAAAATGCCTATAAGAACCTAAACCCATTGTGCACTTTCAAACAGCAACCGACCAAACGAAAAACGTCTAAAGTTTCCCGGAATTTGCAAAAGTCGGTCTGCAGGGGCTATTCCGGAAAAAAGTATTCATAGATGAGGAGAAAAAATGGAAGAGATCGATCGGGGGGGAAAGGAGGGGCAACGCCAACTATCCTCACCCTACTTGGGTGTTAAAAAAGTTTCACTTTGGGGGATAGAAGAGATATGAAGCGGGACATTGCCAGAGTGTAAGACACCAGACTCATATTAGAGAAAGTTTTTTGACAAGGCCGGAGTTACAACATTAAAGACAAACGAGAGAGGGGGGCATGATGAAAAAGAGGGGGTAATGGAGCCAGAAGTCGTCTGGAGGTGTTCATGGTATACCTGTTGGAAGATATTCAAGACAAGTCGACAAGACATCCTCGTGGGACCCGGGGGGGGGAAAGTCCTGAGAAACAAATCCTTTTTCAAAGGAGCTGGGCGACACATTGAAAAAAAATAAGTGGCCTCTATTCTACAGGAGGAAAATGAATATCACATCGGACGAATGAAGCCAAAATTCCAACCTAATCAAAGGTAGGTGCCCTGAGAAATGAGCTGGTGACCTGGAAAGACGAAGGTTTGACTCTTCTGGAAAAGGAAGTAGAGTGGTAATGCGCCAGACCACATATCTGGTAAGTTGTGATGTAACAATTAAGAAGGAGAAGTCTTGAGGGGGAGAGGGCGAACCAAATACGAGCCGCTAAAAAACTTTCCGAAAAGGGGAATGTTCCCTCAGGGTTTGGAGCTCTTAAGAGTTATATTGGGTAAGGGGATAATAGTTACCTTCGGGGGAGTAAAGGGCAGAAACAGGAATTTGTCACGAAACGTAGGACCCCTGGTATGAATTACGGGGACACATACTCATATAGCTGAGGGGGAAGAAAGTACGTTTAAATTCAATATACATAGCACAGCTTATCCTCCATTGGAGGGCAGGGAAGAATTTGAGGAGAGCGAAGGGGGGAAAATGGGGATTTCGTGATTTTGGTTCAACCCTTGTGTACATGAATCGTCGAAAACAATGGGGTAGAGGGGAGGCGGAACGGCAGGGGTCGACAAAGAAGGGCAAGAAGGAGAAGTGTACCGCATCAAACACAATGCACATGACACAGGGGAAAGAACTCCGGTGCAGAAATTCATAACGGCTACGAAGAGGGGGGGAGTAGTGGGAACTATGTGTGGGGGAACATGATGTGAGTAGGAAGATTTATCAACTTGCTGCAGACCTGTTGCCATAAAAGTCCCAAGCGCAAAGGGGGGGGGCGGGGGAGGTGGATACCAGAAAGGGGCGTGGCAGATTGTTGAGGGGAAATCGTAAAAGTAAAAAGGACATCTATAGCAAACATCATCCTCGGAGGGAAACATACAGTTCTTTGATTCTTAACCCAAAAAAAGAAAACCCTCGGGCACCTCATATCGACTCAAAAAAAAAGGGGGGGGGGAACGGAGGAGGTGATGGAAGAGAAGGGGGAGGGTGAGGTAAGCCTCATACCCGCTTTAAAGAAAGAGGATTGTTTGAAAATGGAGACGATGGGGGAAAGGTAGGAGGGCAAACCAACCAGACGAAATAAGGAGGTAAGAAGCGACCCAGACCCCCAAGTGAGCCTGGAGTGAGTTTGAAAGAGGGGAAGATTCAAGTGCGAGACAGATGGAGGACTAAAAATCATGGCCCAAATAGAAAATCCTAGCCACTAGTACGAAAGGAGGGACTTGAAGTTTCAAGGGTCGCTGAAATGTCTATTGGGGGAAAACGGGGGTGGAGGTGGCAAAGCGAAGGGGGGATGTATGTGAAAAGGGGTGGGGCGGGGAGAAAAGCCGGTTCATCATCACAGGAAAAAAGGGTCTAGATTGATACCGCAGGAAAGAGAAAGGACAAAAAAATGGGGGGGACCTAATCACATCTTTGAAAGAGGACAAAAAAAAGGGACCGGAAGCGAGAAGACGAAAATGGGAAGGGACACGCAGGCCAAAAATTCGATATCATCTACAACGTCTTGGGGAAATTATCGTAAGTATGAGAAGGAGGGGGAAAGACGGAATACCCAATGGGAGTGGGGAGGTACAAAGCGAGCGGTCCGGACCTCAGGGACACTTCCTCCGAAAATGGAAAGCGAAAAGGGCATAAACAGTGCACCAACCATGAGGAAAACATAACGTACCTGGTTGGGCTAAACGGGGGTGGGCGCATAGTCTACTTTGAATCCTGGAATAAGAAGCCTCGGAAAAAAAAATGGGGGGAAAGGTTAAAGGGGGCAATATCCACCGGGGTGGTCGGAGGGCCAAGATTCAGTCTCGTATCGCCAAGAAGCTTAGGTTAAAGAGCAAGTTGGTGAAGAGAGCAAGGGAAAACAAAAGTACGTCTGGTGTCTCGAAAGTCGTCCATGACTGGAAACAGGCTGGAATAGAAGCGGAGAGGGCAAAAAGTAGGGAGATAACACCCTGTGGGAATACTGCTGTGGTGGCCATGTTGAGCCATCAGGGGACAACCATTAGGCAAGAGGGACCTTTTTTAAGAAATAAAGTAAAACAAGGTAGAAATAAAAAAGAAGCGCTGAAAAGGTCAAGACATGTAAAACCCTGATTTTGCAAATTGCCATCGCAGGTCAGTTATCACACTGTGGGGAAAAGACAACCATGCGCGCACTAAAAGGCGCTTGGGCATTATAGATGAAAAGGTAAGCCGGAAAGAGGAGTCGTATAAAACTTCAGCCATCGATGGGAAAAAAAGTAGGAGGGTTAGGAGAAGGACGGAGGGGGACATCTGCAAGAAAGAAATCTCTACTAGAAGGTCTGTTTATCAGGGGGGACTGGACAGTGCGAAATGAAGGAATATGGGAAACGCGGATGCAAACGAATAACGGGGGCAGAACGGGAGGGTGACAGATTGTGTGGTGGAAAATGTTGGAACTGAAATAACGGGGATTTAATAACGTTTAGGGGGGGGGCGGCGGAGCGTGGAGGGAAGTCCAACCTGGAGGCGCAGCCCATTCCACACATCAGTGCTATCAGAGCGGGGGAAAAAAGGATTTTCAAGAGAGGGATAGAAGAAGGGAGGGTCAAGGAAGAATTTACGATAAAGGTCCACTTGGGGAGATATAAACTCAAGCCTCGGTACGGGGAAAACCTAGTACCATTGGAGTACGGACACAGGAGGCCAAGAGAGAATGATTTTGCGGCGGAAGTGCGCATAGGGTGTTCCAATGGAATGGCTTCCCCACTTACCATTGTGTCTGGGGGTGGTGGTCGTTCGGTGACGCAAGGGGCACTCCGTTTTGAACGGGAAAGAAGGAGGGACGGAAACAATGGTAGTGCATGCCTTGTACATTTATGATGTGACAAACAGGGGGGGGGAGGGGAAAAAAATCATCAAACCCTGTGACACTGGACCCAAGTAAAGGAAACAAAAGA
>Ga0179591_1299051_pt1 | contig 11858 bp, 18 predicted proteins | sample CZOMad2_1_08_16f_FD_182891 | JGI IMG/M metagenome (GOLD analysis project Ga0179591, IMG submission 182891) | Vadose zone soil fungal communities from Angelo Coast Range Reserve, California, USA - CZOMad2_1_08_16fungal (PacBio error correction) | ecosystem: Environmental > Terrestrial > Soil >...
AAAATGACGCCATACGACAATAAGACCATAAAAAAGCGAAATTTGCAGTCTCCTGCAAATACAACCTTACGGATGGGGCAACACGAGCTGGGAAATAAAAATTGAGCACGTCCAAGCAACACTCTGATGAGAACCCCCAGATAAGCGCTGGGAGTGGGTGAAAAATGGGGAAAGCGCCAAGACGAGCGACAAGGGGGAGAGCAAAGACATCCGAGAACGCCCTGATAGGGGGGCTCTCAACGCGTTGGGGCAAAAAAATGAGCTTCGCAAAATTGACTAAAAAAAACACGTAACCTATTCGATCTAGACAAACTACTGACAACTCGGAGGGAAGCGGGGGATAACCATCAAATGAGTGGAAGCGAGGAGTTCAATCGCCATGCCTCTACACGGGCCAGCATCAATAGGCCGGAGGATATTCGGTGCCCATAACGGCACTAGAACTTTCTCTCTAAAAGGGCGATCAGACGTAAAACTCTTTCGGGAAATAGAACAAGGTAAACCAACGGGAAGGCGGAGCGCGGTGACTAGGAAAAAAAGGGGTCGGAGTCATTGGCGAAGGACGGGGTGTGTCGTAGATCTGCCGGGGGAAAAATAACACGAGAAGGGCACAAAGCGATGCACCAGGTTCTACGCAGACGCATAAAGCTAGGGGTGCGCGAAAAAGGAATTATTCCTCGGCGCCGCAAAATGCAAAAGAGTTCGACTTCGATCAGAAACGCGATAGGGAGGCCAGACTGCCGGAGGAGAAAGAGCAAAAAGTGAAGACACGTCCTAGGCAAATGGATTGGTCGAACGGGGGAGAGGTCAGATGACCGTTCGACAGAGCTAGATGCGAAGCAATCCGAAAAGAAAAGGTACCTCCTGCCGGGGGGCTGTAAAATTGAACGCCCGCCAGTCGTAGTTAACCTACTTGGCGAAGTCCCTAAAGGGCAAGGAGAAAGGAGCGAGCTCTAACACTTCAGGTTGGGGGAAGGGAACGTAGGGGCCCGCTGGGGAGAGAAGGTTGTTGATGAGCACTGAGAGAGCGATCCGATTGGCGGCTTTCCGCACTGGAGAAAGAGGGGCGGCCTATTCCGACAGGGCAAACGTATCCCTTTTGAGAGTAGGGGAATGAATGAGGGAGGTCCGAAGGGTCGGGCGTAATGCGAAAAGAACGTGCAACTCAAACGGCAAGAAAACGTGAGGAGAAATGGATGCAGAAAAATGGAAAGGTCTCAAAAAGGCAGCGTTCGTCGGAAAGAGAAAGAAGAACCAACTTGATCAATCGATGGTGGGAGGAGGAAAGGGGTCCCCAAAGGGGAGGATCAGAAGACAGCCTTTCTGATGAACAGTCAGGGACGAAAAGAATGGAACGACGCATGGGAGGGAGAGAAAAAAAATCGGAGCTTCGAGGGGAGGAGGCAAAGACAATCATCTCGTTGCGAAGTATTACCCACGTAGAAATGTTGGCCAGTCAAAGGGGGGAAAGGCACGCGAACAACGGGGTCGGGTGACCATTCAGGCAGGTACGGGGATGGGAAGGTTACCGCTTGGACGGCAACGGGCCGAGAGGGGAGGACACGAGTGCATCCGCTCGTCCTAAATAAACGCCAGTCGGACAGGGCTGAAAAAATACTAGCAGGGGGCAAATTGGATCGACAGAGATCACAGGATGACACTACAGCCTCGCATTCACACAAGACCGCACGAAAACTTTTGACCGGGGGAAGCACTTTCTGACGATGCCCTGGAAGGGGGAAGGAAGGGGGCCAATGCGGAAAAGGGTACACAAGAATTGAACAGCCGACCGTCGTGAATTAGTCTCGAAAGGGAGGCATCATAGATTATTCTACTAGGGGGAATTTTCGGGGACTCGCCGGTATCGAAGGGGAGGTACGATGGAGGAAAGGAAAGAGAGAATTTAAGACCAGAGTCATTAAGAGCTTCCTAAATAAATGAGTTCTCCGTTAGGGCGGAAGGGGGGAAGGAGGGCTCCACCGATCATCAGTGTTTGAAGAACAAATGGGAGGTATACTCAAGGGATCAACCACATTTGGGTGGGGGACCGAAGTGATCGATGAGATAGGGACATCGAGGTATCTCACTAAGGGGAAAGTAGCAGAGTCAGAGAAGAGGAGCATGCCGCCAAAAATGTGCGTGCACATCCCGAGGTCCTGAATCACCTGAGGCGGATTCGGGAAGAGAAAAAAGGAAGGTAGTCTGGGGGGACGAAACCAACAACGAAGGAAGATAGGATAAACGGGGAAGGGATTCCTTTTAGGAAAAGAAGAAGAGAGGGAAGCATGATAAAAGGGACCGGGCACGACCACTGGGGGGGAGGATGACTCGGATCGAAAGACCGGTGGAATACAAAGGGTCAAACTGGCGACGCACACTGATCGATAAGACAACCTTGGGTGGGAATGAAGGGGGAGAAAGACGGTGTGAAGAAAAAAAAAAGGAGTTGAAGGGGGGGGGGACTTTGACAGGCCAAAAAGTCCGCAGTCACCTCGTCAGGTAAAGAGGACGAGATAAGGGGAAGAGGGAGAATTTCCAGGTCTCAAGTCGATAAATAGCGGCAACACGCTACGCGGCAAAAAACAAAAAAGAGCCGGAGGTGGGACTACTGCAACGTTCGAGACTAAACCTCATAGGAATTGGAAGGGGACGAGGAAGGGAGGAGGTCGCCAGGGGCCTTCAAACCTAAGCCATTTCTCACAGCAAGGCCGTGGGGTAGGTACCGGGAGTCCCGGATAGTAGGGGGAAGCGGCAAGGGGTGGAGGTAAAAAGGGAAACCAGAAGGGGGAGGGGGGACTTGTAAATCAAACATGATTGAATAAAAAACGGACCATGGAGAAAAGGAAGGGGACGGGAGAATTAAAGAAGAAAGGCAGGGAAGCCAGAGTAGGCACAGAATATCGACATTGGCGGGAGAAACGGGGGGGGAACATGAGAATAGGGAGAACCCTGGGGAGCGATGACTTAAGAAAAAGTTCAAGCAAAGACCTCGAAATTGAGCAAATGGAGGGCCGCCGACGAAGAGGAAGAAAGGAGGACATAAAAAGCAAGCTGAAAGACAGTTCTCGAGTATTTCGCACCCTAACTGAATAGGGAGGGGGGGAGGATGAGTAAACAGGCAGAGGAGAATCAATGGTCCGCAGTTGGGGGGACAGCATGGTCAAAGTCCACTGAAAGAAGGGGGCAGGATGGGGTTCCCAAAATAAGCCAGCAGACAGGAACCTGAATTTCGATCTACAGAGGAAGAAACATGAGGAAGCGAGGGGGGGGGACTTGAAGATTGGGCGAAAGAAGAATACCAAACGAGGAGAAAAGAAAAAGTAAACAATAGGGGAAAAAAAACTGAGTGTCTGTCGAAACTCAGGAGCCGGTGATGAACAGAGGAAGAGGGCCACGGTGGAGGGAAAAATGCAAAGAATGGGGAGAAAAAAGACAAGGGTGAACGCGGCAGAATTCTACGAAACAGTCTGAGTCAACTAAGGTAACGGGAAAAAGAAGGGGGGGAAATGTTGGGAACATCAAAAGGAAAAAAGTGAACGTGACGCCAAAGTCGGCTTTCAGGGAGAGGAACAAAGGCAGACGGAAAAAGGGGGGGGGAGTCTGGAGGAAAATAAAGGAAAAACGAACGAATAAGGAACTGGGACCGGTGACCACTATATCAAAAAAAAAAAGAGTCGAAGAGACCCTTGAGGAACGTCGGGGTATAAGGATCCGCCTCGGAGGGGCACTTCTTCGACCGCCGAGTTAGAAGAAGATAAGACTCTCGAAAATGGCTTTGCAGGCGGGGGAGAGGAAAAAAAAAGGAGAAAGAAGAGAGGTGGTAGAGGCGCGATATCTCAGTTTGATTTCAGATGAAGGTGGGGCATAGGTAATTGGTGAAAGTCTTAAGATGATGGGGATCCAGCACATTCTACTCGAACAAAAATGCGGCATAAGAAGTGGGCATTGTGAGGGGAAGATAACACCAATGAGATAAACTAGCGCATATGAGGGGTGGGAAAGACTCATGCCGAAAAAAGAGTAAGGGAGAGGAAAAGAGGAAAGTTGTTTGGCTCTCGAAAACTTGGGGATGAAAACCCAGAAAGAGGGGGCGCCAGCACAAGGGGAAGGGTGGAATGTGGCCAGGAGAATCAACTTTGTAGGATCTTAGACTCGGAATGGGAGCCCACATAAAGGAAGGGGGAAATAGGAGGACCTCAGGTTGGGTGGGGGTCTTTTAAGAGGGAAACGGACGGGATCAGTTTTGATAGGCATTTTGGAAGAGCTTAACGAAAACGGAGGAGGGAGGGGGAGGGTAACCGACAAATCAGTTAGGGAAGACGCGAGCGCCGGACTGCAAAAAAGCGATTTGCCATCTGAGGGAAGAACTAACTGGGCGAAAGGGAGTGAGTCAGATAGAAAAAACTGAGGCGTAAACTATGGGAAAGTGGGAACTGGAGAAACGAAGGAGGAAATATTCGGGTCCACGAAAGAGGTGAAAAAAGATCACGCGTTGGGATTGGACATGCTTTTATACCTGGAACGGGTTTACGCGGTAGGCAGAAGGGGGGAGAGGGGAGAATGTAGTGCCATAGGATATATAGAAAAAAAGGGGGGGAGGAAGAAAGAAGAAAGAGGAAGAAGGGCTTACGACGGGACGTCCAACCATCTTAGTTAAATTAAAAAAGGATAAAGGGGTGAAATGACGAAAAGAGCAAACTATTTAGATGGTGAAACCACATCTATCTGGGAATACCAAAGGAGTCGAACAAAGGGAACAACCACTTGAGACAAATAAAGAGGGGGGGCTCGATTTAAGGGGAACTGAGAATCTTAGTAGAATTAAAAGGGACCTAGCTTTCAACATCAAAAGGAGAAAGGCGAGAGAGGGGATGATCAGAGGGGAATCAGCAAAAGAGTGGTTTCTGAAGCGAAATCTCAGTCTTGGGGTGGGACGCGAGAGAAAAACATGTACTATCCCGTGGAAAGGAAGAGAAAGCGGAGGAAGCGACCCTCAAGCACAGGGATGAGGGGAACCAGGAAACAGTGATTCGAGAGACATATCTCAAGACGCACCGTGAGAGAAAAAGGACCAAGAAGAGGAGCGAGTCGAATAGTAGTGGAGGGTGGAAAGGGTCATAAACATTCTTGACGGATAAACACCTGCTCCGAAAGAAAAAGGGTCGGGAGCAATCGAGGACAATTGTAAAACCGGGGTGAGGGCCTCCGAGTGAATCAGAAAGTGGGGGTAATTAAACAGGGGTGTGGGAGGATAACGGGCCTTGGATAAAGCCCAGACTATCAGGAGAGGGGGAAAGCAAGGAACGTGACATCGTCTGGACTGAAAGAGTAGGAGACTGAATGGGGCCACAGAGTGAGAGAAGAGAGTGTAGAGGGAAGGCCAAACTGCACACTGGGAGGAAGAAGTCGGGAAACTGTAAGAAGAAATCAATTCCCTATTGGCAGCTGGAAGGGTTAAACCGATTGGAGAAATATCCTGGTCAAAGGGAAAAAAGGGGTGGACGACTAAAACGGAAAAGAGACGTACATTGTCTAATTTCTAAACACATCCAAAGCAACCACTAATGCGGTGGACAAAGGTACAGGGACCGCAAAGAATAAACAAAAAAAAAAAAAAGGAAATTGAGACTAGGGGGGGAATACAACTTCTCGAAAAAGGAGCGAGCCTCGCCACCAGAAGTTGTGGGGAACGGAAAGGGCCGAGGTAGGGGAGAGGATGAAGGCTGGAAAAGGGGAGGCTCGTAGAAGGAGATAGCTGATTTTCCAAACTTGCAATAGGTTCATTCCAAGGACAGAGTCAGAAAGAAGGCTGGAACAGAGGTGTGAAAAAAGGGGGCGTAAGGGTGACTGCATTATTGGAGGTAATTGGGCTAAGTCAAAGGGGGGCAAACGGAGGAAAAAATCAAGCAAAGGGACATACAAAAAATAGAGGCTCAGAAGTTATACGGAGCAACTTTAATTAGTCCATGCATTGGGGCTTTGAAAAAAGGAGGGACTCCCAAATGGGAGGAGATTCGGACTTTGGGGAAGGGAAGGTCCCCAACAATATGAACGAAACGAGACCTCGCATGGGGATTAAACAAGAGGAAAAGAAGCAGAAACGCGGAAAAAAAGATCAGTCATGCTAAGGAGGAAAAAGGGAAGCTCGTCGAGAGCAAAAAAAACGAAGCTTAAGTCGAAGGGGAGGGAAAATGGATGGAAGAAGCGAAAAGAAGGGAGAGGAAAAGGCAGGTATCTAGGGAAGTCCGCTTGGACAGGGAACGGGAGAATGACACCGAAGAGGGAAAAGGAAAGGGAAAGGGAAAAGAAAGAATAGAGCAGCAAGGGGGCTCGGAGGTAGGCAAAGATGTTAAAAAACGAGTCAAAAGTCTTGTGAAAAAAGTGAAAGGAAAAAAAAGAAAACGGAAGAAGAAACAGGTCTTGTAAAGATAGAGGGGGAAAAAGGGGGGAAAGGCGTCCTACTGCCAACGAAATTCAGTAAGGTCCTGGGCAAAGAAATCAGCGGAAGATATAAGGGAGAAGGAAAGAAACTGAGAAAGGGGAAAATGTTCGGGTGCGGGAGAAAGACTCAGAAGAGAGGAGGGGAGGGGTTAAATGTAAAGGTACTTTACAAGGAGTGTACCTGTAAGGAAAGCAGCTTCTCAAAGGGGGGGCTGGAGCAGGGACTGAGGCTCTGTGGGGAACGAAGGATAGAAGGGGGGGGGGGGATGACTCACAATGTCCTATTAAATGACAGAACGTTCGTGACATTCCGGAGAGAAGAGAGGGAGGGATGCTGAAAAGAGACAAAGGGCCCGGAAATCGGAAAACAGAGCCAGAAGACTATCCGATCGCTGAAAACAAGGGTTCGTGGCACAAGGGTAATTGGATGAGAAGGGGGGGATCAGTCGGAGAGCACCGGAAGAGGGGGGAAGCTCAAACACACAAAGGGTAGGGGAATGATAAATGATTACTCTTATCGCTCTCTGAAAGGGGATGATTACATCCCCAGACGCTGAAAGAAAGGGGGGAAAGGGGAGAGATCGGATCGCCTGTACCTGCTTTTAAACCACCGAGCACGCGGGAATAACATGGGGAAAGAGTAGCTGAAAACAAGAAATGTTGGTTGGCTGAGGTTCACGAAAAGGGGGGGGAGAAAACAATGGAGGGGGGGTTGACCCTTGAACACAAAAACAATAATATCATAGCGCACAGAACCTTTGGAAAGGAGCAAGAGGAGAGAGGTAATACTGTAAAGAGTCAGAGTAGAAGAGGGGGGCCATCGACGCAAATCAGAGAGGGCATTAGGACCAGTCTAACCAACAAACCCTAGATAGGAGAGGGAAGGAGACGGGGTCTATAAGGGGGGGACGAAGGGGAGGAGGTGGGAGCCGGAAATTAGTATTCTCCTTAGGAAACTCGGGCATCCTAGGATAAGGGGAGGACCAGTTAAAATTCGCGGACAAGGATGGTGGAAATGAGAATCGAAGATGGGGGTGTTTCGGGGTTTCCATATGATCGAGGTACTGGAAAAAGGGGGACTACAGGGCTTCCGGGGAGAAAAGTGTATCAAAGGAGCGGGAATTATACGGTGTACTCTATGCGATCCTCGTCTGTTCCCAAGGAGGAAGAGGCAATCAGGGGAAAGGTCCCAAATAAGGGTAGGAAAAGGGGACGAAAAGGTGGGGAGCTATGAAATGAAAATTTCAATCCAGACTGAGACGGGACGCGGTATCAAAGTAAAGAGGGAAGGGGGAAGAAACCAACTGACAGCAGTTGAAAGTGGTTTCCAGAATTCAGCGGAACGACGGTGAAGGGAAAAGAAGAAAGACAGGGCGAGGAAGATCGTTCGAAAGGTTGTGGGACCCAGAGCGGGGAAGGCTGAAAAGGGGGCGGGAAAAAGTGAGCCGAAGTGTGTGGTTGATGGACGACGCTTATGGGCAAAAAAAAAATCCGAAAAAAAGGAATACTGGAGAAAAAGTCACGGCGAGCGAAGAGACAAGGAAGAGAATTTGCAAAGTGATGAGTTAAGAAGGGAGAGAGCAAAAACGAGTAAGAGGGGAAACATCAAAAAGGAAAGCGGAAGGAAAAGGGTTCGGCGGCGGGTCGGCTCGGTTCAGGGGAAGGACTGAAAAAAAAGAGGGGAAAGGGTCTGGAAAAAAAAAACAATGGGGAAGAAGAGACAAGGTGGACCTCGGAAGGCAAATCTAGAACCTGGAAGAGAGAAAACCTAAGGTCAAAGAGGACTTTGGGAGAAGCTAAGTCGAATGTGTCGGTGAGGTCCAAAAAAAAATCATGAGATGAAAGGGGAACGGAATTTTCTTAAGGAATAAGGACAAAGAGAGCATAGGGAGGGGGGGGGGAGGATTGATGAGGGATAAGCTCCGGAGAAGGCAGGGGGGGGTGAACTCTTCTATCATCCGGTCTTCAAAAACGAGAAATTAAGACTTGAGAGGGAAAACATTACAGGGTTTATCGAGAAGGGGGAAGTCAACAAAGTGAAATGGTGGGAAGAGAGAAAGACTCAAAAAGGGCACACCGGGGAGGGGCCCGATAAAAAGCGCTGTGGGAAGAAACATCCCCGAAGCGAAGGACCCAGGGAAGAGAGGAAGAAGAGATTTTGGGAACCGGAGTGCCTCAAGAGGTTAGATGAAACCGAAAAAAAGACGGATATGAAGCCCCCCCGTTAGAATCCAGGAGGCACTAAGGGGGGGTGCAGGAGAGTCAAAACAGAAAAAAGATAACAAAAAGGGGAAGGGGGGGGTGAAAAAGGGGGCAGAGATTTTCCAGGACAGCCCAAAGGGGGAATCGGATAACATAAGAAAATGGTGGGGGGGGGAAAATCTCTTAGGGAACAGCGGTGAATGATCAGATTCCCGAGACACTCAGGGTCGCGACAAGGGGGGATGAAGGTGTGTGATTTACGCACTTGGTTGTAAGATGAGTGGACTGAAGAAAGAACATCGGGGGATGTTTGGTTAAGTTAAACGAAGAAGTGGGAAGTTATTTTGGCTAGAAAAGGAGGGGAAAGAGGTATAGTGGGGTACTTGAAAGGGGTTCGCTCGGTACTTTGAAGTACAAGGAAGGGGAGTGGAATTAAGACCAAAGAGAAGGGGGGAGCTAGGCTTGGACCCTAGAGTGCCCAACACGGGGGGGGAGAGGGAGTTGAGGGATTTCGGGGAGAAAAAGCGAAAGGGAAAAGGCCTCCTATCAAATTTCATCGAAGAGTAAAGTAAGGAAAAAAAGACTGACTGGAAAAAAAAAGAGTGGGGGAGGAGGACTCCTGAGGGCAATACAGCTCACGCAGTTACGGTTGCCGTCACGCGTGTTTTGAGTGGGAAAAGACCGAAAGTTCTCGTATGGAAAGGGCTCCGTCTGGGGGTAAATGTTCAGTACGGAGAGGGGAAGATAGATCACACACAAAAGGAGAAAAGATAAAAAGTGAATGCAAGGAAAAACAGAAGCCAGAACATAGTACTGCCTCGAAGCTGGACGATTCAAAAAAAGAGGGTTACTGCGAAACCTCATATGAGTGGGACGGGGAAAATATTGCCTCATAGTGATCAAAACCAAACTCTAGGATACGAGGGTCAGGAAGAGGAAGAATGGAATAAATAAAAATAATATCATGGGGCAGGAGGATTGAAGAGGAGAGGGGGCAAATAGCCAAAAGAGCATTCGGGAGAGCTATGGCCACAAATAAGAAAAGGGGATGGCTTTAGAGAACTCAAGAAGGAGAAGAGTTTTAAAAAATTCAAAACCTGAGTAGGCAATGTAAGAGATCACGAGGAAGGAGAAAAACGATCAGCGGGGGATATAGATCCCGAAGAGACTGAAAAGGACGGGAGGGTAAGCTATAATAAACAGTGATGGTCGTGGCTCTGAGAAGAAGAGAAAAATTGAAGAAACCCCACTGTCCTCATGAGAGTGGAAGGAACGAATTTTAGGTGGTAGTACTTCACTTAATTCTGGAAGAAAAAAAGGGGCAGGATTAAATAATGAAAAAGTTGGCGGCGTAGTCTATAACCCGTTTCAAAAAACTAGATTTGAGGAAGAGAGGGAAAGAGCTGAACATTGGCCTGGCAGGGGGAAAAGGGAACTTGTTTAGTGAGAGCGTGCAGGTTAACCAGGACGGAGGGGGGGAAAAAATACGTCCAGGGTTGGGAGGGGAAAAAGAAAAATACTGGGATGAGCGAACCTGATTCTAAACGGCAAAGGACCGCCAAATGGGAAAAAAAAGCCTCGCTATGCAGGGGGGAAACCGGCCTCTTAGGACTAATGCCTGACGCTTTACTAGGTGTGGGCAACTGAGACCTACATGGTCCCGAAACAGGGTGGAACGGGAGGGGATCAAACGTTCTGCTTATCACTAATTTACCGACTGGGAGTTGTTAAGTTAACAGTGGCGGTGCCTCTACCTCTCCGAAACGAAAGAAAATTCTCGATAGTCCTGAATTTCCAAACTGACCAACCGAAGGAAGGCCGGGGGCATGAAGAGAACTTGGTTGCCTAAAGACTAGAGGCAGAGGAAACATTAAGCGGGGGGACAAGGGAGGTCCCGAATTCAGGGGAAAGTGACCTCGTTCAACCTAGCTGCTGAGAAGAGGGGCGGAGGGGACAGAAAAATTGGGCAGTTGCAGGCAAGAAGTCCGAGGCACGAAGAAGAAAAAAAAGTCAGACGGTACCTAGATTCAGAATGAGGGGGGGGTATTTCCGACGGGGGGGTGAGGTAGCAAAAAAAAGGGGAACACGAGAAACGCGGAGTCACCAAAACAAAGGACCAGAGAGGAGAAGGGTATAAGAACTGCAGGCTCAGATGAAGCAGGGCTGGAAGTCGAGAGAGACCAAGGGAGGGGAAAGTAAAACTGGCAAACTGTTTGGGGGAGGGGAAGGGAAAAGTGATGGGAAACACAAGTGGCCAAGGAACAGAAAGGGACTGAAACAAAGTAGACAAAGAGAAAAAAAAAAGAAAAAAGAGACCGAAGAATACCTTTGAACCAAACGAGAAGGAGGGGAGAGGTGGCAAATGATAAGTCGTTCACGGGAAGTAAAGTTGAAAGAGGAAGGAGCTGAAGTTGATAGTAAAAGGACAACCGGGGAGGGGGAAAGATTAAATACATAGTAGCCTTCCCAGTGGTCGGCAAACTGAAAATGAAAGAAAATAAGAAAGGGCAGTGAACTCCCCTCATGAGAAAAAAAGGCGAAAAGGGGGGGGGGGGCTCAGGAAGGGTTAGGCAATGGAGAAAAAAATTGGGGGGGTTTTAAGGAAAAGGAAACCTCTTCGCCTGGGGAGCAACCCAGAGCTAGTAAGGGACGGGGGACCAGGGGGGGGGAGAACAAATCTGCATGGATCCCTGGAGGGAGCTAATGCCCGAGAGAAATTATTAACACTTGCATAAAAAAAAAAGAAAAAAAAAAAAAAAAAAAAAAAAAAAAAAAAAAAAAAGACGACGTCTGAGCTATTCTCCGAACGCGCAAATAAATAGGAGGGTCTATGGGACTGGGGGGGGAGCTAACCAAAAAAAAACGAGAAAGGGGGGAATGTCGAGGCGAAGGATTCCGACTTTGAAGAGAAATGGAACAGGAAGCAAAGCGGGGAAGGAGAAAGGTGCTGGAAGACAGGAAGGGGGAGGGGGGATTGCCCGACCGAAAAAGAATAATCATTGGGTAGGACCACTCAAGAAGAAGGAAGCGAAAAAAAAGGGGAGGGGGGGGGGTCCGGAGGGAGATCTGATCGGATGAAAGGGGAGGCAAAAAAGGGGGGCGCGTATCAAAAAAAAAGAAGGTCAGGAGCAAAAAGAGGTACGCCAAAGGGGCGTTCACGAGGATGGAAGAGGCCGGAGGAAAGGGAAGAGCAGAAAGTCGATGCAGATAATCGG
>Ga0179591_1360649_pt1 | contig 11858 bp, 18 predicted proteins | sample CZOMad2_1_08_16f_FD_182891 | JGI IMG/M metagenome (GOLD analysis project Ga0179591, IMG submission 182891) | Vadose zone soil fungal communities from Angelo Coast Range Reserve, California, USA - CZOMad2_1_08_16fungal (PacBio error correction) | ecosystem: Environmental > Terrestrial > Soil >...
AAAGTACGAAACGCTGACCATCTCAATCGACGGCATCGGCACGAAGAAACGGTCGACCCGGCCAAGGACGTCGAGGGGAAAGAAAGAGGAAAAAAACCTTGCTCATCGTGAACGCTGCTGAACGAGGGAGGGAATAGGAATCGGAGCAATGGCTGCCTTATTTGGAGGGGGGGAGAGAACGAAAGTCTTCTTGAACTCTTCTGGAAAGGAGAGAGAGTCCAAGAGGGGAGATGGCCATCTTCTTTTCGGGGGGAGGGAAAAGGGAAAATCTGGAGGGAAACGGCCTTGATCAAGAAAAGAGAGGAAGAGGAGGCAACCTTCCTGGCCACGGAGGGGGGGGAATAGAACCCGGGCCGCACGCAAGAGAAATGGAAGCTTCTATGGCCCATTGAAAGGAGAAAAAAAAGAGCCTAGGAAAGGAGAGAGGAGGCTTAATCATAGTAGAGGGGGAGTGGGTGGGATAAAGATGGCGGGCTCAACTTGTCTTCTTGGGGGAAAAAGGGACGTCCTCTTCTTTCATCAAAGGGTGTCCAGAAGGCTCGAGGGAAGAGAAGAGATGTCTGGAAAAACTGGGACAGAGAGGCGATCACATGGCGCGCACAAAAGATCGGAAGAAATAAGGGTCTCGACCTAATCAGAAAGGAGAGCGAAGTGAGAAAGGAAGGGCAAGTCTGGGGAAAAAAACTTCCCGTTTGGGGAGAGGGCGCGGGAACCACCATTGGCCCGTGGCCAGAAGGGGAAGGGGAGGGAGGGGATTTCTCCTATTCTTGGGAGGCACAAAGGTTTAAGGACGGGCGACCCCGAGGGGGAAAAAAAAAAAAACAATCCCGGTTCCGTCTGGAGAAGACCAAGAGGGAAGACGATTCCTCGGGAAGAAAATAAAACGGAGAGTGGTGCCGTTGCTAAAGGAAAAAGAGAAGGAAGAAAGAGGGGGATCCCAAGTTTGTAGGGGAAAACCTCTGTGCCGAAGGAAAGCCGGAAGTGCGCGGAAAGCCAGGCTTCCTGTCGGATGGGAGAGGGGGAAAAAGAGCAGGACGCCGGGTCGGGGGGCGCTCGACACAGAAGGGAGGAAATTTGTTGCTCACGTAGACCGAGAGGGGGAAAAGAAGAAAAAGAAAGAGCAAAGAAGAACTCCGCCGCCAGGGATTCTGGTGGGCGGGAGGAGAGGGGTCCTCCTTCAAGAGGGAGGGGGCTTACATGTTTGGAAGCGAAAGAGGGGGGGAGGAGAAATTTTGGGGAGAAGGGCAGGGCGACCCGTTCCTGTAGAGAGGAGGGTCTCCATTCTTTAGAGAGAAGAAGAAAACCAAGGAAACCCCCCCCCACAAAAAAAGAGAAAAAAGGAGAAACCCCCAGAGGGGAGGGGGAAAGAAATACGGGAAGTCTCCAGTAGAAGGGGGACCTGCCTTCCGGAAGGGGACAGGAGAGCGCCAACGTGTCTATGTGGGGACGGGAGAGAAAAAAAAAAGGTGATTCCTGCTTTCTCTTGTTTTCAGAAAAAAAGAAAAAAAAGGGAGGGGGAAGACCAGGGAGAAAGCCTCACGGCCCACCATTTCTTCAGCAGAAAAAGCGTCGTCCAAAAAAAAGAGGGAGGGACGAAAAGAAAAACTAGCCATCTTCGCCCGATCTGGGGGAAGGAAGAAAGCGATTGGCTACTAGAAGAAAGGGAGAAAAAAGGACGTTTCCTACACAAAAAAAAAGAACAGAGAAGGGAGAAAAAGAAAGCTCAGCGTTCGGTGGTACTTGGGGGAATGGAAGAAAAGCGCGCACTTTCCACTCTGCGGAAAAAAGAAAAAAATGATGAAGACGCCGATTCCTCAGAACACCTCGCGAAAAAGAAAAATGAGGAGGACAAAGGAAAGAAAAACAGCGCCCCTGACCTCTTTCAGTTCGTTCGAGGCCGGAATTTTCCTCCCTTCCCCCCGGCGCAAACACTTTTCGGGACGTGAAACGTCATGGGCGCGGGCTCGCGAATACACCTGGAAGGGAAAAGAGAAAGGAACAGGTTTTCGCCTGAGGAAAGAAGAAGGGAAGGTGACCAAAAGAAGCGCCCGCGATGGGCTCGCCAGGGGAAAGAGGGGCGTTGCCGCCAGATCGTCCGAGGAGAGGAAAGTCGTCTAAAGAAAAAGCCGATCGACCGCGCGCGTCGAGCTGCGGGAGAGGAAAAAGAGAAGCCGTCTCCTTCCCTCTAAGATAAGGGGAAAAAAGAAGAAAAAAAAAGAGACCCGGTGCAAAAAAAAAACGAGGTATCCGGAAAGATCGATTGCCCTTCCACACACGAGAAAAGAAAAAAAAAAGGTGATAAACAATCGCCGACTGGCAATGGAAAAAAAAAGGGCCACAAAAAAAGTGAAGGGAAGGCTGTCTTTGAAATGCGCCATCTCCTCTGAAATTGCGGGAAAGGAAGTGAAAAAGGAAAAAAGAGAAGATGATCTGGAGAGGTAGGTGAGGGAAAAAAAGCCTGGACGACTCCGCCCCCTGAAAAGGAGAAAAGGACCCCAGCAGGTGGGGAAAGCGCGTCACCCGCGTCTGCCGGGGGGCAGAAGGAAAACGCCTTAATCATCAGACACGAGTACGCATGCTACAAGAAAAAAAAGAAGAGAAGAAACCATGAAAGAAGAAACGAAAAGCGAGGCGCAGGCGCGCTCGCGCCTCGGGATTGGACAGAGGGAAAAGGCCACACATTCCCGTCAGCTTGCCCTGTGCTTCAAGCGAGGAAGAAAAAAGAGAGGAGTGAAAGGGGAACGAAGAAGAGATGAAGGGCGGATGAAGAGGGGGGGGGAGAAGAGGTCGAGAAGACGGAACTGAAGGTGGAAAAAATGGGAGAATTGAAACGACGGAGAGAGGATGCGGAAGGGGGGAGGGGACAGACCAAAGAGAGAATCGCGGTGGTGGTTTTTGTGTTTTGTGTGTGAGAGGAAACCTAATACTTTTAGAGGAAAAAAAGTAGAAGAAAGATATCTGGGGCGTATGCTAGAAACTGTGAGCTTCTGGGACAGCCAATGTACAAAAAAAAGCGACGGGAATGTGGTGGAGACCGACTCGAAAACAAAATAAAAAAAAAAAAAAAGAAATCAAAAGAGACGGGAGCAGTTGCTGAAAGATCTCACTGGCTCTCCGCATCAGCGTCGGCGTGGCGGTATGCATGCGTACTCTGTGAGAGAAAAAAATTTTTGAAAGAGAGTTAGAGAAAGCACCGCGAGATTCCGTTCCCACGCATCTTCAAACCGGAAGGGGGAGACCACGGGTCCTCTTTCGCCAACAAGGGAAAAAAAAAAAAAAATAGACGGAAGGAACAGGTAAAAAATGCTCGCCGCGCTTTTGCTCCAGGGCGGCCTGCCCAAAAAAAAAAAAGGTCCATCGGCTATGCGCAGGGAGAAAAAGAAGAATAGAAGGAGAAAAAAAAGAAGAAACGCCGTGGCCCTCTACGATCTCAACAGCGAGTTCGACCCTTAAGGAGGAAGAAAAGATGCGGCAATCGGCCCGATTCTGGCTGAATGAAAGAAGAAGAGAGTAAAGGAGAAGAGGGAAAAAGTGATAACGGGCGTTCCGGTCGATCCGCGAACAAAGAAGAAGAGACGCGCTCTCCTCCACAAAAAGGGCAAAAAAAGGGCGGGTCATCCGGCGGCTGAGGAAGCGAAAAATCCGGTGATAACGAACCAAGAAAAAGAACGAAAGAAGAGAGATCTTTCGGCAAACGGAAAAGAAAAGAAGGGCCTCCTCATCCTCGTGAGAGAAAGGAGAGGGTCTTCAAGGAAGTAGGGCAGGGGGCCCTCGGCTCCAACCTCGTCGACCGAGGAAGGAAAGCCGGATTGACCGCTCTCCAGGTTTATTCTAGAAAGAAAAAGGGAAGGGAAAATGCTTAGAGAGGGGACAAGGAATTCGGAAAGGGGAAAGGAAAAACGCCGTAACGGCCATCGAAGAAAAAAAGAAACAACCCTAAAAGGTGGAAAAGAACCCCCAACACTACTACGACGAGAAAAAGAAGAAGAATTTTCGAGATGTCGTTCTGACGAAAAGGGAAGAAAAAATCCAAGAAGGGGAGTCCGCGTCCTGTTGCTCGGGGAGGGAAAAAGAAAAGCCCACCTACCTCTTCCAGCGGAAGAGGAGTAACAGGAAAGAAGGGAAGAGCCAATCGACGCAGCCAGTCGTGGGAGGGAAAGAGAGGCTAATACTGGGAGGGAAGGGGGGGGATGTCAGAGAAAGAGGGGGGAGGACGACGCGGACGGGGGGGAAGGGGCCTTAAATTAGTTAAAAAAGAAAGGGGTATCTGAGAAAGAAGAAGGCTAACGGCCCCAACCTCCCCATGGGGAGACCTTTCTTTCAAACAACGCAACTCCCTCCCCCCATCCTGCCAAAGACGACAACCCGGCAGACTCGAAACGGAAACGGGGTTTGAGGCCCGGTTCTCTATCAAAGAATAAAGGAAGGAGGGGTTGAACCTGCGAGACAGAGAAAAAGATTCTCTCAGGAAGAAAAAGGACAATGTAAACAAAGGTCGCGAAAAGAAACAAATACTGCCTGCGAGAGAGGACATAGGGGGGAGGGAAGAAGCGCGAAAATCATCGACTGGAAAAAAAGAAACTCACATATTCACCAAGAGGAAAAAGAAAATAACGAAAGGGCATGGTCTGGGACTCGGCAGCCTAAAAGGGGGGGATGGACCATACCTTCATCTTTTCTATCTCCACCAGGAAAAAAAAGGAAATAGCAGAGAGAAAGGAAAAGGAGACGGCATCCTTTGTGCAACAGGAAGCGGTCAGAAGGGGAGGTCACCCGGCCACTTACTTCGATGGTTTCCGGGAAGGAATAAAGGAAGACACAGCTTGAACCTCTTCTAAGAGGAGAGAGATCGAGAAAAAGGAAGCCGTTGGTCGTTCCTCGAGGCAAGTCGCAGGGAAGAGGGGAACTTCTTCTTCTGTAAAAAAAAAAGATCAGACAAAGGAAAAAAAAGCTGGTCGCCTCTGTCGGTAAGAAAGAAAGGGGGAGCCTTGCTCATCTTCATCATACGTAAGGAAGGAAAAAAAAAGAGGACGGGGGAGAACAGGGATCACCCCCCTTGAAGGGGAAAAGGAAGTGGCTATGCTGATGTCCTACCACGCGAGAGGAAAGAGAAAAAAGGAGAGAAGTACGGGAAGCTAGAAGAAGCGTGGGCCATATAATTACCGACAGAAAGGAGAAAAGGATTCGCCTATTCTGTAATCCAAAGAAAGGGAAAAGAAAAACGGAGTAGGGGGGGAAAAAAACAGGGATTACAGAACGGCGATCACATTGCGCGCAGCAAGAAGAAAAGAGTACTTGCCCAACGCCGTAAAAAGAAGGGAGCTCGCAAAGAAAAGGTAGCCTCGAGCGTTTTCTGCGGAGAAAATACCCGCCTGCACGGGGTGGGAAAAAAGAAGAAAAAAGGAAGCAACTCAAGAAAAAAAGAAAGAATTGATGCCTACGTCGCTGACGATTGCAAAAAAAAAAAGTGCAACCATGTTGTGCTGACCGACCGAAAAAAGAAAAAAAAGAAAAATCCAGATAAAGGGGGAGAAAAACGAGCAGCAGTTCCAGCCAGCTGGTCCTGCCGACGATGAGGAAGAACGGCCTCCAGCCTGCTATCTGGTCCGGGAAAAAGGAGAAGAAAGGAGAAATGAAGAGGACAAAAAGAGACTTCCTTGGCCGGGTCTCCCGCTTCGAGAAAAGAGAAGAGAGGCAGCGGCATTTGCACCCGGGAGAATATGAGGGTAAAAGAGGGATGAGCGCCAGCACTCCGCCCGAGAGGTGCGCTCGACACTATGCTTTCTGGGGAGAGAAAGGGGGGGGAGAATGGCCAAAAAAAAAAAAGGATTGCCCGCCGCGCCAGGCGTCTGTGCGGTGCATATTTGAAGGAACGATGATTTTCGCTCTCATGGTAAAGGAGGGGGAAAAGGGGAAGGAGATAATTGGCGGGTTAGAAACATTGGCGAAAAGAAAGAGAAGAGAGCATACGCATCTGCTTTGGTAGCAAGAGGAAAGTTCAAATCCTTCTGTCCCCGAAAGAAAGCAGGAAGGGGGAACGGCCTTCTATCCGGAAAAAGGTTTACTATCAGGAAAAATTCAGAGAATCTGGTCGAGGAGAGAAGGATCTTCTTCTGCGGGGGGAGAGACCGTCGTCCCCCCCATTTGGGAGGGGGGTTTCCTTGGAAGAGTGGGGAGACTCTTCCTCTCATTGTTCGCAGCCCTCCTTGAAGGGAAAAACAAAAAGGAAGAAAGCCCCAGGAGAACGCACGTCCCGCGTCTTCCCAGCGAAACGCCAGGAAAGGAAAAGAAGCCCACGGCCTTCCCATGACTATCCCATAGGAGAAAAAGAAAAAAGAAGAGGAAACAAGGGGAGCAAATGGTCTTTCACAACTCTCCCCGCGGTTAAAAAAAAAAAAAGAGCATCGTTAGTGTGACTTTTTGAATGGCAAAAAAAAAGAAGGAAAAGGCAGGAAAATGCTCGGCAAAAGGGGAAAAACCCTCTCCTCCGATTCAGTCGAAAGGAAATGAAAAAGAAGCTTGAGAATCAAGCCATCAACTAACCTGAACGAGGGGGTCGATTGCCTTTTCGGCGGGGAAAAAGACTCAAAATATTGCTAGCCGGGAGGGGGGGCCAGTCCCCCCTCGTCATTGCGCGAGAAGAAAAAAACAGTAGGGACCATGGCCCGCCTCACAATCCTCAGTGTGGGGAAAACGGGAAGAAGATCAACTTTTCGTCAATCGGCAGAGGAAGAAAAGAGAAAGCCTGGTGAGGAAGAAAGAGAGACCAGCCGCAATGGCGACCGAAAAAAGGAGTTGGCCCTTCCGCCGAAAAAAAAAAAAGGAAGGGAGCTCTAAAAAAAAAGCGCCGTTCCGGCCGAGAAGGGGCTCCCGTTGTGCGCTCGAACGGAAAGAAAGGAAAGGGGGAAGGACCAAAAGAGAAGGACTGAGTATCGGAAAGATCGCTGGGGGCACTTCCAAAAAAAAAAAAAAAACGAACGAGCTGTTGAGAAACCCTCGGGCCGACGAAGAGAAAAAAAAACGTAAGAGGGGGAAAGAAAAAAAGTAGAGCTTCACGCATTGGCGCCTAGATGCGAGAAGAAAGACGAAGAAGCCCGGAGCCAAATCTCGGCGAAGGAAAAAGAAGAACAAAAACAAGGAGGTGCCTGTTGTAGTTGCCGCCTGGAAAAGGAAGAAAAAAGAACCAATCCGTTTTTGCCAGATGAAGAAAAAGTGAGAAAAAAAAGAGAAGTGAGCCAAAAAAGGTAAAAAAGAGCCGGAATCATCAACACAGAGTACGCATGCCTACACCAAAAACGACGTCGATATACGGAGCTCCCTTGAGATAGGAAGAAACAAAAAAAAAAGGAAGGGAATGGCGGCAAAAAAAGAAGGCGGTTTCCCGATCGTTCGAGCGTCGACAAAAGGAACGGAAAAAAGCGCGTAATTCGCTGTCCAGAAGCTCCAGTTTCTACAGAACAAAAAAAAGAGAAAAAAAAGAATCTAAGGAAGGCAAGGAAAAAGCGGCCCCGCGCATTGAAGCCCAGGGAAGATGAGAAGGGGAAGAGAAACGCAATCCGCCCGTCCAATCCAAAGAAAAAAAAAAAAAAGACGGTAAAGTGGGAGAACTAGCTCCAGAGTCGAATATTGAATTGTGGGCGGCGTCAAGAGAAGCGTGTCTGATATTCAGGCGATTGGGTGGAAAAAAAGCAGCGGGGAAAAGAAAAAAAACGCATCTTCAAACCCGGATTGGTATACAACGGGAAAAAAAAAGGGGGATTCTTCCGTCCCTGTCGGCACCGAAAAAAAAGAAAAGAAAAAAGTGTAAAGGGGGCCAAAACGTTGGCTCCATGGGCGGCCTGGCCCAGCATTTCATCGGCATGAAAGGAGAGCGCCCAAGTCCGTGACGCTCTAAGAGAAAAAAAAGAGAGGAACTAAACTCGGGGAGAGAAAAAAAAAGAAAAGGGGCCAACACTCGTTCGGCCATCGGACCGGAGGTTCGCGACATGGGAAAGATTTTCCTGCTACCTCAGTCGGGAAGAAAAAGAAAAGAAAAGTGGTAAAAGAAAGGAGAAAAAAAAAGGACTTCGCGCCGTAGACTGCGCGCATAAGGAAAGCGGATCGCCCTCAGCTCGACCAGAAGAGGAGCGGGAAAACAATAAGGTGCGGAAGAGGAGTGGCGGAGCACCTGCGACAGGAGAAAGGAGAAAGGGATAAAAAAAAAAAGAAGGGGCGGGAGCGCCGTTTTCGATGCGAGGGGAAGACAAAGAAAGCCGGCGCGCAAACTGACTGGATTCGTGCAGGAGAAAAAAAGAGAGACGAGATTCGGGAAAGAACGAAAGACAGTGTATCGCGAAGCCGCGCCCAAGAAGAGGGGGGGAGGGGCGTACGCGCGCAACGTCTAGAAAGAGGAAAAAAAAAAGAGAAAAAACGAACGAGGTAAGGTTAGCTGCTGGCGTGCGATTCATCAAAGCCCAAACCCAAAACGAAGAAAGAGAAGGGAGGAGGGGATTAAGAGAGCGGAAAAATATCTGAAGAAAGGCTTATCTTTTGTCGAAAAAGAAAAGGTGCGAAGTGGGAGAAAAGGAACGCTGACGCTTCGGCACGGAAGGGGGAAGGTGTGACCGACCATCTTTAGAGGGGAGAAAAGAAGGAAAAAACAGTCGAGGAAAAAGAAAAGGGGCGAGTCCTTGGAAGCCGTGGGAACCTCGAACTGGCCCGGAAAAAGAGAGGCTGGAGAAAAAGGAGTCGAACCTTCGACCAAGATTGTAAAGAAGAGAAGGAGAGTCCCCACCTAAAAATGGGGGAAAAAAGAAGAAAAACTAGGGGAAGAAAAAGGGAAGAAATCCCAAGACCGGGGGGAAGAGACCTGCGAACCGCACCGTCTTAGAATGCGGGAAGAAAAAAAAGAGTGGTCGGGTGAAAAAAAGCATATGCGCCTACAAACTGGGGAAAAAAGGAAAAGGAAAGTCGCCCTGAATTCTAAAAAAAAAAAATCATAAAAAAAGACGGGGGGCCAACCGGAAAAGAAAATCACGACGGGAAGGCTTTGGCCGAGGGAAAGAGAAAGAAAAGAAGGGAAGCGGCAAAGAAAGGAAGCGGCCGCCTCCGAGGTTCTACGTACCGCAAAAAAAAAAGGGGCATCGTGTCGAGCGCACACGAAAAAAAGAAGAAAGCAGACATAAAAAAGAAAAAACGGCAATCCTGGTGCAACTGCCTCTGAAAAAAAAAACCCGATCCTCTACGCGTTCGACCAAAAAGAAGAAAGAAAACGGGTCCAAAAAGTGGCTCCTGCACGCCTACTGGCGTCCATGCTCTGAGAGAAAAGGCGACGGCCTGGAGTCCGTCGTTTTCGGGAAGCAGAAAAAAGGGGGAGAAAAAAAACTACCACTATCTGCCCAGCGCCGACCCTGGAATCTGTCCTCTCGAGGAAAAGAATACAGAAGGTCTGGTCAGCCAACAGGGAAAGGGACAAGCCTTGCGCAATCTGTCATAGAAAGGAGAGAAACTGGGGAGGGGGGGGAGGAAACCGGCCGCCGCACGCGCCGCTGGGGGGGAGAGAGGGAGGAGTAAGGTCCCAATACCGTGGAGGAAGAAGAAAATAGCGGGAAAAAGAACGGCTGATATAGTCGATACAAGGATTTGGGCCAGATAATGACCAGAACAATCTTGGGGAAAAAGGGACAATGTCCCATTTTGCCAGACATCTCTCGAACAACAAAAAGGAAAAAACTGAGAAAAGAATCAAAGGCGCAGAAAAGCGGGGGGAAATTTTTATCGAAAAAAAAGTATCGACCTATATCAGCCGGCCGAAGAAAAAGAAAGGCTAGAGCGCAGATCGCCACGAAGAAAACGCCCGGCAAGGGGAAAAAAAGGAAGAGGTAAAGAAAAAAAACGGGGATGCCTACGTCGATGACGTGCGCAAAAAAAAAGTGCACCATTTTTGGAAAAAAAAGAACGCAAAAAAGGGGAAGGAGGGTGGCAATTCGTTGTCGTGGCGACCGGGAAAAGAAAGCAGCATTGCTTCCGACGAGGAAAAAAGAAAAAAAGCCTGGAGGAGACTCGATAGACGCAATGACGCCAGAAGGGGGGAAAAGTGCCGCTTCGCCAGCTGCCCAAGGGGGAGAAGATGTCAAAGAGATGAGCGGGCGGTTCCGAAGCTGGGGGAGGGAAAAACAGGATGCCTTCGATTGCGAGGGAGAAGAGGCGAGAGACGGAGGGGGCAGTCGTGTGCGCTCTCACGAGCCGGGGAGGGGAAGGTGCTCACTTTCCCTCGGAAGGAAAAGAAAAAGGGAAATAAAACTGAGGACCGAAGGGAGTGGGAAGAGGGAGCTTGATTTCCTCTTCAAGCCTTCCAGAGGAAGGAGAGGAAGAGGGGAACAACTTGGGTAAAAAGGACGAAAAGGGGGGTTACGTTGAGGGAAAAGGGTTTAGAATCAGTGCTACCCGTTCAGGGAGAGAGAGAAGAAAAGGTAGCCGAAGGAAAGAGGGAGGAATTGAGCAGTTTAACCCGGAGGAAAAGAAAAAGACTACCGTTTGTCTCATGTCGAGTCGGGAAAAAAAAAGAGGAGATGTAGATGAGAGAAGGGGCTGTCGCGGGTGAGAGAAAACGTCCACCCCATTTTGAGGAAAGGGAAGGATCAATCGAGGGGAGGGAAAAAGGTCTTCATGCCACATCCAAAGAGAGCCGGTCCATGGAAGGACCCAGAAGGAGAAAACCGACTGGCTGACGTCGATTGGCACGATAAAATAAAACGCTCCAAAGGGGGGGGGCAAAGAAGAGAGAAAGGAGGGACAGTCCGCAGAGCACCAGTAACGCCGGACGTTCAAAAGAAGAATGCTCGTCCACCGTGATTCAAAGAAAGAAGAGGAAGAACAGAAAGAAAAACTAGTCGTCGTTTGGTTGTGACCACGGCGCGTCTTGAACTCGCTATCCAGAAGAGGGGGAGGGGAGGAAGGGGGAAAAAGGAGTTCGCTGCTCATTCACGTAGTGCGAGAAGTTGCGCGAGGAAGAAGAAAGGCGCGCTCGCGAATACACCTGTAGCAGGAAAAAAGAGGAACGGATGGAAAAAGAAAGAAAGGAGCTCCGGTTTACCCGGATCTGTGAATGAGAAACGGGGGAAAAAAGCGCTCCCTCAGGGGGAGAAGAAACTGAAAAGGGGAAGAGAAGAAAAAAAATGGCGACCTTCTGGTCGTACGCAAAGAAAGATATGCCGATGCGCCGCCGCCGTCTCGACCGCCGAAGAGAAGAAAAAAAAGGAAAGAATGAACTCGAAAAGAACGAAGAGAAGGAAACGCCTTCTACACCGCGTGCTGATCACCACGACACTTCCGAAGGGAGGTACCTGAACGATCGATGTCCCTTCCACACCGGAAAAGGAGGGGAAAAGAGAGGAGGGGAAAAAAACGGCAAAGAGGAAACGAAAAGGGCGCGGAGAGATTGTTGCCCAACGAATTACACGTTGGGAAAAAGAAAAAAAATTGGCCCGATATGCTTCTAAAAAAAAAAGAAAAAGACTTGAGCAAGAAGAGAAAGGAAAGTCCGCGCCATCCGACGCTGATCTGGATTAGGGGTTTTTCCGCCTTTACGTGACGAAGAAAAGAAGGAGGGGGGGGAAAAAAGATAAAAATCCAAGAGAGAAAATCGGCGGAAGAAAAAGGAAGAAGATTTCTTCAACCCCAATAGCCAGGGAAGGGAAGAAAGAGAAAAAAAACGAAACACTTAAAAGAACCATTGAGATCTTTCATGAAAAAAAAAAAAAAAGGGCCGCTGGTCGCGTCTATGAAAAAAAAAGAAAAATGCAGAGAAGAGCATAAGAAAAGACAGCGCCCTGTGCTTCAATGCGCGGGACGCTCGGGGAAAAGGAAGAAAAAAAAAT
>Ga0179591_1327116_pt1 | contig 11857 bp, 9 predicted proteins | sample CZOMad2_1_08_16f_FD_182891 | JGI IMG/M metagenome (GOLD analysis project Ga0179591, IMG submission 182891) | Vadose zone soil fungal communities from Angelo Coast Range Reserve, California, USA - CZOMad2_1_08_16fungal (PacBio error correction) | ecosystem: Environmental > Terrestrial > Soil >...
AACCTTTCATGGAGGGAATTAACCGGTGAAAAAGCAGTTTTCAGAACCAAAAGATTACGGAAGGAGAAAGCTCCTACACGCCCTCTGGCAGGACGTACGCCGGGTACAAGAATCGTCGTCACAAAATAAGGTGTAATGAACAAAGGGGGGGGGTGAGGTCTACGGAATAGGAAAACGGGGACGATTGAAGGCGGACATCGCCAGTAATCGCTAAAGAAAGCACCCATCTAAGGGACACATGCAAAAAAAGGAAATTTGAAAATCGACCCAAGAGACTTTACAAAACAGAGGCACGGCAAGTTGAAAAAGAAGGGTGGAAAGGAGTGTAACTAGGGGGGCGAAGGTGGAGAAAAAAAAAATCCAAGACGGGAAGGGGGGAAAGGCATACGTTGCACCAACCTGTCAAAAACGGGGGGGGGGGCGCGGGGAAAGGCCGATGCCTCTAAAATAGAGAAAGGTGAACTCAAAAAAAGTTAGTAGTAGGAAAAAGAATCTTACCGACCGAGACTTAGGGAAGTTTTGCGCAAAACTAGGGCAAAAGGAACGACCGGCGCCATCAATCGAAGAACTCAGGTAACTTGTGTAAACCCGGTCAAAAACAAATGGACTAACTAGGGGTCAGTCACAGGCTGCGTTAACTGGGGCGAAATCAGAAAAAAAAAAGCAAGGCAAAGTGTCAAACTAACACAAGGGGGAACCCCGCCCGCCAACTTAGAAATTAGGAGTATCCGGGGAACACTTCAACGGGAAAAAGGGAGGTGGGAAAAACAACCTGAAGGGTCATGGTATGAAGGGGCACTTAAATTCTAAAAGTTAAACCACTTCAACGAAAAAGAAAAAAAAAGAGGACACTTCAATAAAGAAACGTGGGAGGGAGCCGCCCTTCGCCAAACAAACTCCACAGAGGTCACCTTATAGTCCTTAAACACAGGTCTACGAGCCGAGGCCGATGTTCGGGGAAAAGAATTTACGGGGGGAGAGTTCCGTTTTGCAAAAAAAACCGGATTCAAGGGTTCCGTTCATTGGGGGGGTCAAGTCCCATACAAATGGAACGGGCTTGGGGTAAGTTGGTACAAAACTTCACCACTTTATTGGATCGCAAAGTAAAGGAAAAAATGCGCCAAGGGAGTCAATAAAATCGTTGGGAGGAAACCTTTTCAGGGGAAAGCAAAATCCATCATCGAATAACGCCAGTGGCAGGGGGGAGTTTTTCACAAAAAGAGTAGGGGTTGAGGAAAAGCAGATTAAAAGGGGGGTAAGGCTTGAATGCGACACCTCCAATTGGGTACAACGGGGGTTGGAGCCCGGGAACCAAACCGGGATAAAACCAGGGGGTTATTAAAAACTGAAGTTGCCGGAAGGGAACCAGCAGCGCCAAAATCCAGTGGCAACCGAGGGGGACCCCCTTCCCGTATTCAAAAACAAGGGGAAACTTGAGAACAATCACTCTTACAAAAGGGTAATAGCTGTGGGAAAAGTGGACCGTAAAGCGCCCCCGGGGGTCCTTTCTCAAGGCCGCAGCACGAAATCAAGGGACCTCTACTTACCGCATCTGGGAAAGCAATCAAACCCACTCCCGCCGGGGCAAGCAAAAAAAAATTTCCAATGGGGAAGGGGCCACCCAATAGCGGAAGGCTTAACCAAGTCGGGGGGCAAAACACGGAGGGTCCGTCTGCCCCCAAATCCCTTATTCGGGCCAAGGTGTGAGACTAAGAAAAATTGTTTCCTTACAAAGGGGAAAGACCTCGACCAATATAGGCCAACCGCCCCCGTACACACTAAAAAAATCTACCGGGGGGGGAAAGAATAACGAATCGACAAAGGTTTAGTTCCTGTTCCAATGGACTGGGAAAACATCTCATTAAAAAAGAACGAAGTTGTCAAAACGATGGGAGTCCCGATACAAAAATTTCTTTGAGGGGGACAGTTGGGGGCCCCAAGTTAATGATAAAAGCCACAAGGAAGGACACCGATTTTCCACTCAGGTTGGGGAACCCCACCCGGGGGTGAACAAACCAAAGTCAATCAATTGAAAGGAATCAAGTTCCAAAGTGACACTTTTTCCTAATCAAATTAAGCGATCCGCCACCCTCTCAATCGTGTTTGGGCGACCAACCCCCTCTGACCTTGCCACCGCAATAGACGATAGAGAAAAAAACTCGCGAGGGACCAGGCCAGATGAAGGCCGCCCTAAAACCAATTTCAAAAGGCCCTTAACCCTACCAGGGCGTTTGCTGTACCGAGAGCGAAAGTCGGTCCATTCCCTCGACAAAGCTCCCGCACCACCCTGAATAACCAGAAGGGAATTTCAAAACATTCCTTATTATAAGGGGAGTAATGGGGGGGGAGCGAAAAGAGGTAAAAAGTCCCATACCTCAAAACAAGGAGATCCAGTGCTTACAGACTTTTCAACGCGACAAGTCCAAACCAAAAAGAAAGGGTATACCAGTCCTTTCAGCATCAAAGAAAAAAGTCTACCAAGCGTCTCCTAGTGAAGGACCACACTTTCAGGGGTGACAAACCACCACAAAGAAATCAAAGGGAAGCCGTTCTTCAAAATCGGGTCTTTCTCCTACGGACGGGCTCTAAAGGGACCCGGGCGAACCCAGGTTCCTGGGGGTTCATACTAACCTCCTAAGGGGGGTGCACAGAAGGAGTCACATACAGCGGCCCAATCAGAACGCTGTAAAAAAAGTGACCGTTAAATTTCTGAACCCTCCCCCTTCATCATGTACGTAAGAGAAGTAAAGTGGAAGACAGGGGGTTGCCGAATCCATAAAGCTTAAGGCCTACCTTTTTTTTCTCCTACCCCGTTGCTGTTTTACACATATCGGAAGGAGGACACCTCACCAAAAAGGGGGTCCGTAAACAAAAGGGTCCATGAATCAAAGTCTTAAAACTAAAGCGGAAAGGGGAAACAAATGGGTCTTCACAGCAAAAAAAATCCGTCCCCTTCCGCCGCTGCCACCATTTACAGAACACGAGGCTCACGAAAAAACGGTTTCAATGGGAAAACCATCGTAGAGATACGGAAAGAGCGGGGGGACCGCAAGCAGCTAAAAGGAAACGACTGCGCACTTGGGAATTCCGGAGGGTACAACGAAGTAAACTAATGGATAGTGAAAAAAGAGGAAGGGGGAAGGCATCCCTGTAAAGGCAGGAATGGCTGTGTTTAAGGGGTCAACAACAAGTGTCAGTCAAAAAAAAAAACCGGAGTCACTTCAGGAAGAGGAGAGCCGGGCGCTCGATCCCACGGGGAGCTCGACCAGAACAGGGTTCCGGGCTCTCATAACCCCCCTCAAAAAACGGGGGGAAGAGCCAACCGTTGAAGAAAGGGGGGACGAAGCACAAAGGTGCCGACCGGCCAAACCTTCCGGGATCCGAGGATCTATCGCATCCCCTTATTGTCAGGGGGCGTGGACTCCATAAAAGGTTCTGGGAGCCATCCGGAGAAATTTTGACGCCTCACCATGAAAAAGGGAAGGCAACAATCAAAGAGAAAACAGCGGGCCGGGGGGAGAAAGGTTATCTACGGGGGAACGGTGGGCCCGGAAACTGTAAAAAAGGAAGCAGGTCAAATCGGGCAGGACCTAAAAACGGACAGTTACAAAAAAGAGGCAAATGAATGGAAACGACGAAGTGGCCAGACCCATTAAAGGAAAAAAGCACCAAAGACACCGTAAAAAAAGTACCAAAAAAGACCCGGGCCGAAAAAGGCCTTCGTTCAACAACCACAAGTAAAAGTGGTAGAAGAGGCATGTCGGCGGGCGCGGGGCGGTGGTGATGTTCCTTCCTTGAAAAAAGGTTTGAAGGGGGGGATTTCAGGGGCAACACTGCCGGGGGACGGGGGGAAAAGGGGAGCAGGTAGGGGCCACCATCATTGGGGTCCTTATGCAGGCCGTCCCTAAAAAAAGAAAGGGTGTGGGTGATTAAAAATAAGGGGGGGGAAGAAAGAGGAAAAAGCAAAGGTGAAAGAGTCAACCGCCGACAAAAACGAACCTATTGTTTCATAGCAAGAACGGTGTCTGGGGGTGTTACTCAAAAAGGGGGAAGGGGGGGGGGGAAGAAACTTACACATGAGCCCGGGGCTGCGCACGGGATAAACCCTTCTGGGGAAAAAGACTGGGGGGAGACCTCTAGCCTGTAGTCCGCCAAAAACGGGACCCTGCTCAAGGCACTTTGGGTGAGGGAAACGGCGACTCGGACCCCTAACTTCACGTACCGTGCTCGTGTCAATAGGGGAGGGGTTCAACTGGCTCCCAAGGGAAAAAATGAAAAATATGTCGACGAACAAGCTGGGTGAGGGGAGCAATCTCTAAGGGGGAAGAAGAAGCAGCACGGGGACGCGGCGGCGAAACAAGGTTGTTAAACGGGGCCCAACGAAGTGACAAATACCTGGGAAGTTCTTGGGGCAAGAAAAGGGACACCATCTTATGACGGCCTGAGTGACGCGGCCCCAAAAGTAAAAAAATATCACTCTGATCTGCTGGGGGGACGACGCGGGGGTCTTCAGTCAGGGAAAAAAAAAAGCTCGGGAACGAAAAACCAAGGGACATGTTAATAGATCGGTGCATTTGTCAGACACCGGAAGCAGACATTCTTGCTTTAAACCGGAGACCAGGGGAACGGATGTGCTAGTCCCGAGTGTCACGTCTGTACTGTGGGTCGGGGTTCAGAATTTGTGGAGCCAAAGATGAAAGACCAAACTTTTCAAAAAACAGAAAAAAACCCTCCAAAACTGAGGGAAAGAGGGGGAAAAAAAAAGGAGCAAATGCTGATTCAATGCAGGAAAATAAGACGGGGGGGGCCACAAAGGGGACTCCACGGCCTGGGTAGAAACGGGTCCTTGGGGAAAACCGGCCCTGACTCTGGTCGGGGGGGGGGAAAAAGAACCACCTGCCCGAAGAGAAGGAGAACCCGACTACGGGTGGTACCAGTGGTTCAAAAAGAAAATGGGACGATCGAAATGTCAGCCAAGGGGAACAAAAAAGGTTGGTCGGGTGGAGGTGCGCACACAAATACGCAAGGGCTTTGACTGGGCGCGAAAAAAATACAAACAAGGGTGAAGAGGAGAGACAACTTGATGATGACGACAAAATTTTGAGGTGACTCCAAGCCCCACGGGGGGGGGGGGTGGGGGGGGGGGGGGGGGGGGGGGGGGGGGGGGGGGGGGGGGGGGGGGGGGGGGGGGGGGGGGGGGGGGGGGGGGGGGGGGGGGGGGGGTGTGTGGGGGGTGGGGGGGTGGGGGGTGGGGGGGGGGGGGGGGGGGGGTGGGGGGGGTGGGGGGTGGGGGGGGGGGGGGGGGGGGGGGGGGGGGGGGGGGGGGGGGGGGGGGGTGGGGGGGGGTGGGGGGGGGGGGGGGGGGGGGGGGTGGGGGTGGGGGGGGGGGGGTGGGGGGGGGGGGGGGGGGGGGGGTGGGGGGGGGGGGGGGGGGGGGGGGGGGGGGGGGGGGGGGGGGGGGGGGGGGGGGGGGGTGGGGGGGTGGTCCAAAGTTCCATCAACTTCGCAATAAAAAGAAGGGGGGGGGAAATCACCCATAGGAGTAGTGGTGGTCAGGACTGGAACGGCAACTGACTTAGCCGAGGAGTCAGGGAGAGGTCTGTTGTACGTCCTTCGACTGGAAGCCCAAAGAGGCTGGTAAACGAGTCAGGAGGTGAGGGAAGTCCCACGGATGAGAAAAAAAAAAAAGGCTCGGCCAACGCAAGTTTAGACCCCTAGATGTGAAAAAAGCCATGAAGAGACATGGTCTGAGGGCTTTTACACAGGTGGAGTGGCCCGTCGTTTTGCAGGAAAATCTGGGGAATGATTTAGGAGGGTCCGGATGGTTTAGTACAATGACCAGGTGTGACTTCGAATGGGGGTAACCCATATTTTAACTCTTGAAAGTTTTCTATCTGGGATAAAGTCCCGGGACATGAAAAGCAAACCCCACCACACGGAAAAAACTATCCAGCACTCCTTTACGCAGGGGGGGGAGGGAGGAAGAGCTGGGGGTCGGAGGCCAGGATGTGTGGGGAAAAAGGGGTGGGTTACACCGAACCTTAACTTCAATAGATTTTCGTCGAATAAAAAGCGATGACGTTTTTCTCTCCGAAAAAACAAACTTGGGGTGGGGTCAAAGACTTTGGGACCGCTGGAACTTCCGATGGAGGCTGGGGACCACCCACTCAGTAAAAAAATCAATTCTTCCCAAAATTAAAAAAAAAGAGAAAATCAGACCGAAAAAGTTTGCGCTTGGGTATTTGGTATCTTCAAGTACAAGACTCTTTTCTCAGTGGGGGAAGACAAAAGTGGGAAACAAAAATTGGCAGTCCTGGAACTAAGCTTTGGTTGTGACCGACATTTCGCACGGGAAATGGTCCGTGAAGCCGGTCAAGGGGGGGGGTACCTGGGGGGCGCACAGGCAAGGGGGGGGGGACAATGGGTCCCAAACTATCACGGTCCGGCAGAACAGGTTTATCAAAGGGGGGGACGGACGTGCCCCCCAAGGAATGGGCCAACCTTTTTGACGCATCAAGAAATGGACCCTAAAAATTTTACGCACCTCAAGAAAAGGGGGGGAGAAAAACAAAAGCCAAACCAAGAAGAGTCAGTCCCCGAAAATGGGGGTTCTGCATCCTTGGGTGGGAGGGGGGCAACTCTTGGTTGTACTCCTAACGAAAGAGGTCTATTAAACGGAACCGGTTTAAAGAAGAAACATGCTACCAAAGAAATCGTGAGGTCTTACCGTTCGTCAAAAGGGGTTCTGGGGCAGGACCTGAAGGCCCCAAACTCCGCATCCCCCAGGTCCAAGGGAGCTACGTAAAAACCTTCAGCAGGGAGGAAAAAAGAAAAAAGTAGGAATCGGAAAAACGTCCGTATTGCCTGGGGTTTAAGTGTCAAAGTTCTTTAGGAAAAAGGGGAGGAAAAGAATATCTCGGTTGGTGGCACATGGCCAGGTGGGTTGGGGAAGGGGAAAGGTGTACACCTTGACGACGAAAACAAGAAAACTGGTTGGTCGAAAAGCTGCCTGTAGAAGGGAAAGTTCACGGAAACGGAATAAGCGGCCGGGGGTACCCGGGGGTTGGATGGACCAGTAAGTCCTCGGGGGGAGATCCTGACGAAAACATACAACGAAAAAAGGAAAAAAAAAAAAAAAGAGTCTTTCCCGGGTGGAAAAAGTTGAAATATCCGGAGGAGCTAAACGCCTGCTCGTTCTCCTCCTGAAGATCAGGGGGGGGGGGGATCAACCCTGAATTCCATGACACAACAGGGGAAAAAAAAGGCAAAAAGGCGACTCGGATGAGTTTCCCACGATAGGAGTCCGGGGGCAGCACTCCAGCGGCTTTCCTCCCCGAAAGGTTGACTGTGGGGCCCAAGGAAAAAACTAGGACCCTGTGCCAAAAACCTTCTACGGTGGGGGGGGAAAAAGGGGAACGCAAGATACCACCAAAGAGGTGTGGGGGAACGGCCAACGGCAAGGGGGGAGCAGCTGCTTGAAGAAAATAACCGTGGAGGTCTGTCAAGGTGAAAAAAAGGAGAGGGAGGCACGGACGCACGGGGGGGATCAGGAGGCGGGACGACGACTGGATTCGACGCTCGAAGCAGCAACGCCCTATTTGGAGCCCGTCGTGGGGAAGGGGGAGGAACAGGTCGCGGAACGGCCGTACAAAAACGCCGAACCAGGAAAGGGACGGGCAGCTGATAGTCGGGATTCAGTGAAAATACAACACTGAGAACCACCGGCCCCGGGGGGGCAAAACCAACTTCTAACCGGAAAGCCTGGTACTCTGGAAAAAGGGAGTAGAGGAAAAAAAACACACGTAGGTAAGAAAAAAAAAAAAAAAAAAAGGGGAGTAAGTGACAGAGTCCGGCAACTTTAATACTTTAAATAAGGCACACGGTAAAAAGTACGTGAAAAAAAGAGAAAAAAATACCTTACAGAGCCCGGGGGAGGGGCGGGCGTAAGGAAACATTTCTATCATAAAGCCTATCAAGGGGAAGGAAACACGGAATACGAATTATTATTTGACAAAAAAAGGGGACAAGCGAAACGGAGGTGAGACCGCTTAGAAATGAGGCCAGTGCGGGTCAGTCCCTGGTCTGGCCGCAAGGAAATCCAGCCCAACGGGAAAAGGGGGGGGGGGGGAAAAAAAAAAAAAACGCCCAGCGCCCACAACCTGCCCCGTTTGGGGCAGTTCCCACACAGTCTGGCGGGGTTTGGGTTGGGGGGGTTTTTTGGTTTTTGGGTTTGGGGTTTTTGGATTTGAGGGGGGGGGGGTTTTTGTGGTTGGGGGGTTTTTTTTGTTTGTTTTTGGAGGGGGTGGGGAGTGTTGTTTGTTGTTTGTTTTTTTTGGTGGGGGGTTTTAGGTTTTTTTGGGAGCCCGACCCGCTCCCAACCCCCCCCCCCCCAAAAAGACGACCCACCCCCCCAGCCCCTCACCTCCCCCCCCCACTCCTTCCTCCCTCCCGTGCTAGGCCCCCCTCCGGGAAAATTACTCGGCGCGGACACGGGGGCCCAGTCTCACGGAGTGCATGTTTAGGTTCAAAGCACGGAAGAAAATTGAAAAATGGGTGAAAAAACCTCAGAAAAGCCAAAAAGGATCTTAAAGGACCCGCAGAACCAGGGTGGAAAAGAACTCCTCCTCCAAGGTCTTCTACACCAGCCAGCTTTCCTGCCAGAACGTTCTTTTTGGTAACAGGAGAAAGCCTGCGAACCAGGCGCGGGGGAGCCCGGCAAGCCTTTATACAGAACTGGTTTACAACAAAAAAGGGGAAACCAACTCCTCGTTTGGGGGCCGGAAAAACCATATCGCACGGAATTTCATAAAATCTCAGTCCCCAACCTGCACCACCCGGTGGATGTCCCCAGAAACGCTTTTAACAAAGCCTTCCGATTGGGAAGAAGAAAAAAAGGCAAGGCGTGAACTTGGCGAAGGCCAACTGCCCAGCCGGGCCGGTGAAAGGGACCGAAGGCAAAAATCCGGCCCAAATTAACCCCTTCCACCCTCAACGCAGACCCAACAAAACGCAAGTCATCCCAAAGGTCTTCACGAACGACCTGTCAACCGGAACACAGACTCCACCTACCGTAACTTGAAAACAGAAGGGCTCGTCAAGAGGGACCTTGCCTCCATGAATAGCTTGGCACAGGGAGAGAGGAAAGGACGTTGAGAATTCCTTTAACATTTGGACAACGTTCCCACATTTCTGGGAACAAGTAAAAAAAAAAAAAACGACCGTGTTCGTTGGAGAAGAGGGCATGAAAAACCCGGGTCAGTGAAGAGGGGGACCAGGGTAGCTTACTTGGAGGTGAAGGAACCAAGTTGTCCCAGGCACAAACAAGAACGCCCCGGACCTTTGCTTGTCTTTTTGTTGAGAAACCGAAGGAGTAACAGACACTGCCCTGGGAAAACAACGGGGGCCATTTTCAAGACTTCGGCCCGCCCAAACATGATAAAAAAAAGGGTTTGGTTGAGCCGTGAGCAGGGCAAGGGGAAAACGGCAGCAAACCAGTCCAAGGTGCCACAAAAGAGGTGCATTCGAAAACCCAATGAAGGACGGCGGTACCACCAAGAACAGCCGCCTCTAAGTTCTTCCCCTACATGCCCCAGTGCCGTTTCCAATAAGAGGGGACATCATTTGAGGCACATGATCCCTTCTATGTGAAATCACTTAATCCTACCACCCAAAAGAAAAAAAACGATCCAAAAAAATAGGGGAACAACCGTTTCAAAGGGGGGAACACAAGGCGCAGGCAAGTTCGAGCACAAGCCAAGGCGTAATCAGCCACGGCGTTAAAAAAAAGAAAACAACCACGTCCAAGGGCCAACAGGTTTGTCCACCATGGGTCCTTACGCCATACTACAACAAAGAGGTCCATCCGGGGACGGACAAGAAAGAAAAACCGCGGGGCAGAAGGAAAATATCAAAACGGGGGGTGAAGGGGTGTTTGAAAAAATGAAATCAACATACTAAATACTAACCTAAAGGAAAATTTTCACCCACCTTTGAACGAAGATCAAAGGAGGAACGTGAACACCAAGGTGATCAACTGCGAACAAGTTACGTAGAACCTCTAAAAGTTGGGAACCAACCCGCTGCCATCACCAAATGACCAAAGGAAAAACGAAGTAGCACTTCAGGGGGAATGGGAAAAATGTACGATAACCGCGGCAATGCAAAAACCTAGTCACTACCTCAAAGGAAAGTCCTACCGAGGCCTCACGGGCCGCCCAGAGCCGGTTCCGCACACACCCGTCAACAACGGAAAAAAAAGTACACGCGAAAAAAGCACAGGGGAACTCCGGGACGAAGGACCAAACCAAGGACAGTCCCAAAAAGACTAGAATAAAAAACAAGGTTCGTAATGCGTGTCAGGGGACTTGAGAAACCATTCCTCCAAGAAGAAACGAGCTGGAGCCCGACGAACGCGGGGATTGCATCACAAGGGGGGTCAAAACGCCTTTACTCAAAAAAGGGAGAAGGTCTCTTAACCGATGCGCACTGGGGAGGAAAGAACACAGTGTCAAAATTTTGGTTGGGGGGCCTCTCAAAAAAAAACCTGCAAAACGGGAAGCAATGACAATTCGAAAAAAATCGCATCTTCAGCATAAAAGACACCGGCGGAAAAACAGAGGTCACAAGGGGTAACTCAGACTGGAGGCAGGTTATTAAAAGGTGACACGGGGGAAGCAAACCACTTCAGGCCGGGCCATACAATAACAAAACCCCCGCCACTTCTGTAAAGACGCGGACCCGCGAGTATGATTTCGCATGAAAAACTCATTGCCGATCAGAAAAACTTGGACGAAAGCCCACATGGAAACGGGTTGGCGGGGGGGGCTCAAAACACCTTTCAAGGCAGTTTTGGTTGAAAGGGATACTTACGGAGGAAGACAAAAAACACAGATAAGCACCCCACCTCGACCGTCCATAAAAAAAAACGACCCCGGGACGTTTGGGCAAACTGAAAAGGCAATGACCTCTTCCCAAAAAAAATAAACAGTAAAAAAAAAACCGTTAAAAAGGTCACCAAAAAAAAGGTCCAAATCCTGTCCGGGGGAGTGAACCCAGAGGTCGGACCCTGGGCAAATCAAGACTGAAGACTCTCCGGGGGAACTAATCTTCAAAGAAAAACGGGGCCTTTTACCTCTGGGCAAAAAAGGAAAAAATTCACACTTAAAGTGGAAAGTGGGAAGGCGCAGAACGTACGGAAGGGGGTTTGATCACCTGGACAGGTGTGGTTAAAATGAGGCATACGCCCAAAATCAGGGAGGAGAGGAGGGCCGAGCTCGGATCCTAGTTTCTTCGCTACAAAAAAAAAAAATCATTTGTAACCAAAGGGTTTTTTGGGAATCTCAAAAGAAAAAAACGGTTTCCAACAGGAACCAACGGGGGGGCGGAATTAGTAAATCAACAACTGGTCTCATGTCCCAAAAAACCTTGAATAACCCTTTCAAAAAGGCTCAACCGGCAAGATCTAGCACGGCTCGAAAGGTCACCTCCAAGGTATAAACATAAAAGGGGGTTGTTGTATTACCTGGGAGATCCCCAGGGCAGATGGTTGAGCCGGAAAAATCCAAACTTGTTCGGTCCAACACTACCGACGCTTCAAAAACCAGGAACGGTAAGGGTCGGGGAGCGCAAGGTGGAAAAAAAAAAAGGGGACACTCTTAAGTGGGAAAACCGGAGCATTTGTCCACGGCCAAATAAAAAAACGGCAAGTTCCCGGAAAAGAGCAAACATTGTAGAGAAAGAGCCCAAGAATTTCTCAGTGAAACCCAACCGGGGGGGGGGTCATGGTTATCATAAAGCCCAATCCAACGAATTCACCATCACAAAAAAACATTGCCCTATCACACTCCCAGAGCGAATA
>Ga0179591_1204620_pt1 | contig 11856 bp, 14 predicted proteins | sample CZOMad2_1_08_16f_FD_182891 | JGI IMG/M metagenome (GOLD analysis project Ga0179591, IMG submission 182891) | Vadose zone soil fungal communities from Angelo Coast Range Reserve, California, USA - CZOMad2_1_08_16fungal (PacBio error correction) | ecosystem: Environmental > Terrestrial > Soil >...
CTTCTCAAAAAAAAGAAAGTGACAGTCAAGGGTAAAAGGGAAATCAGATGGTATGATGGAGGGGTCTAAAGTATCACCCTCAGAACCTTTTAAAACTCAAAGACGGTTACAACTTTGAGGTGAAACAAGGGATAATTGTGCCGGGGGGGAAAGATGACGGTGGGCACGTGTAAGTCAAAAAAAGATCAGATAACCAAAAAAGATATCAAGCGAACAGAGCCGGAAAGAAAGACAAGGTTTGGGAGCCGAGGAGATTGGGAAGTGGAGTGGAATTAAGGTGTTAGCAGGAAGGAGGTCAAATAATAGACGCAGCGATTGGGGGAGGCCTGGTGGTAAATAAAAGGGGGTTAAACCCTATTTTTTGAGAGGATCAAGCTCAATCAGACCTTCAGCCAAAAATTGACTCAGACAGAGACCAAAACCTGTATGCTGGAAAGCCCTCACTAAGGGAAAAAATAAATTGGTTGCGGCATTAAGCCGGCTGGGTCGGGGGGGAGTTCCTAGTGGGGGGGGACCAGCAAGTTAAAAAAAAGGTTCTTCAAGCTATGCGACGATAAAAACCACTTAGCCCGGAGACATGGGGTTGTAAAAATTGGGGAGCTGATCACAGGAAAGGGGGAAGGGGGGGCAAAAAACTAGAAAGAAAAAGAATGCGGGGAGGGGCAGCAGAATTCGAGGGATCGGGAGCGTAAATAAGAGAGCAACAGCCTGTCATACACTGATAAAATTAATGGAAAAAGGGGGCGCCATGGCCTCAACTTCCTTTGGGGCAGGGTCAACGTGAGCGGGGTAGTGGCAGCCGGGGGACATCAGGAAAACGCGGATGGTTTGTTTTTTGTGTAGAGCGGGAGACATATACCGGTTGGTACAAGCTCAGACAACCAATGGGAATGACCAGGGGTGCCTGACGGAAAGACGGAGTTGACGGGCGATCCTGTGTCGCTTATAAGACCAAAAAGACCAAGAGGGGAAAACAGTGGTTGTAGACAAGATGCAATAAGAATGGTAGAGGGAAAAAAGGTTCTCCAAGGGGGGGACGGGTAGTAGGGCGGACGGCATTGACGAAAAAGAGGGAACTAAATGCTCACCAAAAGAATCAGTTAAACAAACGCCAAAAAAGTGACAGGGGGGAAGGTATCTAGGCATCAGGACAACTGGGAGCCGTTTATTGGAGATCTAAGACAACTGGGACTTTATCAAAGGGGGGCCGACTTGAGCTGGGGGGGAGTCGAAAAGGGTCTGGGGGAGGGGACTGAACAATTTAGGATCGAAAGGGAAAGGTAAAAAAGATTGGGAAAAGATTGAACAGAAAACGGGGAAGTAAAAGAAAGTAAAAGTAAAAATCTCGAGATAACTTTAATAGCATGGCAGGAAAAAAATGGACAGGAAATGCACTGCGGCCGGGTTGTTTAGAGGACCATGAAAATTCGCACAACAAGCCAGCACAAAACGGGGAAAAAGAGGGATCGGGCAATGCGGACGGGCAATGGTGGAAAAAGAGGAGACCAAAGGGTATTACAGAAAAGGGGGTAACACCGTAAGGAGATGAGTACAGGGAACTGAAAACTCAGCTCAGGGGGGACGCAAGGCAGTGGAGAGTATTCTCCTCTCAGAAAAAAGAGAAGGGGAAGATTAATATCATTGGGGGGAGATAGGCCCCGAAGCTTAAGGTCGGGGAAAAAAAAAAAATGGGGTCAGCTCATCGGACCAGATGGGGAAAACATGTGGATAAGAAAGAGGAGGCGCAGATTAAAAAGGGGCGCAAAAACATTCTTCCTCTTGACGGAAGGGGGAAGGGCTTAAGGAAGAAGGTTGAGGGGGGGGGGAAGAGTCGCAGCAAGAAAGCGCAGGGAATGCATTGGGGGGTGGTCCTGGTTAATTGGCACGGGGAAAGGTAGAATCTGTCCCAGTGCGTAAGGGGGGGGTAGTCAACGATTTGCCGATGGAATGTATAAGGGGGTAAATCAAAACCTTTGGAAAAGGAAATAACCGGTGTTAGACCAGCACACAGATCTGAAAAAAAAACAGCAAGGAGATGCGGAAGGGCATACCTGCAAGGTTTGAACGCTAAAAAAGAGCAATAACAAGAAAAAAAAAGGCAAAGGAAACAGGAAGGAAACGCCGAAAAAATACCGCAACTTTGGAAAATATAAGAAGGGGGTGGTACCTTTAGTGAATGAAGTATGAACGGGGGGGAAAGCAAGAACAGGAAAGGGTGGGGAGGGGGCAAAGATGCGGGTTGGTATCGAGTGTTAGAAACCCTGTGAAACTCATTGGGGGGATTATAACTGAAAAGGCATTGGAAAGAAGAACACGAAGGGACGGCACCAAAGACCTGTGTTTTTCTAGGGGGGGGAAATAAAGAATTAAAGCGGAAAAGCAACCCTTTCAGCCAGAAAGAGAGAAAATGTCAGGAGCAGGGGGGTCCCAATCAAGCAAAAGCCACCCTCTCAGGAGGGAAAGCTTCACCCAAAATGCAGTGGAAGGATAAGGGAAGTCCTAACAGGTTTTAGGCAAAAGTTGGGCCGCTGTGCGAAAATCGAAGAAAGAGAAGATACAACCATCCCCTGGGAGAACAGCAAGAATCTTTGAATAATCTTCGGGGAAGCCGTCGCTGATTCTCGAGGTGGGGGAAAAAATGGACGGAAGGGCAAGGGGGGAATGACGACAAGGAAGAAGGATTACAGCTGCAAGCGTTGTCCAGACCCACAGGAAAAGAAGGATTAAGAAGGCCCGCAAAAAAATTTATGGTTAAGGGGGGGGGGAGATGGGGCCTCGGGCAAAAAAAAATGGTGCGATAAGAGAAAATTTTGCGGGAGAGGCTGGACATTAAGAAGATGATGAAAATAAGAAGTCGGAAATTGCATCCCAGGAAGACAAGTCAGGGGGGGGGCGGAGCACCATCCTGCACCGGCCGGGAAAGTCTCATCCTTAAAGACAGAAAAAATCGCCGCCTTATAAACCGGGGATGAGGGGTAAGGGGTGCATGGGGGGAGAGTCCCTTGTTATGGAGGTTGTGGGGCAAAAGGGCCGCAAAGTAAGGAAATGGTTGAACATACGACAGTAACGTCTCAGACCAGGGGGGGACGGAGAGGAAGCCGGCAAGTGCTAAACACATACAGGAAAGGCATACAAGGGGGAAAAGTGCCTGGGCCTGGGAACAGAGTTGGCGTCGCAGCACAAATCAAAGGACCGGCATGAATCTAAGTTTGGAATAGCAAGTCGGGGGCCTTGAGGGGAAGTTCTTCCGTTAGCGGAGATACAAATGGGTCTTTGACGAGGCGGTGAATGCGCAAAATGATTAAAGGAAGAGAGAGAAAAAGCCGTCGTCCAAATAAATAAAACCTGGGAGCGGAAGGGCACAAAGGAACTGCTCAGGCACGGAAAAAAAACTGATATTGCCCAAATAGAGGGCGCGATGGGATGCACGGGGGGTAGGATACAAGTACATTACCGAGGCAGTACACTCAGCGGTTATAATTGAGCATCTGTTTGGGACAAAAGGGAGGCCGGAAACGGGGAGGAAACTTAAAAGGGGGGGGAAAAAATGGTTCCTAAAAAGAAGGGGGGGGGGGGAAGATCTGGGATCAAAGTAACCAAAGCAATAATAACAGGGTGAAAGAGATGCGCCCGCCCGTGGAACCATCATACAAGGGTAGCGGAGGATAGGGAGGAAGAAGGGGGGGAAGAATCTGGTAGGAGGGAAGAGGGTCCAAATCGGAGCAGTGTGTAAGCGTAGGGAAGAAAAAGTCAGTTTAATCTCAGTTGCTAAAGGGGAAAAAATATCTCAAAAATGTGAGAGGGGTCGCCCAAACCCTTTTTACTTTGATGGAGAAGACACTTAAAGAAAAAAATATGTGGCGGGCATGAGAAGCCGAGGGTTGGGAGGTAAAACTAGGGGAAAAAAAAAAAGGGAAAGAAGGGGCCCAAAATGCACGTAATGACACCGGCAAGCGTGAATGGTGTTACACATCGAGGAGCTCAGCGACCGCAAGGATGGAATAGCAAATAAAAGAGGAGGGAGGGAGATTTTCCCGGGCCGAGGGTGGTGAGCTATGGAGAGAAATGATCGAAAACAGCTGTGCCATGAGATAAAAAAAAAAGGGGGGGAAGGATCCCCGTCCGTCAATGGAATTTAAGAAGGGGGGGCGAACGCGGATGACGGGGGGAGTACCCGAAGGGGGAAAAGAAAGGAAGAAGCCGTTTGAGGTTTAGACGGCGGCAGTAATGTGAGAACCAAGAGCCCAACCCGGGGGGTGAACCTGCACCTCCGTGGAGGGGCGGGACCAACGGTGTCGCTGGAAATACCATCCATCGGGAAAAGAATTCTTGACCTCCTTTTTCACCTAAATAATGAAGGTTCAACTCACAACAGGTTTAGGGGGCTGCCGGGCAGGAAGCCATCGCACTAACTTAAATCCAAAAAAAAATCAGAATATACCTTACAACCCCTCCCCTTCCTTGAATATGTATAGCACAGCACGGAGGATCCCGTGGCTTTTATGCGCTTGTGCTCGTGCCAACCTACAAGGTGGAGTCCACCGCCTAGGTCAGGGCTTTTCGCGCTCGTTAAGATTTGTAATTGGGACACCTGGAGGAGGAAATTTACAAGAGGGGAAGGAGTGAACTGGTGCAAGAAAAAACCAAGGGGGAATATATCAACTGGCAGAGATTGCCATAATCAAAGAACTTCACTACTGCGGCCGGGTGTTATTTGATGAGAAGAAAACAATAGAAGACAACCGGGCGAAAAGGGAAGGACTAGATAACCGGCCGTAAAAGAGGAATGAGGAAAAAGGTGGGTGACGCTGTTATGACCCAGGAGGACTGTAGGCATGGAGGAACACCGTAAGTCATATACCGGAAGAAAAAAATAACAAAAACCAGGGTGAAGGCGATCAATGATCTCCGACCAACAACACTGCTGTGGCAAATATACGATTAAATGATAAAACTTGGGGATCGAAGGACCCGGGGAAGGGTATAGTTGAACAGTTCCAGTACCATCGGACGGTGCCCCGGAAATGCAGGGACTACGGGCAAAAAGTACCATTGGCATCCCAAAGAGGCCGAGGTCGGAATATGTAGTATAAAATTTCTAAAAATCAGTGGATGGAGTGTGAGAAGTGTCAGGCTCATAGGAATATAACAAGGAAGCAGTTGAAGGGACTGTCAGACTTGGCACTGAGGGAAGGGGGTAGCGATGAGCAATATAAGGTGGAAAAGGAGTTGCCATGAAATCAAAAAGCACTTGGTTAAAGGTCAGACAAAGTTCAGGCCCGCAACAAGGTATCTTAACAACCGAAAAAAAGGAGTCATAGCAGTTGCAATACTGCGGTTGGGGGGAAAGAAAGAGGCATCCACGGCATCCTTATGGGCCGCCTGCTAGAGAAAAAAACTTGAGGGTAACGGGGGCCTCGGGAGGTAAAGCAGAAAAGGGGTCGAAGGACTGCCTTCAACGAAAGTACAAAAGTGTGGTGGAACCCCCTTCGGATTTTTACCAGAGTTGTTCAAGAGGCAAACCGGTGACCGAGGGAGGGTATTGTATAGGGACAAGGCATGGGTAGAACGCCGCACCAATCCGTTCCTGTTAGGAACACTGACTGTGGAAAGTGGTTGGTGAGACTTGGGGGGTAATACCCGGGTAGGCACGCTTAAGACCCACCTCCAGGTGGACTCCCGCAAGGCGGCGCCCGAAAGCTCAGAAGAAAAAGTCTTGGGCAGCCAAAAATGAAGTTTCAACAAAGAAGACGGGGTAGAGAAGTTGAGAAAGTTGGAATGCAAAGTTGGCGAGAAGAACCGCCATCCAGCGATACCACCATCGCCAATAGGGGAAAACGCACGCATGACGTGTATCTCAGGTGATGAAAAGGCGGCCGGTCCGAGTAGCGGGGTGTAAAAACCCGGGAAGCGGGCGGCCGGGTAACGAGAGAATAGCGGTAAAAACATTCTTGGGTACCTTTTCCAAGAGGGGTGAACATCCACACCGAACCAGAAGGGGTGAACGCAAACAGGGGGGGGTGTGGGAAGGAGTTAGGAGGGGCTCTCCAAAGCCAGAAAAAAAGGGTGGGCGACTGGAACGAGCATAAGATAATCCATGATAATGAAATTCAAAAAGGACTAAGACAAAGATGGGGACCAAGATGAACAATTATCGAGAAAAAAGCCTCCCGGAAGGTAAAGTCGACCACTGAAAAGGCAAGGGCACAAGACGCCCAGGGGGAAAACACCTTGGGTAATGCGGGGCCCGGAGGCTTTCGAGGGAGACGGGCCCTGTTATAAAGTAGGGGGGGGGGTATTCCTTAAAAAAGTCCGAATAGACCTGAACGGCAACGCTTTTTAAGCGATGGAAAAGGGGCCCTTTTCAAAAAAGCGGGCGCAGGGCTTAAAAAAAGCCGGAAGAGGGCAAAAAACTGCACCAGCTGCAATTGAAAGGCATCCCAGCCTGCGGTGACAATTGCTCGGGGGGGGGGAAGGATGAGTGGGGGCGCATCAGAAAAAACGGAGGAGAAATCTATGTTGGGAAATATCAAAGGTCTGTTGAAAGTGCAGTGAGTGATCCTTGGTGGCGGCGAGAAATGGGGGGGACTTAGGGGGGCATCCTAGGTCGTGTGGTTACTCTCTCAAACAAACGGGAGAGAAAAGAAAAAAAGAGGATCAAAAAAAACGACGGCAGCAAAGGGGGGGGGTCCTTGTCGCCGCACCGAAATGAACAGGCCCGTAAAAAGAAAACGGATATTTTGTTGAATCTAGATGAAGGCCCGGCGTGATGGTGCTGGGGAGGCGCCAAAAGAATTAACGAGCAAGTAAACAGAAGGGAAAACGGGTCAGGAATCTGGTGGGTCGTCGTCAGGGGAGGGGACGCAAGATCGCCTTTTGAAAACAGGTACTAGAAAAAGTGGACACGGGAGGGCATGTTCATAAAGCGAGGAAAACTAAAAATGTTGGGGGAGCAACTGGGATAACACAAATTAAAGAAAGAGGGGGGAATAGATCGACCACATTCCGTGAACTCACATAAGGGGGGGGACGTCGGAGATTTGGGTTCAAAAGGAATGGGACGCTGTACAAAGGGCCGGGCAGAGGATTGAAATACAAGGGTTTGGGAAAAGCATGGGGCATATTATTTGAAAATACTAAAAGGGGTGGGCAAAGACATATCAGCAAATTGGGTCAGAAAACGGTGACCAGTAAGGAACAACAAAAACTTTCTGGGGCTGCGAGAAAGCCCCTCCAGAACCAGAAAGAATGGGGGGGAAAGGGGCTAGCCGTCAGGGGTCGGGTGGGAGGGGAAAGACTGGGGCACAGGTAAAGGGAGTTTCATGGGTGGAAAAATTCCCGCTAATTAAATCGATTACCAAAGGCAGCAAGGAAGTTGGTTTAAAAAAAAATAATACGAAATTATAGAGACAAGAGCTTCAATAGAACACTAAAAAATGGCGCTTGAAAAGAAGGCGATGGGGGTAATCTCGGAAGGCGGAAGAGGATCGCAACAGCTGGAAGGAACTAGAAAAAAAGTGAGGACACAGCGCAGGATGGCCTTGACCTTTTGGGGGGGAGGGCCAAGATGAGAAGTAGCGGGGTAGGGGGAAAGCCGCCAGCCGAAATAGAGTCTAGGGGGTGGGGAAGGTGGATGGAAGAGAGCAAATACCGGTTAGACCACGCTCACACCCATGGGATCCGTGGGGGGACTACCGGCAAGGGAAAGGAAAGGCAAATGCCTTGTCCGCAGTGGAAAAAAGGGAAAAGGGGGGGGGAGACAGAAGCAGGGGGAACAAAAGGAAAAATGTAGCGGCAAAAAGGGAAAGTTGGCAGGTGGGTGTCGGAACAGGCAATAAGAAAAACATCGCAAGAAAGGGATCAAAAAAACCACATCACCAGGATCCCTAGAAAGAAGGGGGAGATCGGGCCAATCAGCAACTGGCAATGAAAAAAAGGTGATGGGGTATGCTCGGGGCGGGGCGGGGAAACAACAAGGCAGGGAGGGACAGGAAAGAAGAAATGGGGCTTCGAAAAAAAGGAAAAGATCTGTGTGAGTGACAGGGGGAAAAAGATTGGGGTAAAAAGATTGACGATTATCGCAATGGGAGTGTCCGTACACCTAAACTGGGAAAATATCGATTCAAAATTTCAGAGGAGGTGCCAATGAAAGGAAAAATGCATTCAGGGAAGGGGGGGAGATTGAAGTTCGAAACACTTCAGAAAATCCAGAACCGGGCCTAACGTAAGCAAACTATAGAACGAATTAAAAAAGTCAAAGAGGAGAAAGTGAGCAAGTTGGGAAGGGGGGAGCCAAGGAAAGAAATTAAAAAATGACCGGGAAGGGCATGACTTAAACTGGGAAAAAAGATAAACAGCGCAGTGGGGGAACTAAGCTCAAGATCATTAAGATCTCAAAAAAAACCCAACGGAGGGGGGGGTGGGAAAAGAATATATTAATGGGGAAAAAGGACCTTCTGTAAAATGGCAAACATGGGACAGGACTAAAAACTCCCTTAAATTGTGACTCAAGCTACAGGATTATAAAGGAACGGAAGGTAAAAAAAATTGCAGCCACTCCTCTTCCAAAGAAAAACTTTTAATAGGTAGTATCGGGCTTGGCCAAAGGGGGGGGATGGGGGGAAAGGGGGCTTCGCAGAACTATAAAATTCAGGATGAAGGTGGGGGTCCTGGTTGATATTGGAATGGGAGAGGTTGATATCGAGAGGCGTCCCATAGGGGGGGCAACGATTTTAACTGAAGATCAATGTTAAATCACGTTTAAGAAAGCAAGGGGGGTTCATTAACTCAAGAAAAAACCACGATGCGAGAATTCTGAGCGGGCCGGGGGCAAAACAAGGGGGCAGGGAAAGGCGTGGGAGCGAACCAAAATAAGTCCACGGCATCCTTCAAGGGGCTGAGAAACAAGCTACCAGTACCGTCAAATGGGGGAGGTAAGGAAGAATGGAGGATGGGGGGGGGAAAGGGGTTCAGATGGGGGGGATACAAGAAGAAAGCAGAACAACAAAGGGGGAGGGGACGCAGACATGAGATTTGGGGGAACTGTTCAAGAAAAAAATTTCAGGGATTGGTGAGGGAAACAGAGAAATTGGGTGGGCCCGAGCCAAAAAAGGAACGGGGGCACCACGGAATGTAATTGGGGGGGTGTGCTTGTGCAGGAAACGTTATACAAGCCGCTGAACACCCAGGAAAAACCGAAAAGAACTGTTAAGGAGGAAAGGACCAACGGCGGGCGGGCACCATACCCCGCAATTCAAAATGCCATAAAACAGCAAAGGACATGGGAAGAAAACAATGCCGAAGGGGTCAAACCACTGTTTTATCAGTTCAATTAGGGTTGCGATAATGAAAAATCAGCGATAAAACCCATGAGAAACGTCGAAAGAAAACGCAGGAGTTTATCTAACGGAGGGGGGTGAGGAATCAGGGGGTCGGAGGGAAGAAAGCGTGGGGGTTAACACCAAGGAAAGCGCGACGGGGGCACGCAAGGGAATAGAGGCAAAACATGCTTTAAGCGGCAAGCGTTTTCCAAGAAAAAACACGGCCAAAAGAACAGAAATGAAACAACAAAAAAATGGAAGTTTTTATCGAAAGGAAGCAGAAAACGCCGAAAAAGGGTGTGAAAAAGTGATACCGAGAAAATTGGTATGAGTGGATGCCATGAAGGGAATAAAATAATAGGAACACGTGCTGACTTACACACACAAATTCCAATATCGCTGCGGAAAAAAGAAAGAACCAAGAACGGACGACAAGGAAGTCCCGGACATGGGACAAAATCGAGAACAATAAACAGGGGTTCTGGTCACGGAAGCGGGAATGATTACCCCGTGGGGGGATATTGGGGTGGGTATGCTTAAATGGAATAAAGAGCCTCAAAAAAAATTTAGCCAGGGAAATCAAGCCGGGGAAACGTCTCGCACGGGGAGAAAGACGGAAAGGGACGGCTCGGATCACAAACAAAGCATAACAGAGGCGTTTACTCTGCACATCGTGGAACTGTCCACTTGGGAGGGTTGGAGCCGCCAGACCCAGAAGCGGCACGAAGGTAGGTCAAGTAAAGTTCCGTCAGCAGGGGATTACCTGGGGTGCGCGAAGGACCTTACTTCTGGGGGGGGGGAAAGGGGCCAGGCGTTTTTGGGGAGACTCAAACAAAACTGAGGATAAAAAGAACCATCTGGCTCAAAAAAGTAACCCTGGGATCGCCGCAAAAAGAAGGGCAAAATGAAAAAGAAAGTTGGATATAACAAAAAGAAAGCCGCGGGTGTGGCTGGCAGCCACAACGAGAAACGGGGAAGGGAACGCACTGGGGAAAGTGTCATGAAGCTGGTGGACCGATACCGAGAGAAACGAGACTGTTGACGAAAAAACGAAAACGGGCAGGGGGTGACAGGAAACAGAAACGGCCGGTCAAAGAAAGGGGGAGCAAAGTGGAGAAGAAAAATCAAATACCAAGGGAGTCCCCTCAAAACCAGAGAAACAATGACCAGCTAAACAAGGGGGGTTTGAGAAAGAGGCGATGGGGGTCCATTGCGGACGGGTGGGGAGAAGATGAGGCCGAGGGCGGGGAAAGAAAGCGATTGTGGAATTGCATGCTGGGTTTGGTCAACTAATGGTGACCTATGTTAAAGAAAGGATCCGATCTCATGCCAATATCCAGGGGGGGTAAAAGCGTGAAAGTCGCCCAACAACTGGGGGTCTGGCTGGCGATCGCCAAAAAGACCGATGAAAATAAATGTGTTGTACGAGGCGAAGCCGAGGGGGGAGGTGTGGGCGAAGGCTTGGGCAAGAAAGGTAAAGTGGCAAAAACTACCGCTATTGATTTAGCACGACGGGGGTTACCACGCAGAAAAGCGGAATGGGGGGTTAACAACAGAGGAGCGAAAGAACCGAAAGATAAAAAAGGGACGAAAAAAAGATTCGTGTCAGGAGGGTCAAAAAAAATAGGGGTGGATCGGAGGATAGGGGGAATGATAGCACATCGTTCATGAAAAAAGGATACAAAAAAGTGGGGAAAAGAAGGGCCGTAAAGATGGGGTGGGCTGCCCGCAGAGAATATAGGGGGAACGAAAACGTGGGATAGGACCTGAAAGAGCGGATGTTAGGGGGAAGTGGTGATGGGAAGGGAGAGAAAAAGTTTATGGCAAGACTCACAAAGGAAAGGTCAAGGGTGAACAGGCAAGGAGAGGGGTAATGGGCGGAACAATGAAACGTCATTATAAAAAGGAAATCAAGGAAGGGGGTGGGATGTACACGCAGGGGTACCAAATACCGAATTACGGGGCAAATAAAAAGCCCCTTGTGGGCAGGGGGGACAACAGTACAGCCTCTGAGAAAAAAGTTGAGAAAACGCACCATCAGCAACAGGATCACCGTTACACCGAAAAGTGACGGTAAGGATCGAAAATCAGCAAAAGTGGTGATGCAAGGGAAGGTAGGCGAGTGGGGGCGCGAACACATGCAGGTAGAACAGAGAAGGGAGGGGACTCATGGGGAGGAGAAGGAGTGGAAGAAGCTGTGGGAAAATAAGCTGTATGTCTCATGTATGGAAAAGGGGGGGGGAAGGGTTTAAACTGCAAATCGTTGCCTAAATTCGCAAAAACTGGGGAATCTCGGGTATAAGGGACATATCATTGGGGGGAAATAAAAAGGAAAAAATTCATTCGGAGGCTTTGTTAGGAAAAACCAGTACCCAGAAATCACAGGGGCCTACGGAGCCCGGAAAGATGAAAGGAAAGAAAATGAACGTGGCGGGCATTTGGGAAAACGAAGCTGTATTAAATGGGACCACCGTAGGGGAAGAGGGGTACAGAACGGAATGACAAAAAGGCGGTAAAGGGGCCTACCAAAACTGAC
>Ga0179591_1175836_pt1 | contig 11855 bp, 15 predicted proteins | sample CZOMad2_1_08_16f_FD_182891 | JGI IMG/M metagenome (GOLD analysis project Ga0179591, IMG submission 182891) | Vadose zone soil fungal communities from Angelo Coast Range Reserve, California, USA - CZOMad2_1_08_16fungal (PacBio error correction) | ecosystem: Environmental > Terrestrial > Soil >...
GGTCTGATGCTGAGCACAAATGGGAAAGAGACTCTATCATTTTCGGCGCCGTCGCTGAGGCCTCAAAAGGGAAAAGGAGAGATTTAAGCCGATTACGCCAACGAGATGGGCGTACCACTTTCTCTGTTATCGCTTTAAGGCGATCCATTTGCTCATCGTTTGGCGGGGGCTCTTAAAGGGATGGCCCTTTACTCAAAGGAGGGAAAGAATGTTTCCAGGCTTGCCGATGGGAGGAGATATACGGACTCCATATTCGCCGGCGCGCTGGCGAAGGAATTGAGCACGCTGAAAGAAAGTGTCGTTAGGGGGGGGAGAATTTCATTCAGACCGTTGCAGCGTGGAATTCAGAGGAAAAGCTTCGATCGAAGGAAGGCGGGGGGTGCAAAGAAATATTTTGGAATGAAGCATCGTGACCGATGCCCGTCAGAGGGAGTAAAAAAGAAGGGGATGCGAAGGGCATCAGGAACCGGAGAAAGAGGTTCGCGCCTTGTACCGATGCAAGCCGGGGAAAAAACCCTTACTTACTCGGGGCGGGGCTAAAGAAAAAGGGGGGGGCTGAGGTTCCTCGCAGGAAGAGGTCACGAAGAGAAAAAATGGCGGAGGTCCGCCCCCTGCTCAAAAAATGATGGCATCGCGATGTTACGGTGGGCGGGGAGGATAGGAAGAGGGAGCTAAAAGCGCTAGCGGTGGGAGTGCGGAGGGGAGGGGGGGGGGGGGGGGGGGGAGGGGGGGGGGGGGGGGGGGGGGGGGGGGGGGGGGGGGGGGGGGGGGGGGGGGGGGGGGGGGGGGGGGGGGGGGGGGGGGGGGGGGGGGGGGGGGGGGGGGGGGGGGGGGGGGGGGGGGGGGGGGGGCGGCAAGAAAACTATACTAGTCAATACTATCCAGGAACCGGAAGAGCGTTCTAACTTGAACTTTAGGGGAAGCGGAGAGGTTTCCGAAACAAGTCCTAGCGGATCGGTGATCTGGTGGAAAGAAGCCTTTGAGGCTTACCGTTAAAGAATGGGAGGGGGGGATTTGTTCTAAAATCCTTGGTCGCAGTTCAGCTCGACGACCCTCATCCATCTCATCCGAGAGCAGATCGGTGCTCAGACGTCTGCCTATCCTGTAAGGACGTGGGGGATCGGTCTTACTGGGATTACATGCTCTCCTGGACGGAAGGCTAGTGCCGCTTCTAGTATTGGCTGAAGGGGGGGAGGAGGAAGAGTTTAAGGCGTATTGGTGAGGGAGGTTTCAAAAAAAGAAGGAACTCTTAGGGCCTGGCCTGAAGGGGTCAACCGAGCCTGTATTGGATAACTGGGTGGAACAGAAGGGAGGGAATCGTCTTGCCGCGCCTGACCAGGGCGAAAGAAAAAGGATCCCAGTGGATTTGGCTACAAATCGAGTAACGTTCCTTTTGAACAAAGCGGCAGAGGGGGAGTTCACGTGCCACCCTAAGACGGAGAGGGCAGCCTCCCTTGTAGACCCGCCCGTGTCCTCCGAACATCACGCATGAGAACCAGCTTTACCAGAAAGCAAAGCAAGTGGGGGGGGGGGGGGGGGGGGGGGGGGGGGGGGGGGGGGGGGGAGGGGGGGGGGGGGGGGGGGGGGGGGGGGGGGGGGGGGGGGGGGGGGGGGGGGGGGGGGGGGGGGGGGGGGGGGGGGGGGGGGGGGGGGGGGGGGGGGGGGGGGGGGGAGGGGGGGGGGGGGGGGGGGGGGGGGGGAGGAGGGGGGGGGGGGGGGGGGGAGGGGGGGGAAGGGGGAGGTGTCGGCTTTCCTTAAGTAGTAAGGGAAGACGCCTCGAGAGCTCTTACTAGGTGGGCCGTATTAACCAAAAAAAGAGAACAAATTTGTTATCGGGCACAGGGAAACAGAAAAGAAAGCGCAGGACGCTGGATCATAGGGGGGGAGGATAACGAAGGGAGAGGCGGAATATTCCCAGTCCAACCACATCTGGCCCCTCCGAGATATACGCCATCGAGAATTTCCAGTGGTGAAAAATAGACTAAAAGAAAAAGGCGCGCGATGGGGCACTCCTTCTACAACGTTGAGGTAACTTCAGAGTGATGGTGACCATTGGGTAGAGCAAGGTGCGGAGACGCAAGATAAGGGAACTATAAAAAGAGTCGGGCCAGAGGTTCTTGGGTTCACCATAGTCGGCGGGAAGGGGGGGGATACGGGCGATATTACGATTACAAGAAAGCACCAAAAAATGCATTCGTAATACGGAAAGATTTAAGATCCGGAAGAGGGGAAGAAGGATATCTCATTCGAGAAGAGAACCAAAATGAAAATCAGGTCGAGTGGCAGGTCGCTTTACGCGGCGTACTAACAGGCTTGGGGGAAAGACGCAGCCCGCAGTCAGACTTCGACTAGGGGCAGTTGGAAGGGAGGAAGGGGAATGGCCCTAAGCGTGATGCCCTTAAAATAATCAAAAGGCAGAGGGGAGAGAAGCTTGGTCCGTAGAAGGAGAAGCAGTTGACCTTTTGACGATATTATAGGGGAGGGAGTGAGACACTGGTACGACCTGGCACTTCTCATGGGAAATGAAAAAGTTGGAAAAACTCCACCGATACGTCGACTTTGGAAAGGAGGAGAAAAGTAATTGCGCGGAGTGGAGTCGGGAAAGGTCTGGGGCATTACAGCCGATAAGTAAGGAGAGAGGGGAAAAAGAGTAGGCTTCAAAGCATCAAGAGATTAGGAGTGGTAGAAAAGCAAACATTAACAAAGGGGCCCAAACAAACATAGGAATTTGCCATCCCCGATCGCGGGAAAAACAAATAAGGAGGGAAGACATTCAAGAAGAAGGAAAAATGGGGGAGAAAGGTGAACAGTACGTCAATAAAGGTAAAGAAAAAAAGAACTCCTGCTGTGCGAAACTTGTTGACAATGAGGGTTTGAGGGGGAGCGTGTATCAGCCAAGAAAAGGGGTGACACGAAAACATTCAAACCCAGGTAAGTGAAAAAAAAAAGAAAAATGCGAGGAATCTTCCACCTCCTTTTCATAGGAAAGGAGGGGAATCCGACCTAAGCCCTTTTGTTGAAAAAAAAAGTTCTTAGGGAGGAGGAAATCACAAGGATGGGTTCCGCCAAGATAAGAATGAAAGGAGAACAGGTCATGAGGTCCAAGGGGCATTGGAAGGCTTCTCATAAGTATATCAGAGAAAACCAAGAAAAGATGATGAGGAAAAGATAGATGATAATTGGGCTACAATAGGAAAGAAGGGATATGAATTGCTCAACGAATAGACTTTAGTCTTGTCTTTGGAAAAAAATGGAGGGGGAACATGCTGATCCCTTCTTGTTTTTCAACACAGGGGAGTAGGCTTGAGAACAAGAGTCTGCAAAACAAGAAGACTGCAAAGGAAACAGATGAGTTCTGTCAGGGCCCTGTTTGGAGGGGGAAAGGGGGGCTTGACGGCCAACGGCCGAACATGAAGAAGAAGGGGGAAAACACTTCAGGACGGAAGTTCGGAATCTGAGTGACAACTGGAAGGAATGTTCCCCGTTCAAAGGCCAATACATAGAGGGAAATTAACGGAAGGGAGTCTCTCAGGCTATCGGGGGAGCGTACGAGCAACCGAGGATTATGGGGAACCCGGATTTTTTCGTGGGACGGCACACGCGAAAGCTTTTATTATTTTACGGAAATAGAGGAAAAAATCGTGATTTTCTTAAGAAAAGTTAGCGGATGGCATGGCAAGGAAAGAGTGAATCCCTCAGGAAAGGAAAAAGGTTAAGCGCCGGTCAGTCTTCGGGTAACTGATGAAGGGGGGGGAAAAAAACGTCTCAAAACAGCATACTACCAATGAAAAAGTGCGGTCTCACAGGGATAAAAAAGAAGAGGAAGGACCAACCGGAACTCGAACGAGTGGTGACATGAAAATAGCTCTCAAGAACGAGTGGGAGAAAATGATAGTAAGGCATTGAAGAGTGTCAATGAAGAGGGGAAACTCAAAAGGAGTATCGAATGGCTGTCATAAAAAAATCACGCAGGGCGGAGAGTTCACGTCGGTAAGAGAGAAGGAAATCTGCTACTAAAATAGAAACAAGGGGGCAAATGGGAGAAGGAGCGATGGAGATGAGTCAAAGGGAGAAGCTCTTAAATATTAAAGTGCGTACGGGAAAGTAAGTGGAGGGGGGAGGAATCGTATATCTCGCCAGGGAGAAAATATAGAAAAGGGGTGAACCAAAGAAAATCTGGTTGGCTAAAGTTGGCTAAGGACAGCTAAAGGACGTATATCGCTCAACCTAGAGAGAAAATGAAAACCATCATCCGGATTGGAGGAAGACAAACAGGGGTCGAAAGGGAGGATCGACTCGGAAAAGAAGGGGGAGGTTTTCTGCAACGTCGGGGACGAAGCCTTCTAAACTGTAGAGGAAAAGGAAGATATGAAGAAGGAAAAGCCGAGGTTGTGGAAATATCAGTCTCTTTCAAAAAAGAGGGCTACCTGAACCAGGTGAGAAAACAGCGGGCGGACGCCGGTTAGAAGGGGTCCGGAAGATCGAGAGGGGTCTCGCGGGGGGGGGGGGTTATGGGGATCTCAACAAAAATAGGAAAAAAGCGCTCGTGGCCTCTAACCTTAGGTCCTAAACAAACGAGTAAGTGGGGAAAAAGGAAGGAGGCTAACTGGGGGGGGCTTTGAATTTAGGCTGAACAAGGAGGGTGCGAACGTCGTGGAGAAGGAGAGTAAAAGGGGGAAGGTGCCGAAGTCAACAATCCGAGGCTGTAAGCGAAATTGGTAAAGAAGTCAGAGACCATCCTGGGGAAGGGAGACCTAAGGGCAGCATTCGCCGGCTCGGAAGAACAGAGAAACAGGATGGCGCAGAAGGTAAAAAAGAAACCAAAAGAGATTTGACTAATGCAAGACCGACTAGGAAGGCGGGGAGGGGGGGGAACCTCTACCCATGGAAGGAAACCGATTACACAAATCGGCAGGCAATGCAGATCATCTTGAAGAAGAAAAGGACGGCCTGCAGTCCTGGAATTAGAAGGAAAGAAGGGTTAGGACCATATACCGAGGAATGAGTGGAAATCATCGAACGACAGATGTAACTATCGTCCATAGAGGTGCGGGCGTCTCGCTGAAGATGAGAAAAGGGAAGAAACATCAAAAAACCAACAATAGCGTGAACCATCACTTCAAAAGATAAAGAAGGACCAGGGGGGAGAATCCGGTCCACGCTGATCGGAGGGACACTCATCGAAGTTCGGGTAAATAAGGAGAGACCTACACGGTGGGAAAATCGAGTCCGAGAAAGGAAGAATTAAGAGATATATGCGAGTCACTAGGAAGGACATGGGACGGAGTAAACCCGCGAGCGATTGTCTCGGGACGGGACGAGCCTCTACAAGTCAGCAAGCTCTATCATAACATTTGGGGGGGGGCAGGGATGCATCGACATCTGGAAAGGAACATAGGGGAAGTCTAAAGCTCGCCATTTTGACAAAGGAAATTCCGAAACGAAAAGCGAGTCGAACGCTTTTTCTCAAGAGGAAAGGAAAAAAGAGGCAAACCTCTCATTAACTGTAGAGGAAAAATGGATGCAAATAAACGTGAGCAGTGATAACCTATCTACGTAGTACTGGGGGGGAAGAAACACACCAGAGAGGGGACAAAAACATAAGGAACTTCAGTATAAAAAGGCAGGAGGGGTAGGGGATATTAGAAGACCGCTAGCTTCTAATGAAACGGAAACTCACTACACTCTGAATAGGGAAGAAGGGCCAAGGAGGAAAGAGAGCACGTCTACGATTGCGTTCGAGTAGAAAGCCCTTCAACTTGTTGGGGCCCCCTTAAGGAAAACATGCGTACGTGTCCAGGTCCCTCAACAAATGAAAGAAAAAAAAAATGGGAAAAAAGCATGCCGCAAATCTATAAATAGACGGGGAAAGAAAGGAGGGGAGAGCGACCCGTTTTGCTTCCAAGAAAATATGGCTGGGGGAGGCACTGCCTCGCTAAGGGGGGCCTAGAAACATGCTCCGGTTGGGTGGGTAAACTGGGTTCAGGAAAGAAGGAAGAAAAAAAAAGAGAGAAGAACAACAACCAGATGAGGGAAAATATTGGGGAAAGTTTCTTATGAGGATGCCAAAAGGGGAAGAATTACGCGAGCTGGTCGGAAAGTAAGGGGTCAGTCCTTAAGAACAGCTCCATCTGTATCGGGACGCCATGAGGGAACATATCTGCTGGGGTAACACGTCAAAATTTCTCTTTATCGCTTGCGCCGGCGCCAAGGGGAGAAATCGGGGAGGACTCGTTGCACGGGCATGGCACATGTGAAAAAGGGGGGATTGGCGCAGTGGTCACGCTTGCAGGGAAATTCGAGGAGAGAATACAGGCGCAATGAGTCGTCCAGGCGCTCTTGCCAAGGAGAAAAAAAGGAAGGGGCAGGGTGCTTGGCAACCGGGAAAAAGAAGAAGGGATCGAGTTACGTAGAGATACGAAGGTAGTATATCAAGAATGTGCTGCTGTTTCAAAAAGAAAGTTGGATTACAAGAGATAAGCGCTCGGATGTAATGTCATCCGTCAGGAAGAAGGGTGGGCCTCCTGAAAGGGAGAGGTAAGCGGGGCGAGGACTGTGAAATGGAAGAAGGCGGCACAAAGGGGAGCCGTCTCTCATGGCGGGGTTCTTCAGGCACAAAGGCGGAATTGCCGCTAAATCCTCCGGTCGTGAAAGAAAACGAGTGGAGGGAAGACCCCTCAAAAAAGGCTAGGAGAAGGAAGGGGGGTTCGGCTCTCTCGTCTGGCGCACACTCTCAGAGGGGGGTACGTTCGCGTCGGTTCGGCTCGAATTTCCGATAAAGAAGAACAAAATTTGAGAAGGGGGGAGGACTGAAAGGTATGAAAAGAATATAGGGGTGAAGGAACACGGCGCAGAGGCGGGGAGAGTTAGCTCGTGAAAAGGAACAAGGAGGCGAGCGTTACCTTCTTCATAGGAGGGGACTTGGGGAAGGTTCCTGCAAGCCTGGGAGACTGATTAAGCACGGCGAAACAGCCAGAGCAGGGGCCTCGATGACTCCTTCGTCATCAAGGAGGAGCCAGAGTACGGCAGCAGGTAAGAAGCACTCGGGTGAATTCAAGGATAAAAGTCGTCGTCCAGGGAAGGGACAACCGCTGACGACGGGCTTGATGAAAGGGTGCTGCCCAGGGGGGGCAGAAGGAGGATTTGTCTCTGTGGAACACGAAAGAGAAAGGGCACTCGGCTTTCTTGCCCTTGGAGTCAACCGCCGCCGTATTAGCGTGGTGGGGAGACCATCCCTGCGATCTCTGGTCCAAACAAAAGGCTTCAAAGGAGGCGCATTAATCCCCGTGAGGGGTTAAAGTCGAGTGGGGGGACCAAATTTCCGATGGGAAGAACGAGGGGGGGAAGAGAAAATGGTGGGGCATGCATTTCAACTTTTCAACCGAAGCAAGTGAACAATGCGACGCACGGTTCGCCCCGACAGGGAAATAAAAACCAGCAGCGCATTGGAAGCAAAATAGGGAAGAGGACTAACTCTACTCAAATTTCATTCTTGGAGGAAATTTCACTGGAAAATCGATCTGGCTCTAAGGGTGTGGGGGAGCCTAGCCACCAACCCGTGAGTAAAAAAAGGGGGGGAGGAAGAAATCACTAGCCGAACGAGAAGGACAAATATGGGAGGGGGTGAAAGTAAACGATACTTTACTCTAACGGAGGATTTCCTCCACAGAGAACGCGAGAAGATGAACCCTCTGAAGTTGAGTTGGGTCAAGGCTCGTCCAGAACGCAAGAAAACTCTCGCCTCTGTACTCCTCCTTCGACACGTGAATAAGAGGTAGAGGGTGGGGTTTCAATTGCAGCAAGGGGCTCTATCGAACGCATATAGACCTCAAACGTGGGCCTCCCCCGATGGGGGGCATTGTTTCACAGATGAGGCGGGAGTGTCTCCTTGTCGTATGAGGATTCACACTCAAAACAAGGAAAGTCTTCGTAAGTGAACAAGGAGCGCGGCAAAGCGCTTAAGAGAAATTCGCGCTGCGCCACTTAAGATGGAAAGGGACGATCTTGGGGGAAGGCATCTTGAAAGGTGTACCTCAGAAAAACAGAAGGAAGTCGAAATAGGAGTTGGGGGGATGTCTATGTCCTTGACTGTTTGTGGGGGGGGGGGGGGGGAACGGGGGGGGCAGAACGGAAAGGCCCTGAAAAAGGAAAAGCAAAGCAAAGAAAAGGTCAGTTGCGTCGATCTTTTCCTGAAATCGTCGACGTTGCCTGTTGAAAAGATTCAGATGTCGAAGTGTTGAATTGGAGAGACCGCTCCCTCAGAAAGGGGGGGGTCGATGAGATTTGAGATGGAAATAAAAAAGGAACGGTCAGACTCGGAAAGGCGGATAACAAAGGGGGTTCAAGTGAAAGACTGAGGGATGAAAAGAGGGGGATCATGACACAGAGAACGGCTTGAAGAAAACAATGAGATTTTGGAAAAAGAAGGGAAGGGGGGGAGAAAAAACATCAACAGCGCTTCGTCTTGGATGAAACGACAAGGGGAGACGGAAAAACCTCATGAAGGTTGTCTACGTAAATACCTAAGGCGGGGCAAAAAAAGCTGTCCAAGAAGAAGAAAGAACGGAAGATTACTTCACAAATGAAGGGACATCGTTCATACCTTACGACCTGCCTCTTTCAATACGGGACAAGGGCAGAGAGGTTCTAGCCAAGAAAACCGGGGGGAGAAAGGACAAAAATTTCAATGTAAGAAACCTCATAGGAAATGAGGAGGAACCTCCTTTGTGGTCATAGGGATATTCGAATCAAGACAGGAACAATGGGGAAAAAACAGAGGGGGAGTAGCGGCGGTCCAGGAAAGTCAGGGTGTTCACAGAAAGAAGGCCGCGGAAGACCATGTCAGATCTTCCTGGGGGGAGTGACTGGAGAAAGAGAGATCTCGAAACAAAACAACTTAGGATTATAAAGATAGAGATAATTACGTTAACAAAAGAAGAGGAAAACCAGAACCTATAACTGAGACGACGTCATCGAAAGTTATGTGAGGGGAGAAAAAAGAGGGAATACGAAGAAAAGAATTTTAACTTTTGGGGGAGAAACCCCAAAGTGAGGGGATGAGTTTCGTCAGAGATTAAACAGGCGTTGCAGCTGGCATGGGAAGGGGGGGACAAGGGACTCTCCCTGGTGGGTCATGTTTTAAAAACAGGAGGGCCTAGCAAAAAAACAGCAACTCCTTTTAAACAAGAGGAAAAGCGGCAGTCGGAACAGGAATGACCGGTCTGGAAGTCATGGGTCAAACTCAAAGACAATGACACTCTGAGGGGTCTAGCGGAGGATAGAAACTCCCGAAGAGAGAGTGGAATCAAACCTTATCAGGAGGTGTTGACCCGGTTCATGGTTGGGGAGGGAAAAAAAAACGCCAGAAAAGAGGGGATGATGGCCTCCAGGCGAAAAATAAGCGCATTGGCTTAAGATAAGGCTGTCATAGAGAAGTCTCGTATACTCATCGCCCAATTGAAACCACTTGGTGAAGAGAAGGGAAGGAAAGTAAAGTATCTGGGAGTTCCAGCAGCAAAAAAAAGAGGGGGCATGAAAAAAAGGAGGGGGCGTGCGAGAATTACAAAGGGAAGAAAAGTAAAAGAAGAGGGCCAACCGGAAACTCTTCACTAGTGCAGAAAAAATCGATAGAAAGCCAGTACCGTATTTTCAGGTTCTTGGAGGGGGAGGCGGGAAATGAAATTGTCCAAGTCCTTTCGGACGAGAAATAAAAGCCATATTCGAACGGAGTCAATTCCTCAAGAGGAGGGACAATCTTTCAATTCTAATGCAAATCGACGAAACTCGACCATTAGAAGGTAAGAAATCGAAGGCGCTGCTCCGACTCTGAAGCATCTGACCAAGATAAAATCAAGAGTTAATATTACTCAATGCCTGGTGGTGAGTGCAAGAAAAAGGAATCAAATAGAAAGGGTCCAGCGCGAAGACTGGTGGGAACAAATACATCTGGGGAAACGTGTATAGGACATCTCTGAACGTTAGACGTCTACCTGTGCAAGAAAACTCATGGAAAGAATCCGAAAGGGACGTTCCTCAACAAGTGTCTCATTAGGAGAGAAGAAGGGTGGTCTGGCACGGGAGACTAAAAAAAGTTTCGAACAACTGGAATTCTCGATGGAGAGTCGAAGAAGAGCGTGCGCTGTTGTTAAATGAAGAAGGGGAAAAGCGGGTCAGGAGTATAAGGCAACAACCAAATCACAGACAAAAAGAAAAAGAAAAGGAGCGCCAAAGGGAAGACTTTGTTGCAGGAAGATCAACACAGTGGGTAAGACGATGACGTTGGGGTGTCGTGGCTGGTCTCAAACAACGGATAGATGAAGAGGGCACGCGCAAGGAATGACTGGGAAAGAAAAAGACCAAGGAACTCTAGTAGGGGTGGTCAAAAGAGGGTTGGAGAAAAAAGACTGCGTTGCTGGAGGGGAAGGGAGGAGACAATTGCGCGATGCTATTGGAGTGCACAGAGGGGTGGGGAAAAGGTTGACCGATCCCGACATAGAGAGGCGGTCCATCGAAAGAGTGGCACTAGCATGGAGGCAAAAAATGTGATCCGTGAGAAAAAAGGGGAACATGTGGGCGCATGCAAAGGGAAAGCTGAACGGAAGTAAGGTAAAGGAGTTGCGTCGCGATACAAATACAAGAAGGAAGTGTGGAGGAAAGAACTACTAGGCAGGCAGAAGGGAGGGTGGAGCTAGAAACTCCGCAGGCTGCTGGTGTTAAAACGGAACGGCTTCAATACGATAATCGGCCATATCACTAATACACACGGTAGGGGGGCAGATGGGGGCCGGGTGAATGCGGAATGGGGTGTCTCATCGGGGAAGGACCGATACAAGGGATGGAGGACGGAGAGCTGAATACAGAGTTATCTCGCGGCCATTCTATTTATTATTGAGGGTCGGGGATGAAGAATACCCCGGCTCAAGACACACAAAAAAGGGGACGAAATATAAAAAACAAAAGCAGAAGCCAAGTCAAAGAGCCGATTAACGGGAAGGGAGATGTCTACGAATACAGGTTTCTCTGCCTTTCCAAGAGAGAAAGAAGGGGGGGGACAGATCTGTCTGTCCGAAAGATGGGTGGGGGTAACAGAGGAAGGCAAGAAGCGAAGGGAGAGGGCGAGAAAGGATACTATTAAAAACTAACCTCTCCTTCTACCCTATAGGACAAACAAGGGACTGTCACAGTGAAAAGAGCTGCAGATAATTTAAGCGGCGATCAAGACATAACAACCTTCGGAAAAAAGGCATCAGTTTGGAAGGGAGGAAAGACGACATCGATGACCTACAGGAAGGAATAAAGATAGAATTGGGTAAGACGCCCGAAGCAAGAAAGGACCGGGTTAACCGTATTCCAGGAAGGCGAAAAACGTCGTAAACTGTGAGGAGGCCACCGGAGCAAGAGGAGAAGGTAATACCTATCGGGGGAAGGAAAGAGGAATGCAGAAGACAATCTTTGTCAAAACACATGCAGGAGACTCCAAGTCTTTCTTAATAGACTACACGGTGAAAGGGAAATACCTTCAACGCACTAAAGAGAAGAGTAGCAGCAGCAAGTCTACAAAGATTGAGTGGAAATTAACTCGAAGATAGAGCCGCGTCAAGCTTGGTAAACCACAGAGCCAATGCAGTCTTCAAGTTCCATGAACCGCTCAACGAAAGAAGAACCGGATGTCGGAAGAACTATGGAAGACAAGTCCGCAATATCTATCAAAAGAAAAGTGGGGAAAAATCGACGAGGCGTTCATCTGGTCTTAATATCCGAGGAGAGAGTGAGGACTGAAAAAAGTGGAAGAGGCGAGAACTCCCATTCCGAGTTGGGAAAAGTGTGGGTGGGGATCAGCAATCGACAAACCGGAC
>Ga0179591_1277268_pt1 | contig 11854 bp, 13 predicted proteins | sample CZOMad2_1_08_16f_FD_182891 | JGI IMG/M metagenome (GOLD analysis project Ga0179591, IMG submission 182891) | Vadose zone soil fungal communities from Angelo Coast Range Reserve, California, USA - CZOMad2_1_08_16fungal (PacBio error correction) | ecosystem: Environmental > Terrestrial > Soil >...
ACCCTACAAAGGAAATAAATTGGAGAAAATCTAAAAGCAATATAGCCACTCTAATAACCCATAACGAGTCAGACGCACTTCGAGGAACTCAAAAGACGATGCGTGAGGGTTCAGGTGGGGCACAAGGGATGGATCTTAGGAAAGACTCCAAAGTGGTAGTACGCCCACCTGAGCGGGCGCGTGGCCCTCCAGACTCCTCTTGAGTGTAAAATCTTCAAAAAATAACTGGGGAGGAAATAAACACCAGAAAAGGGGAACTTCAGGGTAAGGACATCGTAATTGAACCAACCCTTGGTCGTAATGAAGCGCCACATATCCTACGCCAATACGTGCGCCTCAATGCTATTGCCTTACAAGAAAGAGGGGATGCGGTTACTTACTTGAAAGATACCCGAGAGACTTGCAAAGAAAGGCAAATAGGGGGGGGGGACAAGAACAGAATCCCTAAAAGGGACGCAGGGAAAATTTGTTTTGCTTGATTATGTCATGTAAGACGATGAATGCGCCAGCGTTCACGAACATTCCTGTCAACAGCAGAGGGGGGGAAAAAATTATACTTTCTTCTGAAGACCGAGCCGGGGGAGAGAGACTAATCGGACCAGTCTGCATAATGCCCTGGCCCCTGGGGTAATATCCAATGAGTGGAGGGGGGGCCAGGTCAAATCCTTACGGCCCGGTCGCGGGAAAAAGTAGAAAAAAAAAATCGAGTATATTCTGAGTGCAAGTGGACTTAGCGTTACAGAACTCAAAGGACCCGTGTGATAAAGGGGGTTGAGAATGGGTCTATGCTACCCAGACTTTTGGCAATCGAATCTACTAACCTGCACGAAATGTGACGTGCTCCGTATACAAGGGAAGTCGGTTTGGGGGAAGAGAGGAAGATTGCGGGAAAAATAAATTTCAAGGAGCGAAGATCCACGGCCAAACTAATTGCGGAACCACATCCTCTTCGGTTAGGCTGGTTTCGCGAAGACGACAACCGCTTAGTGCAACCCGGGAGGAGGCCCATAACAGTAACGGAAATGGAAAAGCAACACCACAATAAAAAACTCAGAGGAGGTGGGGTGGGCAGGGGTCCTTTTAAAAGCCTAATAAAACGTTGGAGTGGGGAAATCAGAGCTAGCCAGGCAGTGTGGTTGTCGCTGATGAATTCGCACTGGGATCTTGCCGCACGAAAAAAACTACCTCGAAGTGGAATCGCCTCAACAAAATCCAAAAGGAGGTAACAGGATTGGGGGCCTACCGATAGCGAAGAGAACAATCAACTCCCAAAAATAGAGGGGCTGTTCCCAATGCATTCGTGTATTGGGGGTAGTGGTCGGATCTAGCAGTCGGGAAGGTGGGGGGGAGGAAGAGAAAAAATATGCTCAATCCATGGACTATTTGTAAGAAGTCATGAAGTCTCCGCAAGGCAGTTTTTTGGGAAAAAGATTATCAGAGCATACAAAAAAGGGACTTGCCGAAGCAAAAATGCGACTCCCTTTAGAGGGGTAGCGCTCGGGCAGACTAATCAGCATGTGATAAACAAAAGACAAGGGGACCCCCGACGGGGGGGAGAGGGGTTCGAAGAAGGAACTTCACAAGAATACGAAGGGATGGCTCTCATAGAGCAAACCGGGGGAAAAAAAAAATCCCACTAATGACACCAGCGGAAAAAAAAGGAAATTGCGGTAGCTACGTTTCCCTTCGGCGGCATGACATTGAGGGGGCGACGCGAGGACCGGAAAGGGGCGTCTTTTATCGAAGGGATCGCTGGGGCAAGAGGGGTTTACTTGGCAAAAAGAAAAAAAAAGAGAGTCTATTGCCGCAACCAGAAAATACTGGCTTGAAAGCGAGGGGGGGAAGCTCGCCGGGAAAGAGCGAAAAATGGGGAAATTAGAGACGGGGTCGAGTAAAACTCAAAGGAGGCTCAGAGAAACAGTACCGGAAAGTGATGAAAGGGGAAACTGTAAGGAAGTCCCCGAAAGCGCGGTGCGTCATACAAGGGGTAATGCCAATCAGAGGCTCGAAAAAGGAATGGGGGACATTTATCTGATCGACCAAGGCGCAAAGACAGAAAAATAAATCCCAAGGGGCGCGAATGAAAAGGGCTGCGGTTGGGGAGAAAAAGGAAAAATAAGCACCAAACAGGGTCCAACAGCGAATAAACTCCCGCACGGCCACCACAGGAACGGTAATCCCGCCCGCTGGACCTCTACCAAAAACGGACGAGACGATCCTGGGGAGACAAGGAGGAAGCCATCAAGAAAGGAAAGGGGAATTATCATAGAGCACAAAAAAGGAGGGAGGGAGATCAGGACCCAGGGGAGTGGAGGAAAGCAAAGGGCATCCAGCAAGGGAGAGGGAATCCAAGCGTAACCATTGCGGGGCGCCTTCCTTCTGGGGAAAGGGGGTTAGGGGCTTCTCTTTTCCGAAAGGGGAGGAATTCCCGTCATTTTGGGAAGGGAAAAAAAAAAAAAAATGGCTTTATAAAAAGCACGAACATGTCGCCAGTTGTTAGGGGGAAGAAGGAGGTGATGGGGGGGGGAGGAAGGGGAGAGAGTAAATTTTCATAGAAGAAAGCACTAGGTGGGGACTCAGAAAGAAAGAGATCTCGGGGAAGGTTCTGTCGATGGAACTAAAAGTCGCACGTTCCCCCTCAGGGAGTATCGCAGAAAAGGGAGGGAAGTTTTTCCAGCTCCAAGGCTAAGAGAATTTCAAGAAATGAGTCTTGGAAACTAAGGGCGGAGGAGAGGCATGTTCAAGCAGAGTAGTGGCTGGTTCGCGGATAGCTCCCCTCTCGGGGGGATTGCCGGAGGGAACAAAAAATAATGGAATCTAAAAGAAGAAAGAGGAAAAGGCTCAGGAAGAGGAGAAAACAAGATGGAGGAAGCCCTAAGAACGCGAGCTTTACCGCTCAAAGGGTGGTCTAAAGGCTGTGATGGTGCTTCGGGGTGCTCTCTTAAAAGGGGGAAGGAGGCCATGGGGGGAGGAAGGAGGGAGCTTAGGAATCTCACAAGGAGGGGGGGGAAAAACCAAGTATTTGAATCCACAGTGCTGAGTGTCCCTTATGGCCGGTGTTAAACATCGATAAAGACTAAAGGAGCCTTTCATAGGCGGAGGGTCAAAAGGATGGGGGGGGGACGTGGAGGAAAGAGGATGCAATGCTTTGGCGACGGAGAAAACTTCGTCAGCGAGACATAAGCGTTTCAAACTAAAAATCAACATAGATTGCCATCTGCTTTCTGAAAGAGTTCACCAACCTGAAAAAAAAGGAAAAGAGAAGGAAAGCTCAAAAGAAAAGAAGGGAAAGAGTGGCGCTAGGGGGGGGGGGGGAGAGGAAATCATAAGCCAAAGAGACTTGGCACCGTGGAATTGGGAGCTAAGCGGAGCTGTTCACCGCGACGTATCAGTTGAGCTTTTAGAGATTAAAGGAGAGTACTAGGGGGAAGGAGGGACAGGGGGAGGCAGTTTCAAAACGAAAACCGTGCCATTCATCAACTAACAGCCTGTATAAGCTTCGCTGAAGAAACTAAGGGGATACGTAGGGCAAAAATAACAAAAATAGAGGGAAGAGAGGTGGCTGATGAGGGGGGAAAGGGTTAATTTCAGCTCCTGTTATTAGCGGCCGGCCACTAATCTCGTCGGTCCGCGGAAACCACGCCATAACAGAAACTTAGGGTTTCGCGCACGGTAACTCTTGCAGGGGGTATCTCCTCCTGCCCCTTTTATTGGTGCAAGAGACCGTGGCAAACTTTTTTAAGTGAGGGCAAAATGAACAAGACGTGAAAAAAACACAAGCTGCGAATAGGAAACTTCACATCAATGTGTTAGAGTATATGATTTGAAAAGTAAGGATCTTGTTTCTCATGCATAACGTGATCACAAGGGGAACGTTTAAAACAGGGGCTCGCTACGGTTTGTCGGCACGTGCCGCATATTCGCGTGAGACGTTTTCCTCCGAAAGGGGGCGAGCAAGGGAAAGAAGGGACTAGAAAAAAGGGTACAAGAGGGCTCGACCCCTCCAAAGGGATCGTCAAAAGCGGGCCATGCAGATTCAACTGGTCGCTCTATCGCCGAAGGAGTAATCAACTTACTCTAATAAAGAGGAGTCAGAAGCACAGCGAGGGGGTGACAGATGTGAACGCGGCGCCATGAAAGATAAGACATACCAAGCAACACTGTGGCCCGCCTGCCTTCGAGGGGGAGGTTAAACGGAGGGGGGGGAAAGTTGGGACGTCCAAAAAAAAGCTCGAGCTGGCTGCACTGGAAGGACAGTAAACGCATAACGTTTTGAATTCCGGCAAAGCATTGATGCCTCAAAGGCAGTGGGTAGTCAAAGTGGGGAAAAGAAGGACTGAGGGGAATAACACAGAGAAGGGGAACGGAGTCACCAGATCGTCCACCGGTCAACTCGCTTTAGGGCATCAAAGCTTCTTGGGGGAAGAGGGGTTCTTCAAAAAAGAACGTCGGTCTTGATGGCCCGTCGGATTTCCGAGCGGTGGCGCCCGGACACTGCGGGGAATTGCCCCAGTGCCAGATGACCACCGGCGAGAAAACGAGGGAAGTGTTGATAGGAAGCGACAATGATCTATGGGCTTTTAATTGCTATTATTGTTAGCTTGAGAACCATGGGAACGGGGGACCGTTGGTGGGCGGAGAGCAGTGGAAAGGGGTGGGGGGAAGTAGGGAAAGGTGAGCGGATCGAGAAATAATTCATTGCTTTCAAGGTAACATTAAAAATCGAACGGGGGGCGTAAAACGGTAGTGACGCAGGTTTACAGGAATTTCCTGTTGCTGCGCGAAAACGACTACTGGCGGTAAACCCGGACGATCTGCCCCCCCGACCAAGTTGACTGAAAGCTGAAGTTATAGCGATACACAAAAAAATTCGTAGGATGTCCAAGAGAGAAAGGAGGCCTAGCCCGGGCGCGGTGGCAATCTCCGTCATGCATAGTCAGAGTGGTTACAGCACTTACATTCTTAGATGGAAAAAAGAGGAAATGGACGGGAGAAAAATGACCCCGCTGATTGTTTTATGTGGTCTGGCGGTCACGCATGATGGTGGGTAATAAAGATTACGAGACGGAATCAAGTGATAACACTCCCTTTCTAACCCAACCAAGAAGCCAGGTCTCACTATAAAAAATCAAGATAAAATCTACGAATACCATCGGGACAAGCGACGAATTCCTAGAACCGAGAGCTTGGGAGAAGGGGGGGAACAGGTTGAGAACTTCAATCAGTCGTAGTCGGCCCACACGCGCAGAATCCACGAGTGAATCAAAAACACTCGGGGGTTTGGGGTAAATAATCTTCAAACGCAAAAGCCTTGATGAACTAAGACCAATTGAAAAAGGGGGAGGGAAGAACAGAGGACTAGAAAGCTAATCGGAAAGTAATATGAAGCGGCAGTGGACCTAGACGACAAAATAGAAGAAGCATCAAGAAACAGGAGTAAGAAATGACAAAGAGTATCGGTTACTGTTCAGCAACAGGGCGAAAAACTGGACGGGGGGGGAGGAAAGGGGAGAGAAGATTGGGGTGAAATGAAAAAAATGATCGACTCAAGAAGGCAGGCGTCAAAAAATTTCTTTTTGTTGCTTATATATTGAAGACGATGTGCCCTCTGCTTTCGACAACTGGGGGGCAACTAGGGAGGGAGGGGAGGGAATCTAAGGAGGAGAGGAGGAACTTGATAACTCGGGAAGGAAAAGGGAGATGGCGGAATGGCCCTTTTTGATTCCAATATTGGAGGGGTACCACGGGGAATCCCCGTGTTAGGATTCACTTAAAGGGAAGAGGGGGAAAAGGAATGAAAAAAAAATGAAACGACGAATATCTTCAAGGGCCTGAACGCGTAACCGAACTCGGTGTCCCGTGTAATGGTAAATTCATTACTACCACAAGAGGGAAGTACAAAGGGAAATACTCCCCTTTCGACACATGGAATGGGACTCCTTATCGCCGCTTGTTTTACGGCGAAGTGGGAACGCACACGGTCTCTTGATGATCCAAAAGTAATTGGCAAGGAAAAGGAGGATACCAAAGTGGCCAAAATTGGGGAGTAAAGGGCGACAACCCATAACTTTAGTTTCTGGTTGCCTGGTCGCGAATAGCGGACCGCCCTGAGTGGCGGGGCGGCCTGCGAAAAACGTAACTGGGAAAAAGACAAACAAAAAAGCGCCAATTCGCGCAAGATTGGAGTATCCATTGAATACGTCACAAAGGGTCGTTGAGGAGGAGTTTAAACTGGGGGCAGTGTTTGCTGACGGGGAAGTGCGCACGATGAAATTTGAAGGGGGGGAACTTGCCGGCTAATCGAAGCACAAGCGTCACACGGAAGCGCCACAAAGCCTCAAAGGAAATATGTGAACGCTACGAATACGCCATCGACAACAAGAACGAGCAAGAAATATCTGGGGTTGGAATGGGAAGCAGAAGCGGCCCTTCTGGAGGGATGGGGGGGGGTTATCCGGAGCTGGGATGTTGTGCGACCGTCCTATTACGCGCCGATTGGCATTATTGGAAGATAGGGGGGACCTCTTGGGAAGGGATGAGGGGGGAAGGGGGAAAAAGAAAGAAAAGAAAAAAAGAAAGACCTTTTCAAGCTGGCAATTATCACAGCATACCAAACGAAGGCTTCCGCCTCGACGCAAACGGGCAAGAGGACTTTGATAGAGAAACAAAATGAAAGAAAAAAAGAGCAAGGGGGTGTTATCCAAAGACGGCGAACCCCGCTGGGTCGCTTGTTCGCTGGCACTAGGGAAGAAGGAAGAGGTCAAAAAAGAGCAGAGGAAAAAAAAGAGAAAAGAACAAATCCTTTGTGATAAACCCAAATCCTGGATAACGGCGGTTAAGTCTGGTTTCCTTCGGCGGCATGGGGTGGGACTCCGCGGACAGGGGTGATAAAGGCGACTGGTGGAGAGAAGGGGGTCATTGGGGGGGGAAAGGAGGGGGTGATTACACGTGCCATCAAAACCAATTATGGAGCAGATTCCACCACAAAACGCATACATGTTCTGGGAATGAAAGGAAGACGGAGAAAAAAAATTTAAATGGGACTAGAAAGGAGAGAGACATTGGTAATTGAGACGTTGCGTAAAATCCTCCTCTTCGCTCTACGCGATGTAACTGAAACAAACGCAGAGGAAAGATCAAGAAAAGACAGGAAAAATAAATAGAGGGGTCTTAATAAGGATACGCCTAGTTCTCTACGTGTCATTTATCTTATGAGCCACTCCAACAAAAAATCACCAAGGGGGAGGAGAAAGGAAATTAAGGGGAGGGGAGTGGGGGGAGAAAAAAAAAAAGGAGAAGGGACTTCAAACCACCTGGACCTTTATAAAGTGCCTTGAAGCGAGCAACCGCTCGTCCACCCACGTACGGGGTAATCCCGCCGGGTTACCGTCGCGGAAACGAAAAGAGGGAAGGGGGACCTTAGGAAGAGAATAAAGAAAGGAACTCAGGAAAGAGAGCAAAACAACGTATGGAGGATGAAAAGAAAGAAGAGAAATCAGGTCAAGGGTGATGAATTGATTGGGCACGCAAGGTCCTCCATCTCGCGACTGCGCCGTCCGTAACAGGTTGTAACTGAAGAGGGGGGGGGGGTAAATATAGGGGGAGAATTCAAGGGACCGGATCTTCACGAAAGGAAAGGTGGCCGTTAAACGACAGCTGATTGTCTCCCCAAAGCCATCTTCAGGCAGAAGTCCTAATGGGGGAGTTGAGAGTTGATGGGGCGGGGGGGGAAGGGGAAAGTCAGATAAATGGGGGTAGAATCAAAGAAAGAGATTCCCAGAATGCGCCGAAGGTAATTGGTTTAGGGTGAGGGTGGTGGAGAAGATCTAACTGGAAACAAAAACTCTGATGTCAGTTCGAGAGCATCCCTGCGGATTTTAACCCTTGAACATGTCGCAGAAGGTAAAGCAGGGGAATCGGGGAAAAAAGAAGAAAGGGGAAAGGACAAGAGATTTAGGGATGGCGGGGGGGAGAGGGAAGTCGGGCCTCACTCACTTGTTGGGCTTGCAAGGTGCAATCTTGCCATCTTACGCTCAAAAAAAAAGAAAGGAGAGGAAACGAGAGGGGGGCTGAAAACCTCAAGGATCCTAACGAGAGACGGAAAATCAAGTTTAAAGGGAGAGTAGGTTGGAAGAAAACCCGCGGGGGGCTTTCTTCGTCGGTTGTGTCTTCTCTTCAAGATCCCAGGACCTGTCAAACAGGAAACTGATCTCAAGAAAAACAGGGGCAGGGGGGGAGGGACCCATTGAGGGGTGAAAACTGGAGGATTGACTGTACATGGGATTGCCTTTTGTCCGCAGAACTAAAAATGAGAAGCAAGAGGAGGAAAAGCCGTAGGGGTAAGAGAGTGAGTTGGCAGAGGCAGGGCTTTGCGGAGACGGGTTCGTGACAATGCAGGAAACAATTAAACTACTTAACATATAGGCCAGAGGGGAAAAAACTAACGTTAGGAGGAGGGAAACCACCTGAGTCAGGAGAGGGAGGAAAAAAACCAAATAGAGACTAATTTGGCAGACGCCACGTGACCAAGAGTTAGAAAAAGATTTGTGTCAAGTGGCAAAGGTGGGGGAAAAGCTATGACGGGAGGAAAACTCGTCGGTGCTATGAACTTTGAAATTTGTGCAGGACTGCACAGACGTGAAGGTGTGGGGGGAGGAGATTAGACTAAAGTCAACCAATAAATAACATGTACGTTTCACAGACAACCCTGAAGGTGGAAGAGGAGGAGTAAAAAGGAACAGGGGTCGGAACGGGAGGCAAAACCGGCAAAGACAAAGAGGGGTAACGACTTGTAGTAGGGGCATGTTTGTGATGTTCAATTTCTCTCCTTTTAGCCGAAGACGAGAGGTAGGTGGGGGGGTCCTCTTAGGTCGAGAAAAAGAAATAACTGGAAAGGAAGGGGGGGGGAGGATATTATACCTAGTTTTAAAGGACGGGGGGGGAAGATGATCGAAAAATCATTGAGTTGATCCCGCAGAGAACAGCTCGTGCCGTTCCCCACTCGAGAGGAACACAATGAAAAAAGGTCACAAAAGGAATGTTTTGAGGGGAGTAGAGGCAGATTTGGAAAGAAAAGAGAGGGGGGGAAATAAGTCGGGGACAACCGGGAAAAAAAAAGAAGGGCTTTTGAACAGAGGCGGTAGCTAAGATTAAGTTCAGCATCTATTCAAGAGTGAGAAGGAGAAAGGTGTTTATACGGGGGAGGACGTGAAAGAAAATTGGGGGAAAAGGGGGAAAGGGGGGGGGGGGGAAGACGACCAACTGAAAAGGGGGTTGGGAGATTCCAAAAGCGGGTTCCGTCGCATTAAAATGCGAACTGTCGCGCATCGTCGAGCGCTAACGAACGGGCGAAACAAAGACAAAAAGGACGATTGGGGGGGAAGCGAAAGGGTGAGGGGGGAGAAAACTCTGGCCCTCCAGTCATGTCTTCAAAGGCTACCACAAAGCAATTGACAAATGCAGATGAGGGGTCGGGGGGGGGGGGAACAAGGAAAAAGAGAGGGGGACGAAGTGTAGGGTTCTGACAGCGGGAGATGGCTGGTCTTGTGTTCGTGTCACGTCCTAACCACATAAGTTGGAAGTAGGGAAGGAGAGCACGGTCTAGGGGGGAGTCTTAGAGGAAAGACGTCCGCGGAAGAAGGAATCGGGATCGCTGTGTTTTCATTAGCATATGGTCAAAGGACAAAGAAAGGGAAAGGAGGATGGAAAAAGGGGACAAAAGGGGGGAGGAGGGGGGAGGGGTTGATAAAAAATTTGGTGGGAAGTCAAAAAAATCCAAAATATGTGGCGTCGGGGGCCCAACACTTGCCGGCGGGAGGGTTTCTGAAGAACCTGGGCTTGGTTGACGGTAAAAGGTGACATAAAAGGTGGCAACCCGGCCTACCAGGAGGGGCTTGTGACGGGTAAGAAGAAGGAGAGATGATGAGTGTTGCTTGATTATATTTGGCTAGGGGAGACTCAACAAGTGCTGTATGAAGGGGGGGGGTTATTGGGGGTGAAGAACGGGTCCAAGGGTCTGGCCTGGAGAAGCCCTCTCTATTTTAGGATATAAATTCCCATTGGGAGGGGGGGAAATATGGTACAGACAAAGGCGAAGCGGGTGGGGGAGGGACGACCGGGAAGAGACGGAGGAAATGCGATGACCGGGGCTTTCAGCGCACAGATAACGTGAACAATTAAGAAAGAAGATAAGGTAAATTGGAAGAAAAGGATGGAGAGGAAGGTCTTAGGTCGCTCGCAGACAACAGGAGGTGAAATATATAGCTAACATATCCTATTGAGCCCGTCAATCGTTACGGGGGGAAAGCAAGAAAGTAAGTTTTGAAAAAGAAAGGGAAAGGAGGAGGGGGGGACCTCTGCATAAATCGGGTACTTTAAAGGTCCGCCCCCCTTCGGGGGTGGGGTTTATGCTATTCTAAGGAATGTTTATAAGTGGAAGAAAAAGTATACCAGCAAGGGAAGCAACGGGGGGAAAGAGAACAAAAAAAAAAGGGACATCCCCTTCTCAAATCTAAAAGCAAAAGCAGTATACGATAAAAAGAAACGACTGCAATAGAAAAGGAAAAAGAATCGGGGGGGGGGATGGTGTGAAAGGGTTGGTCAAAGGGAAAGCACTTCTGCAAAAATCGAAGCGGGACACTCCTAAAATAAAAGATGTAAGAAAAAAACATGGTGGGGGGGGGGATCAAAAAGATGAAACAGCAAAGAACCTTTTATTCCGAATCATGAACAGGGACGGGCCTAGGGAAAAACAATAAGGACGATGAAGAGCAAGGGGGAAAGAAGAAAGAAAGGAACCGTTCTCCGAAAAGGCTAAGGCAGGGGGAAATCTTAGATTCCAAAGTTTACGGAGTTATAATAAACAGAGAATGCTGAAGGAGAAGAGAAAAAATTGGGGGGAAAGAAAACATCAGAACAGAAGGAAGGAGGGGAAAAATTTGCTTTTGTGGCGGGAGTAATGAAGAGCGGGAGGTCGGGCTAAGAACCTTGGGAGGGGAAAAAGCGCGCAATTGATGACGGGAAGATGAGTTCTAGAAAAAAGTAAAGAATGACTCGAAAAGTCCTAATGCTCCTGGGAAAATTGAATATTCACAAAAGGGGTGAGGGGGGGATAGGCAAAACAAAAAAAAAGCTAAGGGGCACCTTTAGGTATAAACAAGGAAAAGGTGGGGTGGGGTTTGGGGGGAAGAGTACAAATTCTAGGAAAAGAGCAAAGGGTCTAGAAGTAAACTTTCATGAAAGGGGTTACCGTAACCTGGTAAAGTAAAGATGAAGCGAGAACAGATAGGGGGGTTCAATAGAATACAGGAGCAGGAGGGAAAGGGAGAAGGTATCTCCAGGGTTTTGGGGTTACGGAGGGAGGAAAATTTAACTCGGGGGCGTATCAAAAATAGAAGTAGAGGCCAGGACAATAAAAAAAGAAAATCCTTCAGTTGACTGGTAGGCGGAAACCAAAAAGGAAAGAGAGGGGGTCTTGTCCGTAGAGATAACAGAATAAAAAGAAAAGAGACCACCGAACAAGGAAAAGGGATCACATCGAAGAGGGGGGGTTAGGGGCCTTGTAAGACCTTCAGACGGTTCAGTGTTTCAAGGGGAATTAATAAGGGGTTGCTCTGAAGGGTGGAATTAAAACGGGAAATGAATTTAGGGGGGTGGGGAAGGTCCGCTAAGGAGTAAGCACAATCGTAGGCGTGGAACGAACTCCTCAAAATCCTAGGATAAAAAAAATATGTGGAAAAGATCAAAAATAGAAAGGCTGAAGACTACAATAAAAGAGGATCAGGTGTTCAAAGGTTTTTGAGGGGTTCCAGCTAACTGCCTCACTTAGTAGGGAGTGGGGGGGGTGGGGACTTAG
>Ga0179591_1300181_pt1 | contig 11854 bp, 7 predicted proteins | sample CZOMad2_1_08_16f_FD_182891 | JGI IMG/M metagenome (GOLD analysis project Ga0179591, IMG submission 182891) | Vadose zone soil fungal communities from Angelo Coast Range Reserve, California, USA - CZOMad2_1_08_16fungal (PacBio error correction) | ecosystem: Environmental > Terrestrial > Soil >...
TCCTGTGCTCTTCCTGGGCGCGATTTTGCTTGCAGACGGGAATTTTTGCTTGAAGGGTAGATGGCTGTACGCGAAACTACTCGAGGAAAATCTACCGGAGCAGGGAGCCTCCAGTAAGCCCTCACAAACCACCGTGACTCATCAGGAAGGAATCAAAGGGGGGGGGTAATCGGGGCATTTTGGGGTCCCGTTTCATCTTGTTTACTTCACCGAAGACGAAGAAAAGAGTGACGAGGAAGGACTTCGGTCACGTACACTATTGCCGAACAAGAGGGGCCCTCAGATGAAAAGAAACCTGTCCTCAGGGGGGTGACAATGATGACGGGGGGGTGGTCCTTTTCCTTGGAACTCACTGGAAGGAAGAACCGGGGTCCGGTCGGGCAAAAGAACCCCCAAGAGGACAGAACCCAGCGACATAAACTTTTTAAAGGATCAGCAACTAAAAGGGCTGAACCGGCGCTCAAACGCCCAAGAAAAGGAGAAAGCAAAAAAAAGACGGCGAACGGGAAGGGACGTAGGGGGAGTCCCCTCTGAAAGCCTGAAAAAAGCCGGTGCGGGGGGGACAAAACCGGGGATACGCACTCAGAGAGCAGCACCACTATTTGTGGAAGGTTAGCGGCTGCCCGGAAAGGCCAACTGGGGGCGGAATCCTCGAGGGGGAGACCAATTTATGACTTACAGGCGGCAATTACTTAAGAAACAGAAGGGGGGAGGGGCTGTCGCACGGACTTCAAAAAACGTATCCAGGGAATAAAATGGCTAACTACAAAAGTTAAGGGGGGAGGCTAGTTATTTCCTGGAAGGGGAGCCCGAGGAGGTTGCCGGGGCCTGTTTATACGAGTCAAGTACAGGAATCTTCATTCGAAATATAAAAAAAGGGAATTAAGCCTCTGGATCACGGATTGGACGTCTCTAATCGTAGGGTTCAAAGAAAGAACTGGACCATTTGAGAACGACGGCGGCGGGCCGACCACAGTGAATGAAAGAGGGGGAGTAGGCCTGTTCTGAGAGACGCCACCGTAGCCAAGGGGGGCAAAAGGACGGCGGCATCGGGAGAAAATTTTGCAACCAAAACGGGAGGTCATTAGATCCCTCCCGAGAGAAAGTAAACCCCCCGGGGGCTGTCCCGGAGAAGGACATCACTCTCATAAAAGGACCCTGGACGCGGTTAGGAGGAAGAAAGGAAAAAACGCTAGACAGGTAGTATTTTCAAAGGTGTTAAAAGGTCGCTTCCTGAGAAAAACCTAAAAAGAGGAGCCAGGATACGATGTATCATAATGCCAACTTGGCCGTTTCATGCAAAGGGCAAATGAGGTTACCCCAGTGTACATCTCACCATCCGACACACTGGGGGAAGGGGGAGCCTTTCTAGTCGCTTATAAGAGGAGAACCAGAGGCCGCACGTTTTAGAAGGTGAGATATCAAAGGGGCAAACGATGTTGGGGAGAAAAATATGTAAGATAGACAACAAGAAAAAAGGGTAGGAGGAGTAAAAAATCTCATTCCTGAAATAGATTGGGGAGCCCGTTGGCCACTCGGAACACATCAAAAAAGAACTCCGGGTAAAAAAACTCCTAGGGTGTGCTAGTATCTGCCCCGTCAGGGCAGGAAAAGAACAGCACAGCGTTGGGGAGACATGGAAATTGGGGGGGGGTCGCTACCTCCTTCAGCACAGGGAAAAACTCCCTCCGTGAAGGCAATCCCATTCCTTCAAAAAGGGGAAACTCTGTCTTTGGGGTCAAGTGCCACAAGGAGTACCCATTAATTCCGATGAAGCTTCGGGGGGGGTGGAAAGGTACCCCGCCTAAGAATGGGAAGAGTCCATCGGGGGTACAGACCTTCAAATTTTGAAAGAAAAACGAAAATGCAAGGGTGTGGTGGCCCGGAGTAAAAAACTAGAGAGCTATCCGGAAGAAATCTAACTGTTGGTCGAGGGGAGTAAAACGGCAAGAATTGGGGATCGGGGTCCACCAGGTTGATCTATTAACGAACTAGGAAAGTGCACATTATGAAGACCTCCAGTTAATAGAGAAACCCGCGACCATGTTCGATGGGTGAAATGGAAAAATCGAGCTTTACAGACAAAGGGATCTACACCTAGGTTTCCCAAAATCCCGAGGAGGGCGATTAAAAAATCATTCCAACATGACTAAGGGATATTGAAGCGGTTACGATATGAAAGGGAGAAGTCCCGAAAGAGAAAACCTACAAATAACCTGGAGTAAAGCCCGGGAAAAGAGCGGGGGGCTCCTAAAAGTTGCCGTGGAGGAAAATAAGTACGTGTTTGGAGGGGAAGAAAGACATGGACCGGAAGGTGACAAACGGTAAAGAGCCGAGAAAGAGGAAACGCTGTGCAACATAAGGGGACTTGAGAAGAGGGCAAATATTGACCAACCAAAAAATGGGCACGCCGGCCCAAATCGGAACGCTTCAAAAATGAGAAGAATCCCACCATCCGTTGAAAAAAGGGCTCGGAGGGGGGGGGAGGCGTACTCCCCGGTGGGCTCCCAAATTTCCCAAACAATTCACCAGGGGGGGGGGACACTGAATGCGTCCTATTAACTACGAGAAGCCCTCATTTTCTCCCAAAGAAGGGGGACGCGGTTACGAGGTTGGGAAAAAAGAGGGGGAAAAGCGGGTTCTTGTGTACACAGCCGTTTATTATACGAATGGGGAAAAAATAATCCTTTGTCAAGGAAAGGGGGGGTGCCTAATCGGTTTTTCGAGAACAACCTGGCCTTTGTCCGATAGAAGAAAGGGGACAGTTAGATTGTAGGGGAACGGGGGGACGTCAACAAAGGAATGTATCCACGGTCTCACAAGAGGTCAGGACCCGGGGGGAGGGGGGCACCAGAGGTGGGGGCGTCAATTGGGCACCATTAGAAGCTTCTTCATTTCTGGGGGGGGGGACCCCTCGTACGGGACCTATATCTAAAAAAAGGAGGAAAGAGGACTCTTCTACGGGAGAAAAAAACGTACATGAAAACGGGTGGCCACCGAGCCAACCCTGGGGGAAGAGGGAGAAGAGGGTCAAGTGGGAGGTTATGTTTTCCACCCCACGGGGTTCCTGGCCTAGGCTGAGGTAGGGGGGGAAAATTCTAAAAAGGCCCTCATTCTAGTTGGGGGGGAGGATAACCTCCATCGGAGGGGACGGGCCCCAAGAAAACGGGGGGGCCCGGGGGGGGGACCAAGCAACCCAACCGCGCCTTGCGAAAAATTAACCATCGAAGGAGAGAGGGGTCTTGGTTCACAAGCATGAGATTCGCCGCTTAGGGAGAACAGTTCCAGGGATAGATCATACGGCGTAAAGGTAACTCTGGTGCCTTAAGGGGGGGGGGAAAGGCCCAGGTCTACTGGGAAAGGACTCACCTCTACGATCTACCGGAAAAAAGACTCGGTGGCGAATCATCTCTCAAGAAGAAAAAGAAGGGCCGTCCGTACACTACACAGAGAAAAACCACGCCCCCCACACCGGGAAAAAGAGACTGAAAGAAGTTTAAAGTCAGGAACCGTCTCGGAGAGGGGGTCGCATCGAGTAGGGCGCGTAACCCTTCCAAAAAGATAAAGAAAAAGACCCGCAAAGGGGGGGAGCCAAATTGAAAAACCCGTGTACGGTTAACGTATAAAAAAGAAAAAAGTAACTAATAACGGGTTCGATACCTTCATGGGGGAGGAGGAGGAACTTGAAAAAGGAAAACGAAATCGGGAACCAACTGAAAGCAAGGAAGTGATCTTTGTCTAAAAAAAAGAACACATCTCCTTGACAAAGGACTGCCCGACCACTAAAAAAAGACCAAGCCCCGGGATCGGGGGAAAGGTCAAAAGTCATGGTGGGAATCCCATAAAAAAAAAAAGAAGAACCCTCACGCGGGAGCCCTGGTCTCGCCGGTGGGAAAATGTCGAAGTTTCTATTCCAAAAAGGCTTCTCCGCCCTTTTAGAAAAAAGCAATTCAAGAGGAAATTCAGGGGGGGGGGGGGGGGGGAGAGTTGAAGTTATAAGGACTTCATGTGGGGGGAGCTGGTGAAAACATTCCACATTATACGGTATAGAGCGCGAACTTCCATTGGAAGGGATTGGGCAACCTGCCTCAATAGAAATATGCGTTGGAGGGAAATAAGGGCCTAGCTTGCAGAAAAACCTAAATCCGAGCATCGATTATTAAAAGTTAAATCGGGCAAAGAGGAAGGAATAGGATTCCCCTGAGGGGGAAAAAAGACGTATACTCAGGGTTAGAGAAATAGGTTTGGAGGACAGGACAGCTGGCCATCAACTTCAAGGATGAGTCAGGATTCTTTGGTAGGGGGCGGGAATTTGCTCAAAATCAAGCACCGAAAAGAAACAAAAGAGCAAGGGGTCATTAGCACCCGGAATTGAAAGTGACTTGGGGGCTGTATGCCGATAGCAAAAAATCAGTTAAAAACAAAACCACAGCCCCCAAAAAGGTGCTTTCAAAAAAAATCTCCCAGCAGCTGGGTCGCGCCATGTGGCCAGTCCGTAGAAACAATAAGAAAGTCACTACTAGAAAGGTTAGGAATAAAACTACAATGGGGAAAAGTACACCCTTCTGCGCTTCGCAACAATCAGATTAGCCAGGAGAGAGAGAAAAAGCGCTCCTCAAGAAAGGGGGGGGGTCAAATCCCAAGGGCGTGAGATCAAAGGTATCCATGGAATTCGATTAAGAGGCGAAGAGGGACGGAGAATTACGGCCGGGGGTCCCCATCCTCTGGAGGCAAGGGGGAGGGGGACAGAAAACAGGAGCTTTCACCAACGTGGGGGGGGGGGGGGTACGGTCAAATAGAATTAATGAAAGAGTCGCGTTTGATATCCATTCCACAGGGAAGAATACTTCCCCTCGAAATATCTCTTGGAGGAGAAACCATGGGCCCTGCCCTAGATCAAATCGGGGCAATCCCGTAATTCGCCGGAGTCAACCGGGCTGCATTCAAGAAAAGAAGAACATCGTAGGGTGCGTCTCGAGAGAACCTGAACAGTTAGAAATGGCCGTAGTCCATGCACTAAGAGTAGGAAGAACTCTCGACAAATCGTTCTCCCTGAGGGGGCTTCAACTGGTGAGTATGCCAGAAAGACGTTCCAGGGGGCAAACTACGGAGGAAGTTCGGTGATTCCAACAATGGGGATTTCCCTTCGTTTTTGGGGCGGAAGAAGAAAAACGACACCTTCCCGGGAGAGGTAGAGACATCCAGATCGGAAGTCATCCTGCACCATAAAGACCTGGAGGGGGGGGTTCTGGAACTCTCAAGCGATTCTTACTTGCGGAAGACAAAAGATCCTAAAAATTCAGAGAAAGGCCTTATGTGATGAGCACCAACAACAACTAAGGTAGGGGAAAAAGAGGAGACCGTTACTTCTTTTAGGGGGATCAGGTAGCCAAGTAGAAAAAACTATAGAGGGGTCTAACTCCTTCTTGGGGCACATTTGGGTTCTAGCGTAGCTGGCGAGAATGGGCATTCTAAGAAATTGAACTGGAATCCTCAGCTTGGGGGGTTAAACCTTTTCCAAGCAACGGGTTAAAGGCATCAGATGAACACAACTACTTCGGGGGGGAGGAGTAGTGGTTCTCGCTGGCCGAAATTTGTGCCAATACAACTAATTGTGCTACGCCGGGCGGGCAGGAAATTTTCCCCCGGGACGGCCGGGGGGACCATTCTGGATAAAATTAGCCCTCGACGACCGAAAGACGCTCTTATGTAGGGGGGGAAAGATGAATAGGGGGACGTCCCGTTTGGTGGGGGCCCCCTGCTCAAAAGACCACAGAAAACGCAATGCATATGCCTCGGAGGTTCGGACACTACACCCTGGGGGGAACTGTTTCTTATAACGGGTGTCTACCGCAGCGGATCCGAACACAGGCCATCAAATTCAGCCGAAACCACTCGACGGGAATTCAACAGCTACGGGGAAGGGGCGACCTTATGAAAAAGAAAAAAATTCGAATGTGTCGACCTCATGGGCTCTAGGATAGGAAGGGGTCTCTAATGAAAAGGGGGGCTACGATCAATAAACGGGGTTTGCATCAAGACTGAACCGCGTGGGTGTAAGGACCAAGGTTTCTGGGCCAAAAGTTCTCGTTAAGTTTTTGCCTTGATGTTGCGTCTAGCCCGAAAAACGGAAAAGCAGGCACAACCAATTAGGAGTAGAGGTGATCACGAACTCGGGTTGTATCGGAGAAAAGGTAAGCCACGTCAAGGAGCGGGGAGAGGCCACAATCCCAAAGAGGGGTTACATCAAACGACTCTTTTCTGTGTAAGAAGAGAGCAATTCCCCAATCCCCGCAGTCTGTCCCTGGAGGTAATACTTGGGGGGGGGGATCTACGTCCCAACACGGACCCTTCGGTCCAGAGCTGAACATATAAGTGCGGGGGATTTATTTCCTCATCCAGGGCCCTGAGCGTCTTCTGGGGATGGGGAGAAACTCAATATCAATCAATTGCAATTAACTGGGGGGGGACGGGGTATGAGTGGCAAAGAATGCTCATGCGAGGGGTTCACCTCCCCCCATAGCATTCAGTACCAGAGAACCTCATGGGGGAGGGAATTGGAGGGAAGCCAGAGAAAGAGGAAACTCCCTTAGCTTGAGAGAAGGAGTGCGGTCCTGCGAAAAATAAGGGAAACTGGCGTTCAGAAGCAGCGTTGTGTGGGGGGGAAGGGGATCTATCCCTTGGGGGGAATTCAGGTCAGGAAGTTGTACGAGCTAGTTCTGGCACATCAGGGGGAAGAATAGGGGCCTGAAACGGTGACGGTTGGTTTCTCTTGCCTGGGGGGGGGGGTGACATTATGTGTCCTGCAACTGGGGGGGCGTTGTACCTAGGAAATTCCCCCGGGAGGGACGGTGCAAAGGGTGCTGGATTAGAGCGTTCCGGGTCCCTGGGTCAGAATGGCAGTCTCTGTGTTTTACCAAGAGACCTAGAGAACAGAGTTTGGGAGGTGGGGGGGAGGGGGGAATACCAGGAAGATACTGGGGGGGTTTGGTCAATTTTCTGAAAGAAGCGGGGGGACTGTGCTTTGGGGGGCGGAAGGGACAGCCCCAGAGTTCGGAAAGCTTGGCCCCCACGTGGAGAGTTGAATAACAACCGAGATCCAAGCTTCAAGAGACCTACGCCAGTCCTTGGGTGAAAGAAAAATACAGACCTGTTAACCTGTGGCGGCATCAGGGTGGAAACCTCGCTGGCGAGTGACTGTGTGGGGGGGGGGTGCCTTTAAGGCTATCACATGTCCTGTTCTTGGGCGGGTTGGGTCTTTGTCGGGGGAACTAGGACTAAGAGGATACGAAAGAGGCCCGTCACAGGGTCTGAACGGGGTCCCTCACAAAGGGGACAGTGAGCCATACCCAAGACCACTGGGAAGGACGTGGGGGGTGTTCCCACTCGTTACTTTGAAGTGAAAACTCTGTCGAAGAAAACGTTTTCTATAGGGGGGGGTACGATCAAAGGGGAGGGAACTCTTTAGTCACCTGCGGATAACGTTGCAAAAAAAAATCATATGGCTAAAGGAAACCTGCGAATGCAGGTAAAAAAATCTCCTCGTGTGTGGGGGGCAGGCAGCCGTGTTGAGGGGAGAAAATTCAACGAAGGGAAGGGACGGGCTCCTGAGAGAATTTCACGGGGGTTCTGAAACACCCCAAATAAAGAAGCGGAACAAACATAACTTGCAGGGGTCATCTCTCGCTGCTAACCTTAGCCGATGAAAAAACTACAAAGAGAAAGAGATCTGGAAAAGGGTCCAGAACCTGGGGGGACGATCGGAGTTGGTCTAAGTCCTCACAGGAAGGCACTTCAACTGCCTGGGAAGGACTGCAAAAAAATTAAGCCGCCCTACCCGAAAGAGCGAAAACGAAACTATGGTTTGGGGTGTTACGCGTTCATCAACCAAAAGTGAATTGGTTGTGGGAACACAGGCCACGGCTGACAAGGGGGGGGAATCCTTAGGCCCGCGAAGGGGTCTCTGCTGCGGTAGGGGCGTTCATGATTACAAAGAAATCTACTTTAACTCAGACGCAAGTGGTTCCGCTAAAGTAAAAATGACAAAAGTGGTAACCAAGGAGGGGGTTTCAGTGAAAGGGGTTCAATACTAAAGATCACGTAAAGACCTGTCATCTCAGATTGTAATGGCCACAGAACAAAATACGGGATGGCACGAAGTGGGTCTCAAATAAATCATGTTATGAAAGTCTTTCCAATAAAGATCTAAATTTACACGTCGTGGGTCAAGGATGTAAAGGGAGACAGCATAATCGTGGGAGCTTGTGATGGACCTCCTGCGGAGACGCACTGGTGTTCTCTAGCAGGCATTCAATGGCGAAACATCGAACCAGAGAAACGTTGGTCAAAACGGGAACAGGATATCTTGTGAGGCCCGAGAGCAAAAAAAGGTAGGGCGCTGGGGGCCTCGTAAGGAAGCTCCCGCCTAAAGACTACGCTTAAAAGAAACCCGCCTAGAGAGAGAATTATTGAAAAATAAAAATTGTTTCTTACTGTACCGTACTGAAAATGCGCGACCACCGAAACTAACCCAATAAGATGGAGAAGACTAAAAGGGCGGAAGTTGTGTCTAAAAAGGGGGGAACCTGGGAGGGGTCAAAAGTTCATGAATAAAAAGAATCTCTTCGCTTCAGAGGTCCGGAAGTAGAAAGAAATACTTCAGAAGAAGTTTGGCGCTGATAAACGGGAGCAACTCGATTCCATAAAGTTATGAATAAGAAAAAAACAAAAGTTATATTGGAAAAAGAGTCCATACCAGGAAAGATCAGTTGAGAGAACGTTAAGGGAAAAAAAGAACCTCACAAAAAGACGATTTCTCGCCCGATCCACCTCCTCCGAATGAGAGACGAAGGAGGTTTTATCCCAGGCTGGGGGGGTGAGGAAACACCAAAAGCAACTACCGAGAAGAAAAGGCAGCCTGGAAGACAAAAAGTCTTCTCGTTCACATGAAGGGGGGTTCCAGAATTGAAAGACTTTACAAGGTAAAGGACATCTCCTATGGGGTGGACGTTCCCTTTTTCTAGAAGAAAGAGGGGGGGGGGGCGGGAAGAAAATTATTTGGTCTGAGCGACGGAGCAAAATTTCACAGACAAATCTGGAAAAAAACTTCCGGGGAGTTCAACTCCGAGATGGGAGAACTAATAATACACTGGAAGAATATGCGGGTAAACAATGGGAGATTGGTCCGTGCCATCCCTCCTCGGAGGCAACACATGTTCCCCCGGTTTGAAGAAAATCTAGAAGAACTTAGAAGCACGGAGACATAACGCAGGAAGTGGCTGTTCTCAGGAAAGGTCACACTCGAAATTGGTTCGGGGGGGAGTTGCAACAGAATAAAGAAAGAAAGTCCAGACCTGACATTTCAGCCGAAAATCTGGACTTCAATCGATGCAGGGGCAACTTTACTTTAGAATAAAGTAAAAACACACAACACAGCACCATACAAAACAGAACCAAGGGGGGAATACTCAACCCGCCGGGACTGGGGAAATAAGTAGGGGGGGGGGGGCCTTGTAAAAAGAAGCGAAAAAAGACGAAGAAGAATTCTTAGACATGGACGGAGAAGTGGACTTTGACAATAGGGCCCTGGCCAAAGAACCTCACCTGAAAAAAAATAAAAGGGCAAAAGGGACCCAGCAACCTCAAGAGCCACACACGGTGACATCGGAGGGGTATTGCTGCTGAAAACAACCGTTGAAAAAATTTGCGAAGGCGGGTGGACCACGACCTGCGTCAAGGAAGGGGGCCCTCCTCGGGTCCCCATTGCTGGAGACATTGGACAGGGGGGGGTTCTTTTGGGAGTGGGTGAAAAGGCTCGGACCCACTGACTGAAAGACCGTCAATTTCAATTGGAAGCCTCTACTCTTGATGGGGTCAGGCGGCAAATGGTAGCTCGAGGTCCATGGGTATTAAAAGGAAAACGACACTAAAAGAAGCACGGGCACAAAAAAAATCGGCTAACCAAAAAGGGGGTCCTTACCATCATTCCCGTACTGTCAAAAAATCAATTATTGAGGGGGGGCAAGGGGGGTCGGGGGGTGAGCAAAAAATGACTAAAGTAGCGTATCTTACAGATCGGGGGCTCGAAAGGGGGGGACTAACTGTAGAGGAAATAAGAATGCACCAAACGTAAAGTCCAAAAAACACTGGAGTTGGGGTTCCCCACTTTTGAAAAGGGTGGTGGTACCCTTTACTCCCCTATTGATAGAGAAGCCTTCTGTTAGCAGAGACTTATTTTTGGTGATAAAGCCATCAAAAAGGCTAGGATGGCCACTAACTTTATGCCAGAACAGCTTGAAAACCCCCATTACTATCACCAGGTGAAGCAGGCATGTGGGTTCCGAAGGGTAAGGGGTTAATTTAGGGAGTAATTGGGGAGAGCGCAGGGGTCATAACTCAGTGAGGACTAATGTCTAAAGAGGATTACGCATTTCCTCACTGGGTATGAATTCTGCCTGGGCCATCCATCGGAAAAAGGGAGCTTTCACGCCTGAGTAATCGGCCAAGTCCCCCACCCAACACAACACAAAGGGAGGACTTTCACGCCAAAGAAAAATGAGGGGGGGGGAGACTCTATATATTCGGGCATAAACTGAACGAAGAATTAGGGGCCCAAGGGTCTTCCAGTTTTTCGGGGGGCCCTAGTATTGGGCCACAAAAAAACCAAGGCCTTCAAAAAGAAGGGGGGGGGGTGCTATAAGAAAGCAGGGAAAGACTTTAAATGCCACGCCCGACCCGGACCGGGTCGGCCCGAGAGTCGAAAAAGGAAGTCACACCAGGAGGGAAAACCACCTTGCAGCACTAGAAAGGGGCGGGGAAGCAAGACTAGGATCCTAGGAGATTGTCATCACCGAGCTGCCATCAGTAGTATGAATGGGTCTCCAACCGGAAAATCCTTCGTAAAGGATCTAGGGGAGGGGCCAGAGAAGAGGTCGAGCGGCTGAAGTACGAATCGGAAAGGTCTTAAAGTGTAGAGGCGGGGCGCGTTGAAACAAGCAAGGAGTGGATCCAGAGGAGCAAGAAGTTCATCTATGTCGTTGAGGCTGGGAGATTCTTGGGGCCGTGAAATGAACGGGCTCTCCTGTTCAATCCGCAGGGACAACGGGGATAAATGAATGAAAGGGAAACACTGGAAAAAAAGAAAAGCCCCGCGACAAAGAATGACAAAGTGGGGGGGTGATCTCTAGAAATGGAAGGGGGGATATCCACAATATCTGAACTCCAGGGGTATAAGTGGAGTCTTCTTGGGGAGGTTTCTTCACGATGGAAGCAAGAACTCAATCGTCAAGGTATGTCAGGATGATTTCCGTGGGGAAAAGAAATCCGGATGAGAACCTTTCCAAAGTGAGAAAAGAACCCAATGAAGCGTCGATTGTTCGGAGAGCCCACGGTCGGTCCATAAATCTTTTTGGGCAAGATCCTGGGAGGAGAAAGGGGGGGGAGGGTATCACACATCCATGAAAAATCTCTGACGTAAAGCGAGCTGGGGGGGGGCAAAAAAAGGACACATGAGCAACCCAAGAAGTCCACGGGGACAAACATCACATCGCCCGCTCGTGGAAAGGAAGCGAAGACCTTATTTCACCTGTCCCCCGAACTTTGTCAAAACAAAGGGAGGACGGGGGATCGTGAAAATAAAGGATAAAAGTCAATTCGTACTTAATATATTGAATTTCTAAGAGCCCGAAAAAGGAGGGGGCAACGTTTTTATGTACTCACGGGGCAAGGTAGACCTCATACAAATGTATGGACAACAAAGGGGGGGAGCTAATCAGACACGAATGGGGGAAAAAGGTATCAGTGGGTAGACAGCACTGAAAAAGTACTTACTTCCCAGAGAGGATCTTCTATTAGA
>Ga0179591_1176368_pt1 | contig 11853 bp, 18 predicted proteins | sample CZOMad2_1_08_16f_FD_182891 | JGI IMG/M metagenome (GOLD analysis project Ga0179591, IMG submission 182891) | Vadose zone soil fungal communities from Angelo Coast Range Reserve, California, USA - CZOMad2_1_08_16fungal (PacBio error correction) | ecosystem: Environmental > Terrestrial > Soil >...
GGTTCTTTAAATGATAGGTCATCAGGATTCCTCTCTTAAGAAGATAGGGGGAGAGGAGGATGGGGAGGTGAGAAACGAGATCATTCAAATGAGCCATAGAAATAAAAAGAATTTGCAGCCATCGAGCAAAGTTTCTCTTGGAGGAAAGTCTACGGTACGTCATGAGACGCTCTAGTAAGAAAGGAAACACGGAAAAAGGAAAAGGGAGAAAAGTCTGAACAGCGCGCGGAGAGGGGAAGGAGGATTTACGAAAGGATCATCTTGTTTAGGCGGGTGGAGACTATGCGCTCCAACATAAAAATCCAAAAACACCAAATCCCAGTAAGGACGCCTTGAGAAAAGGGGGGGAAATGCAGATCTGGCCTGAGTCAGAAAAAAAAGAAAATCCCGCAGTCTACCATCAGCTTAACAACACGTTAACTCATTAAAGGGGGGGGAAATATAAAGCGGCAAAGGGGGCCGACTCGGAGCCAAGGAAAAAACAAAAAGAGGGTAGAGGAATAGCTCTCTCTGAAAGAAATAAAAGTGAAGTGCGTCAGGGTGGTGATTGGAGCGATTTGGAGGGGATGAGAGTCAACGATCGGGGTTTTTTTGGAGGGGAGCATGGTAAGGGGGGACGGGAAGGAAGGTAATAAATGCTGCAGAATTCCGAACGTACCAAGAAAAAAACTAGAAGGTGGCCAGCATGTGTGAAGGCCTCCTTCGAAAAGGGAAAACCCTCAACTGAAAAGTTAATCCGACGAAAAAAGATGAAGCCAATCCCCATTTTCTGAAAGGGATCAGGGGCACGGGTCGACGGCGGAAAAACGAGGAAAGGGAGGTCCAATCTCAAAGGAATCGGAAGCCTCCGTTGCACGAGGATCAACCTAAACGCAGAAACAATTTTTCGGAGCGAGAACCAAACAAAAAAAGGTCTAATAGAAAAAAAAAAGACCCTAAAAAGGGAAAGCCTCCATGGGATCGAAATCCAAACGGCTTTCTGACTGGATCAGTAGCAAGGAGTAGATAGAAGAAGTATTCTAATTAGATGGGTAAAGAGTTCGGCGTGTCTGAAGGAAGCGGGAAGAGGCGATACGACGAAGAGACGGGGGAAGAAATTTTACTAAAAGCATCTAAAGAAAAGTCGAAAAGCCGGCATGAATGTCAAAAGCAGTCTAAAGGCACGGCATCAGGTCCTCAGAAATGATCTCCGTAAAGAAAGAAAGGAGGAATAAACATATCCTAAAGAAATGGGGGAAATGCGAAAAAAATTCTCTAGCGGAGAGAGCGGCACAAAGTCGTAATACCTGGGGGGACGATAAAAGATCATCACGGGTCAATGAGCATCGTGAGGAGAAGAGCCCTGATCCAGCATCCCTTCCCAAAACATCAACCACGTAAATCAGAAGTGATAAGATTAAACAATTTACTGGGAGGAAACGACAATAAGAGCTGGGGGGGAAAGGTTCGTAGGGGGGGAGAGGGGAATGAAATGGGCGATCCTCTGGAGACACGGGGTGGGTGGATCGGGCAACAGAAAGAAATCCCTAGAGCCGAGGGGGGAAGACGAATTCGAGGGAAGGGCGAAACGGTGCTAATATGAACGCTCAGGAAATGGAGGGGGACTAGACCTACCTGGGGAAGAGAACAAGGGGAAGGTGGAGCGGTCCGAGTGAAGAAGAAGGGCACCATCCACGTCTGGGGGTGAGGATCCGATAACTTGAAGTATTACGTGAAACGGCCTGAAGATCGGGGAGACGGAGATTCGCTGAGGTTGACGATGTTTGAAAAAGCACCAAGAGGAAAGCTAAACAAAAATAACACGACAAGTCTAGGACCGGGACCGAATAAGTCCTATACGTAGATGGAGATCGCTAGAAGCGGAGAAGATCATTCTAGAAAGAAAGAAATAAGCAGCCAGGAAAGAAGGGGATCACTGAATACTGACGAGGACTCCTTGAAGCAAAGACGTCATTTTAACATAAACAGAGATGAAAGAAAACTCAAGGGAGGAAGAGGGACAGCCAGCTTAAGCGTCACGAAGGGAGACCATGCTACAGGATTGCACTTAAAACAGAATGGGAAAGGGACGGGCTCTAAAGAGAAGAAGAAAATTCAGTGGGGACGAGCATATCGGATGGTAAGCAGTCTATCCTAATGAAGCAGAAAATAAAAAGAAACTGAGAAAAGAAAGTAATGAAAACGGCAATCATTTCCTCAAGATAAGTGCGAAGGACTGACGACAAGGTCTTTCCATCAGACCGGGCAGTCTACATACTCTACACAGAGTCGAAAGGGACTGATAATTCCGCTGGGGAAAATCAAACCTGGGCCTCTATCACTGGAGGAACAGCCATACTTCCCAAGAAGAGCTCCTAAGACAACAGAGGGAAAACTGATGCGCGAAGGCTGGACGAAAGCTACTTATAGATATCGACGGAAGGAGAACAGAAGTCGAGAAATAGGAAAGAAGTCGTGAGATTTGGCACGGAAATCTCCTATCTATATGACAGAGGGGGTAACTGAGCATTTGAAGGATTCAGCAGTAACGGGAAGAAAGGGTCGAGTTGGCAATGCACAGGAGCGATTACTCGGTTTTTGAACCTCATCAGGCAGGAGAAGACGGGAGGGGTAACGTGGATGAGAAACAAAAATCTTTTGGTTGAGGGGAGGGAAAGAGTCTTAAGTCAGAGTCGGATCGCCAAGATGAAATGATCTACAAAAGCAAAGCTGAGGTTTAAAAGGCGGAAGCGTAATATCTACTCGGGAAAGATGGTCCTCTAATAGAGGCTTAGGAGGGAAAAACTCTCTAGGCTAGAAGCAGGCGCGGAAAGCAGCCGCTCCTGGAAAGAAGAGGAAGCAGAGGGGGACACCCAAGGGACGAGGACGAAACATAGGGATGACTGAAAGAGAAGAGGTTAATATGCTCAGAAAAATAGGAAGAACAGAGACCCTACTTCTCCTTCACTGCCTTTGATAATAGAGCAATAAGGCGTGTCGGAGAGGAAAAAAAGTGCAAATCGAAAGAGAGACAGGGTGGGAAAAGGAAAGGAGGTCTTATTAGAGAGTCGGGGGAGTCAATGGGAAAAGGTAGAAGATCTGGGAGGAAAGGGGAGGTCCTCCAAATCTAGTTCGGGAGAGCTCAGGTAGGAGTTGTCAGGATCATGCGAGACCTGTGGACAAGGGGGGAGGATGCCCTCTTTCGCTTCGAGATTGGAGGCAAGAAAAGAAACGCTCACGAAAAAAGACGGGTTCGGTCAGGCAGGTACGTCAGGCATGACGTAGAGATAACGTGCCGTACGAGAAGAAAAGAGGCGAACCGATGTACGCTGGTGGTTTGAAAACCGTAGGAGGGGTAATCCCCAAAAGGGAAAGGCGCATCGTTTCAAATCCGGGGATGTAAATTTTCTCAGGGGGCTCATCGGAAAGGGGTGGAAAGACGTCCCTGAAGACATCACCTGGACGTCTTTCTTAGGAAAGCGTCGGAACAGCTTGAGCAAATGGGATTATCGAAAAGGGCGGTCATAAAGGAGAAAGGGGAAACGAGAAGGGCCGCAAACTTCAGCATCGAAGCTCACGCGGAGGAAGAAGGGAACACAGATGGAATCAGAAATCTTGGAAGGGAAGGAGCTCTCCCTTGGGGGGGCGAAAGGCACGGCGCCATTGTGTCTCCGCGCGAAAGAATCGCAGAGGATTGTGCGTCATCGGAAAAGATCGAAAAAGAAACACCCGCTGGGGGGAAGATACCACTAAAGGTGCGCTCGAGCTTGGTAGGTAGGGAATTGCGAACACATGAGCAGGTCTGCTGAAGGGGAAGATCAACTTTCATCTAAAACGAGAAAAAGTGGGGACGGACGGCACCTCTAATTGAGGGAAAGACATCGCGCGGCAGAGTGGGTGGGGGGAGGTGGGAAATATCCATACCCGGGAAGGGGAAACATCGAGGGGCCACGGTCATCTGAGACAGACGGGGGGAATGACTACGTCCAGATGAACCAAAAAAAACAGTATTTGTCTTTTGAGAGGCAACAGGAAATGTGGGGCCTGAAGTGAGGGAAGTCGGGCTCGGAAGAAGGGGGGGGTTGATTGAAAGGGGAGAAAAGAGGTAAACGCGAGGGAAAAAAGAAGAGACAGGCGTTCTGAGCTAATTAAGAAGCGGATTCTCAAGGGTTATGCTTATCACAATCGAGAGGGCGCCAATTTCTTGAAACTGAATTTGACGAGGAAAGACTTACTGCGAGCGGGATACGTACGTAGAAACGCCGGTAAAGAGGGGGGACATTCCGGGGGCGATGCGAGAGGTAAATCTGCCGAGACAGGCAATCCCGAGAAAAAAGAGTAAGGTGGCTTGTACGGATGAATGTAGACCTTTGGGGTCGAGGGGGACTGAAAAAGAAAGAGTCAGCGAGACGAACTCCTAAACATAGATCGAGCAATTCGAATCAGTTCATTGGGAAGACCAGTGTCTCAAAGTAGTGTCGGGAAAAGTGCAGGATTAGGGATGCCGGGAGAAAAGTGAGGTTCCCTAGAAGGACAGCGGTGGTGGTTGGAACCGGCACGAACTATGGTTACTGCGTGTAGAAGGAACCCAAGCGCACAACTAGGAGAAAAGACGTAAATCTTGAACTAGGGAGGGGAACAGGGTGTTTAAAAACCGCAGAAAAAGACGGGAGGAGGGGAGGGAGAACTTTTGGGTGTGAGTGAACTTCGATGGGCAACGGAGCTTATCCTAATCATGGGATGGAGGGTTTTTCCATCAGAGACGACAAATGAGGAACAGAGAAAACCAAAGTTCTAGGAGAAGGCGAGGCATCTCAGATATTACTGGAAGGGGAAGGCTTTAATTACCCATGCCGCCACCGAAAAAAGCCCCCAGCAGAAAAAGCACGCGCGAAAAGAAAAAAAGAAGCCCTCCTTGAGAGTCGTCGAAATAAGGGGAGAAACAGATAAAGCTGATAAGTCGCCGGAGCCTCAAAAAAAACAAAGGACACAGAGTAGATAGTTAGCCAACAATTAATGGGTGTGACGGTGTGAAGCTAATAGATTTTCTCGCGGACTGAAAGAGATGAAAAAGGACAGTCGAGTTCCAGGGAAAGAGAGCAAGAATTACGCTCTGGGGGGAGAAGGGGGGGAGCGGCATAGGATCCACCCTCATCTCCGGGAGCGCTACATGTCGGAACTAGTCAAAAATTTTCCGAGATGCTAGGAGGAGGGAGTAAAGAAAAAAAAAAAAAAAAAAAAAAAGAAAAAAGAAAAAAACCAATAAGTGGTTCAAAAGGCCGAAATGGTCTTGAAGGGAAAAAGAAAAGAGTCGAAATTAGTACATTCTACTGGAAGGCGATCGCGGCGCCAGGCGGAGAATCTAAATCATGGAAAAAGAGGCGGAAACCTGTCTCGTCATCGAAGATCCTATAGACGAGAATATGAAGAAAAGTGAAGGTACTAAAAAGAAGGCCGCTCTCGAGAAAGAAAAGAGGGGAGAAGAGATGGTGAGTTTCATGTTCGATGAATAGCGGAAGTACGAATCTCGGAGGGGCGCTTCTATCCAGGGATATTTAGCGTTTCTCGCTGAAAAAAGGGGAAAACCATGACTAAAGACAGCTGCAGGTGCGTCCGGTGAGGGAAAGAAGATGAAAGCCTGATGAAGAAGATCCGGAGGAAGCGTCCCTCTCAGGAGGGGCGCACCACTTTACCGGGAAGGTTAATCGAAGGAAAGCGGGAAAACGGGAAGCTGGGAAGGACTTGAAATGGGTGGGTGCACTGATTCAGTGTGGAAGAAGAGAGAAAAAACTCTAACCCATCCAGGGAGGACCTGCTGCACTTGGAGACTTGCAGATCTGAAGGAATTCTACAAAGAAGGGAGCCGAACCTCAGGGAAACGAAAGAAACGGAATGGAAAAAACTATTGTTGGCAGAAAGTGAAGAGATAGAGGGGCCTTTGGGGGGACGTCTCTCGAGTCAGAAGTATTAAAAGGTCATTAGGTCGGCTTAAAAGGGAAGGGGTACGGAGGTTAGTGCCGACTCTTGTGTGAAATTAGGGCGTGTCTTGCGTCTCTTTCAAGAGGGGGGTGGGGAGGTGGGGCGGGAATGGGTATTAGAAGGGGCCCAATGTCATCAATATAATTATTAGGAAAACGTCGGGAGCAAAAAGGTTGCTCACAAGCAGGAAGAAGGGAGAGGAGGTGAAGAAAAACCCTAAAAATGATGGGGATAGCCGCCGAAGTGCAGAGGAAGAAGAAAGTGAAAACTTGACAAAAGCAAAAATCGTCTACGAGGAGAAAAAGGGGCCCTGGGGAACTCCGCTAAAGAAGCGTCGACCGGTGTCCGTGCGACGAGGAAAATACGCCGACCGACATGTGAAAAGAAACAAAACAATAAAAATAACAAGAATCACTGATAGGGGGGGAAAAGAAAAAAAAAAAATACAGGAGAGACATACGAGTGTCGCCTCGAGTGACAGGAAAGGATTGTCGGAAAGGGGGGAGGAAGATTAAATCAAAGTCTGAAAATGGGAGGAGGGGGTAAGCTCAGGAAGGGACATATCCGAATCAGAGCAATAACTCCGAACGGAATCTGAAAAAGCCACTCCGCGCAAGGATCTGGAAGGGGATGATAAAAAGGTGTAAGCTCGAAAGTAGAAGGAGTCACAAAGAGTGTACAAGAGCCGGACTCGCGAAAACCTGATGAAAGTTACGAGAAAGAAATCAGGCTTAAAAAGTAAAAATATTGGGGGGGGAAGATGGGGGCACCACAAATTCGTAATCCAGGATTAGCGGGGGAGGGTCCGAGCTCATCAAAATGATTCTTGCGATAGGGGGCGCTTCTGCCGAAAAAATAAGACAGTTAAACATCAGAAGCAGGGAAAGAAATGATCAGCTGAACGAAAGAACTGGTGAAAATATCAACGCCAAGATCAGGCAAAAAATATGGAGTTTTCCTGAGGGCATCAGCGGAAAAAAAATATGACCAGTGAATATCCAAGTGTGAAAAAGCGACAAAGTTTTGGAGATTAAAAAAAAAAAATACAGCGATGACTCTAGGGAAAAGATGACGCCGGGGCATATCTGCAAAACGGAAAAGGGGTATATAAAGGGGAGGAAATGAATAAAAAAAGGGTGGGGGGGGGGAAGAAGACAAAATACCTGTAATCTAACCGATACACACGCTGACAGAAGGGAAGTCCTTGGGACTAATAAAAAGTCCAATCTTGAATTGAGGCTCTAAAAATGTGCTACAAAAATCGCTTGAAGGGCGGTTCGAAGTCTGGACTTCTATCATTTGGCAGGGGGCAGGGCGGGAGAAAAAACAAGGGAAGTCCTCTAACGAGGGTAGGGACGATCTGCGAATCAGGAAAGGAAGACGAAGTGAGCTCAGGAGAATCCTTCCTTCTTCTTGCCAGAGAATAGAAGAAAAGGAAGAGAATAAGGAAGAGAGACTGTGCGAGACCGAAGGCAAAAAAGAAGGGAAGGGAAGAGGAACGTCCACTTGACGTTCAGCTCATCAAGGACATCAATGAAGGAGTTCAAACGATGCGCCGTCATACAAAAATGGTCAGGAGGACAACCTATTGAGAAGCAGGACCGAGCAAGGGCCATATGAGGCGGCATATCGGCGGGGTAGAGGGGCGAATCCTGGCTGCTAAGACACAACGAGAAACTCGGAGAAGGGGAACGGGTAATCTTAATCATAAGGAAAGAAAGCTAACGTCCGGAACTCGTGGCCACATACTTTGAGGGAAAGGAATCGAGAACGGTGGAGGGGTCGACGAATTAAACTGGGAGAGCAATTCAAGAACGGTACGGAGAAATCCAGGACTTAAGGATAATCTAAAGATAGCTGGGGGAAATATACCGGGGGGAAAAAGACACGAATCGATTATACTCAACTTGAGGAAGAGGATAATGCAGGCATTATACTAGGGAACGAGTTAAGGAGAGGGAGTAGACCAAAGCAAGAATCAGGAGAAAAGAGAAGATAACCCCGTTGTGACCCATGCTTTGGAACTATCGTTCAGGAGGTTCGCTGCTCTTTTTTCAAAACCGAAATCGAACGAGTGCGGGGAGGGGATCAAAGATGGTCAATACGTAAACATCTTATGAAAGCAAACAGCTAGAGAAAAGAAAAAGGTTAAAAGAGGAAGAGATGTGAGAGGGGTCTGAGATCGATGAGATTTCTAGGACGTAGTCCAGCGCTGCGGAATAGAACTCACGACTCGATTCTCTCTCGGCTTGCGTCAAAGATCAAGCTACCGAACAATAGGCCCCATCAAACCGAATGGCGATTAGTACGCCAGCCTTGGGAGAAGGGAAAGTCTTGTGATATAATCGGCGCCCTGATTCCGAACTCGCCGACTCAGGAATCCTGGGGGGAAAAAGATTCGGCGAGAAATGGAACCAGTGAGTCAAAAAAGGCCGGGTACGGTCCCACATCGAGCCTAGGCGCCTTAATGCTGTCGTTAGACGCGTCCTCGTCGTTGAATCATGGAGGCCGTCTCAACAGGTTGAACAGGTTAAAAAAAGGATTAAAAAGCGCGCTTAAAACGCGGGTCGCGTATCGGCGCTCAAGGAACCTTGGCGAGGTAGGCAGCGTGCGCGCGATAGGTGTAGTCCAGATTCCGGCGGGAATTCAAGTAGGGGTGAGAAAGGGGGTTCCTATCGAGGGGAAGGGCAGAGCAAGACGTGACCTCCAAAAAGAGTGCAGAGCACAGAGGCTGTTTATGTGGTGAGAAAGGAAAGTCGGGGTTGTGAGAGGAAAACGGGAGGAGGGCGAAAGTGGAAATTCAAGGAAAGAGGAAGGAGCACAGTGTTACCTTCTTCGAAATGGGAACGTGCCGCAAGTCGGATCATAAAACTTGGGGAGAGTGACGGCCATTCGCGAAGTCGGTGCAAAAGCGTGAAAGGAGTAGATGAGAAGGTCAATGTTGGGATAGTAGCAGTATCCAAGAGTCGCGAGGGAGAAGTATAGGCCTTCATGATGTCTCATATGTGAATGACGTGGAAAGGAAAGATCTCAGGTTCGACTTCACCACTTCGCGAGCGAAAAAATCGAGACAAAACAAGAAAGTAAGGAGCGTGGGCCGTCAGAGGGAGAAGCAGACTACCCCCGAGGGATGTGAAGGTAGTCCGCCCGGCATAGCCGGCTAGAATCAGCGTGTCCGCGGGGGATGAACAGTGAATGTCGGTCGGGGGTAATGGAAATCACAGTTAGAAATTAAATAAGCGCAAAAAAGGGAGCGTTCACCGGCAAGTTGGCGAATCACAATCGCGTTCTAGTGGGGTTGCTGGACTGTTGGGGAGATAAAGACCGGTTGAGAAGAAAAAACTGATAGCCAGGACTCAAAATCCTATCCGGAGAAAGAACCGCGGGGGAAAAAGGTTGCCGAAGGGGGTTGCTTCAAAAAGTAAGGAAGGGGATAATCGCTCTGATGGGGTGTGAGGGTGCCGGTATGGGTAAAAAGGGGAGCGACTGAAGTACTAACGTAGAGAAATTCCGGGCGGATGATCTCAAGTATCGAGGGGGGTCGAGTATTCACCGTGGGGGTATGGAAAAAGGGAAAAGAATATCTCAGATGGAAAGGAGGACGCTTATTTCATTAGAGTCGCTCAGCGATGGAAGTTTGTCTGAGGAAGGAGTGACTCCATGTAAGGCTCGTTCAGGGGGAAATTGCGGAGGTGGATGGAAAAGGGAGGGAAGCCGCTCGCGAGCGGGGCTTGAGAGGAAGAAAAAAGTTCGGAGAGCTTCTTATCTTCCCAGAAGATAGAGAACGCAGAAAATATTGAAATATAGCAATTCGGATACGCTGTCTATATCCTTTATAACGAGCCGGCTAAAAAAAGTTTCGATGAGAAGAATGGCGGACGGTCGGGATGGAAAAAACCAGCAAGTCGGAAGAGGCGGTTGTTGGAGCAAGAAAGGAAGTGTTCCGTCTTGGTCCTGTCAGGACCTCGCGCGAGGGAACCCTGAAGCGCCACGAGAGACTTGGGACTAGTTTAGCAGCTTTTGGAGAGAGGCGCGGCGGCGACGGCCGGTGGCGTCAAAGAAACTTGGGGAGGGGAGTGAGTGTCTCTTCCTTCGGCGGAAATTTCCGCATCAGTGGTGGGGGGTCTCAAAAAGTCTCCGAAATCGGAGGAAGGAAATGCTGCTCAAGAAGGAAGTTTTAGTCATCGAGCGGGAGATAATAATCGGTCCGTTACTTGAAAAATTACCCAGGACCGAAAAAAAGGAACCCTCTTGATAAAGGACTCAAGCAGCTCCCAAGGGAATCAAAGCGCAACTGGGGGGAGGTCAAGGTCGTCGGTCTACAGAAAAACCGCGAACTAGAGGAAGTAGAAGCTAGAGCGGTCAAGAGGAAGAAGATCTATCTCTAAATTCCGAACAAGGAATAGGGTGCAAGTGAGGTTTTTCTACGAATCGCTGGGAAGCTAGGAGGCAAAGGGACAGTAGAGGGGCAGACCAGAAGCTCTAAGGGAAGGAAAGGGGGGGGGAGAGTGTTCGGGAACTGGTTGTACTGAAGATGACCCGCAAATCAAACAAGAGGTCCGGTCCGAAGCGCGGCCAATGAAAAAGTAATCGCGTCTCTTACTAAAATAGGAAAAAAAGTCGAGACAGAAAAAGGTATCCGGAGAGAATCGCGAAAGAAGGAAGCCAGTCGACTTGGTAACGCACATAGCAAGAACTTACTCGCGGAGACCATGATGATGCAAAACCTCTTCACTCTCCTAGAAATTCGCGAGATCAGGAGTCCCATCACCCCTGATAGGAAGAATGGGGATGGGGGTACTGATAATTGACAAGTAAGTTATCAAAAGAATCAGAAACAAACGGTATTATTAAAGGAGCCGGTTCATGGAGACGTTACACAACTTTGAAAAACGCCGCTCGTCAGATTCGGAAGAGGAGGCGTTCTATTGGTAGACGAATCTTAAGCAGGGAAGAAGAGTTTCAAAAGAGATCAGAAAGTGGCAAAGGGAGAAGGGGGTGTCGTAAACTTAGAACGGTAAGGGAATTCCAGCGAGAGGAAGTCCGCTACCGGATAAAAGGCTCCAGCTTATCGAAGATTCTACAGACGAAATGAAAGAGAGACGAATAGGAATTGGAATCTTTCAAAGATCTCTTTGGGAGGAGAGGGAGGGTATCAGAAGAGCTCACCATTTCTCGAAAAAAAAAGATAATAAGCTTCTGACCATTGAAATTGCCGATATCAAAGAAGTTAATAACTCTGGACATCGCTAAAAAGGAGAAAAAAAACCTGGGAAAACCTCTTCAGTTTGAGTTAAGAGGGGAAGGTTGGAGATTCCTGCTCTAAAGGGAGAGCTCCAGCTCAGAGAGGCGTGCCGACAGAAAGACTCCGAGCTGCTTTGGGAAGGGAGGAGGGAAATCAGGGGGAGGGAGGGAGGTCCAGCTGTGAGGGACTTTGGCGGGGGAAGGGTAATTAAAAGTTAACTGACCGTAAATGCTGCGATGACCTAAACTTCACAAGGAGCGAAGAATCGGTAAACATGTTTCCAATGAAAGAGATAACTTGAAAAAGAAAGGAAGGTCAGAGAAAAAGAAGGGAGAACCCCAATTGTTCATGGCAGCGCACGTAATAAGAGTAAACTGGAGCCGAAAACAGGCGTGAGGGAATCAGAAGGGGGAAATTCTCGAGGAAAAAATGAAGAAACAAGGGTTACACGGCGGAGCAACCGACTAGCGTAAAAAGGGGGAGACCACAACCTGCCCGAAAAAGAAGCCCTAAATAAAGGACGGGGGAAGAAGCGAAATGGAGTTCTACGCGCGTGATCCATTTATTAGGAAAGAGAAGGATTCGGGGGGGAGGGAACTATTAAATTAGGGCAGTGTCGTCGAGATACTTGCTGGGGGGGGGGGAAAGGA
>Ga0179591_1256394_pt1 | contig 11853 bp, 16 predicted proteins | sample CZOMad2_1_08_16f_FD_182891 | JGI IMG/M metagenome (GOLD analysis project Ga0179591, IMG submission 182891) | Vadose zone soil fungal communities from Angelo Coast Range Reserve, California, USA - CZOMad2_1_08_16fungal (PacBio error correction) | ecosystem: Environmental > Terrestrial > Soil >...
CGGACAGAAAAGATGAGGAAAAAAACGCGGAAAAAAACCTACGAGCTGGGGGCAAAATGGAGGTCCTGGAAGTATCATGAAACAGCGGAAAAAGGAGCAATGGATAAAGGGGGCCACGCTGTACACCGGTCACGAGTTGGAGGGGCAATCTGTAGTAAAGGGCCTGGGCAGAACGGCACCGTGAACTGCTGGGCAAGACAACTGCTGGAAAGCATGGTGCACAGACCAAAATGGAAGACAAAAGGCTCGGAGGATGTCACATCACTGAGGCGCATCACAGGGGAATGGGAGCCCCAGGGACGAAAAAAAAAAAAGGCAAGAAAAAAAAAGGACAGGGGGGAAGGTCTGCCAGAAAAACAAACACGGAATTCATAAAGGGTTTGAAGCACTTGGGGGTACCCTAGTGCCCAGGGGGGTTAGTACGGGAGCGCGAATTTTAAAAAGGGTATGAGGAGGTGCAAGGGGGAAACAGGAGGCAAAAAAGCGACTCTCCAAGGTGAGGGACGGGATCCAGAAATTTGTGTAAAACGTTTAGGGTCGAACCCGCATGGACTCAGAGGAGGAAGGGAAATTTTGAGAAGGCTTCGAACATTCAAAGAGTTAAGGAAAGCGGGGGAGTGTTCCGTTGGGGACCCGAAGCGGCATAGGGTGGGGTTGTGTGAATACAGGGGCGGGGTTGCCCGAAGTCAAACTGGAGGGGGGGGAAATAGCGAGTGGTTGTGAACAGTAAAAGTACTGTGGGGCGCATAAGTCTCTATCCTACGAACATGGAGCAGCGCGGGTTTCAGGTGGAGCTCAATCCTGGGAAGTTTGAAAGGAGATTTGGCAAGCGGTAAAAGGCAAACCTGGAAGACGGCCACGGGTGGGTCCGGACTAGAGGCTCTACATATACGAACCAAAGAAAGAAAAAGAATGAGGCGATCTCTGACAGCGAGACGGGTTTCAAGGTTGCCATACTAAGTCAAAAGGAACCAAGTGGTCACCGCTCGGTGGAGGACGAAAATGGGGGTATATACTATAAGGGTTTCAAACCAAAATCAAACAGGAGCCTGAGTGTAAAGCGGCAATAACAACGCATCAGGGGCAATTTGAAGGAATATCTTGGGGGCGGGAAACATTACCTGAAGAAAGCCGGAGGCTAGTGACAGAAGCAAAGTGCTGAGAAAAAGAACCGATCTGATTGGTCGGGCACTAAAAAAAGGGGGTTTAAAAATGGATTCTTTCGGTCGGAGGGGGTTCTGGGGGAGGATGAAGGTGGAGTCAAGAAAAAAAAGGAAAGCCAGAATCACAGGCTGTGAGGCAGGACACCCAAACGCAGCCGCTCCATGGAGAAAAAAGGGCATCAACGTGCGGGGGTTGGGGCTGCGGTTCATGGGGTCAGGGGGGGCTGCGCATATGGCCAACTGTCTATCACAAAAAAAAACATTGAGAGGAAACAATCTAACCATGATATACCAAGCCCGGCGATCGCCCACATGGAAACACAGTCCCTCCAGAAGCTTAATGGGGCAGCGCTTACCATTTCTAAAAAAGAAATTAGTGGTGGGCTTGCCCGGGGATGAGGTGTTTTCAATATGATAAGGCTCGAAAAAATTCGAAACTAAACCCTGCGGAGTTCGGGGATTACCCCGGGAGGCTTTGGGGGAGAACTCCACAGAGAAGCAAATGGTCGTGGAAAAGCTACATTTCAAGAACCGGGGGAGGTTGGGTGATGTGGAGAAAGACCTTCAGAGCACATGCCCAGCATGAAACAAGGGGACGTGCAGTAACAGGGGTTTACTAGAGACAGTAACCCCAATCCCGCGGAGAGGCGAGATGAGAAACATCCCTTAAAGTAAAGGCCCCGGAATAGGGGTGGGGCTAACCGAACGGCTGGGACCGGAAGGAAGTTTGAAGGGAAGAAAAAAAGAGTAAAAAACAAAAAGTCTACGCAATGGGGCGATGTCATTGAAGGGAACCAGTCACATTGCTGCTACGGCTCTATTGGACTGGGCAAAACATCGGGTGGAAAGGGCAAAAAGCTTGGGAATTAGTTAATCTCCGCTGGGGTGGTGGGTGGTGGTTGGGGGGGGTTTGGGGTAGTTTAGGTTGTTGTGGATCGGGGGGGGCTGTGGTGTTTGGTGGTTTGTTGTGGGGGGGGGGTTTTTGTGTGTGGGGGGTTAAAGCGGTTAACGGACGGTCTATGTGGCTGTTTGTTTGGGGTTATCTTTTTTTTTTTGGGGAGGTTGGGGGGTACTTTGTGGGGTTTTTCGGCGACCGTAGGGGTTATGGCTGGGTGTGGCGGGTTACAGTTCTTTTGTTGACCGACGACGAATGAGGGTTTTTGGGAGTTGTCCTTTAAAAAGCCCGACAGAGACACAGGGTTGGGAAGACTTTTGTAAAAAATTCAGGGGAGGACTGCCCCCAGCAGAGAGGGGTGTGGAATGCGGTAACAAAAAAGGGAAGGGAATTGGTGAATCGAAGTTAAAATGTGGACAAGCCTCAGGGCTTACGTGGATAGAGGAATCGTGCCCGCTTCGCAAGGAAGGGTCTCAGGAGTATATCTGGAGGCAGGCATAAAGCTCGAAATGAAGTCTCTCAAATCGTAAAGCTATTTGTTGGAAACATCTACTCTCGCCTATCTCTTGAAGGTGAGGTAAGCCGGGAGGTGTGTAGCAGAGATCACTTAATTGGAAGTTGGCACAGCATTTCAAGGACCTGGGAAAGAGGCAAAAGCTTAAACTCGATGGGAGCATAGCGAGTTCGACGATCTGGTAGGGAAAGGATAAATGAAGACATAGGCTCCCGTGGAAGCGAGTGAGGAAAACCTGAAAAGGCCTTAAGCAACGAAGTCAGGTATACATTCAAGGGGTAAATAGGGAAGACGCACTCAAAGTTTAAGTGAGGGAGGGATGGGGTTTGACCCTCAAACTCCACCGCTAAGAAGAGGGGAAGCAAGATTCTCTAGGAGTCCGCGGGGAGCAAATTGAAGATCGACAGACAAAGGGAGGTAAAAACGGAGGGGCATTACCCTCTATTTGGTGTGGGGTGAAATTTTCTTGGGGCATGAGACGTCTGGGGCAAAGAATGTTTGAAGAATAAACCATGGAAACACTGGGGGAAAAAGAGAGATGCCTCTGAGATGGGGGGAAATAGGGGAAGATGGTGAAAAGTCCAAGCGCGGGCAATTCGCAATTATAAATGGAAACCCTCAAAAAAGGGGGAATCTAGAAAAAGGGTACGAGAGACTTGAATAAACTTAACTCACCTAGAGAAAGAGCTATGGAACAAGAGCAAAAAGACGGATAGCAGGATTGGTGGGGCTCGAGGACAAGGAAGGGAGTTCCGGTGAAAAGGGGAAAGAATGTGTTGGCCCTTCATACAGCGAACTTGGGAGGCTAAAAACCAGTTCACCCGCGAGAGGGGTTCGGCGTTGATGAGGCGAACAAAAAGGGAAAGTCCCCACCGGGAATGCCCAGGTATACATATTGGGCGACTCTGGGCACTTAAGAGGTCTCGAATACAATTCAAGATAAGGGGAAACTCCAAAAAGCAGACTGGGGGAAATTTGGCACTTTCTTTGAAAAAAGGCTTAGGGGTTCAACACGCTGGAAAAAGGGATAGGAAGCACGCAAAGGAACGAAAGGAGCGAAAGAGAAAAACGGAGAGGGGAAAACCATATCTGCGATTGTCCATGAACTTTGGGGAGGACTAGATCCAATAACCTTCGAACCAGTAAAGGCGAAGATGAACCGGGGAGAAACAACCATTTCGATCGAGTCATGTGTTCTTCAAACGGGAGGGGGAAAAACGGTTTCGGGGAAAGCGGGGGGGTACCGCCCACACCCAAAGGATGTGGAAAAAAAGACAAGAATAAAAAGTGTAAGATGCAAATAGTTGTCGCGGGGGAGGTTCTGTCAATGTCACTCAAGAAACCGGGGCCAAGCCCAGAAGTGGCGACTCGGGAAAGGAGAGTAGTTAGGAACATGCTTAAACATTCCAAAGTCCAAAAGTATCTGGGAGTCGGTTTCATGCTGTTCACTAGCCGCGTTTTGGGGGGGGGGAGTTGGAAAGGAAGGAATGAGGACCCTGAGGAGGAAGTTGTTGGAAAAAAGACAGAATTAAAAAAAAGAAAGTGTCCTCATGTGAAGGGGGAACTCAAGAAGAACGCCCTCTCCGCGAGGTCTAAGGAAATTTGTGTGTGGGTTGTTCAGCCAGCGGTTCTAAAAAACTTGGGGAAAAAACACCGGACGAAGGGAAAAAAAAAAAACAACTCCATGATGGATCCTTTTAAGGTTAATAACAAAAGGGTTGCGTCGCTGGAGTATCCTCTAACAATCGTTAAGGAACCAGAAGGGGGGGGGGGGTCAAAGGGGGGGGGGGGATAAATAAGGTGGTGTCTCACTTCTCAAGAGTCCATCAAATCAAGAATGGAGCGTTAAATAAACATTGAATTCCTGAAAAGAGGGGGTCAATTCATAGCTGGAAAGCAGGGTGTTCAGCGAGATTTCATGGACGTTGGACCTCTAAGGGGAAAGTCTGAACCTCCGGTCGCGATAGGACCGAAAAAAGTCCCTATAGCAGTGGGAAGGCTCACACAAGGCGTGTTTGAAATTCAGGGGATGCAGGGCGGCGAAAAAAGTCAGGGAAAGTGGTCAAAACAACAGCCGTGATGAGGGGGAAGGGCTAGGTCGTCGCAGGGAAGAAAAGACCAGCAAACTGAGGAGCTAAGTTCCAAACGGGGGGGGATTATTTAACTGGAGCAAGGGCCTCGGTCCTGTAAGGGTGGGAAGATTAGACTCGGGGAACAAGCTCCAACACTTGTTAGGAGGCAAAAAAACCCGAGCAACGAAGCGGGAAAATGATGCAAAGACAGGTGAGTGTGAGCGAGACAACGCAAGGGAAAGAACAGAAAACGAACGGGATGAAAGAGAGATGACTTGACAGCAGCAAGGGGGATCCAAGAGCGTGAACCAATACATGGTGAGGGAAGGTGCACGATGCTGGTAGAAGGTAGCGAGTGAAGGAAGGGCAGGAGAAGGATGAGGCGAGGGGTTAACGGAAAAGTGTAAATGATAGTAAATCATCCGATGTGAGGACAGGTTTCCCCCTGGGAGACTATCCTTCGTAGAATCAGTAACGGGGAACCTGGTATGAAAAGGGGGGGATTGTAAACTCGACGGAAACATAAAAAATTGCAGGAAAAGGGATTCAGTGAACCGGAGGATGAGAGGGTGTTGGGAAAAACTAGCCCCTTAATAAAAAAAAAAAAAGGGGGATTGAGGATAAACCTAAGTGACTGATAAAAGGTCTTATCTACTATCGGTAGCGGCGACGTAAGGGGTGAGAAAAAAAAAGAACTGAACAATTCCCGGTAAGAGAGCGACAAAAAGGAAAAAAAGGACCAAACGGCACTATAGCGCAGAAAAAAAAAAACCTTAAACTCCAACACCAAACAGAAAAAGTGAAAGAATGGAGGAGAAAAAGAAAATCACCGATCGAGAAGAAACGAGGGAGCTTGTTCGCGAGTTGGAACAAACATTGGGTACTAACAATGGCTCGCCGAGCCGTTAGGAGACGTGGTTTTTAGGAAAACCGGGGAAAAAGAAAAGGAGAAACGAGAAAAGCGGACCTTGACTCAAAGAGTAGAAGAGGGAAACCTGATAAATTCTGACTCCGGAAGGGGGAACTTTGAAACTTAACAAAAGTGGGGAACGCTCCTTGGAATGGAGAGTAAACACAAAAGGTGAAAGCATCAAGCACGGGTAACCCAATACCTACGAGAAAGGGGTGAAAAGTCGGTGGCAATTATGGGGGGAAAAAAAAATGAGAAAAAGGGGGCATCATGCAAGGAAAATTGAGGTTGAAAATATCCGGCAGAGTGCCGACGAAATGCCAGGGACAAAGGAGATGGAGTCGGATCGCTGGTGTCATGCTGAAAGGACTAAATGAAATGTGGTTGCCACTACCCGGCGGGAGAGGGATTGTCCTTCTCGCAGTCGTGTCAGGCGAAAGCGATAGAAAAAAAAAACACCTTAGGGGTAGAGAGAATAGCGGGGACAGGATAAGAAGAAAAAAGGCTACATCGAGAAGTTGAAAAAGAGGCCTGTGAGGTTGCCTAAGGAAAGACGCGGCACAAGATTGTAAAGCACGAATTGCTAGTTCTGCCAATCTGAGGAAGATCAATTTTAGAGTAAGCACATGAGTTCGTGATGAGGGCCAGTCAAGGGGGAAAAAGTGGGTGAAGATGTTCAAAAGAACCGTAAACCAATGGATACGTAGAAGGGGGTGACAATATGCCGGAGAAGTAACCTGGGAGGGAGACAAGGAAGCGCAATTGTTGAGGTGGTAAAGGTCAAGGTGGTGCCGGGAAGAGTACAAATTTTGTGGGACAAAGAGGAAAAAACTGTTGAGTTTGCTGAAGAAGGGGGAAGTTAAAGAGACGGGTTAATCATCCTTTTGTCCAGTGGTGGAAAACCTACCAATTACTGGATTACGAAAAAGGGAAGGAAGAAAAGGGACTACGGGATCCCTTTGGTTTGAAAAAAAAGGGGTGGGGGAGCGTAAGGAGAAAGAGGAATGGGTGGGGCGGATGAAAATTCCGACGAGATTCCAAGTGTCGACGAAAGTGGCCGGGAGGTATGGTGCTGAAAAAGAGGGCGGAGAAAAAGGGCGGTGGGCGTCAGCGACGGACGTTTTTAGCGGGGGGGGCCTTTCGGGGAATATTTTCAGCCTTCTTTTGAAAAGCCCCGACGCATTATCGGCTCCCTATAGCGCAACACGGGGCGGAAAAAGGTTTTGAGCTTTGGCGAAAAGCAAAGCCGGCGGGGTTAAAACAGGGGGACAGAGGTGGAAATATTTAAGGCGACTCGACGCCCCTAGAAAGAGGGGGTAGTGGTTTGTGTCGTACGGAAGGGAGATACATCTAGACCCCAAAAAAATAGACAACGTGATCTCCTCTCCGGCAAACGGCTCTAAGCGAGGGGGGTCACATTTGAAAAATCGACAGGTAAGTTGGATCTGGGGGGCCACAAGTATCGGGGGTTAAAATAGAAGCTGTTTGAAAGGGGCCTATCATAGCTAATCCTAAGCGAAGGGGGAAGGTACTGCGGAAAAAAGAGAACAGACCTGGAAAAAATTTTCAGTACTCTCGGGGGGGTCTTGGCATACCTGAAGAAAAAAGGAGGAGTGAGGTGCCGAAACAACAAATAATCTAAAAAAGACCTACTGCAAGAAGTGGGGAGCTAGGTTCCTAGCATAAAGGGGTGGAAGTGGCGGTCCTGCCTTAGATTGAGGGGGAATTGTCGAAAAAAAAAGGCGACAAAAAAAGACCAATCACGGGATTTTAAGTCCGGGGAAGACCCGTTTTGACCTCACTCCGCCTCGAAAAAGGGGCAGCACCACAAAAATGCAGGTGGCGGAGTGCATTGGGGAGGGATAAGAGGAGGGGCCAATTCGATCTGAGTCTCATCTCACCAAAAAGAAAAATAGAAAGGGAAAAAACAATACCCTGCTGATCGAAAGGGAAAAAATTCAATTGAAAAAGAACAAGCCGTTAAGGGTCAAGATCGGGTCAAGGTGCCCTAAACAGACACTTGATGGGCATGGGGGAAGGTTCTCAGAAGAAGGCGTTTCTCAGAGGCCCATTAAAGAAACTTGAGGAGATTGATGGGGGGGGGGGGGGGGCAGGACCGAGGGGGGCTACTGAAAGAAGAAGCCATCGCGTGTAGGAGAAGGCAAGGCAGCACTGATGTGAGGTTATCGAAAAAATAGAAAAGGTTTTGTGTAATGTCCAAGACTGAAAAGGTCTAATTTAAAGAACCAAGCCGTTGTCAAGGGGAAGAAGACGGTCACCCCGCGGAGGGAGAGAATTAAAGTTCGCTGCCGATTCTTAGCAACCAACCATTAATAGAGTTATTTGGGGTCAAAAAGGAGCTAGGATCAGTCTGGAGGAGTTGAAGTGAGGCAAAGAAAGAGTACTTCAAAGCGAGATAAACGGAACAGGGTGCTTGAGGAGCTATGCTTGAAACAAAACCATTTAGAAGAAAAAGGTGGGAATCGAAAAGCACACATTGTGGGGGAGGCGAGGGGGAGGGAAGGCGGACGTCACCCAGGCGATGTGGGGACAGTGCAAGAACCTGGGAAAAGAAGGAAAGGAAACCGAGTTGGAAAGAGGGTGTCAGGCCGGGAGGCCCACAGAGGGGGAGCCGGGACCACGCGGAGAATGGGGGAGAAGTTCAGTTGAAAGAGAACTCTGAATGGATCCGAAAAACAAATTGCCCAGGAAAAAGTGGGGGGGGGGTTCTAAGAAGTCGAAATGTCAAAAAAACAGGGTCGCAGCCCCATCGGAGGGGGAGGTTTGGAAAATACTGTCTGGAACCAAAATGGGAAAAAAGGGATCGTAAAGGGGGACTTGGGTCAGAATGAAGTTGAAGGTCCCATCCTAAGGGGGGGGGTAAGACAAGTTGAAAACTAGGTCTTAGGGGATTTCTTCTATGGGGGGTTAAGAAAACGCGGGGATTAGTTCACATGGGGGTCTTTACTCGCATGGCAGGGAAGGCTCAGCGCTGGGAAAGAGTAAAGGTGTAAAGAAACACAGACGGAATTACACATAAGAAGACCGTGTGATGGGACGCCGCAAGCCGTTCGGATGGAGAAGCAGCGTCGGGGCAGACACTAAAAAGGGTCTAGAGAGAATAAATATCTTCGGTGTTGAACTCGGGAGAGAAATTGGAAGTTCACTGAAAAAGTTCTATTACCCACCTTGGGGGTCGGGGGAGGCGGTACTCAAGGTAATGTGAAGAGCACGAGCACGGGAAATTGGAAACAATGCTATCTCATAAAGAAAGAACAACTATTAGAGATAGAGAAGGGGGGAAAAGTTCCGAGCGGGGAATTCTAAAAGTACTCTTGATAACGCACGGGAAAAGGCCAAAAGACAACTGGTCAAAAAAAAGATCGGGTAAGTAATCGGCGGGGGGGTAGAAAAAAAAACGGAAGGAAAAATCTGCAACGGGAAAGCTCCGAGGAGGGGTGGGACGGGGGTTTTCTTCTCTGAGGACGATAGGGTGAACCGAGGACCCGGGGAAGGCATAAAAGAAGAAAAGGTTATGGCAGAACAACTTAAAGGGCTATAATGGATAATGAAGGCGTGAGGAAAACATGGGACTGAAAAAAAATCCCATCTCAGCTCGGGGAGAGTTTCGGAGAGGCGGAAGCGCTCGAGCCATCATAAAAGGAAAAGACGAAATAAACAGAAAAAGATTCCTCTCAAGGGGGAGAAAAGAAATTGAACTTTCGTTTAATTGCACAGAGGGGGACCATCGACACGTGATGGGGAGGGGGGATACCGTTAAAAGAAGATCAGTTTACGTCCAAAGAAGAAGAAATTGAAAAGGATTGGTGTGGAAGAGAAAAGAAATGGAGCTAATGAGAGACAAACGGGTTGTACTCAAGATAAAACCACCTTGAAACATAAGCGGACAGAGAAGAAAAGCGTCTAAGAGGAGAGAAGGGGGAATTCTAGTGGGAAAGAGAGAAACGGGTGTCAAACGGCATCAAAAGGAGAATGGCTAGACAGAAAATGTTCAAAAGATTTGTCTGTCTTCCAGGCGGAAAAGTTGATGAACCAAAAGAAAAGGGAGGGGGTATGACCCCCCGAAGAGGGGAAGCTCAACTGTGGGGCGGGTTCGTTAAAAAAAAAAGTAGGGATGACCATGCAAGTAAACAGAATGATCCGAGGGATTTCAAAAGGAGGGGTGAAATAGCAAAGCTTTTGTGAAAAGGGGTAATGAGAGATCACTACTGAAGGCTAGCGACAGGGGAGGGATAACAATGAAGGTAAGGGGGGGGGTGGGAACATGTAGAAGGAGGTAAAAGGCTAGATCCGAGGGGTGGGGAAAGGGTAGAATCGAGCGGGAGGTCAATAAACCGCATTTCAGCATGGGGAGTAAAAATTGGTTGCTGAAGTCTGACCCATCACAAAGGTGCTGGATCAGGAATAGAGACACGAAAGTTCGTACAACAGGCTTTCTAGCTCAGAAGCAATCGTTATTCCCACAGAAAAAAGGGAAAGACGGTGCGGTAGAGAAGAAGGAGGGTACCACCAAAAAAAGAAGACCACTAAACCCATCAGAGGGGTGAAAGGGTGTTTAGCACATGGAAGTCAAAACATGTCACGGAAAGAGGGGAAGGCATAAAAATTTTACTGCGCCGAATCGCGATGTTGGGGGGGGATTGGGGGGGCATAGTGGGGCAGGGGGGGGGGATGGGGGAAGAAAAGGCTGCAAATTTAAGATCAGGGGGGAGCGAATAGGCCAAAAAAAAACCCAGGCAACGAACAAAGACCACCTGCATAAAAGAGGGGGTGGTTGCACTGAAAGGAGAGGGGGGCGAAAAGGGGGAAGGATGGACCAGTAAACGTTCTGTTCAAAAAAACAGGGGGTCCAGTCGCGGGTCTGGGGGGTATCGACCAAACCCTCAGATACAGAAACGAAGAAGAAAGGGCAAATTGTTGGGAGCAAATACCGAAAAAGGGTCCACGGGGACAGGGAGGGGTAAACTAGGGGGGGCCCAAAAAGAGGTTGGGCGTTGCCTCAGACTCTGACTTTCAGGGTCAAAATCAAAAAAAACGAAGGAGACAAAAGGGACTGAATCATCACAGAAATGGCGTCGAAGTTGTCAACACTAAGAAAACCGACGCTTTCGGATGAGGGGAAGAGGAAAGGTATTCGGCGACACGAGAAAAAACTATTCCGATGCGGTGAACCAAAAGAGGTCCTCATGAGCCGGACGGAAAGAATTACGGGAAGGGGCAAGATGTTTGCAGAAAAATTTGTGGGAGATCGAGGTAGAAGCAAAAATCAATTAAAAAACATTGGAAAGAAAAGTGATCACACCGGGAAAAGATAAAATGAAGAAACATCGATTGGGCAACAGGAAAAGGGGGTCCTGACAAAAAAAAAGGATGGCGAGAAAGGGAAAAAGGGGCTGCCGCACCAGAAGGGGGTGACAGCGGGGTAAAAAACAAAACTTTGTAGGGATAAACAAGAAACTGCGAACTATGAAGTAGCTGAAGCTCGCGCCACCAAAATGCATAAAAAAAAAAAGAGAGGAGCCGCTAGGGATTGAATAAACAAAGGAAACGTGACCAACCACCAAAAAAAAAAAACACAAAAAAAAAACCAAAACCAAAACCCCACAAAAACAACCCACAAAAAAAAAAACCAAAAAAAAAAAACAAAACAACACTGTACGAAACGTCCGCTTTGATTGTCGGGATGTTCGCACAAAAATGAGGTCTCACTCAGCCAGGCGGTTCTCAAGAACTTTCCAGATCCTCCGCCGAGACTGCCGCTTCGTCATTTTTGGTGAGGGTAAGTACCAACGCTCCAGAGAACTGCTCAAAAAAAGGGGCGTACCCTTGGGCATAAGGGATCACTCCGGGAGGAAAAAGGAGACCTGCCAAGGAGGAAAAATGCCAGCGCTCTTGGATGAAGGCGGGAAGGAGTGGGACGACGGCATCGTGGACAGAGTACGAACGTGGGCGGGAGAGGGTTTGGGGCCAACTGTGGAGGGGTAAAAGGGGGATTTGTACCTCAGAGCTGTGAGTAAAGCAAAATCAAAAACAGAAACTGGGGTTACATATTGGCCGATAGGCTTCAAGGGGATGAAGGGGGATGCACCGTAAAAAGAAGAGGAGGGACGGGAGTGCTCTCTTTGGTTAAAAGGGACGAGACTTAGATCGTCGGTCCAGCGCTGTCTAAATCAAACAGAGGGAGAGAAGTCTGGGGAAAGGGCTCCTGTGGTAAACCAAAGTAATAAAACCAAGCCGGGGTAAAATATAGGGTAAAGGGGCTCAAAAGAATAACGAGC
>Ga0179591_1257926_pt1 | contig 11852 bp, 6 predicted proteins | sample CZOMad2_1_08_16f_FD_182891 | JGI IMG/M metagenome (GOLD analysis project Ga0179591, IMG submission 182891) | Vadose zone soil fungal communities from Angelo Coast Range Reserve, California, USA - CZOMad2_1_08_16fungal (PacBio error correction) | ecosystem: Environmental > Terrestrial > Soil >...
AAATCGATCAAAGCACGCGCTGGCAAAAAAAACCTACGATGGGGTCGCCCTTTTCTGCTACTTGTACGTCACGCGGGGGGACTAGAGGGGGATGACACCGGGAGGGGACGGATCTCGGAGGAAGAAAAAAACCGCATCTTTTCTGCGTCCAATAACTTTTCCACAATAGACGGCGAAGGTGAAAAGTACTCGAGGTTGAGGAGGGGGCGGAAGACGCGGGAGTCGACGAAACTTGCTCATACTATCAGGACGCAGATTACGAGGGCTAGGACTCAATTAAAGCTCGGGTCAAAGCGGGGGTCGGAAAGGCAGAGATCGGGTGAGGGGGAATTTGGGGCGGAAACGAGCGGTAAGAAAGGGGGAAAATTGGGGAACTGGTCCAATGGGGGTGAGGATATCGACCTATCCGACTCTCTCCTTCACCCTGGGAAAAAGAGCAGAGGGAGTCTCTGCGTCGGTAGGGGGGGAAAAAACTCGGGGAAAAATGAAAGATTCCAGCTTGGGTGGGACGGGTCGACTGAAGAAGTTAATGAAGGCCAGAGAGAAGAGCTAGGAAACGGGGGGAGAAAGGGTGTGGGCAGACTTGGCTGGGAGGGGGGGGCCGTCCCCAAAACCTTTGGGGGCTATATGGAGGAATACGAAAAGCAATGTTGTCCGCACTCTCTGAACAAAACTTGGAAGACGGGTCAGGGGGACGAAGTGGAAAAAGGGGATGCAGGACGGGGAAACGAAGGGGTGAAAAGGGAGAGCCGGGGTAAAACTTGAATTTCTACAGATTACTGTGGCTGCTGGCGGTGGGTAAGGGGGCAAAAAAGGAAGGGAGGAGAGCATTAGCTCCGGGCTTAATGTGATTCTGGCTAAATTCGGCTGGGCCAATCTTTACTTGTAAGTCCAAAAAATAGATATGAAGCGACGATTCATACCCATCTAGAAATATCTGCCCCCATGAGAAAGGGGGAAAATAAATGCGAAAACGTAAGGGTGGCGGAGGAGTATTTCAAAGGACCTGTTGTGACTAGTTTCATAACTAACTGCCACTAGTCAACGAAAGTTACTGAAAGAGGCCGAGCACGAGGACTAGAAAAACAACAAGCCCCATGGGTGCCGATTTCTTTTGCGGTCCATCCGGCCAGGTAAAAAAAGTCGGGGGAGACTGCCTACAAGGAGCTCCACAGGAGGGGCACGAGAAAGCGCTCTACACCAAGTTTAAGCTGCACGCTGTAGGAAGGACTAAGAATGAGGAGAGGAAGGTTAACTGACAAAGGAGGCTCTAAAGGATTGAAAGTTGACCCAGCTATTGGTTTCTACCCAACCCGCCGGTAGCCCGACGGGAACGGCACGGAGACATGACCGTCAAAAGGAGACGTAGTGGAGCAAACAGAGGAGAGAGAGCCTGCGGAGGGAGAAAAAAAAAGAGGACTCAGAGAGGGGGGAGGGGGCGACGTAGGCGCGGAAGGTGCAGAAGGAAACAGGAGGGATTTCTTTTGAGCCGATTTTCTAGAATAGACCGTGTCCAAGAGGAAACGGAACTTTCAAGAGAAGGAAAACAAAAACTAAGGAGAGAGCGGGAACGGACCGAGGAAAGGCAGGGGAGATCGAGAGAGGGGGGGGGGGAGCCCGCGGAGCAGGGGGAGGGAGGGCCTGTTTCTCGAAAGCTCGGGTCCCGTTTTGGTTGGCGGACTCCTATGCCTAAGAAAGGGTGGACAAGAGGTTCAGCATCTAAACTTGGGGAGTGTAAAGAGAACACAGAGGGTCACCTAAGTCTTTAGTTGGGTGATCTGCATCTGTACCAATCGCCCAGAGGGGGAGCGGGGAATGCAAGGGAGGAGGGCGTACAGAAGGGTCAAAGCCACGACGAGGGGAGGGGGGGCAGAATGACCTCAGGCCTGGCTTGTGGTCCCGGCACCTGAGCATCAGCAGTACACGGGAAAAGGGGGGATCAGAAGGTCCAAGGAAGGAAAGAGGGGGGGAGGAGGTGGAGAACGGGATCACCACCCTACTGGATTGGGGAGAAGGGATCTCAAGGTGGGATCTCTGACCTCGCCACATCCAGGTACTCGTCAAGAAGGTTAAGAGGTAGGCAGATAGAAGAAGGGAGAGGGGGGTTTTAAGGAGGACCGCCTCACCGGATGGAGCCGGGAGACAGGTTTGGGCAAAAGACTGTGTCTAAAAGGGTAGGCAGCAGCGGTTAGGATACTGATGCCTGTTGGCCACCCGGGGTCAATGCCGAGAAGAGAACCTGAAAGGGAACGCACCTGGAAGACAGAAGGAGAAAGAGGGGGGGGGGTACTTTAGGGGAAAGGGAAGAAAGACCAAGAGGACGTGGAATACGACCGCTGGGACGTCCTGTCAAGTGATTTTCTCCGCCATCTCCGGGAGTCGATAACACTAGGATGATAAAGATATAAGATACCGAGAGCGGCCAAGGGGTAAAATCTCTGGGCGCTCTGAAGGAAGAGAGGCCCGTGAAGGGTGGAAAGGAGCAAAGGAGACCCAAACGTCTCTACAAGGAGCACGAAAAGAGGAAAGGGAGCTCTTGACAGAGACCATTCAGCGCCCTTCGCAGCTTGAAAAAAAAAAGAGAAAAAAACTCGTATAACAGCGAGGAGAGAAACGAACAGGATCAAATTGGAAGTCTTAAAGTAACACAGGCAAACTCTTTGCCGTCTATTTCACAGAGCGTCTCCGTATCAAGGAAAAATAGGAAAAAGTGAGAGGTGAAACTCGGTGGAAGAGGTCGCGTACACTCACAAAGCGGGTGGTTGTAGAGCATGCACTTGGAGCATTCAGCAAAACTAAAAAAAGAAAGGCTGGGAAAGCAAGGGAGGAGACCTTGTGCGCATGAGGAAGGAGCCAGAAGGCGGTCGCGAAGGGTGTTACACCCGGCATCGGGACTCTGGTACCATTAGCTTCCGCAAGGGGGAAAGGCTCTAACCCAGAGGGGGGGCGGCGGGTTGATCCTCAAAAAGTGCAGAAAAGCAACGGGGATTAGGGAAAAACTTTTCTCGGGGAGTTCCCCAACCTCAATCTGCCACAATGCGGACCGTGTGACGAACACAAAGGACGACAGGGAGGGGGAAAGAGCAAGACATTTTAAGAAAGAGGGCAGAAGAAAGACCGCCAGGAGGGTCCGTCCCAACTACTCGCCACTTCTTTTGCTGGAACAAGGCTCGGAGCGGGCCAAGTAGTCATCAACAAGAAGGAAGAAACGTCAAGGGAAAAAAAGATCAAGCAAAATATACCTGACCTACTAACGCTAGATGACTACAACGAGGAGACGCTCGATAGCCGCCGGAAGAAGAGTCCAGTTAAGGTGCTCGAAAATAGATAAGGCCGGGGAACGGGGAAGAAAGAGGCCCTCCGACGTGCCTCCCTTCTTAAAGCTGGGTCAACGCACCAACCCTAGGAGGTTCAACACCCACCTCAGACAAAGATCGGGGAAGAGGAGAAGGTACTGAATGGCGAACAACTACACAACAGAGGCGAGGGGCGGAACTGAGGGAGAGATTTACAGTATTAATTTCCGACCGTGGGGGATCGAGGGAGAAAAAAAGGGGGACATAAGAAAACTTCAATGGGGAAGGAGGCTCCGGCGGAAACCGCATGGCAGAACCACTCCTTACTGATGGGGGGGTTGGGGGGGCTTCACAAATCCCAAAGGGGGTTGTCCTTTTAAAAGCACACAGTGTCAAAAGCGGAGGATGGGAAACACTAGGGGGAGGTCTAGGGGAGAAATCGGAAAACAAGACCGCGAACGCCTCACACCACCACACCGAAAACTTCCGCGAACTACTCCTTCCTAGACCTGTGAGCATCGGTGGGCTGATAGTAAAAAAAGAGGGGAGAAAGCGTTACGCAGTAATACGAGCGGACAGCCGGAAGGTAAGACGCATCTAAGCTGCTTTACGGAACTCTCATCGCTCCGCCAAAATTGGGAGAGGAAAACCGGTGAAAGACGCACCAGGTTTTGCGACCTGCAACCTGGCAACGAGATCCACAACTCGTGTGCTCAGATCATCCTGTCCTTACCAAGGAAGAAAAAAGGGGTGCGAGAGCAGGACCAACGGGCGGACCACCGTACAGAATGAAGCACTAGACAAGCACAGAGACCCCAGGAAAAAAGTCAAGAGGACAAAAGGGAGAAAGCTAAAAAGGAAGGCTCGGGCTTCTCAAGTCTGACCCGTCTAGAAACAAACACAGATGGTTCTAGGACAACCACTCTTTCAGACGAAGAGAAATACAAAAAAAAGCTGGAGAGAGATGGAACGCCAACAGGCTTCAAGTAGAGAGTCGTCCCGAAGTCAAAGGGTGGTATACAAAGTGAAACGGGGGGAAATTTAACAGCCTTCTCAGAGGGAAAAATACAAAAGAACGCGTCTTCAGACTTCAGTGGGGAGACTAGCGAAATGGGAGAGGAAGCCTCTCGACTGAGCAGTCACCGAGCCCTTCGTTGTGCCACGTCGCCTTCCTTCGAACGGAGGAAAAGAAAAGAAAAGGGACGGAGTCCGAACCACCTCGGGGCGGGTCAACGACTAATGCCACCTGGCAGGACGCTGAGCAAGGCACGGGGGGGGGAGGAGGCATCGTAGCAGAAGCTCAGAACGGGCTCCAGCACCAATCGTCACCGTTAAAAGCAAACGGGTCCTTCACCCAGGAGGCAAAAGGACAACGGACGAAAGGAGGCATGAAGATCTAGATCCTCCAACAACAAAAACTTGGGAAAAATATCTTAATTCGATCAGCAGACTGAGGATTGGGAAGAAGACGAGGGGATGGGAAGACAGGGGTTCAAGCGACGGTTTTAAACGCGAACGCGGTGTCTCTTTTTATTATAACTGTGCTTGATCAAAAGGAGGTGATAAGGAAGTAAAAAAAAAGAAAGTGAGCAGCTAACGTAGCCCCGATATTGGGAAATGCAGTGAAATGATCTTTTTGCGGCGTTCGGGAGCCGCGGGATCGAAAAAACGGGGGAAAAGCGGTCTAGTAAAAGCCTCCATTCTAAGCGCTGAAAATAACCACCACCCGAAGGGGGAAGAGGTCAAAGGACGAGAGGCTCGACGGATCGCATAGTCTATTATCACCCATCTACTAGGGGTCAAGCACTGTTTTTCGGAGGGGCGACGTATCCGGGGGGTCACGACCCTTAAAGTTGGGACCAGAAAGATGGTCTTCTCGCAGGTCGCCTGAAAAGACGCTGTGAAAGATCGATATGTCGTGATAGATAGGCTAAGTGGGGGGCTCTTGCCCGTTCGATTTGCAAAAAAAGAATTTGGTGGGAAAAATTCGCTCGCATGTTCTTCTCGGCCGCCCATTAGTCCTGCAGGATAGAAATGCTAAAACGGGGTGGCGAGCTGGCAGTGGGGGACGCCGCAAAAGACCTTCCAAAAGCACTTGGTGGAAACGCGGGTACCGTTGCCTGCGAGCTGCAATAAACGTTACAAGGTAAAGGCGTCAAGAAAACATGAATTTTGTCAAGGAGAGATCGGCCAGCGCGTGGACGGTCGCAAATCTGGCTTAAACTTGCCAAAAACCAGATCTTCTCTCAAGATATTGACTACAGAAGGACGGATAGAGGACACCGGGGAGCTGAAGCCTAGGAGAAAGGGTCAGTCACCTAATGCGGGGAAATCAGAAATCCAAACATCTCTAAAAGGATAGGAAAAAGGGGGAAGGAGGTCGAAATAGAAGTGGGTAACTGATAGTCGGGGAGGGAAAGGGCCCGTGTTTGGGTACTATTGATCCCGGAGGTACCTCGTCCCAATACGAGAGAGAAGAGCCAGAGGGGTCTGGGACGCGAAGAAACAAAAAAACAAAAAAAAAAAAAAAACCTCATCAGAGGGGAGCCACCTCCTATTGAAATATGCCCACAACGAAGGGATTATGTCGGGCTCCGGCACCAGAGCTCAAAAAAGAAGGCCGCTAGAGCACAGCGATCGAGAAACGTCTGCAAAGCGGCTGTAGGCGGGACTTGGTCGGGTTCCTTAAAGAACATTCTCCACGCGTAAGCAGGGGCTTCTGTTTCACCAAAATGAGGGGTGGTACGAAAACAAACAAAAAAAGGAGAGGGAGCGGAAAAGGACAACGGCGACAGCTCGGCAACTCCACCATCCGGCGCGACGGCCGCTAGGAAAAAAAGATCTAAGAAGGACATAAAGACGAGTCGCTGAGGAAAAAACTGGACGAGCCAGTTGTTAAATTAAGGGAAGTAAGAGGGTCCTGAAGAGACCGATGAACGAGAAAAATGAGCCGAAGCCAACCTACGTCGTCGGGCGGGGCCTGCAAAAAAAAAAAAAAGGTCGTGAGAATTTAGCCCTATGGTGAGTTTCCTGAAGCCGGGAACGACGCTAAGTAAAGGGGCGGAGAAAGCACGGCCGCGCTTTGCATCCAGCTGAGCGAATCAGGGCGTTCCTCAACCGGTTTGGGTCTAAAAGTCCGTTAGTGGGGGGAAGGTGGGATCTGAAATAAAGGAAACCCGAGACCAAGATGCGCTCCAAAAAGGGGGAGTATGGCAGCTCCTGTGCCAAAAATCAAAACCTACACTGGGGTTTTCAAGGCGTATCAACCGCGACCGAATGGCAAAGGAACGGGCAAAGGCAAAGGAGCATCAAAGGTACGACGAGCACGAAAATCCGCACTGAACAACGAGGATGGAAATCTGGGTCCAATTCGAAAAAACAAACAATTTCTCCAATCTTTCAAAGCTTCGTCGGTCCCGGTTGAGAAAGATCCGATAAGAGAACTCGTGCAGAGAGCGAGGAAAGACGGAGAAGATATGAATCACTCGACGAACATACCGGTGTCTGTGGGAAGCGACAGGACCGGAAAAAGGAAAGATCGACGAGAAAGACGAGAATCTTTTCATAACTCACGAGAGCGCGTAAAAGCGTGGGTAGGAGGAAGAACTGATGGGAAATAGGGACGAAAACCGGCCACCCCGAGAACGATTAGGTCGCGGCCGGCGTTTCAAACGGCTAAAAGAGACAGCTATAGAGAGGGGAATTTGTGCCCAGCACACGCTTACGTTGTGACGACTACAGGCGGCCCGTCGCAAGAGGGGTAAAAAAAAAAAAAGAGCAGAATCGATCTAAAAAACAAGGGGATGAGAGAAGCGGCAAAAAAAAACACTCTCAAGCGACGGCCGCAGGGGGAGAATCCAAAGGAAATGTGAAAGGCGGCAACGGTAAACTCCGCCCTAAAAATATTATCGTCGTAACCCGGCCCCGGGCACGAAGAATCATGTGGCGTTACGTCATTATTGGGTACTTCTCCCCTTAATCCAGTCACTAAGAAGGACGAAAAAACCACAGGGGAAAAAAAGCGATACAGCGGAGTAGAACTCGAGGGCACGCCAAAACCTTTCGCGACCGGAGCGTTTCAGAGGAGAGCTTAACCCATCGGGGGGCCAACTCTACATTCTCTAGGTCATGCACATCGAGGATCGCTCGTATATAGGCTTTACCTCGAATCGGATAAAGTGGAAAGACGGCCGGGCGATCGGACAACCGAGGAAATACAGGGTGGTTCTCATCCTTTTGAGCACGAACCACGCTTCCTCTTTTGTCATCTGGCGGAAATGGCCGTGCCTCGAGGAAGGGCTCACAAAAAAAGAAACGACGCCCTGACGTTAAGTATCTCTGGGAAAACCGTGCCTATCGGTCCTCTGTGTAAGATTATCTCCGCCATCGCCGGGGTACGGAGAAAAAACCAAGAAGGTCGGAGGGGTGGATCCCGAGAATGCCTAAAATGAAACTAACGTAGGGGGCCAACTTCAGAAAAATGCACTGGTTAGCTGTATGGCAAAACTTGGCTGCCAAAATGCGCGGCAGGATGGGGAGGGAAAAAAAAAAAGGAGCGGAAGCAAGAACCCAGGAACCAGCATCTACTGAAAACAAAAGCCCCAGAGGAGTGAGCTAAAACGCCCTGGGGCCGGGGAAGGGAACCCGCCCGAAGAAATAAGGGCTAGAACGTAGGGGCTTGACCGCATCGTCCTGAAAGAAGGTTTACTATACCCGAAAGAAGTACGCAAAACCTACAGTCATGACAACTGGCTCAAACAGACCGAAAAAAAGACTGTAGGGGGGAATATGGTAACCGGACCAACCCCGAGAAAAACGCCGAAGCGAGAAGTATAAGGGTGTATTTTCGGCTAGCCAGAAATCCGTGAGTCTACTGCCGACCTCCCGCCCGTGGAGGAAAGGAGGGCTGGTCGTCACCACCCGCCCCCGGACTTTTGGGGCAAATCCGCCACCGCCTGGAGCTAAGGTCCCGCGGCGGAAAAATCCTGCAGAAAAACAGGGAACGCAACCTACAGCAGCGACTTCAGCACGTCCGAAAGCGAGTGCTCGCTACAGTTTAAAGCAACCGAGCCGACAATCATCCCCTTCAACAAGGTTGCCTATCTTCCCGAAGAACGGCCACAAGGCAGGAAAACGAAGAGGCGGTGAGGGGTGGGTGTTGGAATAGCGGCAGCTGGTAGCATCGGTTCATGCTTTTGACCTCTGGCGGGAAAAACGTAGTTGAACTCGTCAAAAAAAACGGGCCCGTGAAACGACTAGAAAAACCGACTCAGACCAGAACGTGCGAGACTACAATCGCCGCCGGTCAACTGATGTCTGAGGCGAAAAACGAGATCGGATGCGACGCGAAGTAACAAGTAAAGACGGCAGAAAGGTGGACGAAAGAAGAACTCGTGTCATCAAAAAATATCTCGATCAAAGCCTCTGGTGGGCTCCAAAACGAACCCATATTTGCGATTAGCAACGAAATCTTGCGGAGCGATCCGGCACCCGACGTAGACAAACGCATCATTGCAGAGAAGAGGGCCATCGAACCGGGACTGCGGAAAATTGGCCACCAAGTTCTCGTCTGTCAAGCACGATCGCCAAAAAAGGAAACGCAAATCAAAAGCTCGACCAAAGGACAACCAGCGTGCGAAAACGCAGGAGTCTCTAAAAAATTCCAAAAAAATCTAATTAAACAAACATCAAGATGGAAACAAGCTCGAAAAGGGGAAAAACGAGGGGGAGACGCGCATAGCAAGCCAGCTTCTATTCGGCAAAATTAAATGAAACTTCTTAATCATACCCTAAAATTGGTAACATTTGAAGACAGCCTTGAACCCCCGGCAAGGACAGACGAGGGTACCGAACACCCATAACGGTATAGGAAACGATTGTAAAGAAGTGAGCAATTTAGTCACGAAGCAGCTAGACTTGTACGACGGCTGATCAACTCGGAAAAAGGCATCTTCGCGGCATTCGATAAAAAGAGGGTCAGAGGAAGAGAAAGAGGATCCGCAGACCGCACACAGGGGTCCCTCTATCGGCCTTTGCCAAATAACCGTGGGGAAGTACGGGCTTCGACGCTGCTGGGGATGGAGCCCCCGAAAACAGATCAATTAGTTTGCTCAGAAAAAAAACGCACAAGTGAGTCACTGACACCGGGTCGCCCGGAACATGGAGCGATCACTCAAAAAAGGTCACGAAGCGTATCAAATATCGGGGGACAATATAAAACCTCTCCCAAACACACGGAGATTAGACACTGAGAGGGATCGCACCGTAGGGAGATCAAAAGAAAACATGGACACTCGAATTCGGGATAACAGGTTCGGGGAAAATTGAAATTAAATACGAGGGGACGCTCGGGATGAGCACCGTGGCGGAGCGGCAGCTCGGAAAGGAACCACCCCAGCAGCCGTGCAGGGCCTCTGAACCGACGAACAGGAGGTATACTTCAAACCATTCCCTCGAGGTTTGAGGGCTGGCAGTCAGGTCAGGGGCCGAAAGATTAACCAAAAATTCAAAGAAGGCTTTCAGTCCCGCTGCTAAAAGACCGTAGAGTCGTCGATCGCCACGCGAGCGCAACAAAAGGGGCGACTGGGGACTAAAAAGGGGGGCGCTAGGCTGCGTGGGGTCACAGCAATGTTCACCTTTTGGAGAACAACGGAGGGAGAAAAGGGGAGGGAAGATAAAGGAACCTCAGCGGGAAGACGAGATAAAAAATATGCCTCCTCTCAAATGGGCCCGGAAGAGAGGGCCAAAAGGGTTGGGGGGAACTTCCGGGGACGTGAACTTTGCCTCGTCCGCCAAAATAGCAGTTTCTAAAAAAGGTAGAACGGGTGGCGAGAGGGGACGGGGAGGCGTCCGAACTGATCGTCTGGGGCTAAACTGGTTTAAAAAGGAAGGGTCCAAAAGCTACACGGAAGTCTCACGGTAAACTGGTCATGCGGCGGCGACCTCGAGGGAGGGAGTCGGCAAGATCGTTGCAATTCTCAACCGTCAATGCGCACAGGAGCGTGTTACTCAAAAAAAAGATCCTGAGAAAAAAATTGGGGGGGGAAGAGCTCTGAAGGAAGGACTCGTCAGCTTCTGTACAAATCGTCAATCTGTCGTGGAAACTTGTGGTACGTCACAGCAGGAAACGATTCCGACGAATAGGCAGATCAGCCACCAGAGCGAAAAGAAGGGGCAGAGGAAGCGGATGCACGTGCTAAGGGGGGGGGGGTGCTGTAGTTCACGGCCTTGGTTTGGAAGTAAACTAAGGAAAAGCGTCCCCATAACGTCCGCGAAAGCAGAAGAGAGGGACGCGGCCCCAAACAACAAAAAACCGACAGGAGTGGAGCCCTCACTGTAAGTAGACAAAAAGACACCGGGGGGGAGATGTGCTGCTCCGTCATAAAGATCTAAAACCGGAGGGAGGACAAAGAGCTAAAAAAGACGACGGGCGACAGCCATGCGTGAGGTTGACGGACTGTCGGCCTTAATCGATGGGTTCCTCGAAAATGCTCCGCGGGAGTTTGCCCACTATCGGGGTGGTGACGACAAGAAGACGAAACGAGGCGGACTAAAACGCAGGACCGGAAAGGACGCGCGTAGTTTCATCAACAGACGCATCGGCCCTGCTGATGGAGGGGCGGGAGTGCAAAAAAAGGTAAAAAGAAAGGGATCGGGCTCGGAGGGAGTAGAGAGACAGGGGGAGGGGAGAAGTAAGTAAAAGGAGGGGGCGATGCGACCGGGGATTACAGAAAGGACCGGGATCCGCCCGCGAAGGAACTAGGCTCGGTTCCGAATAATCCAGGGATCTCGAAAGGTGGAGCAAAAAGGTCTTGATTTCTCGTTCAATGGCGCGACGGACAGAGGGTATGGGGAAGTAGGGACAAACCGGCCGCAGAATTGGGGATGAAATGACGAAGACTCGAAAAAAAACTGGGGAGACAAGAAACATGGGGCCCTAACTTGGACTTGAGGGGGGGGAATGTAGGGTCAGATGCGGAAAACCAAGCGAACCCTAGCTACCCAAGGGCTATTGAAAACCTGGAAAAACAACAACGACGATGCCGTGTCACCTCGATACAGAGAAGCCTGGCCGGGGGGAAAACCGCGAAGATCGTCATACTCGAAAGGCATAAAAACGCTGCAAAGGGCATTTTCAGCAAAGATCAAAACCCGAGGAAGGGGGAAAATCGAAGATGCTTTCAACATTTCTGCCACCGCTCCGGGACACCGAGGTCAAGAAGAGAGAAGGGAATAAAAAGTGGTTGCATGCAAAGACGACGGCATTGCTGAAAAAGGGATGTTTGAAACAAAACCTGCGAGTTGGACAAAAAAAGGTTTGGCGCCGCTGTGAACACCGAGAGCAAGAAAGGGGACTTAGAAGAGCTTATGGCCCTGGTAAGGCTAAGAAAGAACCCCAGTAGTTCACGCCGATGTAAGGAAAGACGGAATTCGGCAAATTCAAGAAATACGCCCAGGCGTAAATTGCCCCAGCACACTGCTTGACTGGGGGATGACGACGGACAGGGGCGGAAGGAGATGAAGGGAGGTACCGGGGCCACCAAACTCTCCAGGCTT
>Ga0179591_1384156_pt1 | contig 11850 bp, 14 predicted proteins | sample CZOMad2_1_08_16f_FD_182891 | JGI IMG/M metagenome (GOLD analysis project Ga0179591, IMG submission 182891) | Vadose zone soil fungal communities from Angelo Coast Range Reserve, California, USA - CZOMad2_1_08_16fungal (PacBio error correction) | ecosystem: Environmental > Terrestrial > Soil >...
TCAGTCTCCTTTTGCACTTGGAATCGAGAAGGAAATAAGAGAGTTTCATATTCCGGATTGGGGTCATTTTATTGCAGAGAGGGGATTCGCGTTGGCGACCCAGTTGGAGAAAGGGGGAGTTCCGTTCTATGGCTTCGGGGTATTTTCCCTTAGGGGAAAAAGGGCCTATATTATTCAAACGATTAAAAGGGGAGGCAATAACGAACTGGGGGGAAAGAAAGGGTAATCTCTGATTGCCTTTCGTTTCGGGGAAGATTGTAAAATCTTGAAGAGAGAAAGCTGGCGCTGGTGGGGAAAATTGATCTTGGGAATATATGCCAGGAGGGTTCATCATACAATTCGATACTGAAGGGGGAAGAGATGAAAGATCTAGCTGGCGTCTTTGGGAAGAGAAAAGGGGTTTTGTACGCGTAGGGGAAGAAGTGCTTTGTCTTCATGGGAAAGGAGGGAAGGTGCGAAAAGAGCTGAACATGCTCGTCAGGGAGATTGGTATAGTAAGGGAGGAGGGAAAAAATAGTCCGCGAAGGACTGATCAATCTCTGGAATGGGGTTCATTGTTTGTTTCGGAGGGGAGAAGAACACCAAGCGCAGAGTATTCAGCAATCTCCTTTGAAGGATTAAGAAACTCGCACACGCGGCCAGAAAAGGAAGAGGAAGAAGTTGTCGTGGGAAAGAGGGCGTTGTTTGAAAAACAGAAAGGCGGTAGCCCTTTTCAAAGTGTCGGGGCGTCGTTCGAGGGGGAAGGGGGGGGAACGGGAGGAGGAGGAGAAAGAACTAATTCCTACCATTCCTGCGGGAGAAAGGAATATAATTTATCTTCGCAATGGAGATTCGGTAAAAAAGAAGGTACTCCAACCGCAGCCGGCGTTCTAATCAAACTTATAGAAAAGGGAGGATCACATCCCTCGTTTGAGGTGTTGAGGAGAAAACACCTCTTTCTCTATGGGACTTCCTCCTCAAACCTGTCCTTGAGGGGGTGAGAGGTTGAAAGCCTCTCTCCCACTTCGGGTGCATTCTCATCTTTTGTAAGGGAGGGAGTAAGTGTTGCATCCCGCCATGGTAGGAAAAAAAAAGAAAGAAAAAAGCTCGATTTTTCGTGATCCCCCGTAACTAAGAGAAAGGGTGGAATAGCCCTCCACGTGGGGAACTTGGTTTTATCGATTAGCGTGAGTCATTCATTCCTCGAGCAAGAGGAAAAATCGCCTCAAGCATAGTCCATTCCCGGATCAAAGAAAAAAGAAAGAAAGACGCTTCTAGCGCCGCACACGATTTATCTTGCGATTGCGTAAGGGGAGAGAAAAAGACCATGGTTAATGCGGGAACGAGAAAAAACGCTGGGTGGCAGAAAGAGAGAAGAAAGGCTAAAGCTTTGGTCCGGGAAGGGGGCTTGTCTCCTTTTCGGAGGGAAGGGGAAAAAGAGGGGTTTTTGGGAAAACTAAAGGGAAAAAGGGGGGGGCTAGCCCGCTGGCATCTTTTAAATCTTCCTACGCCTTGGAAAAAAAAAGGTAATGAAGAAGGGGACTCGCGCTGGCGAGAGGAAATTGAGAGTCTCAGAGGAAAGGGGGGTATTCGTCCAAAGCCGGTGCAGGCACGTATTTTCGTTCCTCTATGCAAAGGAAGAAAGGGAAGGAATCGCTACAGTATGGGCCCGTCTCAAGAAGAGAGGGAAAGAAAAGGCAGTTCCCGCGAAAACGGATTGTCAGGCTGAAAGGAAAAGGAAGAGGCACCGCTTCTCTAGTCTTTTCTGTCGTTAAAAAGGGGAAAAGGAGAAAAGCGGCATAATCGGGATGGGAAGTAAAATCCGCAATCTCAGCAGGGAGGTAATTCTGTTTCCACTTCGTGAACAAAGTGTGAGAAGGGGGGTGTATAGGATTCGCTCTACCCTAGTCTATAATAGGAAGGACGCTTTAACTGTCCGTCATATTCTCCGCACCCGATGAGTCCGAGAGGGAAAAAGTCATCTAGATCTGCTATGTCAAACGAAACCATTCACAATCCCGATGTGCATGTCGAAAAGGAAAGAGATGTGGGAGGGTCCATTGTGGACCGTCTCAAGAAAAGAAAGGGAGTAAAAAACGGAGGAAATTGTCCTCGATTCTCGGGGGAAGTGTCTGACAGATTTCCCGAAACTCGTACAGGGCGGGGAAGGAAAGGAGGGGGAGGGGGGGGAGAAAGTAAGAGTAGCCCCGAGCAATAAGGTCCTCCTCCATAACTATTAATCCTTCCGAAGGAAGAAGGGGACCGCGGGGCGGTGCGGTGCCTTTAGCAACACGATACAAGAGGGGGGGACTTTCGTCCGAAAAAAAGGGGGGACAAAACCTGTTAGCAAAAACAATCAAACAACAGAGTTATTATTAAAATAGCTATATAATTTGCTGGGAAGGCGAAACTTTGGGAAAACAACGGCCGCCCTACTTCTACCATTAGTCCTGGGCGGACAGACCAGAGGGGGAAAGCGGTTTCTCCCGGCCACGCAAGAGGCGGCCGTAATGATATCGCTCGGCAGGGAGGAAACGATCATTTTACGATCGGAGTAGGAAAAGGGGGGATCCGGTGGGAAAAGGGGGGGGGGGAAGGGGACCAGACCCCTAACCTTCGGAGAATTTCCGGGGAAAACGATTTCTAGACTCGCTTACAGTCTTTCGGTGAGGGGAAAAGGGAGAATGGCGGGAGACTTTCCCCACCTGGAACATACTCTCCAAAAGAAAAGAAGAGGGGGAGGTGTGAATGGATTTTGGTAGCGGGACCTCTTTGACATATCATAATCTCGAGGAAGGAAAGACAAGGCTCCTAGGGACTGCGCAAGAGAAAGAGGGAGACGTTCAAGCGAATGCGAAGGTGAGTAAGCTCTTCTTAAATTCAAGCGAAGAAAATACCAATGATCCAACTGCTTGGGTCACGCGTGGGAAAAAAAAGAAAAGAAGGAAAGAGAAGTGCTGCGATTGCGGGATTTTAAACCTATTATTCCGAGGCTTCTCGTGAGAGGGGAAAGAAAAAAGACAGAGAAGAAGCTTTTTTCCGATTACGACGAAGCTAAGTACTAAAAGGGAAGAGTAAGAGGAGCGTTAACTGCTATTAGTCCTATATTACTCGCGGAAATAGGGAAAGGAAATTCAGAGACGTCTGATTCACTGCGCATGGCATCTCGGGAGGGGGGGGAAAAGGGGGGTGCCCGCACCGAGCTAAAGCAATTCTACTTATGCTGGTCCTTGTCAGAGAGCCATCGAAACAGAAGAAATCAGGAAATGGGCGAAGGGTCCAAGCTGCCTAACGCGGGAAAAGGGAAAAGAAGCCGATTGAGGTTCGCGATTGCCAATCATCGGAAAAAAAAAAAGGGAGGTAAACTCATTTTGTGATTGAGTCTTAAAGAAGCGCTAATTAATGAAAAAAGGGGGGAGGGGGGATATCGCCTATTTAACTCTACTCCAGTCGACGATAAATTGACCGCAGGGGAGCGGCAAAAGGAAAAAGGAGGGTATGCGTGCTGGGGAGACCGGGAATGTACTATTCTGAGGGGACAAGAGAAAAGGCTCTCGTCATGCGGGGGATCATCTTCTATCCAAAGCTTAAGAGAAAAAAAGGGAAAGGAGAAGTTTATTGCGGTCAGTCCACCATGGCAGAAAGTCCGGGTATTGAATACTTTTCCTCCCAAGAGGGGGAGGGGAGATGACTCACTGGATGTCTATCACTTACGTCCTAATTTGGAGGCAACATGAAAAGTCTTAGCAAAAAAATCCTAACCGAAGTGGGGAGCGAGCGTCAAAGAGAAAAAGGTTTCTTTTCTTCTTTTCCTTAAAGGAAGAGAAGAAAACAGGGGGGTCGACTATCTCACCGGCCAATCATCCCGGAAAGATCTTGGAGAAGAAAAGAGGAGGGGAAGGATATCATTTTTCTTCTTCGAACGGGCCTCTGCGGTTTTCGTAACAAGGGGAAAGAGGAGGAAAGCTCTGATATTCATTTTGGTTGGAGTGGTGCGGTGCTACTGAACCTCTGTGAGGGGAAAGTCATGCGTTCCAAGGTCCATCTACAAGGGAGGAACTTTGGTTGCCCCCGGGCTAATGGGGGCGTAGCAGGGGAAAAAGAAGAAGCCGTGTACCAATTCCAACGGACAACGAGGACTTTGCTTCCGCGTGAGGGAAGGGGGGAGAAAAAGGAGGGCTTCATTAACGACGCGGCCAGGTTTTTAAAGAACAACGTGCGAATTGTACTACCATTCTATCGCGGAAGGGGAAAAATCAATTCGAAGTACTAATCCAAATTACTGAAAAACTGGGGACCGGAAAAGGAGGGGGAGAAAAAGGAGACTACTACGACCGGGAAGAACTGAACTCGATCCCAATTAAGGGGAGTAAAGACTACTATTAAGAAATACGCAGCTCGAGAGGGTCGATACGAAGAGGGGAAATGAGGGGAAAAGGAGGGCCCGGTATTAAAGGGATTACTAGTCCGCCATCAAGCATTACAGCGGCAAAGGGGGGGGGAGGGAAAGATTGGAGGAAAAAGAGGAGGTTATTTTAGCAGAGCCTAAGCAGAACAGAATGGAAAGGGGGAAGGAAATCACTCCACTTTCGTCGAGACTACATAGAAGGAAAATACTAACGATCTTTTCCATACAAGAGGAAAAAAAAGAGGGAGGGGGGAAGACAACTTTGGATCGCCAACGGAGCACATGATTACCTCAGATGCTGTCCCGAGGCGGGAGGTAGGGAATCTTTTCGAGAGACGAAAAGCAAAAGAGAGAAACAAACAACACGGAGGAGGAGGAAAAAAAATTTTGGCCCTTTATCTCCAAAAAGGGGACGGAGTTAACCTTACCGAAGCTGTGTAGAAGTGAGGGGGGGGAGGACGCGTTGGCGATCCCACGGTTGTAGGGAACGTTGCGATTTCTTCTTTGTAAGCGGGAGACAGGACCAACCGGGCTAGATTAGTCACGCTTATTGTAGGCATCGACAAATGTGCGTGAGGGGGGAAGGCGATGGCCTTATCGTTCTGCTTCAGGCTCGAGGGGTAGGATCGCGCTCACCTCTTGCGCTGGAGAGGAAAGCTCGAGGGGAATAAAGATAGATTCCCCGGGGAAAGAAGGGGGGAATAAAGCAGGGAGAAAGGGGAAAAGAGGAGGAAAGCTCGGCTAGAGGCTAATCCCCGGTTTTGTCGCGTAGAGGGAAAAGGGGTCGTAATCTTCAATTGCCCGGCTAGGAGAAGGAAGAGAAGGAAGAGGTCTTGAAGTAATTGGGGGAGGAAAGGGAGGCGGCTTCATATTCCGCTCTCGGGAAAGGGGGAAGTCAGAAAACTTTTGTTCAGTGTTTCGGAGTCGTGGAAGGAAGAGTCCGAGGAAGACAATCTCCTTTTCCATAATTAAAGGACCTCCCCTTCCCCCGGGGGAGGAGGAGGATAGGTGTCCTTTTAATTGTCCCCTGCGTCGGAGTTGGTGCCAACTAAGGGAAAGAAAAAGGGGGAAAAGGGAGGGAACGTTCTCATCTGGAGATGGACTTGGAACTGAAAACTACAAACCGATGCCTAACAAAAAACACTCCAACCAAAATGAATATAATGGGACGGGATGGGGGGGGTCGTCACCGTTACGCCAACCGCAATCGAGTTCTACTAAAACTGATAGGGAAAGCAAGAAACTAAGTTCCTTTCTGTTGGGCCCGGTGATCGGAAGGGGGAGAAGAGGAAACCGGATATATGACTCCTGACAAAAGGACACCTTCTCGATGGGTGGAAGGAGGGATACAACTTCGGTTCGACTGATCAGCATCCGAATGGTTATGCCAGATGTTGCAAAGGGCTCAAGGAAAGACAGGGAGGAAGCTAATTAAATACTCCCAAAGCTAGGAGAGTAACGGCCTACCTTGAATGGAAAAGAACGGCCTAGTTTCAAATAAAACTTGGTTTGAGCGATTAGCGTTGGGTGAAAAAAGGACGCGCTCCTTTCGGGGGGAACTTCCCTTTCTCCGCTCTCGTGGAGAAAGGAGAACAGCAGGTTTAGTATCTCATCACACTCCGCGTCCGGCGGTAATTTATCGTGATTGCTTAGGAAAAAGGGGATGGAGTGACTATACCAAACGCTTGGTTTGCATGAGGGTCTAAATTCTTTGGTTCCTGGAGCTAGAAAAAAAGGGCGGACGTGTCTTCTTCCTATGTTGGCACGTACCGAAAAAAGGGGGGAGGGGAACAGCTTTTTGGTCCGAGTTCGGCAGAAGGGAAATTCTCCCATTTCCCTTATAGAGGGATGGGCGATAAGGCCAAGGCTTCATTCGAATCAAGTGTTCAAGGGAGAGGGGAATGTCACCTTTGCACGGGCCCCTGCTCAATTTAATAAGGGGAGCGACAGTATGTTCCTCGATCGCCGGTCATATGAAAGGAAAGAGAAGGTCCCTCGACTATAATAGGCAAAGGAAAGTATCCTCTCTCCTTAAAGGATAGGAGGTTTTTCATGTTCGTAAGCCTGCGGAGAGGAAAAGAAGACGGGATTTAGACGAATAGGACTTCAGTACAAGGGGGAATATTCTCTCTTCTGATAGGACGAGGGAAGGGGGTGAATTGGAATTCATTTGGGGTTCCTAGGGAAAAGCGCAGATGACAAAGGGAAAGAGGAGAGCAAGATATCTCACCTTCCGCCTCGCTGGGGATCCGCAACCTCGAGCCTCGGGAGAAGGGAAGGGGGGGAAAGGAGAGAAAGAGGCTATGTCCAACGCGGGTACTGGGAAACGTACAAGAAAGAAAGGGGAAAAAGGGATGTCGCAATAACATATCGTCGGAGGGTACAGTGTTGACCGTCTCAAAAGAAAGGGAGGCACTCTATGACCAGAAAGACGTCGAGAGGCGTCAGGGGAAAGGAAAAGGGAGTTCCCATATTTCCGAACGAGGACGGAAATCTCGTTCATAACGTAAGAGGGGAAAAAAGGAAAAGGGAAGCGTTTCCTCCTCCATAACGAGAAGGGCCGAAAGGGAGGGAGGAAGGGGGAAAGCTGTCGTTTCTGGCCGTGAGCAAAAGGGTCCGCGGTCCGCCAGTACTATATTTTATACGGAGAGGGGGAGGCAAAAAAAGAAAAAAAACCGCTCCAACCAGAAAATATCGCTATCAAAAAAAAAGAGGAGGAGGAAGGGGGGCGAGGGGGAGGGGTTTGCTCACCGGTTGTAAAAGAAAGTATACTTCCATTTGCGTGAAAGAAGGGGAGGGAAGGCCAAAGAAAAGGCATCGGGCAAACAGGCGATCGCGGCCGGAAAGAGAGGAGGAGGGGGGAATGCAGGCTTACTATTGCTCGGGGGAGAAAGCGGACGTTCTTCACGCGATTGGAACGTTTGCAGACTCCCACCGCTCGGACGAGGGGGGAAGGGAAAGGAAAAAGGGATCAACGATTTTACGCGACAAACGTCCCTCCGTTTCGATACTTGGATGGAGAAAGGGGAGGGGAAAGGCGAACAGCAGAAAGATATTTTTGCGACAGAGACCCATCTTATTGTTGGTGGATTTGGAAAACTCTTGAAAGAAAGAAAGGGGAAGAAAGACAGGCCGCCGAGCGACCTGCTCTTTTGCGGAGATATTACACCGGGAGGGGGGAAAGGAAGGATAGCCTAGTGTAAGCTCCGGGCTGGAAATGAATTCCAATTATCCACCTCTTGTTGAAAAAGTACTATCAGAAAAGGAGAATACAGTGCTGGCGCTGATGAAAAATAGTGGTAACGAAAGCCCGATTATTCCGAGGCTTATCGTGCCGTCCGCAGGGGAAAGGGGAGAAAAAACGAAGGGAGGGGCCTCATTACGGCGCGATTCTACTGGGGGGGAAAGGAAGAGGTAGGCGCGGTTCACTGCTATTTCTCGCACCTGAGGGGGGAGGACCTAATGTAGCGATTTCCATTCGGTCCGTCGGACTTTGCGAAGGAGGGGAAATCCCATCGTCAAAGGGTGACCGGCAAAAAAACATTCTCCTTTATTCTAATTACGCCTTTTCCTAGAAACGCGAGCAGGAAATGGTCTAATTGGAAAAGGAGTTCATTTCAAAGGAACAAAAAAGGGGGATAGCCCCAACGTTGGAACCGGAGGGAGGGCCAATCCCTGCCTCCTGACAAGGGAAGGAATTTGATTTAGCTTCCTGGACCAACGCCTTAGCCATCGCGGAAGAAAAAGGGGGGGGACGACAGGGGTCCTGCATAGAGACGTATTTATAATCTAAGAAAAAGGGGGAAAGCGGCGTGTGCGCGGATGATCGAGGGGGGGGGGCCGAAAACGCGATGTGCTCCGGGAAGGACTAGGCGAGTCATATACCATTCGTCGCGGCGGGAGAAAAAAGAAGGGAGAAAAAAAGTGAACGATAATTTTAGCGGGCAGTCCCACCAGAGGGGGGAAGACTTCCGTCCAATCGAGCAGGGGGGGGGGGGGGAGGGGATGCACTTACGCAGTCATTTGTCTCCACATTTAAAACCCGCAATCACACATAAAAAAGAGAGGCAGAAAACCTAATTTGGGAGCGAGGCGTCCACAAGGGGGGGAGCCAGGTTGCGTCTTGTCCATTAGTCAAGAAAGAAAGAAGGAAGTGGGGGAGAAGAGAGAAACCTGCCAATCACCACCGGAACAGGGGGACTTGGGAGAAAGAAAAAAAAGGAGATAAAGGGGGGATTCGAACTTCAACCAAAATTCAGAAGGTGACTAACCAATTCCCCGCAAGTAAAAGGAAGGTTGGTTGTAGTTTTGCGGGTGAGTCGTATCCGGTAGGGGAGGGAGGGAGAATGAAGCATGCCGGGAAAGGAAGAAACGACACCTTTTCCCAGTGCTACCGGGAAGAAGTTTCTTTGTTCAACAAAGACGAGGAAGAAAAAAGGGAACAACTATTTCCGATGCAAACAAGAGTTATTAATATCTTGATTAGGAAGGGTTTCCGGCGCCAAGAATGCCGAAAACACGGGAAACAAATAGAGTGCTAAAAAAAAGCATCTTGCTCAGGAACGACAGGACGCCGCAATTGAGATCAAGTCGAAGAAGGGAGGGACTATTGGACATAAACTGAGCCTATTACGACCGGTCAAAGGAGAAGAAGGGAAGCGGAAAAATTCCTCCTACGCGTCAACAAAAGGGGGATAATTACAGCCTCATCTCGAGAGGGAAAGAAAGAAGATCGACCACGCTTTATGCTACCCGAGTACACAGGGAGGGAAAAGAAAGGGGGGAAAGAGGGGTCCGCCATCAAGATTAGGAAGCGTTCGAGCGCTATCCTAAATATGCAGAAAAAAGAAAGCAGAGGGTGAGTTATCAGAAGAATAATCACGAAGGACACAGAGGCTGCCATTCGATCAACGGACTTCTATTCTACACTAATCGGGGGGAAGGGGGGGATACTACGGTCCATACAATTTACAACGAAGCCATCGCAATTAAGCCAATTGAGGGAAAAAAGGGGGAAAGAGCCAACTCGAAGAAAAAGCAAGTATGAAGAGGGGGCGGTCCGTTTTAAAAAGGGCGTAATTTATCGTTTCGAGAGCTACTTGCAAGCGAAAAAAAAAAAAGGGGAGGGAAAAGCGATAGATTATTCGCCTTTGCACTGTGAAAAAAAAGGAACGTTCATAGGTCCTTCTTTAACCGGGACCGCCTGTGTAGGAAAGAGGGGGAGTATTGCTTTGTCTTCCGGATACCAATATCTCATTTTCTTTCCTTCTGGGGAGAAGGGAGGCAAATCCGAGGCAGTCAAACCGGCATAGATAGACCGAGGGGGGACAAGGGAATCGCTTGATTGCCTATCGTCTGAGGAAGAAAGGGTAAAAAGAGTTCTCCATAGTTTGATCGCCTCTAAAAAGGAGAGGGGGAATGGCGTACTCGTATCACTCTGGGGAACGGTTTGTAAACTGTCATCAAAAAAAAGGAGGAAAGGAGAGGTCGCTGACCTCTCTAGCTGCTTAATTTCTATAGTAGGGGGAAAGAGGTAGGCTTACTTGGGAATCGGGGGATCGGCAATGCCCGTCGGAAGGAGAGGGTAGGGAAAGTACTTGGTATTAGGAGAATTGATCCAGGCTGCGTAGGAGGAAGGAAGGAAAGCTGCTGTAGCCAATAGGTTCGGCATTCTTTTCTGCCGAAAAAGGAAGAAAGAGAAGTTGAAGAAGGACCCGCTCTTTTCAATAACAGCACGCGGCACCCACTTAAAGGAGAAGTAAGGTTGTCCGTTGGAAGGGAGGTTTTCACCCCGAAAAGAGAAAAGGGGCAAGGTGTCGGCGTGAGTGCGCATAGTGAGAGAAGAGGGAGGGAGGAGGAAAAGAACTCCACGACACCGAGGGCCTACCATAGGCCCCTCACTCCAACCAAATTATCTCATGAGGAGGGGGGGAGGAACCGGAAACTCCAACTCGAAATCGCCGCTCATATCTTGAAGGGGGAAGAAAAAGAAAAAGGGGAGGGATACAGCCCTCTTTCCTGGCTGATTGGCAAAGGAGTGCTCTATGAACCTTATCTATTACAGGAACAGGGAGGGAGAGATGTGAAAAAAGCGGTTGACTCCTCTCTCCCCACTTCGGTTCGACTGAGCACCAGTAATTTGGGGGGAAAAAAAGAGGCGTAAGTGTCATCCATCCAGTTAGGAAGCACAAACTCGGGGGGGAAAAGGCTTAAATCCGGAAAGGTATATTGGAGGGGGAAGGGAAGCTCCACTTCTCGTTCAGGGGAAGAGTAGCCGTTTTACGATAAGATGAGCACACAAAACTTCCGGAAAAGAGAGATGAGAGACCTCCTCATATTCCTCCCGGCAATCCAGCAACTGAATCAAGAAAAACCGAAGACTTCCTCTTTCAATTGGGGACGTATGTCGGGAGAAAAGAAGGGGGCTTGACGAGAAAAAAAGCTGATTAATTCTCTCTCTATCCGGGGGTCTCGGAATCTCAAGCAAAATTCTTTACCTCAGGGAAAAGAGGAGGAAGAGGATTTTCAAACGCGAACGTTGGGCTATCCCTCTTTGGGGAAGGGGGGGAAAAGAGCACACGCTTTTCCACTTCGCCAATTTCAGGATATAGGGAAGAGGGAGGGGGGAGATATTCAAGGCGTCATTAGACAGTATTCGCCAAAATCTCTTTTGCAGGAAAGGGGGGGAAGCGAAGTGCACCTGCGCAATTTAATCCGACGGATAGGAATTCAAGTCTAGAAGAGAAGAGGCGAAGGGCCGGGCGAGAAATAGCATGTGTCTTCAGTCTTTTGGGAAGCGCGACGTAATCTGCACCGCTTACGCTATGGGGTTCAAGGGGGTAAGGAGAAGGGCGGCTATCACGCTAAGCCCTCGGCATAAAAGAGGGATTGGGAAAATCCTCCATATCGAAGAAAGGAGATAGGACTCTGTTCCACTCTTTAACCAATCCGTTGGAATCATGGAATATTGGGGGGGAGAGAGACGGTCATCCTCGAGCTTACCCATAGGAGAGCTTACCTTTCCTTCCTATTAGGCAAAAAAAAAAGGCGGAAAGGGGTAGGGGATAATATATTAGTAAATGCAAGGGATCAGGGAAGGGGGTAAGGACCTCTACCAATCCATTAGATCCGTCTTTCTTTTCGACTTTGGGGGAGAAGACAGTCTACCACACTTATCGAAAAGGAGCCATCGACCAGAAAAGGAAAAGGGAAAGAGTGATACAGTTTCCTTGACAGTTCTGACCATATTGAAAGGGGGGAAACTGTCCACTCTCGTGCAGAACGGAAAAGAAAGGGAAGAATCGTAAAAATGAAGCTTTTCCTCCTCCATAACGATAAAGGGATCCGATCTCATGAAACGGGAAGGGGGGAAAAGAGGGAGTGCGTTTCCGTTAGCAACCGAGGAAGGGTAGAATGTTCTCCTTATTTCTCTTTGTTTAAAAAAGGGGAGGAAAAAGAAAAAT
>Ga0179591_1135891_pt1 | contig 11849 bp, 8 predicted proteins | sample CZOMad2_1_08_16f_FD_182891 | JGI IMG/M metagenome (GOLD analysis project Ga0179591, IMG submission 182891) | Vadose zone soil fungal communities from Angelo Coast Range Reserve, California, USA - CZOMad2_1_08_16fungal (PacBio error correction) | ecosystem: Environmental > Terrestrial > Soil >...
CAGTCACAAAAAAATCAGGGGCTGGTGAGTTGAGCTCACCCCCACAGGTAACCGCGATGGGAACCGGGTTAAAGACTACAAGAAAGTGGGACGTAAATATATATTTAGGAGCGAAAGGTCTACCAAGGTCAGAGAAGGCTTGGAGAAAAAATGACAAAATGCCAGAGTGAAAAGACAAATGGGGGCAAACAGCCGAGCTCCGGAACCCCGAAAGCGGGAAAATCCTTAGATTCCACAGGGACGAAGGGCGAAAGGTAAAGTGATAGAGAAAACTCCACTAAAATGTGTGGGTGGAAGTCTTGCAAGGGTTACTCCAGTGCCCTCGGAAACTAGTTTGGTCTCACTTCGTTAAGAAGAAAAAGAAGCGTCTCCCGGGGGCCCGATGAGGGAAGGATCACGCTAAGGGCGGTCTCATAGCGTCTGGCCAGCACAGGGCATAACTTCTATACGAAATAAGAAAGCCTGCGGGGGAAAGAACTTAGGATACCCTGGCGTAAAGGTGCCCACATCTTGGAACATTCAGGTGCCATTATACAGATCGAGAGAAGAGTCAAACTAGTACTCATCATCCAGTTGAGGTTGGAGGGGATGGAAGGCTGAGGTCCATCCGGGGACACTGGAATCTAATGGAGTGTACCCACCTAGGATAGTACTGGGCTCGTCAAAGCGGGTTATCAATAGCTGGGCCCATAAGGTTCTACTATGATTAAAACGAACGTCCGCCAAAAATCTCGGGGGGGGGAGGACGCATCGAAGAAGACGAAACTATGGGGGGGGCTTCCACACGTCGAGTACTGGCCCGGGCGGTCGTGCCGAAACGAGAAAAAGACAAAAAGATAGGGAAGGCTTTTGCTCTACTATAATCTTAAGAGAGACGAGTCAGAAAGAAGAAACAAGGTCCGGACTTACGGTCCTTTAGGAAACACACGGACTTTTAGTCTAAATGGCGGAAACACTGGGGGAAAGGGAACGGAGCGGGAGAAAGGTAGGAGGTTCAACTACCAGGTAATTATTGGGAATCGTGAAGAACAGAGAAGGCTGGAGCAGACTATGGGCAAACTAAGATTGGAAAGGAGAGACGGTAGATATAAATGCATCCCAGGCAGGGGGGGACGGAAGCGCGTACTGCAAGGGAGTTTAAACGAAAAACGATGCTACGTGGAAAAGGGTAGGTCCGCGTGGGTGAAAGAGCCTTACGCAACTGTAGGGGAAAGTCTCATCCGTCAAACAACCCCACATACAAGGGGTTGGGTTGGAGATATCTGACTACGTGCCGGCGAGTTTCGAAAAACGGGAAATAGGATCTGGGGGTTAAGCCAAGAAAAGATCTACTTGGATTTTACGTTATTTGAGGAGATAGCTGGAAAGCAAAAAAGAGGAGTGTCGTTCCAATTTGATCTTTGGATTGTGAAGGGGGGAGCTCTGGTGAACTATAAAGGAATATCTCTTGGGACGCCACTCCATCAACTTACTTTTATTCTGGATTAAAACTCTTGCGGTCATAAAATTATCGCCAAAGGGCGGCAAGTTTGGGGGGGACAGTTTATATAATTTAGGAGGGCAGGGAAGATATGTACAATGATCTTTCCTTCTACGCTGATAGTGGGCGTCTTAGGGGGGTTGGTTCGCAGGAACCGTGGGTATGAAAGGGCAATGGATAGGGGGTGGAGAGGTAATGAAGAATGTTAAGGTGGCAATAGCTATAAGAATTCCCCAGGGAGGAAGTAGGCAGTGGTAAAAAGAAAAAATTTGGATAATCACGGCCTAAAAGTCAAATGACTGAGAAGTTATTCCAATCGAAGAGAAAAAAAAAAAAATTAAGAAAGTGAGTAAAAGGAAGTGAGTAATGTGAAAAGGTCAAACAATACAGGATATGCCCGCCTGTGTCCCCTGTTAGCAAATCTAAGAGAAAGGGGGGACAGGGGAGGTGGGGTTGAAGGTAAAAAGCTACGTTGAGATGGCCTAATCAAGGGCGTCAAATCTAAACACACAGGAGCGGGGGTAGAAAGGGGGGAGCCGTGTCAGGAGTCATCGCAATTTGGAATATAACTTGCTAACTTAAATCCCTAACCGGTATGAAGTATATTGCAAGAAAACGCGGACACAGGTTCAAGGTTTTTTGGCACCAGGGCCGGAATTTTGAAAGAAAAGGATAGCACACTGGTGATGTAATTTGAATGTTTTGAGGATAATGGGGATTAAACGTAGAAGGATCTTAGACGGGGCAGTACAAGTGGGGTAGTACTCAGGTATGTAAGACATGGAAGTGCGGAATAGCTGGGAAACATATGGACAACTTAATAGGAAATCGCAACACAAGCTTATGAAGCACGTTTGTACTATCTACAAATGAAGCGGAAAAAAAGTGAATAGGTATACCAAGGGAAGAGAGTACACACTGGGTGAGATTTAACTGAAAACAAAGGTACTAAAAAAAAGGGGGAAAGCATTGGAATATTTTGCAAATCATTTTCATAAGACGAAATTTATGGCAGTGGCGAAACGAAGAAGACGATTTTATAGGGATAGGCAGATTTTGCAGAGAGACCTCTCCCAAAGTAGAACTGGCGCTGCGCTGGAAGCTATATGATTAAACGGCGCAAAGGTCTGTCCCAAGAGTATAGGAACATGTAATATCTTGCCAACTAACCTAATGACGCCGGAGTTCAGAGGGGCGGAAAGACTGGGTTGAAGTGGGGCGGTTTGGGAAATGGAGACGGAAACATAAGTGGCGTCAGGTAGATACACACACGGGAAGAAAAACCCGGGACCAGTAGTGTTTGATTTCTAAAATCGGGGAGGAGAGAAGAGTTGGAAACCACAGTACGGAGGTGCAGGACGTGGGAGCCAGAATAGGAATCCCAAGGAGGGAATTTTAATCACATAGGAGAGAAAATCTTAAAGTGGAGAGGATGAACAGGGGTAGGACCAGAACAAGAATGGGGCTCCAAAGGATCAGTTTAACCATGGAGGGGGACTCACAGCCCCGTGTCCCCTACTTGGATGGGAAGTAAGGACAGTGTGAAAAGGGGCCGACTCGGATAGCAAAGATATCGAGGAAAGCCACCTTATCGACATGTGTTGAGTTTAGAAGAAGACGGGCATACCGAAGGGAATGACTCGACAGGGGGGCGCCCTTTAGGGGGTTTACGTTAGGAGGACGAAAAACCCCAATATTTTTTTGGGAGTACGTTGACAGGTATCAGGAAAGGAGGAGGTAAGCCTTGTACACAAGACGAGACCCAGTCTGATAAGAATTTGCCGAAGGTTAGACACGGTGAGGGGGCCGGAAGAAAGCATGGCACCCGGACTGAAGCGGGCTTCGATAAAGCCCCCTCAAAAGAAGGATGACGCAGGCCTTGCGTCCTAGGCTGTAAGAGTATAGCTGTATCCGGAAGGCAAAGTCTCGAAGAATGGTGGTAAAAATGGACGCAAAGGGCCGAGACGACTTTTTCCAAACAGCCCGAAGGGGGAAAAAGCCTATCTCAGAGATGTAAATGTGGAGGGGCCAGGCAACTTCTCTTCCCTTTCGGGGGGAGAGAGAGAATCGGGGAAACAAATAGACGGACGGTAGAGGAAAAAAGTAAAAATGGATACTAACCAGATAGGGCCGCCCGGAGGTCCTGAATTAAGACAGGGCAGGTGACACCAAATTCGGTGGAGGGGGTGGAACTCCGAGACTGTAGGTCCACGTGGGGGTAAAAAGATCAAGAACTAGGGGAGCGGGGGTTCCACGTCGGCTTACGTTGTTCCCATTTAGGGACAAAGGGGGTCCTGTGGGATAGGTTCTAAAGCTCGGATCGCCGGTCATATGACGCTTAAGTAAAAAAGGAGAAAAAAGAGTGGTCTGACCCCGGGGACAATCGCGAGCAGTTTTGGGGGGGGGGGAACTCAACAGAAACAAAGGGATGGGTTGTGATAGCAGGAGATCTATATAAACGAAACACATGAAAAGTAAGGGAGCAACAAAAGAAATGCTTTTGCAAGGTAGGGCTCCCCGACCACAAAGGGAAAAAGGGAGATGAAACTAGGAAGGCTACGTACCTTTACCGGCAGAAAGTAAGTGGAGGAGGCATTCTAACGAAAAGTGCTGGAGAGGGGTAGAACCGATCAGCCAACATTTACACACAGTTTGTGAGCACCGGCCACGAGACTGAACAGACTTGTCCCTACAGTAGAATGAAAAAAGGGGGGGGGGAAAACCCCAACTTTCAACCGTCGGAGTAGGAAAAACAAACTCAAACGACACGGTTGTCCTTAGTTCCAGTTGCAAACGTCCTAGGGACACGAAGAGGATAGAGAGAGACGGAAATGTCATGGGGCCCGGAAATAGAAAGGGGGGGTGCTATTCAGAGAAAAAAAAGAAAAAAACCAGAGACTAATCCCGCTCCGGCTCTTAAATAACAGGGTAATAGGTGCGACAGAGTTCCAATTAGGTGACCACGTCTGGGCCTCGTGCCAGTGAGGCGGTTAAACGGATCTATCAAGAGATTCATTTGCCAGCAGGGAAAGATATATCAAGTACTCTATTCGCAAATTTCGATTCATAAGGGGTCGGGGGCTTTCTCGCCCCCAGTGGGGGTGCATTCCTACGGGACAGGGGATGTATTCCGACGTGCACCAAGGAGGAGCCTTAGAAGAGGGATACACTTCCTTCAGGTTTCAATAAGAGGGAACCGCTACTTGCTACGTGATTTCCGGAAACGTCCTAAAAAATCTAGGGGGTAGGAAGCCGAAAACGTAAATCGAAAAGACAGCATTGTAAAGCACTGGGGCGAGGAAAACTGACCGGCGGAATTTTAAAAGGTAGGATAAAAGAACCCCCAATGAGGCAGATAAGGGGTGGAGGGGAACGATATCAGGAAATACGGTCGGAATCAGAAAGAACGGTCCTTACTTGGGAAGCAGTTGGTAAAAAGTGCTTGAGCTAAAAGTGCAACTGAGGTCACGAAAGGGGGGCGTGGGGGGGCAACTAAATCCTGGAATGGCAGATGCTACAAGAAAGACTTTGACGCGACTTTTAAACTTGACATGGACCTTATCAGATGGAGATAATAGGGTTTGCCCACGGCAATGGGGCTTAAAAAATCGCGAACTCAACGAGTTTCGAACGACACATAGGTTGATTAACAAACTGGATCGAAGGACGCCACGTGGTAATTCTAAAAATCCCGTCAAAAACAGCCCCCAACAGACAAGTTTGTCAACAACATCGTGACGAGAGGAGAGATGCTAAGGGAGAAAAACATAGATTACATGGAGTACGAAGAGGGGTGGCACGGAAATATGTTGATTATATTATTTTGTAGGAAGCATAGCTGTATACGCAATGAGGGAAAATTGGAGACTTGTCAAAGCTGTATTTGAAGGATGATAGAACTATAAAGTATTGGATCTTTGGCGCAAAACGTGAAGACAGTATTCATGAGTCTTCAAAGGGATTAAATAAAAGTAAATTGCAAAGGTCAGGTAACGGGTTTAAAGTTATATAATTTGGAAAGCGAGATGACGAGGGTAACTATGGGGAATATTACTGAAAGAGTAGAATTGGGGTAGGTATGTTTTGGGGGGGGGGGGCGAGTCCGGGGGGGGTCGGCGGGGAACGGTCGGTGCCTCCGTCTGTGGGAGGCAGGGTCAGACTTCCTTTTTCGGTTCAAGCAGAGCCAGCCTCAGGTACCTGGCCGCACGGAATGGTACTCAATCCACGGGTTATAAGGGCAAGGTCAATAATCCTTATCCAGGTAAGTCCAAGTGACTTATATACACCACAATTAAGCACTTGCTGTAGGATTGACCAATTAAGGGACAAGTGGCACAAAATAAAGGGATATTACTTGTTGACGGAGGGGAAAAGCAAATTCCCAGGGTGTGCAGAAAATACTTGGTCTAGGGACGTGTAGGGAAAAAGCGACGGTTGAGAGGGGAATAGGACACGGGTTCTCTAAAATCAAAAAAAAAAAACGGAGTAGGGTCTGAACATCTAAAGCAAGTTGCTAGGGATATCACTGAGCTTTGAACAAACTGATATAAAAGGGAAAAAAAACGAAACATGTGCATTCGGAGTTATATACACGAGGCAGGAGTAGTTATTGGCCTGTCCATTAGGTGGAAATAGGGGCCGAAGGGTATTTGTTTGGGGGTGTGGGGGTAGGTAGAAACGGGGAAGGACTTTAGGGAAGGGGCAGTATAAAAAAGGGTGATTGTACTTCTGCCGACCATGGGCATCTGAAGTATACGGTGCACCTTATGTAAAATGGGGGGGGGACTGATCAACGAACACAATCGTATTCCCCATTTGTCCGAATAAACAAAGAAGCGAACACCTAAATACGGACAAGCATGAAATAGAATATTGATCCCCTAGGGTTACAGGGAAGGGAAACTCCGTTCAAAAAAACTCGTCTCGCTTTGAAAAAAAAAGTTAAAATTTGGAATAAACGATTTCATAATAAGGGACTGGGGTTTATTTCATTGGAGAAAAGAAACATACGATTTTGAGTGCTAAGAAAATAAACATTGAATATCTGAAGGATAGAACGGGCCTGTTCGCGGTCGCGAGGGAATTAAAAATACTGGGATACGCAAAGTACGTTCCTGGGAAACCCAAGGTATCGTAGCCGCTCGGTGGTCGAAAATACACGCCGAGAAAAGGTCATATGCTGAATTAGTTTAGGGTGCAGGGTGTGACTGATGGAGACGGAGCTAATGGCGTCAGGGCGATTAGCAAAACCAGGAAAGAAAATCACGTATCACTGTGTATGGGTATGCGAAAGACGGGACGGGCGATATTTACGCCATCCCTGTTCCCAAGTGATTGACAGATGATAATTCACGGGGGGGGGAGAAAAAACAACAATATAGAGAAACCTCGTATCAACAAGTGCATACGGAAATTGATTTTGGTGCCAGACTAGAAAGGGAGAACCTTACGCGTTGTCCGCCATTGAGGGGCGAACATCAGGTGGGTGTAAAATCAAGTAATGAATACTTGTTCGGAGGGCAAGAAGCGGGTATTGAATATGATCTTATGACCGACACCTTATAAAAGAAGGGGGTTTAGGTGAGAAAGGAATGACTGGTAACGGAATCATCCTTGAAGTGACTAGAAATTTGCAGGAAAAGGAGTATTAACGGGTCGAATGATAATCACCCCTAGTCGGTGTTGTCAGGAAGTGTTCGGTAAATCATATTGAGGACCCGGAGGTAAAGGCGTTAAAAACCCGGAAAGGAACCAGTCGCGCATGCTCAACTCATGTGGAAAGGGTCGCCGGGACTACCCTTCCCCGGGGAAAAAAATGGGGAGCGATACATCCCCGCGGAAGAAAGAGAACGCAAAAATTGCTCTCGCGGAAGACAGCTCTTAAGGTCTCCCATGCCGGCTGCTGGGGGGAACCATGTCCAGGGGACCTTCCGAGACAGGGGCGTTTTACCAAGCAAAAAACTTAAGTGAGATAGAGCGAAAGTTCACCTGTCGTTCGCCGAGATACTTAGAATGACGTATCTTTGCTCAGGCATACTCTGCTCCAAGTTTAGGAAAGAAGCTTGCGCTGGAGAGTTACAAAGAAGGTGAAACTCTAGGCGATTCCCAGGGAGCCGATAGAAGGGGTAACGAAACCCCGTTAGTTTCCTGGGGGGGGAATCAGTCGATGTCTGGCACAAGAAGTTTGTGGTTAAAAAAAGATTCATAAACAGGGGAGGGGGACCTCGGTGTTTCCTCGGGACTGGGGCTCAACAGTGGAGTTAAAAATTGGGGCCTTGGAGAGGTCTAAAAACAAATAAGCGGTCGTTGAAAAAGGGGACTGCTAGATAATTATCCACCGGGTCAAGGATGGTAGGGCCGGACCGAGTACGTCGTTTAACGGGGTGGGGAGCTCAACCGACTTGATGGGGGGGTGCTGAGCGCTGAGCTCATAGCAACAACCAAAAAGAGAGGGAAAATGTGCATGCGGCTCAAACAACGAAGGGCTGGTGCTGTGAGACATCCCCTGAAAAAAGGTTCCCTCGGGCCGGCCACAACTCCCTTCCTTCGGGTATACGAGGTAGAGGCCAGGAGGACAGCCGGCGCCGTAACCGTGGGAGAAACGGATAACAAGGAGAAAAAATGGACCGAAAAGGGGACACATGCGCGTCACAGGGTAAACACAGAGGTCAAGATGGGTGAGAACAGACCCGAAACGTGGGAGAAAAAAACGGTCTTATGACCCCGAAAACGACAGTGTTAGACCGAACTTCTGGCAAGGAATATTCCCTCATTACTTCAAGCGATGGGGGGAGTTATCGAACTTACTGAATCCGGCCGAGACGAATTCTACGTTGGCCGAGTAAAGGGGCGCACCCTCTAATTGAAGTTCTCAGTAGCTCTTCGATCAAAGGGTAAGGAGCTGCGATACAGGGGGACTAAGAAAAAAGTGATTTTGGGAAGAGGGTCAGGACCGGTCTTCCCCAGGGGCCCCAAGGGATCAAGAAGTTCCAAAGGGACAGCCTACTAGAAGGTAATCTAGTCTCAGGGGGTCGGGGAGAAATCCTTTTTGGGAGGGGTCTGTAGCTAAGCCCATTGGTCCAACGGGGACAGGGAGGTAAAAAGGTAAAGCGTACACAAGAGAGCTTAGACTTTCTAAGCCCGGCGGGGGCACTTCTTTCTACTTACGGCCCCGGTTACTCTAGAGGGGAAAAACGAAAGTCTTCCTCAAGAACAATCTCGTGGGTGTTAGAATAAATGAATTAAATACTAGGGCTTCACGAACTGCGAGCTTCCCGACGGATCGTTCTTATGTCGGCTAAAAGAAAACAACCAAAGCGAAGTGTCAAAAGGTGAGGAGAGAAGATCAGAGGAAATAAGATAGGGGCCGGCCTAACAAGTCATTAACTGATTGAAGGTGTGGAACAACACAGGGGAGAATCACATTGGTAAAGGAGGGAAACAAGGAAAGAATATAGTTTCTTAGTCAAACTAAGCATCCGGGTAATTATGGTTATACTCCACTAGACCTCGTTGCGCGTAATCTTGGAGCAAACGTACGAGGTGGGACTCGGAGCAGTTGGGTGAGAACGGCCCGTGAAAAGCCTCCGCCCATGGTGTAGGAAATCTCGAAAGGCAAAAGTGTCGAAAAAGAACCCAGACCTTCTCGGTCTGGAGGGTCCCTTTGGGCGAATCGAACTGAAGCAAAATGATTAAGTCTCAGCAGCAAAAGCAACAGACAAGTTCAGAAAAAAAATCTTAACAAGTGCGTCGTGGAGTTTCTAACCAGAGTGAAATGGAAGACTTAAAAGGGGGGACACTGAGTATTTGAGTATAAGTTTGGGTTGGTCGAAAGAGTTACACAGCTAACTTTTAAAAGGTTATCTGGAGAATGGCAATCAAAGGTCTAGAAGGGTTCTATACAGAGGAATTGGGGAGCCATGACATAAACAGTAAGGCAGGGATTATGAAAATATGATGCAATCACGTTCTGTAAAAAAATTGCGGACTTTGGGGTGGGGGTATAATTTTAGAAATAGTGAAGGGAAGTGGGGAGAAAAGGGTAACTGATAGTCTTGAAGGGAAAGGATTAATTTTGTTCGATAAGGTGGGGTATGTGAGTAAAAAGGGTCTGTGGATAGATTGGGGGGGGGGTGAATGTTGGAGATAGGAAACTATAAGGCATATGAACAGTCCATTAAATACACTGAAGAAGAAACTTGAGAAAGCAACGGGGATAAGGCCTTATAAGGGGTAGATCAGTGACAGATACAACATCAAAAGTAAGAAAGGGATTAATTTAGTGAGACATGGAATGGACATGGGCAAAAAAATAAAGTGATTGCCTGGTCATCGGGTGCAGAGGAAGCGAGATCAATACATGTGTTCGATTCCTTAGATAAGTGAGTTGTCAACAGCGAACGGGAAGATGACCAAGGACCGGTTCTCTAGAAAAACAACAAGGAGATGGGAAAAGTATACCTGGGCTAGTCAGACCAGTAGAAATGTAATATAACGTGGCTAAATGAATAAATCAAAAGTAGGAAGATGCTCTACCCCGATGAAATGCATCTCAGGTCTGTTGTTGCAGGGACATTGTGTGCAATAATTTTGAAAATAAAGATTTAATTGGGGATGGGGTGTGATAATATACGGGTAGTTAAACTTATAAGGGATGATTAACGGGTCATAGAAAAGTTACTAAGTTAGACAGGGGGGCAGATGATTCTCTCAGGGGACCGTCAAAGTACGTTGAAATTAAATCGCACCCCTCGTTTTCAACGTACTATAGAACCAAGCCGAGAAAAAAAACTAACAAGTAAAAGAGACTACCTGACCAATAATAAACCAAGAAGGACATCGGAACTAAGGGCCTAAATTAAAAGATAAAGGGGAAAAACAAGTCGAACATGTTGGAAACTAATTTGGTAGGGAATCAGGGGGGGGGCAAATAATACGAAAATACCTGTTGTCGTGATTTCGAAAAGAGCAGGAAATACGAGGGTTCAGAGTTACAAGATAGGAATAGAGAACTTCACTTAATCTGGCGAAGAAGGAATAGACGTAAACACTAAAGACTCCGCAAGTAGTGGGCAGGGGAAACCTCCATGTGGGTAGGATCTCGGTCAAAGAAAACGCCTCGATTATCAAACAGATGGGACTTAAAAAGGGTCTTGGTAGGGGGTTGGAAAGGAGTGACGCAAATATGGAGTCAAGATCGCAACACAACGGGAAGAAGAAAGTAAGCAAGGAGGTTGTCATTGAGAACTCAGTGAGTTCGAGATTGGCGTGCAATTTAAGGCTGGCCAATGAAGTTTATAGGACGCAAGAGTGAACGGGGCACAAGGCTGAAGTTGACTCACTAGTCCGGAAGTCGGAGATGAGAAAGAAGGAAAAGGGGGGAGAACCATAACCATGCTCAAGACAGTTTGAAGGGTCACAGGGAGTGGCGCAAAGCCACTGTGTAACAGAACTGCATTAAGAGGCATTTGAGGAAGGCCCGACGCATATTGCAATAGGAGCTGATCTAGCAACTTAGCGAACGAAGGGTGCTTGAACGAATCCGGGAGCACTATAACTCCGGTAAGGTAAGAAAAAGTGGCGGGGGGACGCCCAGTAAGTTTCTGATTACGGTCGAGAAATAACCCAAGAGATGGGGTTGCGGAGGGCGGTAACATAGTATACCGGAGGCGGGGGGTAAATGCTATCACAGCGTACTATAATATCACTCCGCAGGTACCGGTAGCCGACTACCGCCGTCCCCGGCACGCCGCACTTGGCGGCATCAAAAAAAACACCACTAACAAGTAGTCTCCTTGGCGCCTGAGACGCAAAGCACACATCGATCAAAAACGGGGGAAATGACGTTCGGAACGAGGGTGGTACCCTGGAACCAGCCTATCCTATGTCCAAAAACATGCATGTGTTCTTCTATCGCAGCTAGGAAAAGGTGGGCTGGGTACACGGATACTTGCGCCGTCATTTGCGCGCAGAGACCTCGGAAAAAAGGGGAAAAACGGACGTATCTTGTCCAGATTCAAAGAATTGGCTAAGAAAAAAGTAAAAGCCTTCGGCCTGAGTAACCGTGAGAGGAGTGGGTGGGTGGGGGTGCGAGACCCCCGTAGGCGGGGTGGGGACTCGCTACGGTCTCCACTGGTTTGTCAAGGTTGCCCCACAGGCAGGCGACTCGTGACCGCAGTTTCACAGGGGGAGGCAAGTGTGAGAAGAGGGGTGCGCCATTGAAGGGACGTTCTCCCAAGCGTAGAGCAAGGCGGGAGGAGGGACACTTAAATTACACAAAGGCAGAGTCCAGGGCACAGAGGGGGCAAGAGAGGGTAAAAGGTGGGGGTGGGGGAGCTCAACGCAAAAGCTTGAGTGGTGTGCTAGACCT
>Ga0179591_1247907_pt1 | contig 11849 bp, 8 predicted proteins | sample CZOMad2_1_08_16f_FD_182891 | JGI IMG/M metagenome (GOLD analysis project Ga0179591, IMG submission 182891) | Vadose zone soil fungal communities from Angelo Coast Range Reserve, California, USA - CZOMad2_1_08_16fungal (PacBio error correction) | ecosystem: Environmental > Terrestrial > Soil >...
ACAAGGGATGTCTTACGTGATCGGGGGGGGCGCTTCGGACGAGAATCCGGAAAGAAAAGGCAACCTATGGGGCTTCCGAGACTAACGCACCCTCGTTGAAGGAGCAGGGACATTATCCTGCGAGAAGGAAAGTTCTCCTCTGCTAGGAAGGGGGCGCCAAGTCGCTTTCTGCAGAAAGGGGGAGCGAGCCTTCGGAGTCACCTATGACTCAACGTCGAAAAACAGATCAGATCAGGCTGGGGACTCTAAAACGGCAGCTAATTCATAGCGGAGGAAAAAAGAGGTAATCCGGTTGTCGGTAACGTGTCACGTGAACAAACGGTCGACCTATCCAGGGAAAATCAGGGAGGGGAAAGTATGAATCCGTGCGTGGCAGCTAGAGGATGGGAGCTCTGTCGTCGTGCTGCGCAGGGAAGAGACTTGAGCGCGCCGAAAGGGCTGTCCGCAAAAGAAGCGAGCAGCAATGAAAGTCTTAGGGCATCGAGGGAAGAAATGCCTTCGGAAAGGCGAGGCACTAAACCTCTGGCTCGTGAAAGCGAGTGGAAAGTCAGAGAGGGGACTGCTCTTCGATTGAGCAGGGCTTTCACAAAAGCGAAACAACCGCGGCACTGCAGGGACAAAAAGCTCCATAACGGAGAGAGGCGCAAAAAGTTGCTGGCCACAACGGACAACCTACGGGAAAAAGGGAGGCCGCTACGTCGGTCGGCAAGACGGTTTTCGCGGGAAGGGTAAATCGGGGACTAACGAGGTGAAGACGCACTAAACGAACGCCAGAGGAAGGGAAGAGACTCTGGCTAATGGCGAGATTAAAAAAGGAGGGCGGCGACCGTAGTCGGAAGAGCGGACGAATCCTGGTCTTCCAAAAACAATCGGCAGAAAGAGAGGGCCTCGAAGGGGATCGGCGAGACAAGGGTGGAGCTGAGCAGGATCGCTCGACAAGGACAGGAGCGGTGAGCGCTCTCAGGTCATCCCGGAGAGGGGAGTTTGGAGGCGCGACTCACCTGTGCATGGGGACGCACGAAGGGAACGATCTGCGAATTCGAGGGCTGACGACTACTCGCGAAACAACCAAGCTCGAGGAGTTACGTAGTGGTTCCCTTGGAGGGGGGAGACGGCTCGCGACGGGCGCCCCGATCATAAAAATCGGGGAGGGGGAATATGCACAACTACGGAAAAACCTTCCTCCCCGAGGCGTCGCACTCTCACAGGATCAACGGTCAGCAATAAAAAGAAAAAGCAATAGACACTAAAAAAAGATTAGGAAAAAGGGCATCCGCAAGGATTTAAACCGCTCGAGAAGGAATGGCAGCAGGCTCGTAGAGTCGAGATAGATTGTCGGAGCAAGCGACGACGCGGCAGAGGACGTGCAGATTCTAGCCTAACTCGAGGAAGGGAGGACGGCTCGGCTCAGGGGGCCGAATCTCTCACCGTTTTACTCAAAAAGAAGAGGAAGGGCTACGAAATCCTCTCTCACCCACCTGAGAGGGGAAAGATATATAGTTCGTAAGCTTGTGCGCTCATGATTCATAGGAAAAACGGTGAAAAAAAAGCGGCTCTACGAAGAAAAAAAAAAAACTTGGGAACGGACGAGGCGCGGCCTTCTAACAGCATAGGAAGAAGAGGGGACCGCGGAGTCGAGCGCACACTCTCTTAGGAGACGACGACGAGCAGGCACGTACCCTTCAAAATCGAAGGGGTTAACTTCAATGCAACTGCTCGCGAGCCCGGGAGGAGGATAACGTTCTGACAGATGTAGAGGGTTCTGGGAAGGGAAAATCCTTCTCCGGAAAACGGGATCCCTTCAGCGCACGAGGCGCCGGCTGCCCTAGTACGGGGAATGCAAGAAAATAAGGTCCTGCCTCCTGGGGGCTCCCTCCAAAAATACGATCGCCCCCCGCGGCACGCAGCCTTCACCGAGGAAACCGGACGAGCTGTTGTGGTCGGGCCGTTTGTTTTAAAGAATAAAGCGAATATCAGACGCCTGCGCGGAGGGTAGAAATAAGGGGGGATGGCGTCGTCCTCAGCAAAAGACGAGCTCGCCGGGCTACTCCGGGCGCACGAAGATGGCGCAGATAATGGGAAACGCGTCAGATTTCATCTAGAGAAACGTTTTAAAGTCTCCTATCCGGCCTAAATATATTGGAAAATCCTGGGCGTACGCAGTCAGGAAGTCATACATCAGTGACGATACAGTGACTTCAAGTTATGCGTCATAGAAGACGGCTATTCTTCCTCTCTGAAGTTAGTCAAATGGAAAAAGATCAACTCGGGGAGAAAGCCAGTCTTATGAGAAGTAGAAGAAGAAGGTGCCTACTAATTCGATGAAGAGAATATTTGACGCATTTTTGAACGTTTTTTGTCCAAGAGCCAAAGGTCAAACGCGGAGGCCTGTTTGGAGCACCTCAACCAAACCGAGTTCAACAAAGGAAGGGGGACGAATCGTCGATTAAATGGGGACCAAGAGGAAAAATTCCCGCTCATGCGAGAGCGACACAGGAAAGCGTACACCGCAAAGAGCAATTAAGTCGTTCGAAGGAAGCGCGCTCACCAGAGATGCATCGACCCATCTTCAGACTTAGCGAGGAAGTATCAGCGCGAATCGTCGCGGCCCGGAAGAACAGAAGAAGACTCCTCACATAGAAAAAGCTCCATCCCGCACAAGACGAACAGGAGGGGGTTGATCGAACCGAGTCGGAGGGGGAAACACTTTCAAATAAACGGGGATAAACGAGTTGCTCGGCCGCACGGGAAACGTGTGCCTCGCAGGGAAGGGCTCCCTATCGATCGTCTCCTGGTGAAGAAGGGGAGTCAATGAGCGCAATCGCGGCTCGACAAAGAGTAACCTCACAAAGCTCCCGCCGCGCGCATCACAAGGGGAGCACCTGCGTCGAACTTTGTACGAGCATGCCCGGGACTCAGGGGGAACTTAAGCAACGCGAGCTGACTCGTCTAGGAGAGAAGGGGGCATCACGCAACTGTCGCCGTCGATCGTAAAAAGCGAATCCATAAGTAGTACGGTCCTTCATAGGGCATGGTTCCCACAAAATAACTCCGAAAAAAAAAAAGATAGATAAAGATATAGATCGACAGGGGAAACGAAAGAATACAGGAATTGATCTTACGATCATACGAACCAATCTTACGGAACGTAAGAGGTCAAAGGAAAGGGGGAGATTGGCTTCGTACTACTAGACGCGAGGCGCCGGGAGGGGGGGGCGAGAAAAGGAAAAGATCCTGCGGTCGCGACAGTTCGTGGCTTCTTATAACGTGATGCGCGCGGCAGGGGAGGAGGTAAACGCGTACGGTCGCATCCGGCTCGAAGTCTCCGTAAGGAATAAATTCGGAAACATACCAAACTGGGAAGTGGTTCGAGAAAAGAAAAAATCGAAAGTCAGGCTCGAGCAAAAAGCAACCTTCCTGAAAGTGTGCGCGAGAAAAAGACCGTCGGCGAGAAAATCAACAAAAAGGTAAGGGGTCGGTACGGATGGGCGAGGCGGGTGGCACCAAGTGGGGACGGCGTCTGCGTGCGAAGCTCCGGGAAGGGGCGACGTCGCGCTCCCTAGAGTAACTTTAGTAGAGCTAAAAAGAGGGAATCCTTAAAAGTAAACGGGAAGGGAGATTAGCTAAGCGCCGGCTTACCTAGCTGCGCGACCTCGGGAGAGGTGACGTGTTCTACAAGGTCGCGCGGCCTTAAAACGCGGGACGAGGGGCCTATCTTGGGCAACCGTAAGAGAACCTTCGGTCACGGCAGGGAACCAGAACGGCACATAAGGGCCTCATTGCGACGGTCCCAAAGGGGGAAAAACGTATCCTAGAAAAAAACGGGGGGAAAATCGGAGGCCATAAGTTGGAGGCGAAGAAAATTTGATCGCCGCTGGGGGCGTACTTAAGGCAGCGGGGCGGAACGCATCTGCAAGCAGAGAGGCGCGCAACTCGCGACCCGTATCAAGGCCTCGGCGGGGACGGATGCTCTTCGGCGTCCGAGAAAACATTCACACTCTGACGAGGGCCTCAGAAGGGCGCAAAGAGAGCGGCAAAGAAGGGCCGAATCGTCCAAGAGGCTCTTCAGAATCACTAGATCGAGTTAGAGGGGGCGAAATAAATGAACACGGGCAGGTTCCCTCCTCGGGCGCTCTCATCTTCGAGTTGCAGGTCAAAAAAAAGCGCTCCGACACCGATCTGTCTTCCTATGTTTAACGGTGCGACCGGGGCGCGGGGCGAGCGAGACACTGCTCTTCGAAAGGACGAGGCAGACGAAAGTCCGATCAAACTACGTCACCCCGGCCAAAATCGGCTTCAAAAAGCAAAAAGGTTAGCTAAAGGCGCTAAGAGACAGCAAGCAATCATCCCTACCAGGCGATGGAGCGAGCAGGTCATCCTCAGGGAAAAAAGGTTTCAACAACTCGAAAGGGCCGTGTCAAGACTCGTAGGGAAGCGACGACTCGATTGGTTCTCGACGAAGGGGAGGCAAAAAGAAAGGAGCAGCCTCGGCGGAAAAAAACCAAAAGGACAAAGAGGGATCACGCAACTAAGAAAAAAAAACTCACAAGGGTACTAGGCATCGACTTCGTGGGTATAAGAAGAAAAAATCTAGGAGACAGACACCCAGGAGAGGAGGAAAAAGAGAGTGACAGCAGAACGGTCTATTAAGATAGAGATCTCTGAGACGACGCGCACGGGCACTTCCGCGCGAAAACGGGGGATTCGATCCTTTCTCAATGGCCGCGTCTTAAACGCTACGGCGGAGAAGAAAAACCTCAGACTACGACTCCAGAGCGGTTGAAGTCGGAGGATTCCTCAAGGAGGATCGCTGGGGGAATGAACTTGCGCGATGTAGGAGGGGGATTTAGAAAGGCGCTTACTTTATCCCGTTGTCGCAGGGAAGAAACGATGTAAGGGCCGGAGGCACCGGGCGGGATAAAGGGAAGAATGTTCTTCCTCAGAAGGGGTGCTCCGAAAATCCGGCGTCCGCGAACAATGCGCACCGGAAAAAAAAGACGTTACACATACACTCGAGCGGGTGCGGGGCGAGAGAAAAAATAACCGAAGTGACAGAGCGAAGGCTGGCGTGAAAAAAGGAAAAAGGAAGGTCTAAGTCTCAGAACTGAGAGACTCAAAGAAAAAATCCGCGCGGGCTCGTAAAAGGGTCAGGGCTCTCAGCGGTCGAGTGCGAGAAAGTAAATCCGAAGAGCCGAAAGTTACCAGCCTTAAGGAGCTTCTAATCGCGACCGTCAAGAGGCCTTAGTCCGGGGTAAAGGAAGCGAGGGAGTTGATAGAACATCGCCGAAAAGAGAGGTTCCGGCAGGAGGCCTTTCGCAAAAATCACCTCTTCGAGAAACAGACGTAGAAGACAAACGTCTTCATTGCCCGACCACTCGGCAGCAGTCGCCTCGGAGTTCACAGGTGTGTGGGGGGGGGGTGGGGGATCAGCCCCGTGGAAGCCAAAAGTCCGTGAAGGCACCAAGGGAGAGGGCCAAAGAACGTGCCTTCCTCTGTCATTAAGGTGTGGGGTGCAACGATCTCATCGCCGCGGCAACAACAAAAGAAAAAGAAACTGACCCCTGGAAAGAAGGACCCTGGCCGCTCAGCTGTGTCAGCCCCCGGGAATCGCTCAAACCGCTATTAACGGGACTCTTCCGAGATGGAGGCAGCGCGTAAGAGAGGACACGTAGCGGGACGAAATTCCGAAAAGCGCGCCGAACGAAGACTCCGACATCTAGACTTACGAAGAAGCCATCGAAAAGGGTGGGAAGGGGGAAAGGGCAGAACGGTTCTCTGGTGGGGGAAATAATACAGGGACAACTAAACACTTGGAGAAAGAAGAAAAAAAACCTTAGAAGCCTGCGGTGAATGCGCGAGCGAAAAAAAACGGTCGGGATTCTCCGGGTTGAAGAAGGGGGGGATGAGGAATCGTCTAGAAGAACGCAGCAACAAGGCGCAAGACAGCGACGCAGGCACTGCTCACCGACGTTTCCCAATCAACTATAAGGGAGAGCAAGCGTCGAAAGCGGCACTCAGATCCTAAGAAAGCAGATCAAGGCACGGGGGACCGTCTCGTCCAACGGGAGGCCTATTTGGACCTTATCTCTAGATCCATGTTCGGATCGTCGGGAAAAATCAATCTCTATCACAAACAACTTATGAAAAGAAGGGATTAGAACCAAGGGTGAACGAGATCAGAAGGGTATCTTCTATTCAGGAAAACCACCTAGGAAAAAATCGTCGAATCCAGGAAACTTCAAAAGCCCTGTGTCATGAGGCGAAAAGAACGAGCCGAGAGATTGCGCTCAAGGGAAGAGACCGGGCGGGGCGCGACCAGTGCGCCTGAACAATGGATAAAAAAAAAGAAAGGGCCTGAGTTACGAGGGGAGGAGTATCAATGGAGTCAAAAAACGCTGGGACTCACTGAGGGCAACCGGAAAAGTCCGATCGGCTGGGAGCTCTGAGAAGGGAAATGAGGGATTCATCAGGAGTCCGAATAGGATCCCGTTGTGGAAGTGAAATTGGAAAAAACGTAGGAGGGGAGAGCCGATCAAGACCGGGGGGGGTCTGAGCTAGTCGTGCTGGTGGCTATGTAGTCTGATAAAAATGGGCGGCTCTCAGGGGCCGTAGTAAAAGACGCCTGAGTGATATAGAGGACGGGAACGTCCATAAAGGCACGCGGGAAGAAGGCGTCCGTCATAACCGACTTCGTAGGAGCAGTTTGGACGACGAAGGGGAATAACAAAGAGGGTGGGGTCGCTGGCACCTTTACTCGAAGAAATGAGGAAAGCTGGGAGAAGCAAAGGGGGGGGGCAAGACACGACGCCGAAAAAAGCAGATCACCAGTGAAGCGACGCTGCAGACGAGTCGGCAGAAAACGGTTGGATCGAACTCATAGGTTAGCCGACCGGAACCGACGAGGAAGGCCCGCTGAAACGACTCGATAGCAATGGACGAGGTCATCAACGGCGCGTAGGAGTAGGATCGCGGGAGGGGGGAGGGGGACTTTCTTCTGACGAGGAAAGAGCAAAGAGTCCGGGGCGTCGGAGGAGAGGAGAAACGACCCGGGAAATAGAACGCTGGCGTCTCCGGAAACCTGAGCGGAAAAAGAATGCGAGAGGTCGGCAAAGGAGAGCGAGTAAAAAGCGAGAAAATGCAAACGGGTGAAACTACAGGAGGAGGCTGCTCTCGAGGAGGCACATCGCTCGGAAAAACCACACGTCAAAACGGAAGGTTGCTCTCGGGAGCAGGTAGAAACTCTCCAATTGGGAGAACACGTGAGAGGGCGACCCCCGGACGAGGGCACAAGGACTCAATAGCGGAGGGGGCAGCAACTCCGCCTTTTCTCAGAAGGGGGTGTCCTCTCTACATCTGAGAAGTTAGACACATGAGATTCGAGAGCGGGAAGCCTAAATTAATAAGGAAGTAAGGGGAAAAAGGAGGAGTCGTCGACGACAGATTGTCGGCGACGACTCAGGACAGTATACCGTTTCCAGAGATTACGCCGGCGGCCAGACGAAGGAGTCGGCCTATCTTCTAAAAGGGGGGGTGTTGCCTCGACTTCAGAAAAGCCGAGAGAGAGAAAAAAACACAACGGAGGAGGAGAGAGTTCGGTGCCGAGGCGATTGAATGTAAAACTGGACGATCGGCGGCAAGAAGACGCCAACTAAGAAGGGACCTGAGGAAGAAAGAAGAGAGGCCATCTCCGTCGGGGCGCAGCGAAAAAATCGAGAGTCGACGACCGATACACTTGGAAAGTCGCGAGCGTGGGGAAAAGGAATGCAGGAGGCAAAGCGAGTGTCGGGAGGGATAAAGCACGGTCTTGGCAACAAGGAGAGGGAATCCTTCTCAGCCAGGAAGGCGGGCGTTGGATCGGCAGAAAAAAACGATGTCTGGAAAATCGACGACAAAGGATCCGATCGCCATTCCACCGCACCGTCAAAATAATCTTAGGGTGTCGGCAGCGCCGAAAGGTAGACTCAGATCAGAGCGCAGGCGCGGCATGCAAGCATGTCGGAGCCAATTCGACACGCTACGCCGAGAAAAGAAAAGGAGAGAGGCGGAACGATCAGGTCCGCCATCTTTAACTGTGCAACCGGTAGCCGATCCTGCCGGGAGCAAAAGGAACCTTGCTCTGTGAAGGAAACCTCAGACATCCCGGAGAGGACGACAGACGGCTCACGCACTTGATCTGCGACAAAATAGGCAGCGGCAGCGTAACTTGCGCACACAGGAGCTACAGTACCGACGAAGGAACAACTTGGAAGGGACGACGTCCGCGGGAAAAACTCGGCGTTCAACGAAGGTTCACTAAAGCCGCAAAAGGGGCGCGTCCTCATGGAGAAAGGCTGATTGTCACACCGTAAACGTCGAGGAAGGTTTAAACACGAGCGAACTCGCAGGAGAAAGAAAAGCCTTCTAGAAAAAAGGAGCAACAAGAACCGCGGGTCGCGCAGCAGGGTCCCCCAAGCTTAAGGCTCACAGAGTGCAAGAACGCCTCCACCGAGCTGCAGCCGCGTAAAAGTACGCGAGAGCTCTAACTCGCGTCCTAGGATGCACGTCGACGCCGCACAAGCGAGAGGACTCAAAGAACCGAGAAGTGGGCGGGAGCCGGGCGATACACTGTATCTCTACACGGTCCAGGAAAAAAGAGTTACGGAAGAAAGAGAGGCCGGCGATTGGGGGGAAGCGAGCACCCGATGCTTTCTCAGGGGGTGCCTAAAATAGGACGGGTGAGCGCGAGCGGCGCGCCATAACCGCCGCGCTAATCAATGATAAGAAAGACCGGGGAGGAGAACTGCGTCCTATACTGGAAACCGTTACGCAAGCGGGACGAGTCGAAGGGGCTATCGCAGCAATCTCGACGTGGGAGGGCCACAGGGGAAGCGTCCTAGCTAAGAAGTGGGGGGAACGCAATCCGTCCTGATTTCTTTACGTCCGGTTCTAGCTAAAAAAAAACGTGAAAAGGTAGAGTAGGCGGAAAAGGTGAACGTACCTAAGTACTTGATCTTCGAGAAGAAGACAAACCTTCTAATGAAAGACATGAAAACGCACAGGAAAACGCCTACCAGACGAGGAGATCGGAAGGCGATTCAAGTGAAAAAAAAAGGTGGGTTTTGGGTTTGGGGGGTTGGGTGGGGGGTGGGGGAGCCACCTAGCCTGTAGAGAGCGACCTTAGAACGGGGAGTAGAAACTGTTATGCGCGGCGGCCTGTCGCGTAAATTCGAGAAGAATGAGAGTTCAAAACAAAAAAGAATACTGCAACCCGGAAATAAGCCTTTTCTCGATCTGGAAGCTAGGCAAGCGCAGATGGAAAGCGAACGAATGTTAGTCTTAAAAAGTGTCGTAGACAAGGAGAAAGGTCTACTGGAGGCGCCCACAATCGGCCTCCAGGGTCTGTTTAAGCTCTTAATTCTGCGTGAAGAGAAAGCATCGACGACTATCGTAATTCTCCGAGATATCTCGCTGACAGCATCATGATCTTCCTGCAAGACGAGGTGACTTCCGAAGAAGCGCTGCGGAGAAAACTCTGCGGTGTGGGAGACGAAGGGTCCATCTCGGGCCGAGAGGCTAGTTCCGTCGATGCGGGCACAAGTACTCGCCGAAAAGTCGGGAACGGCGGTATAACTACTCGGGGGATGACACTGAACGGGAGTCGCATTTTCCACACGGGAAACAGATGCCGGCTCCAGGAGTAGTCCAGAAGGGGCGAACTCGGAATGACGATTAAGTCGGGGGAGCAGACTACTAACGGACGATGCCGTCTGCAAGTCGATTTGCGCAGTCAGGGGTCCGTCGTCGAAGAGAGGACGGTGGGAGCTGAACTTTCCGAGAATCGAAGATTCAACTAAAGAGGATCGGAAGGATCTCAGGCCCGCTCGCAAGCTAAATAGGGAGCTCTACCTTATCGCGAAGAGAGCGGGCCGGTAGAACATCTCTTGCGGGAGCGTCTACAGGGAAAAGGAAGTGCTTCCAAGACATCGAGCTCTGAAATTCTATTCTTGAAATCGCGAGCTGGGCGGTCGGGTGACAGGGGAGCGCGGGGCGCATGGTAGTCGCTGCCGGAGGATAAAAAGGGAGCATACCTGGCGCCGATCCCCGACTAGGGCACTTCGGCGGGCGTCACTCGCCGCAGGGATAAGGTCAATGGGGGGGGAAAAAGAAAAAGCTAAAAAGAGGACGCAAGGTACATACCAGCCCTCCAGAGATATCATGGAAATCAGGAATCACACAAGAAAGGAGTCCGTGGACAAGAGGCGAGTCAAACTAGGTTGCTCTGCTCTACGAAGACGGGCAAAATAAGCCAGCTTCGGAGAAGGGGACGAGAAGCAAGGGCGCTGAGAGGGTGCAAAAAAAAAGTCTTTTTTACTAAGGGCATCTAAGTCAAAGAATAATACGAATCACAACAACAACGAGAGTGGGAAAGATATCGGGGGCGGAGAAAGTCATGCGTAGTCACCAAGGGGGAGAAGGACGAGGCGACAAATCGCACGTGTCACAGTCAAAGCCGCTGTCGACTAGCATATGACAAGAGAGTAACTCGCGAGCAAAAGAAAAAGAGAGTCGTCGGACAGAAGACAATCGTGCCACGGATCCGTCTATCGGGGAACGGCAGGTGAGCGGGCGAATAGGAAGGGGTCGGAGGGGATGAAGTGCTTCAAAAGGTCTTTAGAAAAACCAGGTGGACTGCAAAGCGTGCGAAAACGATGGCACGAGGAACGTGGATCTGACACAACCGACGACTAGAATAGGCACGGCCTCGAAACCGCTCACGCTCGAAAACGGAAAGCGGCCGAGCTTGGGGGCCAGCGCGATTTAGACAGAATCTAAAGCACGATGAGGATGAGGAAAAAGGAAACGTGGGGCATGGGCTCTTCAGGGATAGCCAGTCTCTCCTTGAACTGAAGGACTCGCCTACAATAGCATGTAGAAAGAGTGAGCTGGGCTATCAAAGGGGGATTCAAAAGAGAAAGATAGCACTAGGCGTAAGCCTTGACGAGGATAGCCTCATCAAGGTTACCTATACTAAGGGTCGCAGGGGAGAGCGTTAAACATACCCGCTGAGCTTCCCGGAAGAGTCAGGACAACTGCGGCACGGATTCCGACGTAAAACGACAACGGACTTCAAAAGAAAAGCGCAGAGGCCGCGGGCGGTGGGCCGTGGGGGCCGCGCAAGACGTGGAGTGATCTGTAAAGTAGGGGGGCTGAGTCGTGGTCTCCAATCAAAAGGTTTGCCGGACGTCGTCGAGTAAAAGTGGTTCCTATAAAGGGCGAGGGGACCAGCCAGGGAGGCCCAGAACCCTTCTTACGAAACAGGGCAGACAGAGGTACGGGGAAGACGAATTCAGCCGGAGAAGGACGCCCGAAATTGCCGTAAGACTCCGTTGACGTTCCTGAAAAAAAGCGTAAATTAAGTATTCGCGCACGTCCTGGAAAACGGAGAGCGCCACATCCTGAGACCGAAAAGAGGCGGAACCAATAAAACAGCCGCACGGGAGTGGTCTGGGGGAGCAGGTATCTTGGTAGAGGAACGGGATTAACGGAAAAAAACGTTTATCCGAGTTGCAACAGGCTGAATTCCTCCGAGAGCACCATCCGCTCCGGGGCTTCTCCAGTTGGACGGGGGGTGAAGTTAAGAACATTCGGTGAGCAGGCGGCGCGAAGCCCAGGTTCCGACGGAACTCAGAATCAGCTAGAAAAGGGAGCGAACGGGTCTTCGGGCACTCTCTTTTGACAGGGATTCGAGAGAGCGGGAGCGAGTATCGTCGAAGAAGATTACGAGAGATTTGGTGAAAGGAGATCGTCACGAGCCAGACTATTAGTACGGCCTACGATCCATGAACTTAGGTCGTTCAAAAGGTGAGAAA
>Ga0179591_1390138_pt1 | contig 11849 bp, 14 predicted proteins | sample CZOMad2_1_08_16f_FD_182891 | JGI IMG/M metagenome (GOLD analysis project Ga0179591, IMG submission 182891) | Vadose zone soil fungal communities from Angelo Coast Range Reserve, California, USA - CZOMad2_1_08_16fungal (PacBio error correction) | ecosystem: Environmental > Terrestrial > Soil >...
GGCGCGTCTACCTTTCTCTACTTTGGGAGAAAAAAAAAACAGAAGCCCTTCCTCTCTGCCGGCACTGAAGGAAAAGGGGGGGAGGAGGAGGATTCTTCCTTGTAGGGGGAGGGTACTACCCCCCCTTGCGTTCAGACGAGGGGTAGGACCCCCCCCCCTCACTTGGCTTGAAGAGAAAATGGGAACAAAGCTCGGCATCGCCCTTCTTACTCTTCTTATCAAAAAGTTAGGGAGAAGCCTCTCTTTCCGTTCTAAAAAAGAAATCGCTTTCGGTGATGAAAGAAGAAAAAAAACGCTCTCTCAGCTCTGGGAAGGAAGAGAGTGAACGACTTTCATACCTCTACCAGTCTTATCGACAAGGAGGGATAGAAAAAGAGCCCTTTCAATAAAGGAAAAGGAAAAACTGTCTTTTCCTGGCAAGGGTAAACCCTCTCATACCTAGGGGGATGATGCGCCTTCTATCTTCTCCGAAAGGTAAAGTGAAAAGGAGGGGAAAAGGATGTATCTCCTTCATTCGACTGGAGGAGAGACCCTGGCTTTTTCTTCTCCACTTCTTTTAATTTGGGAGGGGGGGAGGATCTTCTTTCTTGATCCGGGAAAAAGAAGAGGATGTGTTATTTCTCACCGAGGAGAGGGGGGGAAAGGGGGATGCCGCCTTCCTCTCTTGACTCGAGAAAGAAAAATGGAGCTCTCTTCTCTTCCTTCCGCAACCAGGGAGAAGAGGAGAGGCCGTCTCTGATGGAGAGAGGGGGGGACCTTCGAGCCTCGTTTCGACATAAAGAGAAAAGAAGAAGAGTGGGTCTCTTCGACGGTCCGTAAGAAAAGAAAACAAAAAAGGAGAGCGGCTTCTTTCCTCTAGACAAGGAAAGAAACCCCGGTGCTTACCTCCTTTTCCTCCTTCACAAGGCGGTTATGAAAGGAGGGGAGGGGGGAAGTCGCCCTTCTCTCCTGACTGAGGAAAAAAAAAAAAAAAACCCCACTCTTTCATCTCGGACAGGGAAGAAGAGGGGGGGGAGAAGGGGCTTTTCAAACTAATTCTGAAGGAAGAGAGGACCGAATCTCTAATTTTCTTCTCGGTAGGTAGAAGGGAGACCTTTTCTATACACTTGGATTAAAAAGAAGGGAAAGTGATCAGTCTTCCTATCCCCTCTCCTCGAGGACGAAAGGGGAAGGACTTCTTTGCGCAGAAAAGAAGAGGGAGGGAGAAAATAAGGCTCCAGTACCGATTCCGTTACTACTTACCTCGCCTCCGAAGGAGGGGAGAGGGGAGGGGACGGGGAGGGGGAAGATGCCTTTTATCCACTTACATGATAGAAAAAAGAAAGAAAAAAAAAACTCTTCGATCGGCACAAAAAAAGAAGTGGGATGGTACTTCCCGAGAAGAGGGGAAGGATAAGATCGGCTCTCTTCTCCCAGCTGGAAAAAAAGGGCAGTTACTCTTCTCAGCGGGGGAAAGGAAAAGAAACCGAGCCGTTGCCTTTCTCAGGTGAAAAAAGCCGGGTCGGATACAGAAAACGGGACCTTTCCCCCTCTGCAGATGCACTAAGGAAGAAGGGATCTTCTATACTAGAACAAGAGAGTAGAAGTACTTATCCGCGAAGAAGAAAGATACTACCGAAAGAAGGAAGAAAAAGGAACCCGCGTCTTACAACTACCTTATCCACTTGGCCAAAAAAAGGGAGGGAGGCCTATGTCGAAAAAAAAGTGAGCAGCTCCTATTCACTAGCCCGAGAGAAAAAGAAGAAGGGAGGGGAAAGGTTTTTTCTGCCATTATCTGAGGAGGAGGGCCGAGGCCACGTCCCTTATTTATTGCGTGAAAAGAGAAAGGGAAGAGCGGTGCTCACTCTCGTTAAAGGGGGAATTTACAACTCCTTACCTTTATTCCGGGCCGAAATCAAAAGAAAAGAAGGCGAGCTCATCTTCCTTACTTGACAAGGAGAAAAAGGACAAAAAAAAGACCCAGTCTTCCCTGCTCTATGCGGATGGGAGGGAAAGGGGCGAAAAAAGAAATCCCCGGCCCTTCTGTAAGGGGGCGAATGCAACCTACCCTCTGCAGAAGGGAGGGGAAAGGGACTTCTCAATTTTGTGCTGCCCAGAAGGGGAAGGGATCCTGCTCCTTCAGCTCTTCCGGTAGAGAGACCGTCTCTTCTTCGCAAAAAAAAAAAAGAAGAGAGTGCCTCATTTCCAGGTAGAGAAAGAAGGGAGGGAGGGGGGAAGGGGGGGGGGGAAACACCGGCTCTCTCCTTCTCTAGGGGGAGGACAAAGAATGATGCACTCTTCCTACCGGGGCCTGGATCTAGGGAAAGAGAAAAGGGAAGGCTCGCCACTCCACCCTCTAGGAGGAAGATAGAAGGGAAAAAGACTTCCAACCATTTTCTTCCTATGCTCTGGGGAAAGGGAGGGGGGGAAGGAGGGAGAAGATTAATTTTCATCACTTTTCTATTTTAATCCAGGGGAAAGAAGGGGAGGGTGGGGCTTCTCTTCCTTTTCTTTACCGGCGTAGAAAACGGGGGATGGGGGGAGAGAAAAAGGAGAAGAAGGCTGGGCGAACCGCACGCCCACTCTGATTGGCGAGCAGGAGGAAAGAAAGGAGAGGATTGGTGGGGTTGCTCGCTATCAAGGAAGAGGAAAAACCTGATCCGCTGGTCGGCTGAAGCGGGTCAATCGAAAGGGGAAGAAACACAGGACAGCATCCCCCACAGCCAGGTCGTAGAAGAAAAGGGGGAAAAAAGGAGAGCAGCATGAGCGGCCTTCCTACCATTGGGGGACCATCGGAGGAAAAAAAAGAAGGAAAGGAAAACGCGAAGCGCAAGGCTACACCTTTTTTTTCCTTCTTGCCGGAAAAGGGGGAGGAGGGGGGGAGTTCGCGAAGCACCCTAAAAAAGGGGAAAACAGGAGAGGGAAAGCCCAGGCTCTTTCCTCTTGCAGCAAGGGAGGGGGCCAGGGGAGAAGAGGGGAAGGAAGGCGATCTCCGGGTGGCACTGGCAAAAAAAAAGGGGGGGAGAGGGGAAAACCTTTACCTTCTGCACGATATGATGAGGGAGTTCTCCAAGGGGAGAGGGAGAGTAGAGGTTTTTCTACAAAAAACCGAAGAGTGAAAGAAGGAAAAATCGGCGTTCCGAAATGGGAAGGAAAGGGGGAGGAGGGGAGCCTCTTTCATCTTTTTTTTCTTCTACTCACGACCGGGGCAGGGTAGAGAGGGAAAAAAGAGGGGTAGAAGTCGACGGAGACCTTTCCCTCCTCCATAGGACTCGAAGGATGGAAAAAGACACAAGGTTGGTTAACATCTTCCCTCCTGAAGCAGGAGATCGCAGAAAAAGGGGTTAACGAACGTCATCAGTCAGCTGGAAAAGGGGAGACCGCTATTTGTACGAAGAAAACCCTTCAACTAAAAGGAAGGGGGAAAAAGAGACCGTAGACTGCAGCTTCCTGGCAAGAAAAAAATCGTCCGAGGGGGAGAAGAGGGAGAGGAGCCGTGGCTTGCTTTGTCCGGAGTAGAGAAGAGGAGAAAGTCTCTCATCAGGAGTCCAGGGAGAGGGGAAGGTAACCGTAAGAGCAGCTTCCATCATCCCTTCCTTTTCGAGCGTTGTGGGTGAGAGGGGAGACGTCCAAGAAAAGGGAAAAGGAAGGGGAGAAGGAGACTTTCATCCCTCTTAGGGCCAGCGGCAGAGGGAAGAAAGGGAGTCAAAAGAAAAGAAAAATCTACCCCGGCAGAAAGAATACTTCCTTCCCACCAAACTTATCAAGTAACTGAAAAGGGGGAAGGGCACTCTATTGCTTTTCTCATACCAGGGAAAGAAAAGGAAAGACAAGGTCGTCCATTCTCTTTATTACCATACCAGCCGGTCGTGATGAGGAGAGGAGAGCAGCGTTGTTCTAAAAAAGGGGGGGGGGGGGAGGGTGATGGAAGAGAATGAAGCCCTCCGAGTTACCTCTTGTCGGGAAAGATGAAGCAACCTCTCTTCTTCTCTTACTCGTACGGCCGAGAAGAAAACGCCCTTTCTTCTCCCTAACCGAAAGAAGGAATAGGCAACTAACATTTCTTCCTCGTATGAGTCGGGAGCGACAAAAGGAGGGGAGTCGCGTTCGTTATCAGGGTAAAGGGCTCTCTCCCAGGTGTAGAAGGGAAAACAAGAATAAAGAGCCTCTCGGATGTAGAAGGGAAAAGGGACTCGACGCCTTCGTTGAAAGAAAGAAAGAAAGGGGGGATCCCAGGCCGTGTCCCGATTTTCCCGAGGTGGGAAGAAAAGAAGAAAAAGATGACCCCTAACATCAAACGCTCCTTGTGCAGGAGGATCAGAGGAGGGGGGGGGGTCATCTTAAATCGAAAAAAAGGGAGGAGAGAAGCCATGACTTTGCCGAATCGAAGGGGGGGGGAAGGAGTACAGGAACCCTTTCTAATAAAAGGAGAGGAAGGTTAGGTCTCACCGAGGAGAGAAAGAAAAGGAGATCCGTTCTTTTCAAGAAAGCCTCTCTATCTTCCTGACTTGTCAGGGTGAGGAAAAAAAAGGTATCGCCTTTTTCAAGGGAAGCGAGACGGTCTCGCTTTGAGAAGAATAGAGGTGATCACTCAAAAAAGGGAGAAAAGGGGAATGCGTGTTTTCTCCTTTCCCTTTATAACAGCACAGAAAAGGAAAACCATTATACTACGGGTCGAAGGAAAAGGTTCTATCTTCTGTGAGGTGGAGAAAAAGAGGGACATTTTCACGGACACTCTCCCTCCGTTTTCTTCTCGTTTGAGCCGTTTCTTCTCCTTCTCTGCGGCGCAGACAGCGAGGGGAAGAAAGGGGAGGGATCGATCTTAGACTTCTGAAGGGGCCTTTCCCTATCAGCCGGTGAAAAAAAAAAGTAGTTATCCCTCCTCTTGGAAGGAAAAAAAGAAGATGGTAACCTTTCGTCACGAAGGAGGAAAACGTTTTCCGGAAGGTGGTTGATTACTATCTCTGAAAGAGGGAATCCCTATCAGGGATGATAGGAGAAAGAGGGACCTCTACTTATAAGGGAAGAGAACTTTTTTATCAGAAGAAAGGGACGATTCTTTGCGCCAGAATGAGAGGGGGGGGGAAATCCCAGTGTCGTCTAAGTACCCTATAGTCAGAGAAAAGAAAGAAGACGAAAGACAGGGGCCTACATTCCTCCTCCTCCTTCCTCCATACCGAGCAAGAAACGCGGAGGGGGAAGGAAAAACCGATTACCAGTCCCACGTAGAGAGGTCGCCAGAAGAAAGAAGAGAAAAAAACACACCGGAGGAGGGAGTAAATCTATCTATCCCTTCCTTCATCGGCGAGGAGAAAAAAAGAGAGGGGGGGAAAGAGAAAGCCTCCCTTCTCTAACCTAGGAAAGGAGAGCGGCACTTTTCTTCCTTGTGGGGAGGGGGGGGGTACTACCTTTCCTGTTCCGGAAGATCGTGTTCTTCTCCAGCACCTGGACGGGCCTGAAAAAGGAGGGGAAGGGAATCTCTGGCTGCGCCTGAGGAATCTTGAGAAGGGAAAAAGGAGAGATCGCCGGTTTTTTTCCCACCGCCAGAAAAGGAAAGGATCTTCTTCCGCAAAAAAGGTGGTCACCTCGGCATTCGAGGGGGAAAGGGAAAGATAAGTTCCGCCTTTTCGTAGAAAGGACGCCAAGGATGTTCTACTCTTTTAGCATGCGAGGAAAGAGAGGGGGGGACGGCCCCTGTGCTTTGAAAAAGAAAAGAAAGCCCTCACCTTCCCTTTCGACGAGAGGGGAGAAAGAAGGGACTGATCCTCCCTGGAGGAGAAAAGGGGAAGGGAACTGGCTCTCCTTGCCTTCTCTCCTCACTGCCTCGGGAATCATCCGGAGGAAGAGGGGCTGTTCTTCTCCAACCGGGGGGAGAAGGGGGTTATTTCCGCTGAGAGAGACAAACCTTCATGTCCGGACGGTAGGAGAAAACGTATTAGCGTGTGAGAAGGGAGAGGCGCGCTTACTCGGCAGATAGGAAGAGAAAGAGTACGCTTCCTTAATAAGAGAAAGGGGGGAAGTCATAGATTACCATCCCTTCCTCAGACAGCTAAAGGGAAAAAGTTTCTCAAGAGGAAAGCTGTTTCCTTTTCTAGAACGAAGAGGGTAGAAGGAGGAAGGAGGCCGACCACCATTCATCCTACCAGCGGGAGGCAACGACTACCTTTCTAGCGTCAACGATGAAAAAAACGGTTACTGAGAGGGGAAAGAGGTTCTTCTGGTCGGAAGGAAAGGAGGGGGCCTTCTCCAAAACTCTTGGCCTCAGAACCGTGAAAGAAAGGGGGGAGCATTTTCTTTTCAACTAAGGAGGAGGAAAAGGAACCATCAGAGGCGCTCTTATCTTTTCTTTCACCACGTGGTGGTCAATAGACGGGGGGAAAGAAAGAGGAACGCCGCTACTCCGACGTTATCTGAAAAGAAGAGGGGAGGGGAAGAGGAGAGCGCCTCTTTTCTTCAAGGAGACCACTGGGGTAGGGGAAAAAGAAAAGGGAGGAAAGGAGAGAAGTACGACGTACGGCCTCCGGAGAGTTTCAGAGAGGGGGTAGGGGGGGGGGACGAACCACGCAGTTCACTCTTCTTTTATCAACGGACAGATAAGAAAAAAAGAAAAAAGCGATCGCACTGCAAGAGAAGGGGTACGTCCCTATCCTTTACTACCTGGGCTACGGGAAGGAGGAAAGAAAAAAGCTGGCTGCTCACCTCCCAGAGAGGGATGTGTTGTCTCGGCCGTAGAAAAGAGAAACGAGGCCGTTTGCCGGTAAAGGTGGAAAAAGGAACGAACGGACCCACGCTGTTCCTCTTCCCTCCTGCTTGATGAAGTAGAGGGGAAAAAGGGGAAGGAGACGCTGCAGGACGTCCGAATGACTTATCCTCTACTCCTGGCGAAAAAACAGGAGAGAAGAAAAAGAAAAAAGAGGAGGAAAAACGACCTTATCCACTTTGGCACTACGCTGAATACCGAAAAGAAAAAGGAAAAGGGAAGAGAGAAGATGCACGAGCCCTTCTCTCCTCCTACGGACAGAGTTTGGAGATAGGGGGGAAGGGGAGAAAGGATCCTGGTTTCACTGTCTCTGGGAAAAAGAAAGGAGAGAAGACTCTTTCTCTTGAGGTAAAAAAAAAGAAGGGTCGACCCCAAGCGTGTCCAGTTCAAACCTTACCGAGAAAGAAAGGGAGAAGCTCATGCTTCCGTGCCTGTCCTCTTTTCACCAACCTGCTGCTGCAGAAGAGATGAAAAAAGAAAAGGGGAAGAGGGATGTTTAATTGAAAGGTCGAAAAAGAAATTAAGGGTAAGGGATACCCATAACCCTTTCTATACGAATTCACCTACCCGCTGCAAGAGGAGAAGAGGGAAAGGGGAAAAGGGGTGGTTCTTCCGCATGGGGGGGAGGGAAGGACGAGATTTATATCCTTCTCCGGCAAGCGGATAGGGGAAAGGAGGGACTCTCCTTCTGAGAGAAAAAAGAAATCCTTCTCCTTTCATGCAGAGCGTGATTGGGAAGGATAGGGAAGACATCTCGCAGTCCCACGGGAAGGGAGGAAGGGGGAAGACCCCTCGTTTTTCACCGAAAAAAAGAATGGATATACGGCCGCTACTTCTTTACTCCCTACGACGGGAAGGAAAACACCCTCTTCACCTCCTCGAGGAAAAAAAGGGCCAGCGCCTCTTCTCTCTTTTCCTTTCCGTCATCGATGAAAAGGAAAGATAAGAAAGGGGGGAGAGTGCCGCTCCTTCTTAGACGCAGAAAGAAAGTGAGGGGGGGGTGCTGACTCTTCCTTGTCGTTACCTTCTTCTGACTGGTGGAGGGAGAAGAAGGAAAAAAAAGAAAAAAGGGGAAGAGGGGAGAGACCGTCAACGCCACTCTGATCTCGGCCCCAAAAAAGAAAAAAAAAAAGGGGGGGGGGGTTGCTGCGCTATCATCTTTTCTTTTCTTTCTCGTCTCCAGCCGGAATCCGAGGGTCGGAGGGGGGAAAAGGGGGAGGGAAAAAAAAGGAGCCGTTCAACGACCAGGAACATCAAAAAGGAGGGGGGGGGAAGAAAGAACGGGCTTCAAGCCCTACCGGAACCACCAGAAAAGGGGGGGAAAAAGACAAGCGCTCCTCCGTCATCTGGTTTAAAAAGAGAAAAATGGTTGACTTCGTTCGTCTAGCTCTTCCTCAGGACAGAAGTAAGAGGAGGGAGGGGGAGGGGAGGAGGATCCTTCACATAGGGAAAGGAAAGGCCCTCGGGAACGAGTTCATCAGTCTTTTTCCCCTCTTGGCTCAAGACGAAAGAAAGAAGGGGGCCCTGGCGATGGACGATGGAAAAAAAAAGGGGAAGGAAGGGCATGACGGCGACTATTTCTTCAGGGCAGCGACAGGGGGTTTCGCAATCCTTCTCGGAGACGGGGGGGAAGGAGAGAAGGAAGATCAAGATCTTTCCTCTCGGAAAAAGAGGGGGGGGGGAAGGGATCCACCACTTAAGAGGGTAGGTTCCTTCGTCCTCGACAGGGGGCGGGGGAGAAGGGGAGGGGGAAGTGGCCGTCGACGGAGACCTACCTCCAAAAGAAAAAGGGAGAGCGTCGCAGCATGATCATTTTGTTGACCTCTTCCCCGGCACGGAAGATGACGAGAAGGAAGAAGAGGAGGCAAGGGGAAGGTCGCCCGGCATCAGGGTAGTGCCGAAAGAAAAGGGAGAGTGGGAGGCCCGAGAGGGGAAAGGAAAGTCTTTCGCGTACCAAGAAAAAAAAAAACTGCCTATCCTGAAAAAAAAAGGGAGAGTAAGGGGCCTACCACTCACCTGGGAAAGTCTTTCCCTTCCTTCTTCGTAAAAGGAGTAGAGGGCCCTTTTTCTTCTGTTGTGGGGATCTCTCATCATTGTCTTCCTTTAGTTGGAAAGTGGAAGGGAAGGAGGAACTTCCGCAGGCAAGGGGAGAAGAGAGTCAGCTTATCATTCCTTCGAGTAAGAGAGGGGGGGGCCGTCTCAACGAGAAAGGGAAAGGAGTTTTCCCTTTCGTTTGAAATTAAGGAGAAAAGAGGGGGGGGGGGATCGATCTCCTGCAGGAGAAGGCAACTTAGTCAGGGGAAGGGAAAAAGACAGAACACGGGAGGTCAACTCAGAAAAAAAAAAGAAGAAGGGTATCATCTATCCTATCTATAACTGAAAGAGAGGTAACTTACCTAACCATCCCTTTCGTTAGGGGAGGGAGAGGGGAAGATTTTTCGGACCGGGGGGGGAAAGGGGAAGTCCGTTTCTCCCAGCAGAGTGCACAGGAGGACCCCGTCTACGCTGAGCCAAAAAAGGAAGCGGCTCCGACCTTTATTGCCTTTAGGTCGGCCAGGAGAAAGAAAGGAAAAAGACCAACAGTGTTCTCCTTGCTCACTAAAAAAAAAAAAAGGGAAAAAGGTAGGGGGAACGCGTATGACTTTGGGATAGAAGAAAAACAGGGGCGGTCGCGGCTTTATCGATGGAAAGAGCCCATGTTATCAGTCGAGGGGGAAAGGAAGGAAAAGCCTCATCTCTGGCGGGGCTCTCCCTCCCTTCCCGGAAAGGTAGGGGGTTTCCCCATCAAAAGGGAAGCCGGGTCCCCTCGATGCCCGGTGGGGGGAAAGGAGGGAAGCTACTTCCACTACTAACTCTTCCCGGGAAAGAGAAGGAACAAGGTTGGTCTTCTTTTTTTCCATCGAAGAGGAGGAAGGAGGGGAAGGGAGAGACTGGGTCGGCTGTGTCAGGGTGGTAAAAAAAAAAGGGAAAAGGACGGGAGCGACCCTACACTCTTTTCGAGGTAGGGGAAAGGAGGGAAGGTCGAAAGGAAAAAAAGAAAGGGGAGGGAAGCCTCGCGAGCGCCAGCCTTGATCTCCGGTGGCGAGAAAGAAAGGAGGGAACTCGGCGCGTGACTCCGAGCGGAAAGGGGAGGGAACGGGAGACTCACCATCCTATCATCAGCACGCATCACAAGGAAGAAAGAAAAAAGGGGGAGAGACTGCTGTGCGGTGGCGAGACCGGGGAAAAGGAGAATCAGGTGTCTGCTCTTGTTACTCCTTGCGGAGAAGAGAGGAAGAAAAAGGTGAGGGATCGAGCGGGACGGAAAAAAAAGAACGGGGACCGGTCACGATCATCCTTTTCCTCCCGGCGGAAAGCTACAAAGGGGAAAAACTGGTCGAGGTTACTGCAAGGAGGAAAGAAATGCACTCTTTTACCACTTTTGCCGAGAGGTGGGGGGAAAAAGGAGGGAAAGAGCCGCCCTGAAAAAAATCGGGGGGAGGGAGGAAACCGCTATTATTCGCTCCGAAGAACTGGGGGGGAGGGAGGCCGAGCGTTCTCCATAACTTCTGGTAAGAAAAAAGACGGGGGGGCTCGAGCTCAATCTTCTTCTTCCCTTACAATTTGTAAAAAAAAAAGGAAAAAGGAAGGAGAAGACAGCGGACAGTTCGCTTCATCTATACTTGAAGGGAAGAGGAGAAAGTTCATTCCCACTTATATCAGTTCAAAAAGGGGGGGGAAAAAAAAAAAAAAGAGGAGGAGGAACAGATGAGAGATCACTTCCTTCCTCTGTCGCGGAGAAAGAGGGGGGGAAAGTAGGAAAGCCTCCGTCCTTCTCTCTTCCTAAAATTCCGAAAAAAGGGAGAAGGGAGTGTCTTCGTCTTTGTTTCTTTTTACTACCTTGCCGGAAGGAGAGGAAAAAGAAGGGAGGGGGCCTTCACCTTACTTCCTAGCAGTTCAGGAAAAAAGGGATCCACCCATTCGTCTTCCTTATCCTCGAGGGGGAGGACTCGATCGCCGTTTTGGACCAAAAGGAAAGGAATAAAAAAAACGCGCTCGTCACCTGGTCAACCGCGGGCATTCAGTGAAGAAGAAGAAGAAAAGAGGATCCTCAAGGAGGGTACGAATTGGAGAAGAAGGGGAAAGTGACCCCTGGCGTGGCTGCCTCCTTACCCTTCCCCTCAGAGAGATCAAGAGAAGGGGGAGGAGGGATAAGAGGAGTACCCCGATTCGACCGAATGTAAGGAAAAAGCCACCGCACAGCAGTCCTCTCCCCTGGGCTGGGTAGAGAAAACAGGTAGGAGGAGAGGGGGGGGGATGGTCTCCCTTTCCCTTCTAACCGAAAAAGGGGGAGGGTAAAAAGGCCTATCTTCTCCTTCCTCTTACTCGGCGACTCAACAGGAGAAGAAAAAGGAGGAAAGGAAACTTACCTTCCTGCATATCTATTCGGGGCAGAAAAGGAGGCGAAGAATCTTTTTCTACTACTCTCTACCAGCGTGTCACGGGGAGAGAAAAAAGGAGGAAAGGGGGCCCTGTAACGTCCCAAGAAGGGGGGGGAAGGAGTCTTCGCTTTCCTCAGACTACGGAAAAGAAGAAAAAAGGGCGGAAATCCTGTCTCCTCCTTCTCAATTCTGTTACTGATGGGGGGAAAGTTTACTCCTTCTCCTCTTCTTCCGTCGGCGCCGGGGGGGGAAAAGAAAGGAAGCAACTATCTCCTATTTTACCTGTGAGGGGAGGAATGAGAAGCTAGCCTACCTCTCTTCGGCTCAGGATAGGGGGAGGAAAAAGAGAAGGTACCTTTTCTAGTAGGGAGGGGGGCGTACGAGACCCGCTCCTACTCTTCCTACCTTTTCTTTGGCCGAGGAGAGAGAAGAGAGGGGGGAGGTCTTTCTACGACCTTCTTCTGACCGACCGAAAAAAGGGGAAAAGAAGGAAGGCCGTTTCCTTCAATCTTCACGGGTGCGACCTGATGGGAGAAAGGAGAGGGGAGACTTACCTGAAAAATTTCCCGACAAGATGAAGGGAAGAATGATAGGACATAACGACCTTCAGGGACGGGGGAAGGAAGGACGGAAGGCGTCTCTAATCGGCTCGATGAGAGCACAAGGGGGTAGTCGGTGCATTTACGATG
>Ga0179591_1270697_pt1 | contig 11848 bp, 8 predicted proteins | sample CZOMad2_1_08_16f_FD_182891 | JGI IMG/M metagenome (GOLD analysis project Ga0179591, IMG submission 182891) | Vadose zone soil fungal communities from Angelo Coast Range Reserve, California, USA - CZOMad2_1_08_16fungal (PacBio error correction) | ecosystem: Environmental > Terrestrial > Soil >...
GTAGGGAAGGAGGGGGACGAGAGGGGGGAGTGGGGGGGGAAAGGGATACAGGAGGGGGGAGGTGAGGAAGACGGAAGAGCGGAAAGGGTGGTTGGGGGTGGATGGGAAGTGAAGGAGGGGGAGGGGGGAGGGGGGGGCTAGGTGTGGAGGGGTGGATGAGGGGGGGGTCAGGGAGAGCTGGGTATTGCAGGGGGTACCTGCTTCTCTGGTCATCCGCGATCGAGGAAAAATCTTCTACCAGGAAGGGCTATGAGCGGAAAAACGAAATCAAAAAACCGAAGGGAAAGTATCATCTGCTAAGGAAAATAAGATTGTCAGCGGATCTCTAACTAGGTCGCAATATGGCAGAGGGTGTTCGATCAATAAATACATTCGGTAACGCATAAAACTCAAAACCCTGTATGCCGACTACCACTTAGAGAGGCATCGGGGCGCACTAGTCCTAAAGGGATTAGAATTGTACCCCCGGTAAAAGTTGGACTGGTCAAAGGAAAAGACCATTCCGGGAAATATCCAAAGGCCTGATCGGCAATAACCATGACCCGAGATCGGGAGGGTATACCGATACAAGGGGAAATGTCAGGATCATCACAACTCACCCTCCGTGAGGGTCCGGGACAAGAAGATCCGGTAAGAGGAGAATCTCCAAAAAAATCAGCGAGCCACCTAGTAACAATATATGGGAAGCGCGCAAAGCCTCCTTCAAGCAACGAACCCAGCCAGTTAAAGGTCAAAAAAAAACACAAAGTATCCAAAAGGGGCAAAAACACAGGCAAAATTGCCCAAGGTGACGGAAGAACATCAGGGCCCCCAAACCCTCCTGTAATGAACATTCCGAAGATGAACAACAAATGAGGAAAAGGTTCAAGTAAAAAAGGGGGGACCGGTCCCGACGTACTGGGAGAAGTTAAAACAACAAAAACGGGCGACGAAAAGAAGCCTTGGGTCCCTTCCAAAACTGGAGAAAAGTGTGGTGGGCCGGGTCCCGCTCAAGGGGACTAAAAAAAGGGTAAGGAGAACTTGGGAAAGACCAGGGGGAAAAGGACTTTGAGGTTCGTTCGAATACAATGGACGGGGGAAAAAAAACCTAAGTTTGAAAAAGAGAAAAGTGATAAATCGGGGAAGACCAGAATCCGCCTCGAAATAGTTAGTTTAAGTGAAGGTATAGGTACTAGAAGTTCCTGGAGAATCAAGAAACGATAAATGGAAAGAGGTCTTGTGCTTATAAAAATCGAAAACCACACAAAGTACACCCTAGACGTCTGGACTGGGCTGAGTCCCACTTGTCGGAAACCTACAAAAGAGGGCAGTAGGGCGGCCATCTGGGACTAAGACAGATCAAGCTGGGAGAAATATCACAGGGGAGGACTCTCATCCCTTCCATTGAAGGAAAAATAACGATATGGTAAACAAGACATTTCGCTAAATATGACGTTAAATCCGAAATTCTCAAAACTGAAAAAAGATTCCTACGCATTCCGACGTAACTTAAAGAAAAAAGGTTACTCCCGAAAAACAAAACCCGGGTATGGGGGTGCAAATGTTTCGGACACAAAGAGAAAGACACATGATAGAACGGGAATCTGCATAGAACCACTCGGATGAAAAACTCTGGGGGAAAAAACTAAACATTTGGCAATCTCAGGGAAAACACCAAGGGGAAAAAAAGCGTTGCTGTAAATGGGGGCCAAAGCTTACAGCCTTCATGGAAAATCCGGGGGGGGGGGGTGATGAAAACCAAGGCGGAACTAGCCCAACCTTTTTAGCCATAAGGATCAAGTGAAAAGAAAAAAACGCTCGGTGTTTAAAAACAGGCTTGAAAGCCACAAAAGCCTTCCGGAGGGGGGGGGCAATCGAAAAACCGTCGAGGGGGAGAGCCGGTGGAAAGTGGAACAGGTTCGAGGGTCACGCAGGAAAGGTGAAAAGGGGAATGAAAAAAAAATGGCCGGTCAGTCCAGGGGAAAATCGAGGAACACGACCCTTAGCACGGGGGGGATCAACCAAGGGGGTGAATGTCCGGCCAAAAAGTTGCGGGGTTAGGGAATAGGTTAACCATACGAGGGGAAAGGTTATCAAAAAGGATGTCAAAACCAAAAAAAAAAAAAAAAAAAAAAAAAAACGTTGAACGAAGCTGCAAGAGGGCTCAAAAGCCACATAATAACATCGACAGGGAGCTGAAATTAGGCCTTTCCGAGGAGCTCAACTAAGTCTCGATCGAACAAAAAAAACAACGAGGGAATAAAAATAGGCCTCGGAAATAGGAGAATAGTAAGCGTCATGCAGGGGAAAGGAGTTGGTTTCTATCAAAACAGCTGGGTAAAACGTCAGATTTTAAATCAGTGGGCCGAGTGGGGTAGAGACTGTCTGGGTCAGGGGGTGTCTATGGAAAAACAGCAACGTCATGGGCAGGCATCTCAATAGTAACAGAGGAACAGAGCGTTACCAGACGAGGGTGTGTACGGGCAGGAAAATCAAATATAAGAAACACTTCAAAAAAAAAAAAAAAGGGAAAGGGTCAAGGGGGGACAGACCCATCGGACTTGGAGCCGACCTCTGACGTAAGCAGCCCTCCAGTAAGACCTGTTGACGTCAGGGGTTAGGTGGAAACACCTTTTAAAGCAACAGCACTCACACAAGGGGACGAACCACCAGCATTGGGAGGGGCAACAAACTGGTGCGGAAAAAAACGGGGTCCATCAGGGCAAAAGGGGGGGGACACCTTTGAGGCAACATAAAAACGGGCAGCAAAAAAACGTGGGGAGCCAGTGTCGATGGGGGGGGGGGGGGGGGGGGGGGAAAAAGGCCAATCGTCCAACAAGTGGAGAGGGTGCGGAGGAGGTCTCATAAACAAAATTCGTGGAAGGACGGCAGTAACAATTTTGGACGGCCTTGCGGCGGGGGAGAGGGCAGCCACTAGTGCCCGGGACAAGACCAAGGGGGGAAAATCTTGCGGTGTGGACAAGGAATCTATCCCTGTCAACGGGATGTACAAAGGCGTCTGGGATCCTTCAGTCCAAGGGGTCGAGCGCCGCCTTCACATCTTGGTCGGACAGAGTGCAGGCTTTAAAAAAAAAAAACAAAAACTCTCCCTCACAAGAGAACAGGGGGTTTGATTTGTACGGGACGAAGCCCCTAGGCCATTAGATAGGTAAGGGGGAAAAGGGGTGATAAAGGAGAGGGGTGTTAACGGAAAAACCGCCGAAGAGACCATCCTCGTGAAACCCCACCGGGAACTGCAACCATGAAATAAACCAGTACTGGAAACCGGGAAAACATTGTGGAAAAGCAAAAGTAGAGGGGTCTACAAAAACAGCGGTAGGAGAGCTTGCCAGAGAAGTTGGTTTTTGGGGTTGGCAGCTTGGTAAGGGGGCGCCGCATCGGGACAAACGAACAAACCTGTCGTGAAAGGGAATTTGGGGGGGGCCCACACAGGAGTAGGAACCTTTCAAGGCGAGCCGCAGGGGAAACCCGGGGAAAAAAGGGGCCAGATTTAGAAAGCGAGGTCTTCGCAGGAAGGGAAGGTCAGCCAAACTGAGTAGCAAAATAATGCTGGTGAACGCGGTAGGACGCGTACAGGGTTTGCTGGGCCAGCGCCTACTTTGGGACACAGGGGACAAAGGGGGTTTAAGAGCGGGGTATGGCGTGGCGGTGAAGACTTTCACGTGTGGGAGGGCGCTTGACTTGGTTGGACACGCGAATAAGTGGTCGCACGGGGCGCGGGAAAAAGAAAGGCATAGGGGAGAACGTGGCGCCTAACTCCGTCCGAGAAACTCGGCGCAGGGAAAGGGGGATGACCAAATCAAGTCGTCAAAAGGATAGGAGGAGAAAGAACGCGCCCTAAGGGTAGAGGAAGGGGAGCGCCCGTCAAACGTGAAATCTGTCGTGAGCCCTTCTGTAACTTTTGAAAAGAAAAACCTGGGAAAAAAACCGGAAAAACCCTCTAACACTTGCCACCTCAGTGCTCCAAGTAAAAAACTAGAAAGAATCTTGGACGGTGACGAAAAACATTTGTATGGCAAAAACGAAAGGGGGGAGGTGTGAGGAAATCAACAAAAAAAAGCCGGACCCGAAAGCATCTGCCGTAAAAAGGCTGATCCGAGTTTGGACCCGGTTGGGGCTCCCACTTCAGCAGAAGGGGAGGCTTCTGAAAAAGGGAGGTCAGGCTGGCTACGAACCTGCCAAGGGGGGCCAAGATCTTACAGAGAAAAAAATCTATCGAAAGCTCCACCACCGAAAAGACGCGGGGAAAAAAAAAGGGTTTTGGTAGCCCGTCCTCACACGTCGACCGAAGACGGGACGGGGGACTGGCGGGTTGGGGGGAATTCGAAGGACAGCGAGCGGGGGGAAGGGAGTGGGGAAGGCAATAAACTCGTTTAGAAAAAAAAAAGCCGGAGCGAAACACAGCGGCAGGAGAAAATAGAGAATCCTCAAAAGGGGGGCCGCGGCCGGCCGGTGTAAATTTGTCAGGCGCTTGTGACCATGAAGCTCTGGAAAAGTTCGGAGGGAATTCTCGGGCAGCAAGAGGAAGGAAAGCTAGTCCGCGGTGGTCCGGAAAAGACCTGGGGGACCGGCGTCTTCCAGGAAAGGAACAAAAAGAAACGGGAAAAAAAAAAAGGGAAGAACCCCCTGACCAGGGGATTGAGCGGAAGGAGGTTTCGACAACAGAGGCCACGAAGATCAGAGATAGTCGCACAGGACAGGGAAGGATTTTCTGACGTCACCCTACAGGGACCAGTTAACAACGACCAAGAATCAAGATCGAAGAGGAAAGAAGACCCACGAAAGGCTCGTCGTTTAACGTTCAGCAAGGGAAGGGAAAAAAGCTATTGAGGGTCCAAATGAGTTGGGGGCGGTACAGGGAGAGAGAGCGCTAGAATGGAAGTGAGAAAAGATTTTCGAGGATAGTATTGTCTGAAGGAAAATAACCAAGGAGGGGAAAACCAGGGCAGAAAAGGGGGCTACCTAACATCTGGGGGGGGGGGCATCCCTTACACGAAAAAAGGTCGACAGGACTCGAATAGAGAAGTAAATAGCTACAAGCGAATTCTCTGCTTGGGGAACTCTAGTCAAAAGTGGGCGGAACTAACTGAAATACATCATTAAAAGACGAGCAGCTTACCTCCTAGGAAGTGAAAGGGAGCTGCGGAAGGATGGATTTTCTAAGAACCACCCAAACCCCCAACCAAATCACTACAAGTACGAGAAAGGACGCCCGTCGGACCCACCACGGGTATGAGGGAGACCTAATAAGAAAGGGAATTCGGGTCTTTCACTCCTTTTAGATATGGTGACCGGGCGGCTTGGGGAATCCATAATTGGAGGGTCAACTGAAAAGGGAAACCCTGACAGCACTCGCGGGGGGGGGGGGGGGGGGGGGGGTGGAGAGAGCATAAGGAAAAAAAAAAAAAAAGAACACTGTCGATCGTAACAAACCAAAAGAAAAAACGCTGGCGCTACATGCCGTCTTCAAACAAAAAAACCGCTCAGCCCAGGGGGGGGGAGGGCGAACAGAGAGAGAAACAAAAAACAAAAAGTAAGTATAAAAATAGATAGATGGGAAGGGACTCGACCGAGGAGGCCAAACCTGCGGGGTCCGTGGAATCTTTTATCGCCAAAATGCAAAGGCGGCGAGAGAAATGACCGACGCGAACAAACGTAGCTAGGGAGTGCATGACACTACTTGTGGAGGGAGAATTTGGAGTGACTGGAAGAAAAAAGCATCACCTTACCTTGAGACAAGTCACCGAGTCCATCAGGAGTGACTCCAGTTGAAGGGGAAGGCTTCTGCGAAAGTTCATAAAGCATCAAAAAAGGGAAGAAAAAAACGTAGGAGGCTGAAAAAAAAAAAACCCAGGTCTTGAGCGGAAGGGGGGACTATCAGAAGAGACATCCAGGAGGGAACCATACGCCCGGTCAAGACGAGGAAGGCTTGTTAGGAGTGAAAAAGAGAATGGTGAGGGTCAGTCTTTTACCTTCAAAGGGGTCAAAAACGAATAGGGGGGCAAAATCATCGCTTCGGGTGAGTACTATTAGAGAAACATGCTCTCTAAGAAGGGAACCCCCTCTTCCACGGGGCACCCTGAAGCAGGGGGGGGTCAGGAAAAACGATCTAGCAAGGAAGGGGAGTTCATGAGATCCAGACCGTCACGTGAAAACCGGGGTACGACGTTCATTTCAAGTCCAAGCGCCGAAACTATATGCAACAAAAGGGAAGATCACCGGCGGCCGTGCATAGAAAGATCCGAGGTGCCATCGAGAAGAAAATTGCAAACCAGCCAACATTACTTCTGAGGGGGACCGATCCTAACGGAGGACGCAAGTTGATGATGGTCTGGCTCTCCTACTGTTGTGATCTTGTATGTGATCGTCAAGGATGGTTAGGGACGCGTTCCTTTCTAGAAAAACCGATAACCAAATGGAAAAACTCCGGTGGTGAGAAAAGGGGCTTTGATGGCTGAAAGCGGTCCAAAGAGAAACGATGGAAAAATGGAGACTTGACCACTTAGACGATAGGATCTCGGTTACGGGTAAGAAAAAAATGTTCTTCCCCAGGGTCAAACCTTAGGAAACGGTTTTAAAAAAAGCAAAATGGCTGGAAGGAAGGAGGAAAAAGACCCGACAGAGCAGAAGGTCAAAAAGAGCCAAAGGCACGAAAGGGCACTGCCGACAAGGGACAGGAAAAGTCGAGGGAGTAAGGAGGGAAAATCAGAAGGTAGAAGGCGAGCGGGAGACCCGTATAAAGTGCAGGTACGGGGGAAAGGAAAATAACGAAAAAATCTTGTCCACGGGCGTGAAGACGACACCACCGACAGAGGCTTGAAGAGTTGCGGCCAAGAGTGGGGGTACATCGGCAAAGTTCAAAAAAAAACGAAAATCTAACCGCGGCCGATACCGGAGAGCTTTAGAGGGGAAAGATCGACAAGAAATTGGTTTCTATATGGCTTCTACACCGCAAGGTGAAAACACGCCGAGCTCTCAAAAAAATTAAGTACTTCAATAGGGTCCAGGAAGTCTCCTCCTAGGAGAAAGAAAAGAAATATTCTTAGGGGGGGGTGGTCGAATCAATAGCAGTAAGCGAAAAAGAAAAACATTCCTTGGAGAGCACAAATAAAAGATAAGAAGTCGGTACTCTCTCCCACGAGAAGTGAAGGACCAATTTCTTTCATAGTGGGGGGGTAGCCAAAAGCTCAATTTGGGAGCTAAAAAAGAAAACCTCAGGGGGAACATACAGTACGTAAGCAAACTCGGAGATAAAAGGAGGAGATCAAGGAAGGAGAAAAAAAAATCTCGACACGCGAAAAAAGAATCAAACTCGAATCGTCCAAATTCATCAGCCAATCAGGGGGGGACGAAACGGGAGATAGGTTAAACGTTCCGAGATCGACCTCGATGAGCAAAGCGAAGCGAAAACGGTTGACTGGCAAACGGGGGAACATCAATCCTCCCAACCGGGGCACGATAAACTCAGTAAAGAAAATAAATACAGAAGGGTCAAAACACATTTCAATTGCCAATTCAAAGTCAAGGAGCCAGCTGCCCCCTGAAAAAAGAGTAAACGAAGTCTATAAAACCAAGAACGGAACTGAAAATGGCGGGCAGGGGTCATCGACCAAATTTGACTCCGTACTAGCAGGCAATCTGGGACTACTGGACCTGGAGACAACGGGCGTTGCAGTTTACAGGGGAAGGGGACGTTACTATCAGGAAAATAACTTGGACAAAGGAAGGGAAGTTGGGTTTCTAGGGGTCTGGCAAGGAAAGAAAAAAGCGCAAAAGAGACCCACATTTGAACCAAAAGGCAGAGCTTGAAGAACCGGCACCCTTTCGCTCCTAAAGGAGGGGCCCAGAGTGGAGTTTTGGGGGTTGGAATGGGGCCCGGTGGCCCGCAAGGGAGATTCTAAGGGGGTTTGAAACCAGAGAAATGGGAATACGCACGGCACCTATCCAGGGCCTGAAAAGAGGGGGGAGTGATGTCAAGGTTCCGTTCCAAACAAAAAAAAAATGCCTGAAGAGTCCGAAAATCCACAAGAATGACCTCTTAGATGGGACACCGTCGGCAAATCCCGGACCTTACTTTTCAAACTATCAAAAAGCCCGACCGGTCTCAGAGATCGGCCAAATCATCAGCATGGAGAAGGGAATAATTCTGCCGGAAAAAGGCCCAAAACCGCCGCTTCAAAAAAGGGAACCGCCGGCGACACACAGAGGTTTCTCCAAAAGCACGACACATCTGATAGAGGCACTCTTCAGAACAAAGGACAGGACTAAAGAAACAATGGGGGCATCCGCGGGCACCAAGGGGTCTATGGTCCACAAGTGTTCCTCGGGGGAATGGTGGGGGGGAAAAAAGAAAAAAAAGAGGCTGAAAAAGGGTGTTGGCAGAAAGGGAGTGGAGGGAAGTGACTCTCAAGTTCAAACAGAAATAAAACTACCGTCACAACAAGCACTTTAAGGGAGAGTCGAGGACCGTCAGGGAAGAGGGCTTGGACGTGCATAGAGCAGGGGGGGGGCCTCTATTTGGGGGGGGGGGACGCAACAACAAAATCGACAATCGATTGGCGTACGACGGGCCCTGGTACTCGAGAGGCGAAAATGGCAAAGCCGTCTTTGGGCAAGGAAGAGGACCCCACCTAAAGCATTAAATCCGAAAAACATGGAGGAAAAAAGGCACAAGGAGGCGCTGTGAACACCAAACCCATGAAATCGCACCCGGACTGAGCTAACGAAAAGGGAGAGGAGATCAGCTACTCGAAACAAACACAACAGTATATTAAAATAGAGAAATGAGAGACCGGAAAAAACTCGGCCCAGAGGAGACTAAGTTTTTGCAGAGATGGGTGGGAGCGCGAAACACCTTCAGGGGGTCATCACCATAGGGAATCGAGGAAAGTCACTTGGTTCTACAAAGAAGAAATCGTTGCCGACATCTAACGAGGGGGTCCCATAAAGGGGAGGGTCACTGTCGAGAGAGGGCCCAGAACCGACGGGTCCATGCCAAACAGGAAACTGGGTAACACCAGCAGCGGTCGAGAAACGGCGAGGTGACTGGCGAAAACAAACAACCCCAGAATTGGTGGTGCCTTTTCTGGGTGGGGAAGAGGGGGTGAAACCAGCGGGTTTCCCACCTTTTTAAGCAACCCTGCGAAAAAAACCAAGTGCAATGCCAGATTGATGGGAAAAAAAGGGATTTTCATATCCCTAGAACAGTTGGGTAGGCTCGGGAAAGAAAACTTTCAAGCAGATGCACACACAGTAAAAGTGAAAAGGGCGGGGGATTTTTGCAGCGTGCAAAACCGCGGTTAAAGGGGGGAGGCTGAGTTCTTCCCATAAACAAAGCGGGAGGGGTAGGGAGGAAAAATTGGTTGGAGTGCCGGCCGGTCTCTAGATTTGGCAAAAGGAAAAAAAAACCGTGGGAGGATATGAGGTGTTTGCCATATGAAGATCAAAAGGAGGGGGACCAGAATCCGTATGAATACAGTAAGGAGAGAGGCTCGCCAAGGAAGCATTTGATACATAGAAAGGAGGGGGCGCTACGACCTCCAGAAAGGCAAATTGGGGGTTGTTTGGGGAACGAGAATTACGCACGACGGGAATAAAGGGGGGGGGGATATGGCTTGGTGGACGACAACCGCCCTCGTGAAAGTCAGAGGGGGGGGATCCTACAACCGGCCCGGCACATTCGTACAGACACGTTCATACCTGTCCAGCGAATCAGAGGCGGTTCACTTCCCACTATGAAAAGGCCCCATATCGGGGGGTGTGGCCGCTGGGCACTTCAAAGGGGAAACGCCAATCGAAACCGACCAAGAAAAGGGGATTGACCCGGGGGGGGGAGGGTTCCCATTCCCGTGGGAAGGAGAGCCGGGAACGCATTTCCAGGAAGTCTTGGTATGAAACGAGCCACTGAGGGTCACGGGATGGGCAGAAAAGGATAGAATCGAAGGGCCGAACTGCTGTTGGAGCGTCGAGGGGGTAAGGAAGGGGCGGCCGGCGAAAGTCCGACCCTTTTGCACAGACAAAAGGGGGAAGGCGGCCTAATTTCTTTAAAAAAGCCGTACCTGGACTTTTAGGGGGCCGGATGGGACGTGTGGGGCTCTAAAGTAGCCTGGGGGAGAGTGGGGTGTTTTGGTGGGGGGTGCCGCCAATTTCTAACTACTCCAAAATTCATCTCAACTAGACTCTCCTCATTTTCAGAAAAGGAGGATGCCAAGAGCGGGCAATGATCTCCACCCCCTTTCCTAAAGAATTGGGGGCAACTACATAAAGTAAGAAAGAGTATCAGAACGGGGGGTGACGCCCTTCTTTCTTTGGTCGAAAAGCCAAACTCGAATGGGGAGGAAAAACTACCATTGCCCAAAAGGAACAAAAAAGAAAAATCCGCCTTCGGAGGCGTTTGGCGTTAAAAAACAAGTTGGGGGGGGGGAAAGGGGGGGGTACACGATCTTGGATGATAAACAACCGCGTCAGAGATGTTGATGGGGGGGGGGAGGAACGGCGCGGCGAGACCTACTGTACATAGGAGGTTTCTCTCCGAAAAAAACACCCCAAAGGAGAAAGACTGATTATACGAAACAAGCGTTTCACTACTGCAGCTGGCCGGCCGATCTAAAATCACGAAGGAGAAGAAGAGAATAAAACCGCGGGAGCAAGGTCTGAAAGTTTGTAAACGCTCTCCCAGCGGGGGGAGGAAACGGCGACCGCACTTTACTGGGAGGGGGTTTTTGGGCGGTAGAGAAAAAAACCTACAACTGAGCGAAGCCGGTGGGGCCCTGCACGCCTGGGGGCCACGCGAGCCGGCTAATGCTCCCTGGAAAGGAGAACCCCCTCCTTCGGAACAGGGGGAAGTCACGGCGCTGGGTCGAAACCCCCGCGGGCCCAGCGGACTTCCCTGCACTCGTAAGCAAAGATTCCTCCTCTGTCTGTTAAGTTGAAGACCTTGACGGGCGGGGGTCTTCAAGAAAGGCCGAGGAAAGAAAACGTCGGCAGCAAAGGTCCAAGGACCCGGAGGTTAACGCCCTTGCGAAACAGAGGTCAAACTTCGGAAAATGGGGCGAAGGAGAAGGACTAAGAAAATTAACGGCAGAACCAGCAATTTCCGATAAAAAACAGGAAAGGATGGCAACGCAATACAACAGGAAAAATCATCAGCGTCTACTCGCGACGTAACGCCCAAGAAACGAGGATTTGGTTGCCATTCCATCATCGACGAAAAAAGGGACTAACGGACGGGGCGATTTTGCACTATTGGGGACATATAGCGGGAAAGGCACCGGCGTCTACCACTTTGAGGGGAGGGGGGGCGGATCCTGGGCCCAGCACGAAAGAAAAGCCCAGGGGCACAGGGATCGTCGTCCGACACACTTCCTTGTCCCCGAGGAAAAAGGACGAAACGGTCCGACGGAGACGCAAGCTGGAAAATACGAACTCACTAAGGAAGGAGGGACGCCCCTACTAAAGGCCGTCATTAAAGGAAGAAAGAAATACAGAAGCCAGAGCAGAAGGGCCGTAAACTGGAAAACTCAGCGTGTAAATGGGGGGTTCAGGCACGGGGCAGGTGGGCTTTTCTCTTGGGGCTGCAGAGCAAAAATGGTTCGCCAGCTCCGGCAGCCACACAGGGAGGGGAGGATGCGAGAAATCGTCCGAAAATTCCGTAAAGGGGGAATCCTAAATATAAACCTTCTGCTGGTGGTAAGTCATCAATGGGAACCTGACAACCTTCATGGGAAAGGAAAGAGAGAAGAGGGCTACGCCGAGAGGAGCGGAGAGGTCAGTGGGGGGACCGAAAAAATGGAACAAAGGGTGCGTCAAGCTCCAAGACCCCTAAAAAAAAAGGAAGGGTCGCTAACTC
>Ga0179591_1349656_pt1 | contig 11848 bp, 14 predicted proteins | sample CZOMad2_1_08_16f_FD_182891 | JGI IMG/M metagenome (GOLD analysis project Ga0179591, IMG submission 182891) | Vadose zone soil fungal communities from Angelo Coast Range Reserve, California, USA - CZOMad2_1_08_16fungal (PacBio error correction) | ecosystem: Environmental > Terrestrial > Soil >...
CTATGAAAATTTAAAGGAGCTCCCTCTGGACGCTGCAGTAATTGGGAATCTACAGGCGATTGCGGGGGGGCCGTCGGGTGGCTGAAAATGCTTTATGCCGCATCTACACTTGACTTTGCGGGTGAGAGCCCGCAAAGCACAAGTAGGAATGGAAGAATTGTTTCGTGAGAAAATCCAGCGATGTCTTGAACCTACATACCTCCGGTATAACCCGGACACCCTTTATTTTCCCCGGTCGTTGAAACTATGTGAGTGGATAGAAAAAGGCCCCGTCATTAAACGTCTTTGAACGATCGAAGATGTAGTTTCCGTTTTTGAATCTTCGATTCCTGGGGCATGCCGCTTAGCGGTAAAATCTGTTCCCGGCCCCTTACAGTACAAGCAGAGGGTTTCTCGGGGCATGTCAACCCGAGGGTCTTGGGTTACGGCTATGGGTTCATCCATCGCGGTCCAAGAACGGAAATGGCAAGGGGGGGTAGTGGGAGAGGGCGAGGGAGGGAGGAGGAAGCGGAAGGAGGTAAGAAGAATGGGATAGGATAGGAAGGAGGATATGGCGGAAGGGAGAAGAAACGCAGGAGAGAGGAAGGAGAGGTGGGGGAAGATAGGAGGGGGGGGAGCGGAGGAAGGGTTGGAAGAAGGGAGTGTGATAAGGAGACTTTATACTCGGTTTCTTCGTGTCCACTCGCGGGGGTGTTTCTTCTCTCCATGGGGTCAAAAATAAGGGATGAGGGAGCGGGGTGGTGGGCGGGTAGTGAGAACGTGTCCATTAAATAAAGCTAGGGCCAAAACTTACGTGGCGTGGGGGAAACTCACGAACTACTGGCTAGTCTTTGACCAAATATGGAGAACACGGCAAGTCCCATTGATCCGCTGTGCCACCATGCCCAGCCCGAAAAAACGTTCAAACCCTTGGTTTGCTGGGACCCAGAAAGGGGGCCTGTCGATAAGCATTGGAGATTAGCGCGACTCAGCCACAGCATTCCACCCGCCACTTGTACAGGTGGCGTATCGTACTGACTCGGCTCTTGTCGTCCTCACCAACCCCGCCCCTACGAGGTGGCCGCAAGGGGAAAGCAAAGTATGAAATAAAACTACACGATCGAACCGTTTCTCAGAGGTATCTGTAAGACGCACCGGGCCCAAAACCCAGGGCTCGAGGAATACGAACGGCGATGAACCGTACTCAATAACCGACAAAGGATCTCGGGCGAGAGTTACGAGGCGAAGCCCCTTCTCCCGTACGACGGATTAACTAAAATTAGAAAGGGAAAAAACCAAACGCGCTCAACCGCGGTTAAATTTGCCATGAGGATGAAACACAGAACCCAGCTTTCTGACATTCAAAACGGCGATAACATGGACGCCCATATTTCGACTCCAACATGTTGTTCGGCGGGGGACTACAATCGAAATTAGCCTAAAAACGAGGAAAAGCGCGGCAGATCTCCGCGCTCGAATGGCGAATCTTTGCCATCAAATATCTTACAAAATAAAGTCGGAAGCGGAACCTTTGCAGCTGCATGGCAGTTGTCTAAAAGTCGAAAATAAACCACCACTCACGGTGGATGACCGCCGGCAGCAAGCGACGAATGGGTGTCCGTCTACGGTCAATAAATAGGATTAAAAAGGAGGCAAGAAAGGGAAGTGAGCAAAAAGGGAGGGGAAGAAGTCAGACAGAGAGGAGAGAAAGCACGGGGGGAAGAGGAGTAGCACCGGCGCGGGGAAGGAAGAAGTAAGGATTAAGATGGAAAAAGGCAGATGATGAAGTGGGTAGGGGGGGGGAAGGAGAGAGGGGTAGGGAGGTGAAGGGGAGGGTGAGGGGAGGTGGTGAAGCATAAGAGAAAGGGGATGAGGAAGGGTGGGGGGTGTTATCTCAACGGTTTGTTCTTCAAACACCAAAGTCGGACACCCAAGCAAAAAAGAGGGAAAAAATCATAAAACGATGGATGGGAAAAAAAAGGGACTTACAAACTTCTTCTCTCTGGTTGAAACGGTGTCGGCAAACGGGGTTTCTTTCATGCAGTCAAAGAGCGCTCGAGGGAAAAAGAGGGGTTTCAACCTCTTTTTCATGACCTCGTGAACGCCTGCCGGGGAAAGCTCACGGGGTATGGAGAGGCGTCCTAGAGCGCGGCGACGAAAAACGTTGCCTCAAATCAGCAACACTGGTCAATGAAAAGAGCAGAGGATGGATGTATACACTACCCGAGGAAGGCCCACAGTGCGGGTGTCAGGGAGAAAGCGTTGGTTCTTTCCAGGAAGCGATGGAAGGAAAGGCCCAAGCTACCCACTTTTTAGTGGGCAAACAACGACGGGTCACCCTGACAGCGTGCAACGCGAGTCGAGGCAGATCTACGCCTTACAAGGTTAAATTATGGTGCGCCTGGGAAAAGTGTTCATGTCAAATCAGGCAAAAAAACTCCTTGAAGTGTGTGCAAGACGGAATAGATGTTCCCAGCAAAAAGTACATGGAATTGGGTCAGACAGGTCTTTTGCTAAGACAAAGGAGCGGTTTCAAAAAAAGGCAGCGGGAAAAGTCATGCCGAAACCAAAAGACTTGCCCCCCCGTGGACAGACAAATTCAGGTTGGCCGGGATTCTAACAAAACAAACAAAAGACAATGAAGATTCTATGACAAGTAATGTAGGACGTCGGGGGCAGAACCCCTCGAAGGTACGTAAAGGAGGAAAAAGTTGGTAAAAGATATCGAAGAAAAAAGGAGAAAGACTTCAACTTGTCGGTCGCGGGGGGTAATCATATTTGAAAAATTCCGCAGGGAACAGACCGCTGAAGTTCGGCATTCAAGAGTTCAAGCTGGAAAAGGAAAAGCAGGTCTATATATCAGAAAAAAAAGACACTAAACCCTGTTCGTATAGCAAAAGGGCGCGGTACAAAAATAGAGGAGGGATACCATTGGCGGGGAAGCACCCCGAACTGCGAAACAAAAAGGCGGTTGAATGACCCCCTGTGCCATTATTGCAAGTTATCACAAGAAAGCACAATAGTACATGGGGCGAAAAAGAACTGCGGACGAAAGTGGGGGGGGGAAAAAAAGGTTAGAAGAGGTCCCACATCAAAGACCAAAGAAATGCTCCCAACGGTCGGAAGTAATTTGGGGGCAAAGGGGGGGCCTTCAAACGAACTATTCAACCCAACACGCCCCTGAATCCGCCGCGTCAGCAAACGAAGGAACAAAACGGGAACGCACTTTTTGTCAACTCACAGCCGGGGCACAGGTAAACATCTGGAACCACATTCCTCTATTCACCCAAACTCCGGGAAGGGAAGGGAGGGGAATGGCTCCCGTAAAGGCTCTTCCGCAGTGGAAGCGCAAAACTCTGAGGGGGGAAAACCGGAAGGGAAAACGCCGATAGAGATCTAGGGCAAAAAAGCAAAAAAAGAAAATAGGGAATAGATGAGAATGACGTTGAATCTCGGGGGAGTCGTTCATGAGCTGCTCCATTATGACACCCTTGGAAGGGAAAAGAACCTCTAGTAAATTGAGACTCCGCAGAAGGGTGGTAGAGGATAGAACGCGCTGCTTCCATAAGAGAATTTAGATAAAACAAACAACTTATTAGATGAACTCAAATAATCTACGAGCTACTCCAGAGAATGAAGAAAGAAAACGAATTCATAGAAACAGAAATCCTGGTGCTAGACGCCAGATACTGGAGCTAGCTAAAAAAAGAACTCTCATTAAACCACAGAAGTCAGATAAGAAAGGGAAAGGGGGGGGGGATTTTTGCACTCACTTAGATTCATAAATAGCAAAAGCCGTAAAACCGAGGTTTTTGCTTCATGGCAAGGGAAGACAGGCCTTACTGCTTCGCGATGCAAGGGCAGGGCCAAAAGGTCGTCATCGTCGGGCACCGGGGGAATACTGCTCGGAAAAATGTGGGGAGGTAAGTGACTACGAAAAACGTGAAGTAACTGTTGGAGGCAGGGAAGGGAGAGTAAAGGGCGATGGGACGGAAGGGAATGGTGAAGGGAGTGCGGAGGACCAAACTGAATTAGAAGGGGGTGAACAAAAGGGAGGAGGGTTGTACATCTGCCAAGGGGAAACCAAACGTCCCGGTGCACCTTCGCGCCGAGAAATGGGGGTAATGTTGAGGATGTCTGTAAAATAACTTCCGGTAATGGGGCACAAAAAAAGGGCTTTAACGGCAACACGGGAAAGGAGCGGGTTCGAGTGCCCTCCATCGGGATGTTCAAGAGAGGGGTTAATCGTAACTTGACACAGGTGGAAAGAAAAAGGCAGGAAGGTTGAATTTCATAGAAAAGACGGCCTAAAAAGAGGGAACATTTTCTGAGGGAAGCCAGCCAGATATACCACCAATTTCATGTGGGGAACGCGGAGGAAAAGAAAACGCGAACGCAACTCATGAGCACAAAACAGGTTCGCGAGGAGGTTACAGACGAAGCACAAATTTTGACGGGGGACCCTAGGAGGGGGCGCAAAAACCGATCGATAAAAAGCGAAAATAGACGAAGAAGAAAAGGTTTGGAAGGCAACTTGGATGAAAAAGGAATTGTTTATGTAAAATAAGGTAAGGCTGGTAAAGCAGAGAGACCTCGAGAACGAAAGAACTCGAGAGTTCTAAAATAAAAGGACGCGAAAAGCCAAAACTTAAGTTGCGAGAAAATCTCAAAAAATAGTGAACCCCACCCAGAGGGGGGGGGTATTGGGCACATTGAGATGATTGAACACCCTGGGAAAGGCCAACAGCCTTAGCCGTGGCTCGAGGGCGACTCGTGCCCCGCGGGTTAAGAGGGCCGAAGGTGCGCACAAAAAAAGAGGTATCCTTAGGGAAGGTGCTTGAAGGCATCCGATTCGGAAAAAAGAGGGTACCTCGAACAAACAAGTGGACGAGGCCATAGGGGAGTAACGGAAGCGAAAGAAGTATCTGGAAATGAATAAGTGCGGCCAGGAAAGGGGGGAAACAAGGCAGACGGCGGGAACTCATCTAGACATAAAAGGGCGAGGGAAAAGAAACGCTCCGCTTCCGATTAAAAAATCGTGGACAAATCTGTAATTAAGGCTTGCTATCGGAATCACTAAACCCTTGAGGAGAAATTATACAAAAAGAATTGGAGGAAAGAAGTATAAAATGTTTACCGAAAGCCGACGGGAGAAACGGACAGTGGATTGGCAGGGAGGTGAGAACTTTGGTGAAAGAGGGCTCGCAAACCCTGTTTCTGAAGAGGACGAGCAATCAGAATATGAAGGAGGAAAGTTTCAGCAACACGGAGGGTGGGGACTTCTTTTCGCAGAAAACTCCTGCTGCTGGGAAAAAAGAGGTCGAAGCGCTGACAAAGACGAAAAGGGGTAAGAGGATGGGGGGGAAAAGATCAAAGGGGGGGCCATAGAGAAAGTTAGGGACACTGAGATGGAAGGAAAATCAGGGTTGAAAGTATTGAGAATGTGAAATAGCAACAGAACAAAGGAAGAGAAATTGGTCTGCCAGGGGAAACGTGGAAACGAAATCATAAAATCAGGGGAAGTCATTCTCACTGTCAAAGGAACAAAGAGAAAGAAATTGTTAGGAACGATAGAGGGAAGTAGAAAATCATCGTCGGAGGAACCCTTGCTTCTCACCAGGGTAAAGTAACGATACTTGCAACTCAAATCAAGGGGCGGGGAGACTGTTACACTCTCGGGAGAGTAATACGGAAAAAGGTGGAGGCGGGACGGGCAGAATTTACAAACCCGGAAAGGGGATAGTAGGTGCGATAGGAGAAAGGGAGGGGAAAAAGGACTGGACGAGGCACCACGGTAGTAGGATGGGGGCTGGGAGAAAGAGGAAAAGAGGAAACAACGAAGAAAGCGACAGAACTGTAAATTCGAAAAAGGTTAGGCTGGGGGGAGAGGAGATCATCGGGAATAAAAGATTAGAAACCGGAAAGGGGGGGAAGACAGCAACAGTGAAGTGGGGAACGTTTGGCGCGTCAAAAGCACGGGATGTGGGAAAGAGGTCCTGTCCGCATGAAGGTAAAAAGAGAATTGGGTCAGAGATGGAGGACATATTTAATTTCAATCAAAGGGGGGTATTCACCGGGGAGGGGGAAGGAATGCTGGATGGGACTGTGCCCAGAGGCAGGTAGTGCTGACTAAGAACCCGGACGTACCGATTTAAACGGAATCCATAGAAAGGGAAAAAGATTCGAAGCGTTGACATGAAAGAAGAAAAAGATTCGCTGTGTTCGGAAGGGGAAGACTGGAAGGGGAAATAAAGTGCTCAAAGAAAAAGGGAGAAGGAAAGGAAAAAAGAAAAGGTCACACTAAAACATCTGACTGGGGTTTGGTAAGACTGGGTGAAAAAGAAGGGAATGAACGGGAATATGGCAAGACAAAAGCAAGTCAACTAAACTTAACGGAAAGGGGGGTTAAAACTGAGGTAGGGGAAAGGGAGTATGCTGGGTAAGGAAAGAGGCTTGCAAGGGTGAAAAATAAACCAAGTAATTCCAAGAGAGGCGCATGCTTGGTGGCGGCTTATCTCACATCAAAAGAAAGAGAATTATCAGAAAACTCAGAAAGGAAGCAAACGCGGGAAAAATAACACGAAAAAATAGGTTACAAATTATGCCGCGGGGAAAAAAATCCCTTTAAAGAAAAAGACGGGGAAATTGGGATAAAAAAAAAAAAGAAAAAAAAAAAAAAAAAAAAAAAAACAAAAAAAGGAAAATGAATAAGTACAAAAAAAGAACAAAAAAAAGAAAAACAAAAGTCAAAAAACTCAAAAACACACAAAAAAAGAAAAAAAACTTAGGAGGAAATAATATAATAAGGGGCAAAATGGAAAAAAATCGACTGACTGGTTACTCTGATAATGGGCCCGTAAGGGTTGTGATCTATAATCTTGGGTAAAAAAAAAAAATAAAAGAAAATGGTCGTTGGGGTCAGGGTGCCTTTTGTTAGGAAATAACGAAGATTTGAGCAGGATAAATCCCCGTACAGACAAAACAAGGTATAACGTGTATAGAAATTGGGAGGGGGGAATAATACAGTCGGAGAAAAGAAACCAGTCCGGGATACCCGGACAGCCAAAGAAAATTACTGTCCGTCTGGGTTGAGGTTGAGTTGTCTGAAGAGAAGAAAAGAAGCAAACGGGGATGAAAGGAGACAAAAGAAGGTATGTGAGGGGGGAAAATCTTCGATGGATGAAGGGAGGTGGAGAAAGGGGAGCGGGAGTGCAGCATCGAAAGGGGGGAAAGGCAACTATCGAGAAAAAGAGAAAGTGGTGAGAGGGTCTCAAAGCCAAAATAAGAAAAGTAGGGGGGGGAGCGGAAGGAGTGTTCTGTTCAATCAGGGTGTAAAAGACAGGGGGAGAGGAAGCAAGGGAGTTCTCCTCTTCAACAAAAATTAACAAGTTAAGAAAAGAAGATCTTAAAGTAGGTGCGTGACGCAAAATCTAAAGATCTGGATTAATGGGGGAAAGAGAGTTAAGTGGAGACGTGCACGGTGGCTGTCACTTCATTGGATTCGGGTAACAACTCACACACACACAAAGGGGGGGGGGGGTGTGGACCAAAAAGAACAACAACGGGGGGGTGCAAAAAAAAAAAGTTTTGATTATACCTTGTATATTGTTTATAATTATCCTTATGTTTGACAGGGTTGTGGGTAGACTAACATGGGTGGCGATTTCTGCGTATCTCGAAGTGGGAATTGATATCAAAGTAAAGAGAAAGGAGCAAAGAGAGGAAAGAGAGAGGGTTTCGGTAGAAAGGAGAGTGATCGCAGGTCGTTTTTGGGAGTGAGGCAGTAGCACATGGGAAAGGTTTTGGGAGAGGGGGAAAAGTAGGGGTTAGGGTGGGACACAGTGAAGCTCCCCGCCAAAAGTTAAACCCTTGTACCCCGGGGAAAAGGTTATGGGGAAAAGAAAAAAGGGGATTCTTAGCATTTTTAGAACGAGAAGGAACTCTCACACAGGAATATACAATCCAGAAGTATGAACAGTGTGGAGATATAGGAGAAGTCATCGGGCTCTTGAGACAAGAAGACCCTCCCTCTAGAGAAAGGGGGGGAAGGGGTGCCCGTTAAGGCCACTGCGGGATCTCCAGGAACCTCACTATTCGAACATTGTGTACTTCCAGATGTCCGTGGTTTGAAGTAAAAAGCGAAAACCCAGACAATACGACCAGGCGCGAAACTTACCGCGAGTAAACGTAATCAACCAGGAACTTGCGCATAGTAAGGGTAAAGGAAACCCGGGTGCGAACTGGCCTTCTCGTGAGACGGATGCACGGCCCTGATTTAGGAAGACCTAACACACAAAAGTCGGCGGGGGACTGCCAACGGGGTAAAGCAAAATGACGGCTACAAACAAAACCAGAAAGGTGATCATGGGGAAAGCCAGAACAGCCGATATTTTCGCGACAATTTTGGGTTTGACGGGGAAGGGGGGACCTAAAGTCCTGGTAAATCTTGAAAAAAGGCAAATTACTGAAACCACCTCAAAAGAAAGAGGGGGGGAAAAAGGGATTGTTAAAAAATTCAAGAACAGAAGTGTATTTCCTGAGGAATCCTTGAAGAAAGAAAAGATTCCACTCCAGTTAAATGCTAAAAAAACGCCCACTCAAGGGGTTAACTTAACCCTCTGCAAGAATGCAAATCTTAACTGATTTCCGTCTCACCATATATAAACATTCAATAACAGTGGGTATATCCCTCTGTTCTTCCAAAAGGCAGAAAAATAATAACAAATCGGGAGGCTACACGTATGGTGTCGAAATTGGATACTTCTTACTCACCCATCTGGTTGGGGAAGAAATGGATCATCACGACTTTCCCTTGAAGAGAGGAAAAAGTCAGTAAGCACGTAACGTTGTCCCCACGATTGGGAATGAAATCTGAAAACTCGCGGTTGGGAAAAACAGTTATATCGTCTGAAGCTGCGCGGAAACTCTCCATTGGGTCAAGAATGCGAATTGGAGCACTTGACTGTCAGCAGAGGTACGTTCAAGATTATGTTCCACTACAGCTACTAGAAAAACGAGGGGAGTGGGTCTGGAGGAAAGAACAAGCCGGTTTCTGCATAGCGGAATGGTTGAGGGGCCGGAAAAGAATAAAAAAAACATATACCTCTTTGGGGGTTTTCCGCCCTAGTACCTTGACAGCGGCAACTGAGGGAAATCATAAAAGACTAGATGACCACGGGAATAAGGGGGGGGTTGGGGGAAAGGACTCTGGGTGTTTCAGTAAAGGTGTGTCGTTACAATCATCAAGAGAACGCGAAAGAAAGGGTGGAAGAGCCCCATTCGGGGGTTGTGGGAAGAAGAAGAATATGGTACGGCACCATGGCTGACGTCGTTTCGCAAGGGGTATTTTCACGAAAATCAGAATTCAAGACTCCCAGGACAGGGCAGTCAGTACTTTTGAGACTGATCCTTCCGCGGGTGCTCCTCTTTCAGAGGAGATGAGCTCCCCAGTTGACCATACGAAATAATTGAAATTTTTGTGAACCCTTTTCGAATCCTCACCAATACCGAAAAAGCCGAAATTAAAGAGTTAGAAAGGGAGAAAATTCCGACGTCGTGGGCAAACCCAGGAAATTCCGGAAAAGGGTATGAAAGGTGCGATGTAGGAAAAAAAATGGATGCACCATTAATCTTTAGTCTGCGAGGTTGTTGTCTATACAATTCTCAAAATCCGGAACCCACGGGCATACACCAAAGAAAAAAAAGAGAAAAAAAAAAATAAAACCGCCCGCGGGGGACTGGGATTCAAGCAAAAGAAAGCGGGAGGCAAGAGCTTAGAGAAATCGAATCAACGGACGCCCGCCCTGGCTTGGAAAGAAAGCAATTTACTCTGGAAGTCGCTGGTCCCGTGTTTCTCTACACAATCACCAGATAAAAAATTGGCCGAACGTGCGTGGAAGGTGAAACCCCCGGGGCCGAAATGAACACCCAAAGAGAAATGAGACGGATCGAAGTACGGACGAGGTGTTGCCACCGTGGTGGGGGCTATCTCGGGCCGATTTAAACAACACGCCAAGAACCAACTTCAATCCCAAAGGCAGTTTTTCATAATTTGTGGGGAGGACGGAAAACTGCATTAAAAACCGGACATCCACAAATCTCCCCGGGAAAAGAGAGGGACATGAGATCCATTTAGAACAAAAACGGTACTAAAGTTGGGGAAAATTTCTGAAGGGCAAAAACAAGAAGAATCGTGGCCGAAGAAAAATAGTGCCTTCAAGCCCGGTGAAACCTGAAAGGAAAAGAGAAGCCAAGTCCTGAGTCCGTAAAAAGAACAATGTAGCCAAAACCTAGGGTGGTAAATGCGGACGAGGGAATCTATGTGAGAAAAAGGACGCTGGATACGGCGATGACTTTGGGATTAGGGTAGGGTCTGGCTTCGCATCTCCAGGATTCCCTGGCGCTGCGGGTAGCTTTTGATGAGCGCAAGTTGAGGCAGGAAGCGGACGGAACGCCGGTATTGGAAAAATGCGGTCTAACAAGAAAAAAAAAAAGAAAGGAGGAAAGAAAGATAGACTGGGGGAGACATACGAGAGAATGATCCTCCGAAAGATGCTGCTATAAAAGAGTGGGAAGATAAGCAAGGGAACAGCCAACTGAATTCGTAAAGCCAAGAAACATAACCCGTGTCAAAAGGGCAATCGGCGCAAGCGTCTTGGGAAACATGTTTGCATCCCAGAGAGGAAGTAGAGCGCAGGGACGAAAAACCTAGGGGTTGTGGGCGTCAGGGAAGGGTAACTCAAAACTGGATCTTCACGATTCAGGGCAGTACTCACAAGGGTGGAAGGCCTCGGAGACGGGAGAAAACGTGGTTCTCTTCGGCGGCAATGTGGGTTAAGGTCATACTAAAAGGAAGGTTGGAGCATGGAGCCGAGAGGATTTCAGAAAGTGCGGAATATGTCCGTGGAAGGGCAGTTCGATCAAAAATAAACTTGAATTTTTGATAAGGGGAAAAGGACTTGGATGGAAAGAGGCCAGAAACAAGGGAAACCAAACTTCAAAAAGCCGTAGCGCGAAACTAATCTTGGAGGCTGCGACGTTAACAAAATGTCGGACCATGAACTGCCACCGACGTTTCTCATTCGCGGGGGTAGTGGGGGTTCAGAGTACACTCCCTCGAGTAGGGTAAAGAGTTGGAAAGCGTACTGTGGGGTCTAGCCTTTTCAACCAGAAAAAAGCCGTGATGGAAGAAATCAAATAAAAAGGGGAAAGGACCTGAATAGGGGCACACCAGTTTCCTCTTCTAAAAAACAACTTTAGTATACCACATGCAGGTATCGCGGAGAAATATCCATAAACCGAAACGACAAGATAAACAGGCTTCTCAATTTTGTTGCGCGCAGATCTCTCGGACATCGCATCCAAGGGTCCGGACCCGGCTGAGGGGGTACAACCGGGACCGATGAGCCGTCAAAATAAAGCCTTGGAAGGACGCGGGGGGTTTGCGGAAGGAGGACAAAAATGTGGTTTTTCATCAAGAAAGGGGAAAGATTGTAAAATAAGAGCGACAAAAGGAGAACGAAGCGACGTTATATAGTGGCGTAAATAGAAGATAAAGAACAAAAGTAAAAAAAACTAAACAGGCTGACAATATCGCTGTCAGGGACACCCTCCATATTCTGTTAGAGGTGGGGGGGGGGGGAGAAAACGTGGTGCACAGGCAAAAGAAAGAACCTTGGGGGTAACTCTGATCGATGCAAAGACGGGGAAAAGGAGGGAAATAGGGGAAACAAGAGGGGAGGAGGCACTTTCACGAAGGAGCCAATCCGATTGGACGGCGGTGTTATCTTCGAAAAAAACAAATTGTTAGGAGAACATCTTTTATTTTAAACCAAAAGGCGAGAAAATGATATAATAAAGGAAGTGCTCC
>Ga0179591_1309204_pt1 | contig 11846 bp, 15 predicted proteins | sample CZOMad2_1_08_16f_FD_182891 | JGI IMG/M metagenome (GOLD analysis project Ga0179591, IMG submission 182891) | Vadose zone soil fungal communities from Angelo Coast Range Reserve, California, USA - CZOMad2_1_08_16fungal (PacBio error correction) | ecosystem: Environmental > Terrestrial > Soil >...
CAAAAATCAGAAAACGGGGCCCTCACAATTGCGGCGAGAAATGGCGTGAGGGAAAATACACGGTCGGAAAGACGGGAACAAAACGCTATCCAGGCCTTGCATACAAACGGCTGGGGCCTAACACCTTACCGTAGTTTGTAAGAGGGGTGTTAGGCCGCGCGGGCTGGCGGCTGGGACAGGGGTTGAGAGGAAGAGGAAAGATGAAGGAAGTGTGTGTCAACGAAAAAGGTGCCGAACGAATCAGGCCAAGGAGAAAGCTAAGATCGCAACTGGCAGAAAATTTGTCTGGTGCTCATAAAGGGGACGAGAGGGCTTTTAGAGAGCCGCAGGGGAGAGACTCGGAAGGGAGGCTATCTACCTGTGGGCGAAGAGCGGTGAACCGAAAAGTTCAGAAACGTCTAGAAGATCCGGAGAACAAAGGCGAGGCCCACCGAAGGGGGCGTCATCGTGGGTGTATAATCTCAAGGTAAATATTGATGGACATTGATACCGCAATAGACCTGTTTCTGCCCGCAAAATTACTTGCAGCGGCGCAAGGCAATAGGAGTCGAAGGCAGGGGGAGGAAGTGAGGTGCCTTTCTTGACGGAGGTCACAATGTCTATCAACATTGACAATCGTGCATAAAGATGAAAAGTCGCATCTGAAGACCCATGAGCGTGGAGACGAAGTAAAACAACGAAGAAAGTCCACAAACTTTCCTGATCACAACAAAAGAAGGAAAAGCCTAAAAAAGAGGACGGTCCGGTCTTACAGGAAGTTCAAGAAAAGAGGAGGGCAGGAAAGGGGTTTTCACCCCTGCGTATAGAAGACTTAGGAGGGGTGGCGAGGAGAAAGTACTTGGACCGACGAATTGAGCGAAGCTCTAAAAACTCAAGTTGTCCAAAAACGAGGACCGTTTTCCTAAGCCGCATGGGTCGTCAGAAGGGAGAAGGGGTAAGACGATGAAAACGCGATGACGAGGAGCACGACTTAGTTCAAAAGATGAACGCCTAGCGGTCAAGGGCGAAAAAATTAAACCAAAGACGGAAGGGGAGGAAGGGCGTCAAAAGCTCGGCCAGTAACTTTAAGTCCATGGAGTCGGTGAAAAGGACGGGATAAAAACGCAAGCTGGAAATCTTCCCCAAGCAAAAGGAAGAATAAAAAAGGTTGGTGTGCAAGAGCAAATTGCGGGAGGTGCATGAAGCGGTCCAAGGGGGCCGAACACCCGGCGACGAGCTGAGACAAACAATAGGGCTACGGGGAATAGACGCAAAGCTGAACCGAGGATTCGCGGGAAGAAATCAACGGACCGTTGAAAGAGGAAAAGTGGAGAGGGGGGGGCACGACGTTCTGGGGTCGGGGTTGCTCAGCCCACTTGTTGGACGAAAGTGCACAACGATGCGGGAATCGCAGAAAGAAGATACATATATCCGAAAGAGGGGCACGAGCCTCGATGTCAGTGAATAAGGGAGGTGTGTAAGATACACAAATTGGGGGTTCCGAATCTTCAATGAAATATAAACGGGAAGACGTGAGCACAACACTGACGACGAATCACGTTGATGAAGAGAAGGTAAACGGGTTTTTCAGGGAGGGACGAATCTCAAACGAAACCGGGTGAAGGGCTCCTTCGCAGAGGGACAGGCAACGTCGTTGAGAAAGTTGGGGAGCGTCGTTGAAGATCTACGAGTGAGGTGACCTTTTCCGAAGCATAAGAGAAACAAATAAGGTTCCCGTAGGGCTCTGGGGGAGAAAAATAAGGAAAAAAAACATGAAGATCATCGGGGGAGCGAGACAACTGTGGAACAGCACGGGACTGCGAAAGAGACCTTGAGCAAGGGGAAGTGCGACTGGTGACAAGGGAAGTAAAGGGGTAAGAAAACCGGGACGGAGCAAATGTTATAACACGGCAGACGGGCAATTGAGAGACTGGCTCGGACGTCACAATTTGCATGGGAACAACCTGAGGGAACAGACTTTAATGGACCCAAGCAAGGATCAAAAAAAAAAGAACAGATGGAACAAAATAGAAAATACTTACAAATTTACAGTCGAACCGTCTCGTTGTTCGTCTTCTTGGAAAGCCTGGAAAGGGCCATTGCGAGATAACTGGCGAGGGCTGGAAGTCCATGTTGTGAGGTACGAAGTCAACCGTACAAGCTCAAACCTTCACGAGGCGGCACCATCAGGGACATTTATCCATGAAAGGCCCAAACCGTTGCCGACTAGGGGCACTCGGGATGGAATGAACTCTTTAGGAGGCCAAGTAGTGTCTCGGCGCTGAGGAGGCGGGCGACAAGAAAGAGGCGGGCAAAGGACGGGTAATAAAGAGGAGCACAAATGGAGGCCATACACAGGCCCAGACGAGAGAACGTCGGCTCGACGGGCAGCGAGGCGCAGTGACAGTTGGGGGCGGAGGGTAGTGAGCCGAGACGTCACGATCGAGACAACAACCACGAGAGGAGAGGGCGGCGAAAATCTCTTACACCAGAATTTTTTCAAAAAAAATGGGCAAAGGCGGCCGAAGAAAGGAAATCGAAGGGAAAGAGGCCTGGAAGGGGGGGGGCAACATTGGCCGTGGCCTCAGAGCGGGTTAGAAAGCTCCAATAATAACATGACAAGATTCGCCCTCCCTCAGCCGGCGGGCATGACACTGAATTGAGCGTGCGTCACGATTCCCCTAAGATCATCAAAGAGGAAAACGACATGTGGGGGGGATTCCAATGTCGCAAAAAAGCGGCCCAGCCGCCTCGAGAGCGGACTGGTTCGGGGGGTCAAAAGTTGGCGAAATTCCTAAGAGAGGAGAAAAAACAACATTACAAACCGTTTCATAGAGCTGGGGTGAAAACGTTGGCGCCCGGGAAAGCTTCCCGGAACATTCGGGGCAGAGGAGCTGGAGCTCCGGTGCAGACTGGGAGAGGGTTTAGAAAGAAAGTCGGAAGAACTCTGGGATGAGGAAGTCTCGCGCTCAAGGTTAATCACGGGCGTCTATGCCTCTAAGTAAGTGCCGGGAAACAAGTAAACGGTGCCCCGGTGGTACACCCCCCGATCTGAAGGAACAGGCCTGCACTCGGCAAGAAAAACGGAGCCAAACGTGCTCAACGAGGGGACTAGTCGCCGGGCGGGTGCCCCTTAAGATCTCCCCGATCCCATGGGGGATGACCGGGGAACTAGTCACAGACGTTCGGCGGGAAAGTAAAAAAGGAAGCCCAAACGCACTGAGAGATCTAGGCGTCCGGCCCACCGAAAGCCGCATCAGTACCAAATTGGTGACAGTGAAAAAAAAAGAAAAATATCAAGAGAAGAGCCTTAACCAGAAAAATCCGAACAAGGAGAGCCTCAGAACCGATTTGCAGGGGGGGACTAAACGAGAGTGGGCGCGAATTGCTGGGGGCCTCGCCGGTCGGTCGCAAAAACAACGAAACTCGCTATCTGAAAAAAAGGAATTATCGAGGGGGTGCCGTAATAGATTTCGTCAAGACGGGGAGTAAGATGCTGAAAGCTTCCCTGCTCCATGGGAAAAGGACAGTGGAGACCTCATTAAAGCAAGCGTCGGAAACGGGGCCCGGGGGAAGTCCTTGAACGTTCGTTTGAGTACGAAAGGAACGACTATCGCATAGTCTTGCCGCGCACACAAGATGGGGGGGGAACCGGGGAAGACAGTGGGCAAAAAAGAAAAAGCAGTGAAACCCTCATCAACAAGGGGCAGCGGCAACCACTCAACCAAATGGAAAAAATCGAAAATGGTGATTGGGTCGGGGCAAAACAGGGTAGCGTTTTCATTTATAGGAGTAAACGAAAGACCGGGGATGGGGCCTGAAAAGTGGTAGGCTAAAAGAGACTAAGTACCAAACAAAACAGGAATCGGGGAGGCAAGTGGATAGCAACCTCGAAAGATTATCGCCAATAGAAAAAAAAGAAGACAAAATTCTTGGCACGAAGCGCGAGTTCAATCCTCGATCAGATGAGGCGGGGAAAAGGGACCTGGAGGAGAGACCTTCGGAATGAAAGCAAACTTAGGGGTGGAACAGATTTGGATCGGGAGAGAGCTTTTAAAGGCAAAAAGAACTACGGAAAAAGCCATAAACGAGCTAGAAGGGGACCGGTCGACCGCAACGCAGCCGATCAAACTGTTAAAGGGGGACGAAGGTAGAGACGGGGGTCTTCAGTTTCGGCTTGTGGATCAGGGAAGTATCCAACTTTCGGGACAGGAAAACAATCAAAACGATCAAACAGGGGGCGACCGGCGCAAACGGTTTCTGAAATACCATTGCGAAATGAAGCGGTTAAAAAAAAGCAAACCAACTGGACCGAAGACGCAGGACGAATGGCAATGGTACAGGGAAGCAGAAAGGGGCTCACTTTTCGAAGAAGGAAAAAGGAAAACACGGAACCTGTCCGGGTGGGACGTACTAAATGAAACTCAATCGATGACGGAGTAGGGGCCCCCGCCTGTAGAGAGAACCTTTCAAGGAAGTCTCGAAGGATGGTAGGTGGCACCAAAGATAAAAAATAAGCTCGGGGGCACGGGGCTGATGGGTGACTGGAAACCTTAAAGTGGCGAAAGAAAGACCCGTCGAAGCCATGGCGACTATCTCGGGACGATGAAGACTACCCTGATCACAAAAAGTGGCGAGAAAAGAGAAAAACCCCAGCGATCAGCCAGCCGTCACAACAAGTTGCCGACAGCAAGCCAAGGCCACGAAACGGCATAATCAAAGTAAAACCGAAGGGATTGCGGGTCGGAAGCCAGATGTGGAAACGAACTTAGATTAGGATATTGGTTGGAAGGGGAAAAATGGAAGACGAGGAGGCCCCCAAATGACAAAAAGGTCACCAAGTTGGGAAGACAAGACGGTCTGCGGGGAAAGCTGTGAATATCGATCAAAACAAGAGAGGAAAAAGAGTAAAGAGAAAGTGGGGGGCCGGGCGGGAAGGAACACGATAGCGATTGCAAGATGGGAAAAGTCTCCAAGTGCACCGCAAGCCAATATGGGCAGCCAGCAGTTGAGAAAAAAGTCGCGTTCGGCTAACGAGAAAAACTTCAGGGTTCAGGAAGGGGGCGTGCGGTGGAAATGAGTGGGAGCAACCAATGGTTTTGCAGGGAATGGGGGTTCAGGAAGGGGTCAAACCAGGAGTTGAGGGAACGGCAAGAGGGGGCGGAGAAGGTTTTAGGCGAAGCCAAAATATGGGGCTCCGAAAGGGTGCTGTTCGCCAGGCAGGAGATATACTGCGCAGATGCATCAGAAATCTAGAAAAGCCCGGGAGAGCAAAGAATTTCGAGTGGGCGGGGCATATCGACAAAGGAAACGTCTAAAGGTCCGGGGAGAAGCAATGAACGTCGCCGAGAACGTCAGTGACAGCGCAACGCAAGATTTCTGGCTCAGAGACAAGGGACGGCTGCCACCTATAGGGGACTGCTCGAAAAAAGTAAAAAGCCGCAACTTGCTATCTTTCCCTAGTTACGGAACACCCGTACAGAAAAAACAGGGGACCAAAAGGTCGCTCTTCAAAGCAGCGTACACAGGAATAAGGAGCCTCTTACAAGAGAACGAAAGGAGAAGGGCGAGACCACTTTCACGAGAAACAGAACAAACCGAAAAGGGTCCGTTACAGAATTCCAGAAAAAAGAATGACAGCTGCTGAAGGTCGTGTCAAACGGCTGATCGGATTGCGGGGAAGGCCGATCCGAGGGGACGACTCATAGCGAAAAAGAAGAAGAAGACAAGGTTCCCCTATCACACAAAGGGTCCGATTCAGGGCTATCCCGAAGTCGATAGGAAAGACCGAGTGAAGACCGGGAGGAGATTCCAAACACAGTAACTGGAGGAGTTATCGAAGGGTAGGGGAGTCCCATCAGAACAAGATCAGGTCGGCCTAGGAGGGCAATAACGGGGAACTCCGCTTCTAAGGGGAAAAAGGGAAGTGCAAACGAGATACACTTCTCCTAAAAGGGGGGAAGAAATGCTTACCGAATCACCGTTGTTTGTTGGTCCGCCGTAAGCCCTTGGCGGGAGAACATGAAGCGGGGGGGGCCGCCATTGCCTGCGGGGGTGTCACACTGGAGGAAGGGCGCCCATATAGACCAGGGGGTTGGGGACTGAAAACGAGACTCAAAAGGAACGGGGTCAGACGTCAAAAAAAAGGGGCACACCCTGTTGCTGGAAAAAGGACGCGATACCTGAAGATTTGCGCCAGGGGGGGATAAAGGGGAGAGCAACGGAGACCTAACATCAAGACAGGAAGAAGAAGAGAACATTCATGGGTGATAGGGGGGGGCAAAGGACAAAAAGGGTTCGAAAATAGGCTAAGAAGCAGCCGCAGGTGCTGAAAAAAACCTTCTAGGAGATCTGACGAGCAGGGGGGGAGATTTTACACGGGGTAAATGGAAATCGAAGACTACGCAAAAAGAAAAAATTTGTCGAAGTGCTGCCTTAGCGTGCGGAAACCCCTTTTAGATGGAAGGGGGCGCCGAAGGGAACCGATCTTCCCGAGTCGAAGAAAAAGGGATCGCAGGATCAGGAAAGAACATGTGCATAATGGAGAAGAATGGGGGGCAAGCAGTGAAGAGAGAGGATAGATACACCGGCACGGGAGCCGTAGGCAAAAGTGGAGGGAGCCTTGAACCTAGATGGAAGGAAAGGGCGACTGTGTTCAGAAGTAGGAGAGGGGGAGATAACGTACACGCTAAGCAGGGACAGAGACAAAGGACGGCAATGATGAAAAAATGGCTCCTATCTGAGAAAGGCAGAGCAGACTTCTCCAAATGGTAATGACATGGAAAAAAGGTTGTCTAACCTATATCACTATTGGGGTCAACTAAGGGGCGACGCAACGCCTGTCCAAGGCGGCCAGGCAGAATAAAGGGTGACCTCGGAATAATTTTTGGATTACCACGACAAGGACCAAACACAGGCTATCTTCGAGCGCGCCCCGGGGAGCCAGTGGTCCAAACTTAAAACATTTGCCCAAAACGAGTCGGGATTTGACCAGCAAAGTCATAAATTGAACAGGGGAAAAGACGGGAAAAGCGGCTGAGTAACATCGACGGAGCGGGGTGCCCGTGGACGGGGGCTGAAAAGGGGAGGCCGAAATGTCTCGGACCGGGCCCATCAGGCACGAGTATCGCGGGGAGAGCATGGGGGAGACGGGAAAGGTTTGTCACAGGGGATGGTGTGGTAGACCGAGGCTTCGATACAGCTCAACAAAGGAGGAAGAGGAAGGTGATGCGAGGCTCAAACCAGAAAGGGTGCAAAACTCGGGGCATCACGGTGCCAGCGAGGCACTGGGAGGCTCGCCTATGCCCTGGTACGTCGAGCTAGAATTTGGTGAAAAAGAGCTCAAAGGTACGGAAAAAAAAACACAAAACGAAGAAGATGGACTCAAAGGAAGATCAAAGGGGGAAGTGGGAGAGTTACATCATGACCATCCTCGAAAATCGCAATAACTGTGGGGGGGGACAATGGACCGCATCGAGGGGACAGCCTCAGACGCAAATGGCCGTGTGGCACGCGTTGCCTCCAGGACGGCAAACGAACCGAAGAAGGTGACGACTCAGAGAAATGGCAAAAGCCATTGGAATCTGGAGGGTGAGAACGCGACCCTGATAGAAGATACGTTCGACTGCAATGTGGTCCTCAAAGTCGTGAGGAGTACGCCAGAAAGGACGAGGCAAAACGCGACAAAGCTCTGGACGCAATTTAAGGACTTGGACAAAAAAGGGAGGCCCCGTATCTCGGAAGGGGGTGCTTAGAAGGAGTCCCAAGATAGGCATCCGAAGATCTCCCCTATTCATGAAAACAAAAGAGACATTACCGCGCTCAATGGCCTGCCAAGACGCCACCAGGTGCTCCGACGAGTCGAGATGACATTTAGAAGAGGGGGTAAACGTCCACTAGAGCACCCAAGGTCTGTACGGGGGACTTCAGCGAGCGAATGGCGCAGCGGCCGGAAGATAATAACCTGCGTCCCCCGCCGAGGAAAGACGCCACCGGGAAGGACCGCCCGTGCAAAAATGGGGGGGTGACTTGACGATCAAAAAACCTGAAACACGCGTTTACATCTCTTGCCAGAAATCAACGGCCGATGGACCCCAGAACGGGGGAGTGGGTTATCAGAAAACTCGTAAGTTCTCGGGTAAGAGGCGGTGCGAAAATTAAAGGGGAGGAGAAAAAAATAGTCGAGACCAAAGAAGGGGCGATGACTAAAACGGAAGTGAATGAGTTGGGGTAAGGGGGAGCCGGAAAATATCAGGGAGCAAAGTGACCTGAGTGAATCAGTCTCTCAGCACCGGCACGGCTTAATGGGGAAGTACTTGAAAATTCATTGATGCGGAAAGCGAGTCGAGCAAACGGCTCGTAGTGGAAAAATGCAGCTTGGCGAGAAATAGGGAGGAGACGCATGGGTGACGGACAACCCGGGAATTTAAGAGCTCCAGAGGGAGGGAAGCAAAAAATAACGGGACGAAGGATAAGTGGGCTTGCCAAAGGGACAAAACGTTGGCATTCGATCAACTGCGGTAACGGACGCACGCGGTTGGGAAGTTCACAGAGTACCCCGGGGCATCCAGACGAGAAAAGACGGGTCGACAAAAAGGACGGGTACGGGGTGAGGCGGCATCGCGAACCGCGTAGAAAGGACGCAAGTCGCCGGAACGGGGCTGGAGCTAACTCGCGGAGGCTTAAAAAAATACTCAGGGAGACCTGTCAGGACCTGAAAGGACGCCGGCGGGGGGAAAAAGAAAGGGGGCTCACAGACAAAGAAAAGGTCTGGTCGGACAGAACTACGAAAAGCAAAAGCCTCACAGCTATAACGCAGGTGAAAAAACTCTAGAATCCTAGTCCTTTAAAGGACCACTGGGGGGACCGGCAGGTTGTGGACTGCGTGTGGGGAAAGGTATACGGAAATTATAAAAGGGAAAGACAGCTGAAAAAAGCGTCAAACATGGGCAGGGAAGGGGGAAAAGAATGCAGCGTCAAAGGGAAGATGTCCCATTTAAGCGAAGGCCGAGAAACGAACCGGGGGGGAACGGGGGGAACAAACCGCAGAAAAAGGCCAGGGAGAGAAAAGGAAGACGACGGGAGACAGCCAAAGGGCAGGGAGCAGGCAATGCCGGTAAGAGATTGCGACATCAACCGCAAAGAGAGTTAAAGGCCTGAAGTGAGCAAAAGGGACTGATTCGAGTCCGTCGAGAGGACGTCAAATTCGCGACCGAGGTAGGTGGGGGAACCCCCGGGCGGGAAAGGGATACGAAATTCACTTGAGAGGAGGCGATGTGACTCTGCGACAAACCTTAGGGCGGACGCAGCAAAGAACGGTTCACTGCTCCAAAAAGGGGCGAGAAGACCTACATGAGACCCCCCTGAATAAAAGTAAATGTGCGGAGGGCAAATGACAACTCATCAAAAAGAATGCCCACACATTACGACAGCGCAGGCGGCGCACGCGGACACCAGCGTAAGGACCGGGCCATGTGCAAAGACAGACAAATCGTGTGGGGGGTAAAAACTCTGACTGGCGGCCAGAGGGGCTTTGGGGAACGAAGGGAGAGGCCCATCGTGACACGGCCGGCATTGACGCCGCAATGGGAGTAAACAAGCAAATACGGTCGCACCTTCTACGTGGGAGCGATACTCAAAAAAAAAACGAGAAGATGCAAGAGCCAAGGGAGCCCTGTATTGTCGGGCAAATGCAACAATCTTGGGGGGAGACGGAAAGTGGAAACTAATTGGCAGAGGACTCCAGCACGAAAAGATGGAAAGATCAATAAGTACACAACGGAGAATTTGCGGCTACGAGAAACGAGTTACTCTGGTTGTAGGACAGTACGTGGTCGAGTTCCGATTGGACGGATTCGGCAAAAGGTGGGGCCAGAAAGGGTAATGAGGAAGATTGTTACTCAGGCGATGTTAAAAATGCAGGGGGGGCCTGTGGCATGCGTGGCAAGGACAGGGTGCGAGAGGGTCGTAAGATGGGCGCAGCCCGTTCGGCAACTGAAGTCAGGTGGTGATGGGGAAAGCATATGAACGAGACCGTTTCCGAAAGGTATCGCCTTGCGAAGAACGGGCCCACCATCAGAGACTTAGGGAAGGGATCATTAAGGACGCCAGATAGGAAACATGCGCAGACAGATGCTGTGCATGGAAACCTTCCACTTAAGGGCGTTAAACAATGACACGCTGAAAGGGAAAACCTGACCACCAACAAGAGACCTTGTGGCTCGAGCAAGCATGTTTCTGTCAAAGGAAGTCCAGGAGTGTACTGCTTCCCATGGGGAGACAGAAAGAGAGCAGAAAGGGCGCTGACGAAAAAGACACGTGTCATCGGGAAGCTTGAGAAGGAAAACAAGCCAGAACGAATCTCCACTGGTGACACCGCAGGCCAAAACAGCAAGACGGGGATGAAAAGACGGTTCAGGAAGAAGACGGGAGGAGGGAAGTGTTAACACCGGAGGTCGCCGTGGCGGTAGGAATAAAGGAAAAGGGACTTGGGAGACAAGGAAAGGTTTAGTCGTCCGCGACCACCTCGGGGGGCCAGTTAGTACGAAGCCGACATGTCCACATTGGTGCGCAGCCGTATGGAATGCAAGATACTGCCAAAAGCACGACTTCTAGTCGTATCCGGGCCGAACGGCTGGAAGCATGCACGAAGCAGGTTAAGGGTCTTCGATAGGACTGGAACTAAAAGACAAGGCGCACGTGGAACAGGACGGATCAAGCTGAAATCGGCCGCCAAGAGTTAAACACGTTTTGCGTGGGAAGCCATCCCTTTCTCAAAATTACGCGGGACAAGGAAAGGCACCGTCAAAGAGTTAAGATAGCAAGCACATATGCCCGAGGAGCTAGACGACGAGGCAGAACCAAAAAAGCAACGCCAAAGGGGGGAGAAGTTCAAAATTTCGACGCTAGACCTATTGGCGCCAGGGGTCTAAAGGTAGCGAGGACGCTAAAGGGAATAAAGATCCGCGAGGCAACAAACGCAAGTCATGTCCAGGGGTGAATCAAGGGGACATTTGGTCGAAAAGTCAATCACGGAGAACTAAACGCAGGTACGTTAGCACACAGTCTCATAGCAAAGCAAAAAGTCAGGACTCAATATTGTAAACATGTGGGTCAGGCTTGTAGAGAAATTTATAGACGAAGAAGTGGGCTAATTAGGAAGACTGTTGAGAAGGCGAACTTGGAGATGGTAACGGGTGTCCGAGACGCTTCGCGATTTTCCGGTCTGGCGATAACATGAAGCTAGCAATCAATGTTTAAGAAAAAAGGGGGGGAAGGGCATCCGACATGAAGAAAAAAGGGTCTCTCATAGCAACTCAAGCAAAGTTGGGAGAATTTATGCTGGGCCTTGGGTCTCGTGCAGGAGGGATACACACGGATGGACGATAGGGAGACGCGCATATTAAGGAACTCGACGTACAAGTCCCTGGCTGAACTGAAGACAAAGAGCATGAGACGGACGATGCACACAGGGCGAGCAAACTTCTTGAAAACAGGTTACGACCCGGCTATCATGGGGGGACGATCTCAACTCAAATGAAAACGAACCTGTCTGAACGGAGGAGGAAACTGCAAATGTGGGGTGTCGGGAACAGAAGAACGAACGGGACAAAAAGCCAGAGACGAGAAGAGGGGGCTCTCTCGTTCCGGTAAAAGGAAAAAGCCACCGTTAAGACCCGATTGTTCATATGGATCTGAGGGAAATCGTCGCCGGAAAAAGGTGATCTAGGGAAGCGGAGGACGAGTAGCGCGGTCGGAAGGTATGAGAGAACGATGGGGAAATGAGGAAGGCACGAATTAAAGACAAATCAAGCGGGTCAGAGAATGGCACGGTGGGGGGTGTCTGGGGAGTAAGCGAAGCCGGCCAG